>JGI25160J50197_1001393_pt1 | contig 12133 bp, 12 predicted proteins | sample AraplaMF_Cvi_mMS_FD_50197 | JGI IMG/M metagenome (IMG submission 50197)
GCGATCCTGAAGGCCACGAAAAACCCTGTTCAGCTCGGCGGCGGCATCCGTACGCTCGATCATATCGAGAACTGGCTTTCGCGTGGGCTGCGCCGCGTCATCCTCGGCACCGTTGCCGTGCGTGATCCGGCACTTGTGATCGAAGCCTGCAAGAAATTTCCGGACCATGTTGCCGTCGGCATCGATGCCAAAGGCGGCAAGGTGGCCGTAGAAGGCTGGGCGGAGGCTTCCGAACTCGGCATCATCGAACTCGCAAAGAAATTCGAGGGTGCCGGCGTTGCCGCGATCATCTATACGGATATCGACCGCGACGGCATCCTGACAGGCATCAACTGGACATCGACGCTGGAGCTGGCGGACGCCGTTTCCATCCCGGTCATCGCATCGGGCGGCCTTGCCTCGATCGACGATATCAAGCGTATGCTGCAGCCGGATGCGAGTAAGCTCGAAGGCGCCATTTCCGGCCGCGCGCTCTATGACGGCCGGATCGACCCCAAGGAAGCGCTCGACCTCATGAGGGCCGCCGGGGCCAAGGAGACTGCATAATGAGCCTGAAAGCCCGTGTGATCCCCTGCCTCGACGTCAAGGACGGCCGTGTCGTCAAGGGCGTCAACTTCCTTAATCTGGTCGATGCCGGCGATCCGGTCGAGGCGGCCAAGGCCTATGATGCAGCCGGTGCCGACGAGCTGTGCTTCCTCGACATCACCGCCTCTTCGGACAATCGCGAGACGATCTTCGATGTCGTGGCGCGCACGGCCGAACAATGCTTCATGCCGCTCACCGTCGGCGGCGGCGTTCGCACCATTGCCGATATCCGCAAGCTGCTGCTTTGCGGTGCCGACAAGGTCTCGATCAATTCGGCGGCGGTCAACAATCCGGATTTCGTGGCCGAGGCAGCCGACAAGTTTGGCGACCAGTGCATCGTCGTGTCGATCGATGCCAAACGGCGCCTGACGCAGCAGGTCGGCGGCGACAATCTCAGTGCCTGGGAAATCTATACGCATGGCGGCCGCAACGCGACCGGCATCGACGCAGTGGAATTCGCGCAGAAGATGGTTGCCCGCGGCGCCGGCGAGTTGCTCGTCACCTCGATGGACCGCGATGGCACGAAGATCGGCTACGATCTGGAGCTGACCCGGGCGATTGCCGATTCCGTCCGCGTGCCCGTCATCGCGTCTGGCGGTGTGGGTGATCTCGACGATCTCGTGGCCGGTGTGAAGGAAGGTCATGCCAATGCGGTGCTCGCCGCGTCAATCTTCCATTTNGGCACCTATTCCGTCGGCGAAGCAAAACACTATATGTCAGAGCGCGGCATCGCGATGCGCCTCGACTGAGTTTGAAAGCAGTATCATGAGCGGATTTTCCCTTTCCGACCTCGAGCGGATCGTCGAAGAGCGGGCGAAGGCCTCTCCGGANGAATCCTGGACCGCCAAGCTGATAGCGGGCGGACAGCAGAAAGCAGCCAAGAAACTCGGCGAGGAAGCGATCGAAGCTGTGATGGCGGCCATCACCAACGATCGCGATAACCTCACCTATGAAGCAGCCGACGTTCTCTATCACCTAATGGTCGTATTGAAGATTGCTAAAATACCGTTAGAGAATGTCATGACCGAACTTGCGCGNCGGACCGCGCAATCCGGCCTCAAGGAAAAGGCCAGCCGGCAGAATTCATGAGTATCGCGACACAGATTATCGGAGTGGCGGAAAAGCTGGATCACTTCCAGACCGCCTCCTATTCCCCCTATCACTTCTTCACATCGGAACAGTGGGCGAAGTTTCGTGCCGATACGCCGATGACGCTGACGGCCGACGAGGTCAAACGGCTTCGCTCCATGGGCGACCCGATCGANCTCGACGAAGTCAGGCGCATCTACCTGTCGCTGTCGCGCCTGCTTTCCGCGCATGTGGAATCCTCGCAGCTGCTGTTCGAGCAGCGCAACCGGTTCCTCAGTCTCTCGAACGTGACGAAGACCCCGTTCGTGATCGGCATTGCGGGATCGGTGGCTGTCGGCAAATCCACGACGGCGCGTATTCTGAAAGAGCTGCTTGGCCGCTGGCCGTCCAGTCCCAAGGTCGATCTCGTTACCACGGACGGCTTTCTCCATCCGAACGCCGTGCTGAAGCGCGAGAACCTGATGCAGCGCAAGGGTTTTCCGGAGAGTTACGACACCGGCGCAATCCTGCGTTTCCTGTCGGCGATCAAGGCCGGCCTCCCGGATGTGAGGGCACCCTCCTATTCGCACCTCGTCTATGACGTGCTGCCGGACGAGTACAAGATCGTTGACCGGCCCGATATTCTGATCTTCGAGGGCATCAACGTCCTGCAATCACGTGACCTGCCGGCGGACGGCAAGATCGTGCCGATGGTGTCCGACTTCTTCGACTTCTCGATCTATATCGACGCCGAGGAAACACAGATCCACAATTGGTACGTCACGCGTTTCATGCGCCTCAGGGAAACGGCCTTCCGGGATCCGAATTCCTACTTCCACCGTTATGCATCGATCAGCGAGGAAGAAGCCGCTGCGATCGCAGAAGACCTCTGGGCGAACATCAATCTCAAGAACCTGCGCCAGAACATCCTTCCGACGCGGCCACGCGCCGATCTTATTCTGCGCAAGGGCAAGGATCACCTGATCGAGCAGGTGGCACTGCGCAAGCTCTAGGGGCCTTCACGGGTCAAGGATTGACACGACGGAGCGTCAGGTTGATGCGTCCGCCGTTCTTCAGAAGCGTTGACGTTGCCGGATAGATGCGGTCGACGCCGTGGAAGCAGAGCCGCCCCTCCCCGCCGAGAATGACGAGATCGCCGCTCGACAGCTTGAAGGACATGGTCTTGTCGTTGCGGTTCACCCCACCGACACGGAAGAGGCAGGCGTTGCCGAGGGAAATCGACACGACCGGCGCCTTCAGATCGTTCTCATCCTTGTCCTGATGCAGGCCCATGCGCGCCTCGTCGGAATAGAAATTGACGAGGCAAGCTTCGGGCGGTTTGTCGTAACCCGAAACGTCATTCCAGATATCAAGCAATTCAGAAGGTATGGCCGGCCACGGCCTACCGGTCGCCGGATGCATCGGTTGATAGCGATAACCTCGCTCCTTGTCCGTGACCCAGCCGAGCGAACCGCAATTGGTCATCCTCACCGACATCGGCTTGCCGGTACCGGGCATGACTGGCACGTAGAGCGGCGCTTCTGCGACGATGGTCCTGATGATGCTGACCAGTCCCTCCTGGCGGGCACGATCCAGATATTCCGGAAGATGGCGAATGCCGCTCAAAAGTTCCGGCATGTCACTCCCCGCCGCCCAGGCGGCCACGCATCTTCTTGACTTCAGACCGGCCGGATTTTTCCTTCAGCCGTCGTTCGATCGAGCCCTTGGTCGGTTTTGTCTTCTTGCGTGGCGGCGGTGGCGGCTTGGCGGCCTCCAGGACCAGTTCCTTCAGCCGCTCGCGCGCATCTTCGCGGTTGCGGTCCTGGCTGCGGAACCGACTTGCCTCGATCATCAATACGCCGTCCTTCGACATGCGCCTGCCGGCAAGCTTGATCGCATTGGCCTTGACCCGTTCGTTGAGTGAAGGCGAATTCGGGATATTGAAGAAGAGCTGGACGGCGGTCGACACCTTGTTGACGTTCTGACCGCCCGGACCGCCCGCCAGAACGAACTGTTCCGTCAGCTCCCATCCGGCGATGGTGATCCTGTCGTTGATGTAGAGCGCGTCGCTGGCCATACCGCCTTCTAGCGCATAATCACTGCGAATTGAAAGCGGTGAAACCCGGCACAGGAGCGACCGGGTTTCACGTGAATCGACTGGTTCGGGTACCGAGTTACTCGGCTGCGACCTTGATGCCGGGCGCTGCATCGCGCACGCCGCCGTCGACATGGCTTTCGAACTTNGCGAAGTTGGCGATGAACATGGAGACCAGCTTTTCAGCCTGCGCGTCATAGGCCTGCTTATCGGCCCAGGTCGANCGCGGATCGAGGATGCCNGTATCCACGCCTTCGACTGCGACCGGAACGGCAAAGCCGAAATTCGGATCGGCGCGAAGCTCGACCTTGGCAAGCTCGCCCGAAAGGGCGGCCGTCAGCAACGCACGGGTTGCCTTGATGGGCATGCGCTTGCCGATGCCATACGCGCCACCAGTCCAGCCGGTGTTGACCAGCCAGCATTCAACGCCGTGGCGGCCGATCAGCTCCTTCAGCAGATTGCCGTATTCAGCCGGATGACGTGGCATGAAGGGTGCGCCGAAGCAGGTCGAGAAGGTTGCTTCCGGCTCGGTGACACCCTTTTCGGTGCCTGCCACCTTGGCAGTGTAACCGGAGAGGAAGTGGTACATGGCCTGCTCAGGCGTCAGCTTGGCGATCGGCGGCATGACACCGAAGGCATCGGCCGTCAGCATGATGATCGTCTTCGGATGAGGCGCAAGGCCCGTTTCGGATGCGTTCGGAATGAAATCCATCGGTAGGCGCAGCGCGTGTTTTCCGTCAGCGACGCATCGTCGAAATCCGGCTCGCGGTTTTCGTTGAGAACGACGTTTTCAAGGACAGTGCCGAAACGCTGTGTCGTGGCATAGATTTCCGGTTCGGCCTCTGCCGAGAGGCGAATGGTCTTGGCGTAGCAGCCGCCTTCGAAATTGAAGATGCCGTTTTCGCTCCAGCCGTGTTCGTCATCGCCGATCAGGGTGCGTGCCGGGTCAGCCGAAAGGGTCGTCTTGCCGGTGCCCGAGAGACCGAAGAAGACGGCAGCATCGCCTGCCGGGCCGACATTGGCCGAGCAGTGCATCGGCATGACGCCCTTTTCCGGCAGCAGGTAGTTCAGCACGGTGAAGACGGATTTCTTCATTTCGCCGGCATAGGAGGTACCGGCGATCAGCACGATGCCGTTGGTCAGATCACAGGCGATCACCGTTTCGGTGCGGCAACCGTAACGCTCCGGATCGGCCTTGAAGCTTGGCAGGTCGATGATCGTCAGCCTCGGCGCAAAGCCTGCGAGTGCATCAGCCTTCGGACGGATCAGCAGGTTGCGGATGAAAAGCGAGTGCCACGCGAATTCGGTCACAACGCGGGTCGGCAATGCGTGGCCCGCGTCGGCGCCGCCGACGAGATCCTGCACGAAGAGGTCCTTGCCGGCAGCATGGGCCAGCATATCCTTGTGCAGCAGCGCGAAATGCTCCGGCGACATCGGCTTGTTGTTATCCCACCAGATCTGCCCGTCGGTATTGCCATCGCGAACGACGAACTTGTCGCGCGGCGAGCGGCCCGTGTGCTGCCCAGTCGTGGCACGAAGGGCGCCTTGTGCTGTCAGTTCGGCTTCTCCCCGGCGAATCGCCTCCTCATAGAGAAGAGCTGCGGACAGGTTGTAACGTACGCTGCGTACGTTGCTGAAACCGATCGTCGCCAGCTCGATTGCCTGGTTATGAACTCCGAACGTCTCCATAGCTTTTTCCTTCGCTGAGGCGCCTTGGCCGTTAAATTATCGCGAAAGTAAAAGGAGAAATTTTAAATGGCAATAGGGATAATCTTAGAAAAGATAATGATATCAAATAATTAATCGATTTAAATTCCGATAATTCTTTTTAAATCGTTTGAAGACCTCCTGTTGAAACAACTTGTCGCACTACTGTCGATTGTGGCTTGCAGTGGCTGGCAATCTACCCCTTTATCTTTGCCACAATTTGTTCCACCTTTATCCTCCATAAGCGCACCCGGTCACGAAGACCGCCTGGGGACGACCAATCCGGGAGATTGCGCACTGATGACGGAGACCAACACCATGCCGACAATCGCGCTCGTTGACGACGACCGCAACATCCTCACTTCCGTGTCGATTGCACTGGAAGCTGAAGGATATAAGGTCGAGACCTATACGGATGGCGCTTCAGCGCTGGATGGTCTGCTCGCTCGCCCGCCGCAGCTAGCAATCTTCGATATCAAGATGCCACGAATGGACGGCATGGAGCTGCTGCGCCGCCTTCGCCAGAAATCGGACATGCCCGTCATCTTCCTCACCTCCAAGGATGAGGAGATCGATGAGCTCTTCGGCCTGAAGATGGGCGCCGACGATTTCATTACCAAGCCTTTTTCGCAGCGTCTGCTGGTCGAGCGTGTTCGCGCCGTTCTGCGCCGCGCGTCGAGCCGTGAGGCAGCCGCAGCTGGCGGCGTCGCTACCGTCGGCACGCCGAAGGCGGGCGCGGTTCAGCAGGCCCGTTCGCTCGAACGCGGCCAGCTGGTCATGGACCAGGAACGCCACACCTGCACCTGGAAGGGCGAGGCAGTCACCCTCACCGTCACCGAGTTCCTGATCCTGCATTCGCTGGCCCAGCGTCCAGGTGTGGTGAAAAGCCGCGACGCCCTGATGGATGCCGCCTATGACGAACAGGTGTATGTTGATGACCGCACCATCGACAGCCACATCAAGCGGCTGCGCAAGAAGTTCAAGATGGTCGACACTGACTTTGATATGATTGAAACGCTTTACGGTGTGGGTTACCGCTTCCGCGAAGCAGCCTGACGCTTTAAAGCGCGGGAAGAGATGAATGAGGGCGGCGGGCCGGTCAAACTGGCCCCGCCCTCCGAAAGGGCCGTGATTGGCACAGTTGGTGCAGGAAAGGGATCTGGATGATGCGGAGGGCGTAAGCACCCGACGCGTCAGGGGTCGGCGTTGGTCGCATCCCTTCACCCTGATCCGCCGTATCTTCGGCAATGCCGTCTTTTCCAGCCTGACGCGCCGCATCGTCTTTTTCAACCTCGCGGCCCTGCTCGTCCTTGTCGGTGGTATTCTCTATCTCAACCAGTTCCGCGAAGGCCTGATCGACGCGCGCGTCGAGAGCCTGCTGACACAGGGCGAAATCATCGCCGGCGCCGTGTCGGCATCGGCCTCGGTCGACACGAACTCGATCACCATCGATCCGCAGAAGCTGCTCGAACTGCAGGCCGGCCAGAGCATTACACCGGTGCCAAACGACGAGGATCTCGAATTTCCGATCGACCCGGAAAAGGTGGCGCCCGTTCTGCGCCGGCTGATCTCGCCGACCCGCACCCGGGCCCGCATCTTCGATGCCGACGCCAATCTGCTACTCGATTCCCGTCATCTCTATTCCCGTGGCCAGGTTCTGCGTTTCGATCTGCCGCCGGTGGAAGAGGAAAAACAGACCTGGGGCGAATGGTTCACGGCTCTCTTCAACAAGGCACTGCAACCGGGCAATCTTCCTGTCTACAAGGAAGCGCCAGGTGGTGACGGCTCCATCTATCCCGAAGTCATGAATGCGTTGACGGGCGTGCGCGGCGCAGTTGTCCGCACGACGGAAAAGGGCGAGCTCATCGTTTCGGTTGCGGTACCGATCCAGCGTTTCCGAGCCGTGCTCGGCGTGTTGCTGCTGTCGACGCAGGCCGGCGATATCGACAATATCGTGCATGCGGAACGCCTTGCCATCATGCGCGTCTTCGGTGTCGCAACGCTCGTGAACGTTCTGTTGTCGCTGGTTCTCTCTTCGACCATCGCCAATCCGCTGCGCCGGCTTTCGGCGGCCGCGATCCGGGTGCGCCGCGGCGCCAAGGAACGCGAGGAGATTCCTGATTTTTCCGTACGTCAGGATGAAATCGGCAACCTTTCCATCGCTCTGCGCGAGATGACGACCGCCCTCTACGACCGCATCGATGCGATCGAGAGTTTTGCGGCCGATGTCAGCCATGAGCTCAAGAATCCGCTGACCTCGCTGCGCAGCGCCGTCGAGACGTTGCCGCTTGCCAAATCCGACGATTCCAAGAAGCGGCTGATGGATGTCATCCAGCACGACGTCCGCCGCCTCGATCGCCTGATCAGCGATATTTCCGACGCATCCCGTCTCGATGCCGAGCTTGCGCGCGTCGATGCCGGCTCGGTCGATCTCGAGGTATTTCTGCGCGACCTCATCGACGTGTCGCGCCAGATTCGCAGCACCAAGAAGAAGGTCGAGATCGAGTATGCCGTCGATCGCAAGCCGAACGTCAAGACTCGCTTTGTCGTTAAAGGGCATGACCTGCGCATCGGCCAGATCATCACCAACCTGATCGAAAATGCCCGCTCCTTCGTTCCGGAGCAGAACGGCAAAATCACGGTGCGCCTGGTCCGTACCCGCTCCCGTTGCGTCGTTTATATCGAAGACAATGGTCCGGGCATCCAGGCAGAGAATATCGACCGCATCTTCGAACGGTTTTATACAGACAGGCCTGAATCCGAAGGCTTCGGCCAGAATTCCGGCCTTGGGCTTTCCATCAGCCGGCAGATCGCCGAGGCGCATGGTGGTTCGTTGCGAGCCGAAAACATCGTCGATGACGAGGACGGAAAATTGCTTGGCGCGCGCTTCATCCTTGCGCTTCCCGCCGATTCCGCGACATGATCAACATCCACGCCACAGCAATCGTCATCGGAAGGACCGGCCTTCTTTTCACCGGCCCCTCCGGCTGGGGCAAGTCGATGACGGCTTTTACCTGCATGGCGGAGGCGCGACGGCAGGGTGTTTCTTCTGTTCTCGTGGCCGATGATCAGGTATTTCTTTCGAAACAGGGCGGGGCAATCACTGCCGCCTGTCCGCCCACTATCGCCGGCCTCATCGAGTTGCGCGGCACCGGGATCGTCAAGCACGACCATATCGACCGGGCAGAGATGCATTTTGCGATCCTGCCGGCCAGCGCAACAGGAGAAAACCGGCTGCCTGCGGACGGAGAAACCGTCNTTCTTGCCGAGGGTTTCGAGCTGCCNGTATTNCGNTTGCTGCCCAATCTTCCCTTGCCTCTTGCCGTGTTGATGGCAAAAGCNCCGGAAATCGGAAGTTGAGGCCTTCCGNAGCGCCCGATACGACCTACATGTTTGTATTTTTATCTTGCACTTCGGCTTTTGATCGCCAAGATGTGCCCCCACCGGTGGACGTAATTGCTGCGTTGCGATATTGGGGCCACGGTTTGCGTATGCCATGGGAGCAGTAATATCATGATCGGACTTGTGCTTGTCACTCATGGCAAGCTGGCTGAAGAGTTTCGTCATGCTGTAGAGCACGTCGTCGGTCCTCAGAAATTCATCGAAACGGTCTGCATCGGACCGGAAGACGATATGGACCAAAGACGACAGGACATTCTCGAAGCTGTTTCCGGCGCNGACGACGGCCATGGCGTCGTCATTCTGACCGACATGTTCGGCGGTACCCCTTCCAATCTTGCAATCTCTGTCATGAGCAGCGGCCACACCGAAGTTATTGCCGGCGTCAACCTGCCGATGCTGATCAAGCTCGCCGGTGTGCGCGGCGAGAACAACATGGAAAAGGCGCTTGCGGAGGCTTCCGAGGCAGGCCGCAAATATATCAACGTTGCAAGCCGGGTCCTGAGCGGAAAGTAAAAAGCCTCCATGACACCGCTCTCCCGGGAACTCCTCATCATCAACAAGCGCGGTCTGCATGCGCGTGCTTCGGCAAAATTCGTCCAGACGGTCGATGCCTTCGATGCAACGATCACCGTTTCGAAAGACGGCATGACGGTTGGCGGCACCTCCATCATGGGCCTCATGATGCTCGCGGCAAGTCCCGGCTCAAGCGTCCTCGTCTCGGCGACNGGCAATCAGGCTGTCGAAGCGCTTGAGGCCCTCGATCAGCTTATCCAAAACAAGTTCGGCGAAGAGATCTGATCTTCNGNGCCATATAAAGATATAAAGACTTCTTTATATCCCCGTTGCCTTCCCGGCTGAAGCCTGATAAACGGCGGGCATGACGTGCATTTCGCACGCGTTCGATCCGTTGCGGTCATCGTCGCGTCCTTGCGATGTTTTTGAGACGTTTCAGCCTGGAGAGCCCAATGAGCACTGAGAAAGATTACGTTGTCGCCGATATCGGCCTTGCAGATTTCGGCCGCAAGGAAATCACCATCGCCGAAACCGAAATGCCCGGCCTCATGTCCTGCCGCGCNGAATTCGGTGAATCCAAGCCGCTGAAGGGCGCGCGTATCACCGGCTCGCTGCACATGACGATCCAGACCGCCGTTCTCATCGAGACGCTGGTCGCGCTCGGCGCCGAAGTTCGCTGGGCTTCGTGCAACATCTTCTCGACGCAGGACCATGCCGCTGCAGCGATCGCCGCTTCCGGCGTTCCGGTCTTTGCTATCAAGGGCGAGTCTCTTGAGGATTATTGGGTTTACACCGACAAGATTTTCCAGTGGGCCGATGGCGGCTTCTCCAACATGATCCTCGATGATGGCGGCGATGCCACCATGTACATCCTGCTCGGCGCTCGTGCCGAAGCCGGTGAGGACGTTCTTTCCAACCCGCATTCCGAAGAAGAGGAAATCCTCTTCGCCCAGATCAAGAAGCGCCTTGCNGCTTCGCCCGGCTGGTTCACCNAGCAGCGCGACGCCATCAAGGGCGTGACCGAAGAAACCACGACGGGCGTCAACCGCCTCTACCAGCTCAGCCAGAAGGGCCTGTTGCCTTTCCCGGCCATCAACGTCAACGACTCCGTCACCAAGTCGAAGTTCGACAACAAGTACGGCTGCAAGGAATCGCTGGTCGACGGCATCCGTCGCGGCACCGACGTCATGATGGCCGGCAAGGTTGCCGTCGTCTGCGGTTACGGCGACGTGGGCAAGGGTTCTGCCGCTTCGCTTTCCGGCGCCGGCGCCCGCGTCAAGGTCACCGAAGCTGATCCGATCTGCGCCCTGCAGGCTGCNATGGACGGTTATGAAGTCGTTCTGCTCGAGGACGTCGTTTCCTCGGCNGACATCTTCATCACCACGACAGGCAACAAGGACGTTATCCGCATCGACCACATGCGTCAGATGAAGGATATGGCGATCGTCGGCAATATCGGCCACTTCGACAATGAGATCGAAGTTGCAGCACTGCGTAACCTGAAGTGGACCAACGTCAAGCCGCAGGTCGACCTGATCGAGTTCCCGAAGGGCAACCGCATCATCCTTCTTTCCGAAGGCCGCCTCTTGAACCTCGGCAACGCAACGGGTCATCCGTCCTTCGTCATGTCGGCCTCGTTCACCAACCAGACACTGGCGCAGATCGAGCTCTTCACCAAGCCCGGCCAGTACGAAAGCAAGGTCTACATNCTGCCGAAGCACCTCGACGAAAAGGTTGCCCGTCTTCATCTCGACAAGCTCGGCGTGAAGCTTACCCAGCTCAGCGAAGAGCAGGCTGCCTATATCGGCGTGAAGCCACAGGGCCCGTTCAAGGCCGACCACTACAGATACTGATTTCATCTTCGATATCCACAAGATGTGGTGGCCTCGGCATTGACAAATGCCGNGGCTTATTTTTTGGGCGCGCTCTTTCCGACGATTCCCTAACGAAGTATTGTTTTAAGACTTGATTCGTGGCTTCGGAGCTCTNCGTTTTCCNCGAAAATGGGATGTCTTGTCGTGATGCGGCACATTAAAGGACGGAGACATACCGCCGATGTCGGAAATGAAACACAGCCTGCACAGCCAGGCGGAAGGTCGCGCATATGCTGCTGACCGTCCGCTTCAGGCAGGCCAAAAATATGGGTTTGCCACGGTCAGTGTGACCGCAAGGCAAAAGTATTGGTCCTTGGCACGTATTGCAAAGCTGTGCGCTGCAAGCACTGCAGTCATCATACCGGCTTGGCCGGCTCTGGCGCAGGCGCAGCCGGGTATCGGCGCCTCGACACATCTTTTCACGTCTTCGCAGGTTGTCGGACTTTCTGTCGTCATTGGTGTCATTTCGGCTGCATTACTTTCCACGCTGTGGCTGGTGCGACAACGCGGCAATCTCGAAAATGAAAGCCGGGAGATTCGCTCGGCGCTTTCGGATGCACAGCAGCGTATCTCCCAATATCAGGCACTGATTGCCGACAAGAACCGGCGCATCGTGATCTGGGACGGTGTCGCGCGGCCGGAGCTCCTCGGTCAGCTTCCACCGGAGACCGGCGCCCCACAGGATAATGAATTCCTTGCCTTCGGCCTCTGGCTGAAGGCGCGATCGGCTGCTGAGCTGGAGCGGGCTGTCGGCCGTCTTCGTGAACAGGCCGAGAGTTTCGACATTGTGATCGAGACCATCAGGGACGAGGTAATCGAAGCTCAAGGCCGGGTTTCCGGCGGCCGCGCCTTCGTGCGCTTCGTGGCGCTCAACAATCTGCGCGCCGAA
>JGI25160J50197_1001394_pt1 | contig 12132 bp, 9 predicted proteins | sample AraplaMF_Cvi_mMS_FD_50197 | JGI IMG/M metagenome (IMG submission 50197)
CGCCGAGCACCGCCGATTGCAGCACCATGCGCAGCACCTTGGAAACGGAGCCGAAGCCGCCGGTGATATCGGCGGCACTGCGCTGGGTGGCCATGTAGCTGTCGTTGGCCTCTGCCCAGCGCGTGGCAAGGTGCCCGCGCATGCCCATGGCCTGCAAGACCTCGGCGTTCCGGCGGCTGGCCTCGGCGAGCGCGTTGCGCTGCGCGATCTGGCCGGTGACCTCCTTGGTGCGTTCGCGCGTCAGCCGGTTGGTCAGGAGGGTCAGGGACACGAGCAACAGCGATCCGATCGACGCCGTGAGTCCGATCAGCGGATGAAACAGAAAGCAGATCGCGAGGTAGAANGGGATCCATGGCAGATCGAACAGCGCGGTCGGGCCGAGCCCGGAGAGATAGCTNCGCACCTGGTCGAGATCGCGCACCGGCTGCAGCCCGTCGCCGCTCGCGCGTGCCCGCAACGGCCAGCGCGCGACGATGTCATAGGCGCGCGCCGAGAATGCACGGTCGAGCCATTCGCCGATGCGGACGAGGATGCGCCCGCGCAGAATGTCGAGGAACGCCTGGAACGAATAGAGCGCGCCGACCAGTGCGGCGAGGCCGATCAGCGTCGGCACGCTGCGGCTAGGCACCACGCGGTCGTAGACTTCGAGCATGAAGAACGAGCCGGTCAGGTACAGCACGTTCAGCATGGCGGTGATCAGGCCGAGCCCGACCAGCACGCCGCGACAGGCCTGAAGCGGCGAGGACCGGAGACGCGCGTGTGGTGACTGATTGAAGTCAGGTTCTTGAAATTTCATGCAGCATGACCCGCCCGATGTGAGGTGTCGGCTGCGCGCCAAAGCGGCGCGCAGCCGGCGGCTTGCGGTTCAGACGTTGATGACGCCGTCGTGGTTTCCGTCGATCTTGACGGAGAAGCTGCTGGACGCCGTATCTCCATCGGCATCAGCGATCTGAACGGTGAAGTCGAGCTTTTCGTCGGGCGCCGGTTGCGACTGGATCAGGCTGAACCCGCCGATATCGAACGTGTTGTTGTCGTTGCCGGCAATGCCGTCATGGGCGCTGATGTTTTCGATCAGGACCCGGTCGTGGGTCGTTGCACCCGTCGACCACGACACCTTGTCGCCGGTGCTCAGCCCGGTGATGATCAAGTTGCCGTCCTGGTCGATCGTGGCAACGGGAGTAAATGACGTGTTGCCCGTCTTGACGACGAAGTCGGTGACCGAAGCCGACGTGATATTGACGTGCTGGTCGTTGGTGAGCCCGTCGATGAAATTCACCCCCGCTTCCTTGGCGGTGTTGAAGGCCGTGATCTTGACGGTGACGGGACCGATGCCCGGGTTGGTCTGGTTGACGGTGAAGGACGCGCCGGTCGCATTGAAGACGTTCTGGAAGTCGATGTTGGCTTCGACGTCCGCCTCGTTCTGGTCCAGATTGGGCACGAGGAAATTCGTATTCGTACCCGTCACGTAGGTGATGTACGCGCCTTCAGTGGGGTAGTTGGCGTTGTCATTGAGCTGGTTGCCGTTGACACCGAACGAGGTGGTGCTGCCGGCCTGACTGATATTGAGCACGTCCTTGGTCGTGATGTTTCCGCCCTGGGACTGGTTCAGCGGATTTTCCCCAACCACCACGATCTGGGTGGAGTTCGGATCGCCGAAGGTCATGAACAGATTGCTGCCGGAGGGCGCGCCGGCAAAGCTGAAGCTGATCTCCGCGGGCGGGGGATTCTGCAGGACGTCGAATGTGTAGTTGCCGCCGGACAAGGTCAGCTTGAAGAAGTCGATGTCGTTTGCAGTGTGAGTGCCGCTGTTATCAACGTCCTTGTAATAGGTAGCGACAGTGTCGCTGTTCGAGAGATCCCGGAGCAGCGTCATCTGCGAGACCGTGCCATCGAGGATCGTCAGGCTCGCCGGCGAGCTGGTGATGCTATAGGTCGCCGGATCATCCGCTCCGACCACTCCGTTGAGCGTCTTGGTTGCGGTAGAGAGAGCAGAGAAGTCCACCTGCCCATCGGCGATGGGCCCGATGGTCGGCCCGTCGTCCTGGAACTGGACGGCATCGCCGATGCCGGTCGAGCTCGTCGCCGTATCGCCGTCGCCGTCTGTGACCGTCACCACCGCCAGCAGCGTACTGTCGGTGATCGACACCGAATCGTCGGGATTGGTGGTGGTCGGGTGCTTCAGCGACGCGTACTGCGCCACGCTGACGACGCCGCTCGAGCTGTTGATCGCCACCGCGAAGGCCGCCGCCCCGGCGGCGCCGCCGATGCGGCCGACCACAAGGCTGCCTTCCTTGAACAGGAAGATGCTGGTGCCGTTCGTCGTATCGAGGCCAGAGTCCACGCCTGCGGCGGATACCGCCAGCGAGAACGCGATCGTTCCGCCCTCCTGGTCCGCGCCAAGCGAGCTTCCGGTCGAGCTCACGACAGCGTTCGGGTCCTGCGCATAGCCGGTCGGGCTGAGGTCGGTACTGACATTGCTGACGCCAGCAAACAGCGCGATCACGCCTGCCGCGGTGGTGTCATCGGCATCTGCCTGGATACCCGCGGTCTCGTCATGCGCCACCGTCGGTGCGCCCTGCGCGATCCCCGCCGTCGGCCCGTCGTCCTGGAACTGCACGGCATCGCCGATGCCGGTCGAGCTCGTCGCCGTGTCGCCATCGCCGTCGGTGACCGTCACCACCGCCAGCAGCGCACTGTCGGTGATCGACACCGAATCGTCGGGGTTCGCGGCACTCGGGTGCTTCAGCGAGGCGTACTGCGCCACGCTGACGACGCCGCTCGAGCTGTTGATCGCCACCGCGAAGGCCGCGGCCCCGGCGGCACTGCCGATGCGGCCGACCACCAGGTCGCCTTCCTTGAACAGGAAGATGCTGGTGCCGTTCGTCGTGTCGAGGCCGGAGTCCACGCCTGCGGCGGACACCGCCAGCGAGAACACGATCGTTCCGCCCACCGAGTCGGTGCCAAGCGAGCTTCCGGTCGAGCTCACGACAGCGTTCGGGTCCTGCGCATAGCCGGTCGGGCTGAGGTCGGTGCTGACATTGCTGACGCCAGCAAACAGCGCGATCACGCCTGCCGCGGTGGTGTCATCGGCATCTGCCTGGATACCCGCAGTCTCGTCATGCGCCACCGTCGGCGCGCCTTGCACGATCCCTGCCGCCGGCCCGTCATCCTCGAAGTGGATGGCCGTACCGACCACGGCGCTCGCGGCGTTGGCGCTGCTCAGGCTGAAGCCGCCGATGTCGAACGTGTTGTTGTCGTTGTCGGGATTGGCATCCGCGTTGCTGACGTTTTCGATCAGGACGCGGTTATGGGTTGCGCTTGTCGTCCATTTCACCGTGTCGCCGCTGCTCAGGCCGGTGACCGTCAAGGTGCCGTCGGCGTTTACGGTAGCGACCGGAGTATATTGCGTATTGCCTGATTTTTTGACGACGTTGACGAAGGAGGCCGATATGATCGCGATCTGCGTGTCGTTGGTGAGCCCGTCGACGAAATTCACCCCCGGCTCCGCGGCGGTGCTGAAGGCCGTGATCTTGACGGTGACGGGTCCGATGCCCGGATTGGTCTGGTTTACGGTGAAGGAGCCGCCGGTCGCGTCGAAGACGTTCTGGAAGCTGATGTTGGCTTCGACGTCGGCCTCGTTCTGATCGAGGTTCGGCACCAGGAAGTTCGTGTTCGTGCCCGTGACGTAGGTGATGAACGCCCCCTCACCAGCGTTGATCTGGTTGCCGTTGACGCCGAACGAGGTGGTGCTGCCGGCCTGGCTGATATTGAGGACATCCTTGGTCGAGATGTTTCCGCCCTCGGATTGATTCAGCGGGTTCTTGCCGATCACCACGATCTGGGTGGAGTTTGGGTCGCCGAATGTCATGAACAGGTTGCTGCCGGACGGTGCTCCGGCGAAGCCGAAGTTGATTTCCTCGCTGACCGCGACCTTGAGATGGCTGCCCAGATCGATGGAATCGTCGGGGTTGCTGGCATTCGGATGCTCCAGCGCCTCGTACTGAACGCTCCAGATCTTGGCGCCGGTCGCGGTCTGCTCGAGATAGACCGCGAAGGCGATGACACCCGCAGCCGTCTTGCCGACCACGATGTTGTCGTTCGTGGGATCCGCCCAAAGGAAGACCTCCTCGCCGTCATTGGTGAAGAGACCGCTCGTGTCACCGTCGAGCGCGCCGCCAGTCGAATCGGTGAAGGCGAGGTTGCCGATCGCGCCCGTGACGCCGCTGATGGTGATAACGTCGCCGCTGCTGACCGCGTGGTTGATCTCCGTGGCCGGAGCGCCCAGTGCCGTCAGCCGGCTGGAAAACGCGCTCGGGAGCGTCGTGTTGGTGTCGTCGTTCTGCAGGCCAGCGGTTTCGTCGAGGATAACGGTTGTGCCGGTAAGAGTGACCGTAAGTGCCATGATATCCATCCTCCAAAATGACTATGGGTGAGGTATGCACTTCAGAAATTCCACGCGCAGGCTCGCCGGCGATTCACCGCGTCGGCCTGATAGAGGCTGATCGCATCGTCGTCGATATCGGAGAAACCCGTGGCGACGCCGACGCCCGTCGAGAAGGCCGTGCCCGAGGTGTCGGCGACCAGCGATAGCGTGGCTCCGCTGGCGACGATCATGTCGTCGCGTTCGGCGTACTGCGGAAAGCCCGTGTCGGGGCTGGTGTTGAGGCGTTGAGAAAGGCGAGCAGCGTTGCATCCGCCGAGAGCGTTGCGACCTCGTTATCGGTGCTGCCGGTTGAAGGTATGCGAAATTCCTCGTCGATGACGAGGTTGCCGGAAATACTGAGAGCCATTGATTCCTCCAAGGATAAATGGATTGAAATTCTTCCAAGAATTTCCCATCGCCCGGAGGAGGCGCACGCATTACACAACAAAACAAAAACTCATCGTCTCTCAAAATGACGAGAGATCGAGCAACCCAGTCGAAAGCGCGCGCCGCCTCGAGCGGCGATCACACCCTGCTGATTTGATATTTCCTGAAGCAAGCAGCGGGCTCAAACATGGCCGCCTCCTCAAACAACTGAACTTTACAATGAAGCCCTCTCAATCAATCAGGGCCAACTCTGTTCAAGTGCCTGTAGGTTCGCAATTTCAATGCTTGTCGAGCCCGCAACCTCGACGAAAGTAGAAACGTTAAACCTGACATTAAATTTTGTAAATAGCGGCGCGATGTCGCTGCGCTCACGAAATGGGTATCGCGGCGCTTCTGATGAGTGTGAGACCTAGGCCGAATAACCGCTTATGTCGCTAAAGTACTACTCTTATCGGCTATGAAGGATGTCGTCGTCATTCAATATCATTACTCGCTTACGATGTGTTCGACTGGTATCTCGATCAAAAGTGTTCATAGATCTGATTTATAACGAGCATCAAATGTAAGTTGTCGGCGTTCGTCCTCGCGGGCAATCCATCTTGCTGGCGCGTGCTCGTCTCCTGAAGGCGCATCCTGTGGCCGCCTGTCCCAATCTCTGGGGACAGACGCCGGGCCCCGAAGGCGCTAGCCTTGGCATCGACTTGACCTCGAGACGACTGCAAGGGAGCGAAGCTTGAGCACGGCGCCGCGCATCGACATCGACCCGGCCGCATTCTGGGCCGATCCCTATCCGATGCTGGCGAAGATGCGGAGGGAAGCGCCGATCGCGTTCGTGCCGCAGCTCGGCTCGACGCTGCTGACGAGCCGCGACGACATCTCGATCTCGGAGAAGCAGATCGACGTGTTCTCCTCGCACCAGCCGGCCGGCCTGATGAACCGGCTGATGGGCCACAACATGATGCGCAAGGACGGCGAGGCGCACCAGGTCGAGCGCCGCGCGATGTTTCCGACGGTGTCGCCGAAGACGGTGAAGGGCTACTGGACCGCGCTGTTCCAGGCCCATGCCGACCGCATCCTCGATTCAATTGGGTCGGGCCGGATCGATTTCATGCGCGACTTCGCGCTGCCGTTCTCCGGCGAATGCCTGAAGTCGATCACCGGCCTCACCAATATCGGCTTTGAGGACATGGATGCGTGGTCGCAGGGCATGATCGAGGGCATCGCCAACTATGCCGGCGATCCCGCGGTCGAAGCGCGCTGCCACGCGGCGACGTCGGGCATCGATGCTGCGATCGATGACATCCTGCCGGTGAAGCGCAAGTATCCCGATCAGAGCATTCTGGGCGTGCTGCTCGCCTCCGGCATGGCCATGGAGAGCGTGCGCGCCAACGTCAAGCTTGCGATCTCAGGCGGCCAGAACGAGCCGCGCAAGGCCATCGCCGGCACGGTTTGGGCGCTCCTGACCCATCCCGAGCAGCTCGATCTCGTGCGAAGGGGCGAGGTGACCTGGCTCCAGGCCTTCGAGGAATATGCCCGCTGGATCTCGCCGATCGGCATGTCGCCGCGGCGGATCGCAAAGCCCTGGGGCATCCGCGATGTCCAGTTCGAGGCCGACGAGCGCGTGTTCCTGATGTTCGGCTCCGCCAACCGCGACGAGAAGCATTTTGAGCGCGCCGACCAGTTCGACGTGACGCGTGACACCACCAAGAGCGTCGCCTTCGGCGCCGGCCCGCATTTCTGCGCCGGCGCCTTCGCCTCGCGCGCGATGATCGCCGACGTCGCACTGCCGACCGTGTTCGCGCGCGCAAGCCGGCTCGAGATCGCCGACGACGAGCCGGTGCGGATCGGCGGCTGGGCATTCAGGGGCCTGCAGAATCTGCCGGTGAAGTGGCACTAGCTCGTACTGCATCCGTGCTTCGCGCCAACGAGGCACGCGCTTGCGACACCGGCGGTGTCATCGCCCGCGAAGGCGGCAGCGGGAGCTTCGTGCCTCGAGTCCCACTCCTCCACGATGCCATTATGCCCCTGTTTTGCCCGACGCCTCGAGGATAATTTCGGGCAAATCGTAAGTCGTTGATTTCGCGGGCCCCGCCTACTGTGCATGGGGTTGTTTTCGAAGTTTTGATAGCGGCCGCGAGTCTTCAGGACCGAGCCGCGCGGTCTTCACATCCGCGTGCAGAAAAATTCCATCTGCATTGGCTTCGCCGCTTGAAAGATTAATCATGCACGTTGCCGCGCCCGCAGTGCGCACATCGCTATTTTCGCCGATGTCTCGACACCTCCGATAAGCCGCACCATCATTCCCGAACGCAGATGAAATGGCGGCCGCATGCGGCCGGGAGTGTGGAATGCAGCGTCGCGACTTTCTGAAACTGTCCGTTGGAACCGCGGCCGCCGCTGCGTTCGGCTCGCCGGCAATCGCGCAAGGAACGTCACAAGGCGCGCTGAAGGAAATTCGTATCGGCTACCAGAAGAACGGCGTGCTGGTCATCACGCGCCAGCAGGCCGCCCTGGAAAAACATTTCGCACCCTTGGGCATCGAGGTGAAATGGGTCGAGTTCTCCTCGGGCCCGCCGATGATGGAGGCGATGAATGTCGGCAGCGTCGACTATGGCGCCGTCGGCGATTCCCCGCCGGTGTTCGCGCAGGCCGCCGGAGCTGCGATCGTCTATGCCGCGGGTCAGCCGATCACCAACGGCCAGGGCATCCTGGTGCCGAAGGATTCGCCGATCCGCTCCATCGCGGAGTTGAAGGGCAAGCGCGTCGGTTTCACAAAAGGCTCCAGCGCACACAATATCGTGGTACAGACACTGGAGAAGGCCGGCCTCACCTATGCCGACATCACCCCGGTCTATCTGACGCCGCCGGATGCCGGTCCCGCCTTTGCCAATGGCAGCATCGAGGCCTGGGCGATCTGGGACCCGTATTTCGCGATCGGCGAGACCAAGCAGAACGGCCGCATCCTGATCAATGCGCGCGAGGTCACCAAGACCAACTCGTTCTACATCGCCAATCGCGACTTCGCGAAAAACCACGGCGCCATCCTGCAGCAGATCGTCGACGTCACCAGCGCCACCGCCAAATGGGCCGAGCAGCATCGCGACGAGGTCGCCCGATCGCTCGCAGCCGTCACCGGCATTCCCCTGGATATCCAGACCATCGCGGCCAACCGCTCGTCATTCGTGGTCGGCCCCGTCACCGATGACATCGTGACGACCCAGCAGGGCGTCGCCGACCGCTTCTACAAGCTCGGCCTGATCCCGAAGCCGATCGTCATTCGCGACATCGTCTGGCGCAATCCGGCAGCCTGATCGTGCCGACCACTCTTCCCATTCACAAGGGTCTGAACATGAGGCGTATCATTCAGCGTCTGATCGCGGCCATCGCGCTGTCGATCGGCATCGTCGCCGCCGCGGTCGGCACCTCCTACGGTCAGGACAAGGTGGTCCGCATCGGCTATCAGAAATACGGCAAGCTGGTGCTGCTCAAGAGCAAGGGCACGCTGGAGCCGAAGCTCGCCGCCGGCGGCTACAAGGTGGTGTGGACCGAGTTTCCGTCCGGCCCGCCGCTGCTCGAAGCGCTCAATGTCGGCGTGATCGATTTCGGCAACACCGGCGAAGCCCCGCCCATCTTCGCGCAGGCCGCGGGCGCGCCGATCCAGTATGTCGCCTACGAGCCGCCGGCGCCGAAGGGCGAGGCGATCCTGGTGCCGAAGGACAGCCCGCTGAAATCGGTCACTGAGCTCAAGGGCAAGAAGGTCGCGCTCAACAAAGGCTCCAACGTCCACTATCTGCTGGTGAAGGCGCTGGAGAAGGCCGGCGTCAAATATTCCGAGATCGAGCCGGTGTTCCTGGCGCCCGCCGATGCCCGTGCCGCCTTCGAGCGCGGCGCGGTCGATGCCTGGGTGATCTGGGATCCGTTCCAAGCCGCCGCGGAAGCCGCCACCGGCGCGCGTACGCTCGCCGACGGCACCGGCATCGTTGCCAACTATCAGTTCTACTTTTCTTCCAAGAAATTCCTCGACGCCAACCCTGAGATCGTCGATGCCGTGCTCGCCGAGTTGAGCTCGGTCGACGACTGGGCCAAGGGCGACATCCATGCGGTGGCCGAGCAGCTCGCGCCGGCGATCGGCTTGTCGGTCCCGGTGGTCGAGGTGGCGCTCAAGCGGCAGTCCTACGGCATCAAGCCGGTCACGGATGCCGTCATCGCCGACCAGCAGCAGGTTGCCGACGCGTTCTTCGCGCTCGGCCTGATTCCCAAATCCATCAAGATTTCCGACGTCGCCCGGAAATCGGGATCGTGAGTAACGCCATGAGCAAGCAATCCAACGCCAACATCCTCTGGTTCCTGCCGACCCACGGTGACGGCCGCTATCTCGGCACCGGCATCGGTGGCCGCGAGGTCAACTTCAACTATCTGCGCCAGATCGCGCAGGCCGCCGATCAGCTCGGCTATTGCGGCGTGCTGCTGCCGACCGGGCGCTCCTGCGAGGATTCCTGGATCGTCGCCTCCAGTGTCGCGCCGTTCACCGAGCGGCTGCGCTATCTCGTGGCCGTGCGTCCCGGCCTGCAGTCGCCGAGCGTCGCGGCGCGCATGACGGCGACGCTGGACCGCATCACCAACGGCCGGCTGCTCGTCAACGTCGTCACCGGCGGCGATCCCGTCGAGAACAAGGGCGACGGCATCTTCCTCAAGCACGACGAGCGCTACGAGGTCACCCGCGAGTTTCTCAACGTCTACAGCGATCTGCTCGCCGGCAAGTCGGTCAATGTCGAGGGCAAGCACATCCACATCGAGGGCGGCAAACTGCTGTTTCCGCCGGTGCAGTCGCCGCGCCCGCCGCTCTATTTCGGCGGCTCGTCCGATGCCGGCATCGACGTCGCGGTCGATGCCGTCGACAAATATCTCACCTGGGGCGAGCCGCCGGCCCTGGTTGCCGAGAAGATCGCGAAGGTGAGGGAAGTCGCCAGCGCGCGCGGCCGAAAGCTCTCCTTCGGCATCCGCCTTCACGTCATCGTCCGCGAGACCAATGAAGAGGCCTGGCAGGCCGCGAACGAGTTGATCAAGCACGTCGACGACGACACCATCGCCAAGGCGCAAAAGAACTTTGCCCGCATGGACTCCGTGGGCCAGCAACGCATGGCGCAGCTCCATGGCGGCAAGCGCGACAAGCTCGAGATCGCTCCGAACCTGTGGGCCGGCGTTGGCCTCGTGCGCGGTGGTGCCGGCACCGCGCTGGTCGGCGACGCCCAGACCGTCGCGGCCCGCATCAGGGAGTATCAGGATCTCGGCATCGATACCTTCATCATGTCGGGCTACCCGCATCTGGAGGAAGCCTATCGCTTCGCCGAGCTGGTGTTCCCGCTGCTCTCGCTGGAGCAGCCGAGCAACGTGACCAGGCTGCATTTCAACGGCGGCCCCTTCGGCGAGACGGTCGGCAGCGATTTCCGTCCGCAGCAGCGAGTGTCCGAGTCATGAGCCTGATCGACAGCGTTTCGCTTCCGCGCAGCTTCCGCCTGCCGCGCGTCGACGGCCTGATCCAGTGGATCGTGCCGCTTGTCGTCATCGCGATCTGGCAGGTCGCCAGCGTCACCGGCTTCGTGCCGACGCGGGTGCTGCCGGCCCCGAGCGACGTCCTGCTCGCTGGCTGGAAGTTGCTGCTCTCCGGCGAGCTCGTCCGCAACATCTGGGTCTCGTTCTGGCGCGCCTCGATCGGCTTCCTGATCGGCGGCAGCATCGGCTTCGCCTTCGGGCTCGCCAACGGCCTGTCGCAGCTCTCGGCAAAGCTCACCGACACCACGCTGCAGATGGTGCGCAACGTGCCGCATCTGGCGCTGATCCCGCTGGTGATCCTGTGGTTCGGCATCGACGAGAGCGCAAAGCTGTTCCTGGTGGCGCTCGGGGTGTTCTTCCCGATCTACCTCAACACGCTGCACGGCATCCGCACCGTCGATCCGCAACTGATCGAGATGGGCCGCATCTACGGCATGAGCGACGGCGAATTGTTCCGCCGCGTGATCTTCCCCGGCGCGCTGCCGTCGATCTTCGTCGGCATCCGCTTCGCGCTCGGCATCATGTGGCTGACGCTGATCGTCGCCGAGACCATCGCGGCCTCATCGGGCCTCGGCTACATGGCGATGCAGGCGCGCGAGTTCATGCTGATCGACGTCGTCGTGCTCTCGATCCTGATCTACGCCCTGCTCGGCAAGCTCGCCGACAGCGCCTCCCGCGTGCTGGAGCGGGCGACGCTCTCCTGGCACCCCGCCTTCCAGAAACGTTGAANAGANATACCGGNAATCCCATGCAGACAGCGCTTCGTACGTCCCTTCCCGAAACCGANCTCGCCAGCCGCGCCAACTTCGCGCCGCACGCCCGCGTGGCGCGGCAGGAACGCCCGGTCCAGATCAGCGGCCTGCCGCTCAGCATTCGCGGCCTGAGAAAGTCCTTCGGCCAGAACGAGGTGTTGCGCGGCATCGATTTGCACATCCCCGCCGGCCAGTTCGTTGCCATCGTCGGCAAAAGCGGTTGCGGCAAGAGNACGCTGCTGCGCCTGATCGCAGGACTGGAAAAGATNGATGCCGGCAGCATCAGCTTCGGCCAGGACACCCAGCCCGAGGACATCCGCGTGATGTTCCAGGAGCCGCGGCTGCTGCCCTGGGCGCGGGTGCTTTCCAATGTCGAGGTCGGCCTCGGCCGCGAGCGNGCGTCNANCGATGCGCATGCCCGCGCCGAACGGGCGCTGNCCGAGGTCGGGCTCACCGACAAGCGCGACCANTGGCCCTCGGTGCTGTCGGGCGGCCAGAAGCAGCGCGTCGCGCTCGCCCGTGCGCTGGTCTCCCGTCCGCGCGTTCTCGCCTTCGACGAGCCGCTCGGCGCGCTGGATGCGCTGACCCGGATCTCGATGCAGCGCCTGCTGGAGCGCGTCTGGCGCGACCAGGGCTTTACCGCGATCCTCGTCACCCACGACGTCGCCGAAGCCGTTGCACTGGCGGACCGGGTGCTGGTGATCGACGAGGGCCGGATCGCCCATGACGTCACGGTTAACGCCACCCGGCCCCGGGAACGCGGCTCTGCCGAATTGGCAAGCCTCGAAGGCTCAATTTTGAGCAACCTTTTGTCGGCGGAAGATCGTACCTAGATATTGGAGGACCCCGCGTCGGGGACCATGCCATGAATGTAGTGCCTCGCGATCTCATGACTGAAACTGTCATCTCGTCCGCCGATTTCCGCGGCGCCATGCGCCATCTCACCGGCGGCGTCAGCGTCATCACCGCGGGGCGGGGCAAGGACATTACCGGCATGACGGTGACATCGGTGACCTC
>JGI25160J50197_1001399_pt1 | contig 12111 bp, 8 predicted proteins | sample AraplaMF_Cvi_mMS_FD_50197 | JGI IMG/M metagenome (IMG submission 50197)
TTTAAACCGGTAAACCAGTGTCAGACCCGCAGGGTCTGACACTAGCCGGTAGCAGTCGCTGACTTGCAGTGAGGGACGGGGGCTGGACCTAGGGCCAGTCCCCGCCGCTTTACCGGTTTTTACAGGTCCAGCAGCAGGCGCGCAGGATCTTCCAGCGCTTCCTTCATTGCCACCAGGCCCAGGACAGCTTCACGGCCGTCGATGATACGGTGGTCGTAGGACATCGCCAGGTAGTTCATCGGGCGAATCACGATCTGGCCGTCAACGACAACAGCGCGGTCCTTGGTGGCGTGCACGCCCAGGATTGCCGATTGTGGTGGATTGATGATCGGGGTCGACAGCATGGAGCCGAAGGTACCGCCGTTCGAGATGGAGAAGGTACCGCCGGTCAGGTCTTCCAGGGTCAGTTTGCCTTCCTTGGCTTTCGCGCCGAACTCGCCGATCTTCTTCTCGATCTCGGCGATGCTCATCTGGTCTGCGTTGCGCAGGATAGGCACCACCAGGCCGCGCGGGGAGCCCACAGCGATACCGATGTCGAAGTAGCCGTGGTAGACGATGTCGTTGCCGTCAACCGAAGCGTTCAGGATCGGGTACTTCTTCAGTGCGTGCACAGCGGCCTTCACGAAGAAGGACATGAAGCCCAGCTTCACGCCATGCTCTTTCTCGAACTTGTCCTTGTACTTGTTGCGCAGGTCCATGACCGGCTTCATGTCCACTTCATTGAAGGTGGTCAGGATCGCGTTGGTGGACTGGGACTCGACCAGGCGCTCGGCGATACGTGCGCGCAGGCGGCTCATTGGCACGCGCTCTTCCGGACGGTCGCCCAGGTTGGCAACGGCTGGAGCAGCAACCTTCTGCAGTTGCGCTTTAGGAGCGGCTGGCGCCAGCGGTGCTGGAGCGGCTGGTTTCGGTGCGGCAGCGGCAGCCAGGGCGTCGCCCTTGGTCACGCGGCCGTCTTTGCCGGAACCGGCAACGTCGGAAGCGGCGATGCCGGCTTCGGACAGGATCTTGGCAGCGGCAGGCATGGCAACGCCGGACTTGTCGACGGAAGCGGCAGCAGCTGGGGCAGCAGCAGGAGCGGCGGCAGCGGCAGGAGCCGATGGGGTCGCGCCGGCGGCAGCTTCGGTATCGATGATGGCGATCACTTCGCCGGCAACCACGGTGGCGCCGTCGGCCTTGATCACTTGCACAACCACGCCTGCGGCTGGTGCTGGCAGTTCCAGGACAACCTTGTCGGTCTCGATGTCGATCATGTTTTCGTCGCGGGCCACTGCCTCGCCGACTTTCTTGTGCCAGGACAGCAGGGTCGCTTCAGCGACGGATTCCGACAGTTGAGGAACTTTGACTTCGATTTGTGCCATTTGTTTTTTACTCCGAATTTTGTGTATTTTTCGCGCCGCCCGCATGACNCGGGCGGCTCACCCGCTAATGCGTGAATTACTTGGTCAGGATGAAGCCCTTCAGCTTCGAGAACGCGGTTTCCAGCAGGTCTTTCTGCTGCGCGTAATGCTTGTCGTAGTAACCCACGGCAGGCGAAGCGGAAGCAGGACGGCCGGCGTATGCCAGCTTCTGGCCCGATTCCATGGCCTCGAAGATGTTGTGCTGGATCTGGAACCAAGGACCNTGGTTCTGCGGCTCGTCCTGCGCCCACACCACTTCGGTCAGGTTCGGGAACTTCTTCAGTTCAGCAGCGAACGCCTTGTGCGGGAATGGATACAGCTGCTCGATACGCACGATGGCGGTATCGGTCACGCCGCGGGTCTTGCGGGTGTTCACGATGTCGTAGTACACCTTGCCGGAGCAGGCGATCACGCGCTTGACCTTCTTGGCGTCGATGGACTCGTCCACTTCGCCGATCACGGTCTGGAACGCGCCCTTGGCCAGTTGCTCCAGCGGGGAACCTGCATCCTTGTTACGCAGCAGCGACTTAGGAGTCAGGATCACCAGCGGCTTGCGGAACTGGCGCACCATCTGGCGGCGCAGCACGTGGAAGATCTGCGATGCGGTGGTCGGCTGCACAACTTGCATATTGTTGTCGGCGCACAGNTGCAGGAAACGCTCTGGGCGGCACGANGAGTGCTCTGGGCCCTGGCCTTCGTAGCCGTGCGGCAGCATCATGACCAGGCCGGAAGCACGGCCCCACTTCACTTCGCCGGAGCTGATGAACTGGTCGATCACAACCTGGGCGCCGTTGACGAAGTCGCCGAACTGGGCTTCCCAGATGGTCAGGGTGTTAGGCTCGGCGGTCGAGTAGCCGTATTCGAAGCCCAGCACTGCCTCTTCGGACAGCACGGAGTCGATCACGGTGAACGGTGCCTGGCCTTCTGCGATGTTCTGCAGCGGGATGTAGGTGCCAGCGTCCCAACGCTCGCGGTTCTGGTCGTGCAGCACGGCGTGACGATGGGTGAAGGTGCCGCGGCCGGCGTCCTGGCCGGTCAGGCGCACTGCGTAGCCGGAGGAAACCAGGGACGCGAAGGCCAGGTGTTCGCCCATGCCCCAGTCCAGGTTCATCTCGCCCTTGCCCATGGCAGCGCGGTCAGCCAGCACTTTCTCGACCAGCGAGTGCACCTTGAACGATTCAGGCACGGTGGTGATGGCGGTCGCCAGGCGCTTCAGCTCAGTCATCGGCACGGCGGTATCGGCCGCGTCGGTCCACTTGCGGTTCAGGAACGGCAGCCAGTCAACGGCGTACTTGTTCTTGAAGTTGGAGATCACTGGATCGACGGTGTGCTTGCCCTGGTCCATCGCAGCGCGGTACTCGGCCACCATGGCGTCGCCGCCGTCGGCCGGGATCACGCCCTGGGTTGCCAGCTTGTCCGCGTACAGCTTGCGGGTGCCCGGGTGCTTGGCGATCTTCTTGTACATCAGCGGCTGGGTCAGCGCCGGGGTGTCCTGCTCGTTGTGGCCCAGTTTGCGGTAGCAGATGATGTCGACAACGATGTCTTTCTTGAACTGCAGGCGGTAGTCCAGGGCGATCTGGGAAGCCAGGACCACGGCTTCAGGATCGTCGGCGTTCACGTGCAGCACAGGCGCTTCGATCATCTTCACGACGTCGGAGCAGTAGATGGTGGAACGTGCATCGCGCGGATCGGAAGTGGTGAAGCCGATCTGGTTGTTGATCACGATGTGCACGGTGCCGCCGGTGCCGTAGCCGCGGGTCTGCGCCAGGTTCAGGGTTTCCATCACGACGCCCTGGCCGGCGAATGCCGCGTCGCCGTGCACCAGGATCGGCAGCACTTGCGCGCCGTGCGCGTCGCCGCGGCGGTCCATGCGGGCCTTCACGGAACCTTCAACCACCGGGTTGACGATTTCCAGGTGGGACGGGTTGAACGCCAGCGACAGGTGCACAGGGCCGCCTGCGGTGGAGATGTCGGACGAGAAGCCCTGGTGGTATTTCACGTCGCCGGCCGGCAGGTCGTCGGCGTGCTTGCCTTCGAATTCTTCGAACAGGTCCTTGGGCGCCTTGCCCAGGGTGTTCACCAGCACGTTCAGGCGGCCGCGGTGGGCCATGCCGATCACGATTTCCTGCACGCCTTTTTCGCCGGCGCGCTGGATGATTTCNTCGATCGAAGCGATGAAGGTCTCGCCNCCTTCCAGCGAGAAGCGCTTCTGGCCGACGTACTTGGTGTGGAGGTAGCGNTCCAGGCCTTCAGCGGCGGTCAGGCGCTCCAGGATGTGCTTTTTCTTTTCGGCGGTGAAGTTAGGGGTCGAACGGATCGACTCCAGGCGCTCCTGCAGCCAGCGCTTTTCGGCCGGGTCGGAGATGTACATGTATTCCGCGCCGACGGAGCGGGTGTAGGTGTCCTTCAGCAGGTTGGTCAGGTCGCGCAGGGTCGCGGTCTCCGGGCCGAAGTAGGTGTTGCTGATGTTGAAGACGGTGTCCTGGTCGGCATCGGTGAAGCCGTAGAAGGATGGCTCCAGTTCAGGAATGCTTGGACGTTCCTGGCGCTGCAGCGGGTCCAGGTTGGCCCAGCGAGAGCCCAGGTAGCGGTAGGCTGCGATCAGCTGGGTGGCGGCCACGCGCTTGCGGCCCATTTCGGCGTCGGACGAAGCGACGATGGTGCGGATTGGACCTGCTTTCGCGCGTTCGGCGAAGGAGGCGATGACGGACGAGTGAACGACGTCTGGTTTTGCGCTGCCGTCAACTGCAGGCACGTTCTGCATGGCGTCGAAGTACTGGCGCCAGTTGTCTGGCACGGAGCCAGGATTCTCGAGGTACGCCTCGTACAGTTCTTCTACGTACGGCGCGTTCCCACCAAACAGGTAGGAATTGGACGTCTGTTGTTGCATCATTTCTTTGCTCACCTTTCTTCGCGCTTCGCGAGGAATTAGCGGGTTGTTCAAACCTTCCGCGACACGGCCTGACCGGTTAGCGGATTGCACATCAAGTTGTGGGGGAAGGGCTCTGTTGTTTCCAGATTTTCCAAAAACGGTCGCCTAGCATAGCACTGTCATTGAACTGAAACAACTAAAACTCGGCACCGCGGCGGGCGAACCAGTCGGCCAGGTAATCGAGCAAGGCCCGCAGCGCAGGCGGCATGTGCTGGCGCGATGTATAAATGGCATGAATTCCAAGCGCTTGCGGTTGCCAGTCCGGCAAGACTTCCACCAGCCGGCCCGCCGCCACTTCCGGTGCGACCACAAAGCGCGGCTGCATGGCGATGCCGGCGCCCTGCCCGGCCGCCGCCAGCAAAGCCATCGACTCGTTCGAGGACAGGTTGCCGCTGACCGGCACCTCCACCGCGGCGCCGTCGACGCCCGCCAGTGTCCATACGCTCTTGCCGAAATAGCTATAAGCCAGGCAGTTATGCCGCGCCAGGTCCTGCGGGTCGGCGGGCGAGCCACGCTCCGCCAGGTAGGCCGGCGCTGCCGCCAGCATCGAGCGGCACTCGCCCAGCTTGCGCGCGATCTGGTTCATCTCCAGCGCATTGGTAATCCGNATGGCCAGGTCGATGCGCTGCTCGACCAGGTTGACGGCACGATTATCGACCTGCAGGTCCACCGTCACCTGGGGGTACCGGCGCAGGAAGCCCGCCAGCGCATCGGCCAGCGCCGTCTGCGCCAGGAACTGCGCACAAGCCACGCGCAGCAAGCCGCGCGGCTCGCCAGCCCCAATGTCGCCCGCCGCCGGAATCGCGCCGGCCAGCGCCAGCAGTTCACGGCAACGCGCCAGCGTCACCTCCCCCGCCGCCGTCAGTCCCAGGCGACGCGTAGTCCGGTGCAGCAAGCGCGCCCCGGCCCATTCCTCCATCTCCGCCAGATAGCGGGTCACCATGGCGCGCGACATATCAAGTGCTTCGGCCGCAGCGGCCAGGCTGCCGCGATCGGCGATGGTGACAAAGACGTTGGCAGAAGCGATGCGGTCCATATGAACGATTTAAGCAATAAACAGTTTCAATATATNCTATTTTTCGATCATGTCCAGCGGCCTACACTGGCGTCATCTACTTACCCAAAGGAATTCAGACATGATCAAGCACACCCTCGCCGCAGCCGCCCTCGCCGCAAGCACCGCCGGCGCCTCCGCCGCCCCGCTGACACTGGAAGTCTTCAACCCAGGCGAAGCCGCCATCTTCCCAGTTGCNTCCGTACTGGTGAAAGGCGAAAAAGACGCCGTGCTGGTCGACGCCCAGTTCTCGCGCGCCGAAGCGGAAAAGCTGGCAGCCCAGATCAAGGCCAGCGGCAAGCGCCTGACCACCATTTATGTCAGCCATGGCGACCCGGACTTCTATTTCGGCCTGGACGTACTGAAAGCCGCCTTCCCGCAAGCCCGCATCGTGGCACGCGGTACCACCATCGCCGCCATGGAAAAGAAAGGGCAAGCCAAAGTGACCTACTGGGGGCCGATCCTCGGCACCAATGCCCCAAGCGGCGTAGTTATGCCGGAACTTCTGCAAGGCGATATCGAGATCGAAGGCAAAAAGCTGGAAATCAAAGGCCAGGGCGACCGCAGCTACGTGTGGATCCCCTCAATCAAAGCGGTTGTAGGCGGCGTGGTGCTGTTCAAAGGCCTGCACGTCTGGGTAGCGGATACGCAGACACCTGAATCGCGCGCCCAATGGCTGTCCGTACTGGACGACATGGCCAAGCTGAAGCCGGTAACGGTGGTGCCTGGCCACTTCGCCCCCGGCTCCGCCCTGACGCCGGACGCGATCAGCTACACAGCCGACTACCTGCGCCGTTTCGAAGCCGCCACCCCGGCCGCCGCCGACAGCGCCGCCCTGGTCGCAGCGATGAAGTCCGCCTACCCGCAAGCCGGCCTCGAAAGCGCCCTGCAATTGAGCGCCAAAGTCGCCAAAGGCGAAATGAAGTGGTAACACAGCTGAGCCCGTGTCACACCATGGGGTCAGGCCCCCNTGAGACACGGGCTCAGCCGTCGCCGGCAGAGTAGACTTTCCTGTCTAGATCATTTATTCTAGATCCATCGATGTTCTTCCTGGATCTATCATGGCCCTGCCAAAACCTACTCCTAGCGAACTTGAAATGCTGCGCCTCTTGTTTGCGCTAGGGCCGGCAACTGCGCGGCAGGTGCATGAGGCGGCTGTCGAAACACGGCCGGATATGCAATACGCCACCGTGCTGCGCCTGCTGCAAGTCATGCACACCAAGGGTTTGCTGAACCGCGATGAAAGCCAGCGCGCCCACATTTACTCGCCTTCCGAACAGCAGGATTCGATCCAGACATCCCTGCTGAAGGATTTGATCCACAAGGCTTTCGCCGGCTCCGGCAAGGCGCTGGTGATGGCGGCGTTGCGTGGCGGCCATGTCAGCGCCAAGGAACGCGCCGAAATCCAGAAAATGCTGGACGAGGAAAGCTAGACGCAAGCTATACTGCGCCCACGCAAACTTTTCGGTTCTTCAGCATGCCACTCCTGATCGACGTAGACGGTCACCATACCGTCGGCCAGACCACTCATTTCGAATCCCATTCCCCGGACGGTAAATTCGCCGTTGTCTTCCAGGATGACACCGAAACCGGCTACTTTTACGCCATTGATCCGGCGGCCGAGGGCAACAAAGTCCAGGACGGCGTCCACGTCTACAACGTCGCCGGCGTGGCCGAAAACGAAAAGTTCATTCACTTCCACGTGGGCTGGTCGCAGGACTCGCGCAAATCGGTCCTGATGATCAATGGCGTGCCACAGGCGGTGTTCGACTTCGACGCCAAGCGAGGCTACTGCCAGTCCGGCTACCCTGAGCCGCGCGGCGACGGCGATTGGGGCAAGCATAGCCACGCCTGGACCGAAGATACCGCCAAACTCTTCGTGTAATTTGATGCAAACGCTTCAAGAGCTGCGCTCCGGCCAACTGGCCGGCGCAGTGCGGCTGCAACTGCGTTGCGGCCTGACCGAATTCCCGCGCGAGATCTTCGAACTAGCCGATACGCTGGAGATCCTGGACCTCACCGGCAACGCTTTGTCCTCCCTGCCGGACGACCTGCCGCGCCTGCACCGCCTGCGCATCATCTTCTGCTCCGAGAATCAGTTCACACAGCTGCCGCCAATACTAGGCAGCTGCCCCTCGTTGACGATGATCGGCTTCAAAGCGAACCGGATTGAAAGCGTGCCCGCAGCCGCCCTGCCCGCCCGCCTGCGCTGGCTGATCCTGACCGACAACCGCATCGAAACGCTTCCGCCCGAAATCGGCCGATGCCCCGACCTGCAAAAACTCATGTTGTCGGGCAATCGCCTGCGCGCGTTGCCGGACGAACTGGCAAATTGCGGCCAGCTTGAATTGCTGCGTCTTTCCGCGAACAACCTCCCGGCGCTGCCAGCCTGGCTAACATCGATGCCGCGACTGGCCTGGCTGGCCTTCGCCGGAAACCCATTCAGCGAGGCGGCAATTCCTCCGGCCGCCAGCATTTCCTGGAACGCGCTGCACATCCAGCACAAGCTGGGCGAAGGCGCGTCCGGCGTGATCCACCAGGCCACGCTTGACGGCCAGCTGGTGGCGGTCAAGGTGTACAAAGGCGCCATGACCAGCGATGGCTTGCCGGCCCAGGAAATGGCCGCCTGCATCGGCGCCGGAACGCATCCCAACCTGATTCCCGTACTCGGCACGATTCCCGACCATCCCGCAGGCCTGCCGGCGCTGGTCATGCCTCTGGCCGATCCCGGCTTACGCAACCTGGCCGGCCCGCCAAGCTTTGCCAGTTGCACGCGCGACGTTTATGCCGACGGCCAGCGCTTCAGCGCAGATACGGTGTTTGGCATCGCACGCGGCATTGCCTCCGCCGCTGCACATTTGCATGGACGGGGCATCATGCACGGCGACCTGTATGCACACAACATCCTCAACTGCGACAAAGGCAATGCGCTACTGGGCGATTTCGGCGGGGCGTCGCGCTTCGAACCCGGCACCGCACTCGCGTCTGCGCTGGAGCGGCTGGAAGTGAGGGCCTTCGGCTACCTGTTGGAGGAGCTGTTGGAGCGCTGCGAAGAAAACTTGCCGCAAGTGCGGGCACTGGCATCAGATTGCCTGCGCCCGCTGCCTGAGGCACGCCCTGCGTTCGCCGAAGCGGCAGCAAGGCTGGCCACGGTTTGATTCAACGGCTCTTGTCCGGATAAGCCGGACGCGCCGGACGGCTTGGCGGCGTTTTCGCCAGTTCGGCCTTGATCACCTCAATCGCCTTTTCAAGCTGGGGGTCGCGTCCCGCGATCACATCCGCCGGATTCTGGTCTACTTCAATATCCGGCGGCACGCCCTCGTTCTCAACACCCCAGCCACCTTCGCGAGTCCAGAAAGCCAGGTTCGGCGCCGTAATCGTGCCGCCATCCAGCAGTACCGGGAAACCGAGGATGCCAACCAGGCCGCCCCAGGTCCGCTTGCCAATCAGCGGGCCAAGCTTATTCTTGCGGAACATCCACGGCAGCAGGTCGCCGCCCGAGCCCGCGGTCTCATCGATCAGCATCGCCCGCGGCCCCTGGATCGAGGCGGAAGGCGTCTTCATATCCGCGCCATAGCGCATGGCCCACCAGGCAATCTCCTGCTTCTGCAGCAGCTCGATATAGTAGTCGGCCAGGCTGCCGCCGCCATTGAAACGTTCATCGATGATGATCGCGTCCTTATAGGCTTGCGGGTAGAAATAACGCTTGAAATAGGTATGCCCAAGCCCCGCTGTATTCGGCACGTAGACATAGGCAACGCGCCCGCCGGTTGCGGCATCGACTTTGCGGATATTCCCTTCCACCCAATCGCGGTTGCGCAGCGCATCTTCGCTTGCCACCGGCACTACCGTGATATGGCGCGCGCCCTTGCCATCTGCGTTCGGTCCGACCGTGATTTCGATCGAGCGGTTGGCGGTATTTTCGAACGCGCTGTACAGGTTAGTCGGCGGCGCCAGCGGACGGCCGTCGACCGCCAACAGGTATTCCCCCGCTTTCACGTTCAGCCCGGGCTCAGTCAATGGCGCTCGCAGCGTCGGGTTCCAGTTCAGGCCACCGTAAATTTTCTTGAAGCGATAGCGGCCGTTGGCGACCTCATAGTCGGCACCCAGCAAGCCACCCGGTACCGGCTTGGCGTCAATAAAGTTGTCGCCGCCGCCGCCGCGATGGTGGCCAACCGCCAGTTCGCTGCACAGCCACTGGATCACGCGGTTCAGGTCACTGCGCGTAGCCACGTCGGGCAGGAACTGGGCATATTTGTCGCGCATCGCTTTCCAGTTCACTCCATGCATGTGCGGGTCGTAGAAATAGTCGCGGTTGATGCGCCAGACTTCATCGTAGATCTGCTTCCACTCCGCGCGCGGATCGGCCTTGGTTTCGATCGCTTCCACACGCAGCTTGCCTTCCGATGGCGACAGCAGCTTGCCCGTGGCGGAGCCCATGTTCCACTGCTCCTTCAGGCGCCAGGCGATCTTCTTGCCGTCAGCGCTGATCTCAAAGTCATCCGCGTCGGCGACGATGGTTTCGGTCTTGCGGTCCTTCAAATCGAAGCGCTGGACCTGGCGTTTGCCATCCACCTCGCGCAGGAAGAAGATCTGCCCCTCCGCCCCAGCCTCCAGGTCGAAGTATTGTGAAACCGGCGGCGGCATATCGATCACGCGCGTCGAGATGCCATCCCAGTCGATGCGCATCGGCACAGGCGGCCTGGCCGTTGCAGCGGCAGCTTTCGCCTTGGCGTCCGCACCGCGGCTGGTCGTGGTGTCGGCCAGTACGCGCTCCTCGCTCTTGTCGCCCGCAGCGCCGTCCTTGGGCGGTTCCTTCGGCGNAGGTGGCGCTGTCGCTGCTCCCTTTTCCTCATCGCTTTCGCGCACCAATGGAGACGGGATGTCATTCCGCAGCACCATCAGCCAGAGCGAGCGAGTCGGGCGGTTGTCCTGGTTCTGCAGCGAGAACCAGTTATTGCTCGGTCCCGCGTCGGTGGATGCGAAGAAATACAGATACTTGCCGTTACGGTCGAACACAGGGTTGGCGACGTCGGACAGGCCGTCGGTCACCGCATGCGATTTGTCCTCGTCCAGCGCATAAATATACGCTGTGCGCGTGTAGCTCAGCGAATTGAGCGTGTAGGCGATAAAGCGTGAATCCGGCGACCAGGTTCCACGCAGCGACTTGTCGACGCCATACATGGGTTCCGTGGCGACTTTCCTTTGCACGCCCGTCGCCAGGTCGATGTAATACAGCGTCCAGGAATTGTCGATGAAGGCGATTTTCTTGCTGTCCGGAGACCAGGCGGCGCGCTCAAAAAAGCCGGAACCGTTCAGCTTGAACTTGCGCAGCTCTCCNTTGCCGTCCTGCTGCCTGACATGCAAGGCATACTCGCCGCCTTCATCGGAAAAGTAGGCGACCTGACGTCCATCCGGCGACCAGGCCGGGCCACGCTCGTGCACGCCAGGGGTCTGCGTCAAATGACGGATATCGCCCTTCTCCGCTGGAAGCGTGACGATGTCGCCTCGGAATTCAAAAGCCACCCGCGCGCCCGATGGCGATACCGACGAGTTGCGAATATATTTCGCTCCGCGCACCCAGCGCTCACGCGACAGGCCAAGGTCGGCACTGACGCCGATTGCCAGCCGCTTGCCGGCAGTCGCGCCCGAATTGATATCGAGCATATGCAGATAACCTGCCTGCTCATATAAGATCCGTCCACCAGCGAATGACGCATTCAGGACGGGAAAATCCGTGTGCCGGGTTAGCTGGTTAATGCTCTTGCTGCGAACATCGTAAACGTAGAGATTAAACTCNCCNTCCCGGTCAGAACGGAAATAGACTTTATCTCCTGCCCACATCGGGTCCACGTCATTTACCCGGCTGGCAGGCTGCGGAATTCGTTCNACGGCCTGCGTATCGCGATTAAATAGCCAGATAATCGAGTTCAAGCCGCCACGATAGCGCTTCCATTGCAGGAAAGCGGGTGAAGTCGGGTTATACGCGATAGCCCGCCCATTCGGCGAAAATGTCGCGCGCGCGGCATTCGGGATTTCCAATTTGGTTTCGACACCGCCGCCTANTGGCACGGTAAACAAATTTCGGTATCGATTGTTCGATGCTACGCGTGGCGAAGTAAATAGGACCTGCGAGCCATCAGGCGTAAAACCCTGAACCAGGTCTTGTCCCGGGTGCCAGGTCAGGCGGCGCGGAATTCCGCCGGCAATCGGCAGNATAAATACATCGGTATTGCCATCTATATTCGCGCTGTAGGCAATNGTNTGGCCATCCGGNGAAAAGACNGGATTCGACTTTTCGCCGACATCGGAGGTCAACCTGCGGACGTCTCGTCCATTCTGGTCGGCCAGCCATACGTCGCCGGCGTAAATAAATGCAATATGGTCTTGGGAAAGTGCCGGCTCGGATAGCAGGCGGGTATCGGAAGTATTTGGAACAGCGAGCGCTGCAATTGGCAGGGCCATCACTGTGGCGAGANCAAGGTTACGACTGGTGAACAAGCAAGCCTCCATGTTGGGAAAGTACTTGGACTTCAACCGCTGAATGGTCTCAACGATATCAGAACTGAGCCTTCATGGGAGGGAAGGATGCCAACCGCGCTAAATAATTGCCTGATTACGCCAACATTCAGCATACATCTCTCTACTTCCCAAACACGTCCTTCAGGGTTCGGGCGTCAATCAGCGCCTCAGCCCATTTAGCAAGCTTGTCAGGACTTGCGCGG
>JGI25160J50197_1001400_pt1 | contig 12110 bp, 13 predicted proteins | sample AraplaMF_Cvi_mMS_FD_50197 | JGI IMG/M metagenome (IMG submission 50197)
GTGACCCCGTCGTCCAAGGTGGTCGGGGACCTGGCCCTGCACCTGGTGGGCGCCGGGGTGAAGCCGGAGGACTTCGAGGCGGCACCCAACGAGTTCGACATCCCCGATTCCGTCATCGGCTTCCTCCGCGGCGAGTTGGGCAACCCGCCCGGCGGGTGGCCGGAGCCGTTCCGTGCCAAGGCGCTGGAGGGCCGCGCCGAACCCAGGCCCGTGCAGGAACTGACCGCGGACGACCGTAGCGGCCTGGAGCAGGACCGGCGCGCGACGCTCAACCGGCTGCTGTTCCCCGGGCCGGCCCGCGACTTCGAGACACACCGGCAGGCCTACGGCGACACCAGCGTGCTGGACAGCAAGGACTTCTTCTACGGACTGCGTTCCGGAACGGAGTACGCGGTCGATCTTGAGCCGGGGGTACGGCTCCTGATCGAGCTGGAAGCTGTCGGAGAGGCCGACGACCGCGGTATGCGCACCGTGGTGTCCACCCTGAACGGCCAGCTGCGGCCGATCCAGGTACGCGATGCCGCAGCGGCCGCCGACGTACCGGTGACGGAGAAGGCCGACAGGAGCAACCCGGGCCATGTCGCCGCGCCGTTCGCCGGAGTGGTGACGCTCGCGGTGGCCGAGGGCGACGAGGTGGCGGCCGGCACCACCGTGGCCACCATCGAGGCGATGAAGATGGAAGCCGCGATCACCGCCCCGAAGAGCGGGCGCGTGGCCAGGCTGGCGATCAACCAGATCCAGCAGGTGGAGGGAGGCGATCTCCTCGTCGACATCGGGTGAATCGCCTCCCGCTACGGCATGAGCGGTGCCGTCGCCCTGGTCGGCACCATCCACGCGCACCGACCCTGGGGGAGGCCACCATGGCGGCGGCGAGGAGACCGCCGGGCAGGCGAGCAGCCGGCGCCGGCCCTCCTCGCCGAAGCCACCGGCGGGACGGGTGACGGCTATTACGTTCTCATCATGTGCCCATCGAGAAATGGACGTACAGGGGCGCGAACGTGTCCGTCATCGGGCACTTCGCGCTCGTTTCCGGGCTCCCCGGCCCGGGCATCCGGAGGCTCGGTCCTGGGGCCGTGTCGGGCGGCATCACGGCTGTGGGCGTCCGGTGGCCCCGCCTGCACCGGCGTCGAAGGGCAGACGGATGACCTCGCATTACTGTCGGGGCGGCAATCCCGCCGGGGGTGAAGTCTTCGCCACGAAGCTTGTACCGCCGGTGTCGGGGGTTCCGGTCGAGCGGACCAGATTGTTCCGGAGGTTGGACGAGGGGGTCCGGACACGCCTCACCCTGGTCATCGGCCCGCCCGGGGCCGGTAAGAGCACTCTGCTCGCCACCTGGGCCCGCTCCCGGGCGCGCCTGCCTGGACCCGCTGGCGTAGCTGACCCTCGACGAGGAGGACAACGCACCGGAGCGGTTGTGCCGGTACCTGGTGGCAGCGATGCGGCAGGCCGGTGCCGGACGCCGGGGCCCGATGAGCACGTGGCCCAGACCGGCTGGCCCGACGGTTCGGTGTCCGCACTGGTCCACGACATGGGCTCGTTGCGCACTCCGGTGGTGCTGGTGCTGGCTGCGCGAGCTCGGCCGACGGCCGTCGGCCGAGCTCGCGCGCCGGTTCTTAGGGGCCCCGGTCGGCGAGCCGGACGACCACGCCATCGGCCGATCCCGTGGCGGGCTGACAACGAAGATCCAGCTCGCGGCCGACGGCAACTGCCGGCCCCTGGCTTCCATCTCACCGCCGGACAAGCCGGTGACGCGCCCGCCTTCGGTGACGTGATGGCCCGCTTACGTGTTCCCCGGAGGCGTGGAGGGCCCCGGAACCGGCCAGAGGCCGTCCTGGCCGACAAGGCGTATTCGTCATGAGCCATCCGTGAACACCTCTGGCGGCGCGGCATACAGGCGGTCATCCCCGTTCCGGCCGATCAACGCGGCCACCGCCTGCGGCGGGGCTGCCTGGGTGGCAGGCCGTCCGCCTTCGACCGCGAGGCATACAAGCAGCGCAACACCGTCGAACGCTGCATCAACCGCTTGAAGCATTGGCGCGGGATCGCCACCTCGCCACCCGCTACGAGAAGACAGCGGCCATCTACCTGGCCGGGCCGCACATCGCGGGTATCTCCCTCTGGTCTGCCAGATGATCCAAACGAAACCGCCTAGTCGGCCGGTGGGGTTCGCGATCCCGGACGGCCAAGTCGGCTGGCACGGCGTCAAGTTGGTGTGCTCGTGGGCGTCGCGACCGGTTGTTTCGGGGCAGCACCTGGTCGAATGCGGTGTCGACGCAGAGGGAGAGGCGAGTGCACGCAGGCCCGTCCGGTAAGTGTGCTCGCTGCCTGCCTTTTCGCTCTGTGCTGAATGGTTCTCGTTCGCGGAAGTGGGTTGCCCTGCCTGCGGTGTTGGGGAGTCGGTCTCTTAGACTGCCTTGGTCCCACAGTTTGATCGGAGCACGACATGCGTCGCCTCACCCTCGTCCCCGTCCTCATCGCGGTCGCCGCCTTCGCACTCGCCGGGTGTGCGCAGGATTTCGGTCGCGGCCCTGAAGGCCGGGTCACTGAAAAGACCAAGGACGGGAAGAAGTTCTACCTGGTCGTCGATCCCGCGAAGGAGGGCAAGGAGGAGAAGTTCCGGGTCAGCAAGTACGACTACCACGACTGCAACCGGGGCTCGAAGTACCCCAAGTGCATCGACGATTAGCCCACGCAGGCCCACTTTGCTCGGCCACCTCGCTCCAGGGTCCGAGACGGGCACAGTCACCATTCGGCTGAGGGAGGTGTTCCACGTGCCCGTTCCTCAGCGCAGAAGCCTCGACGGCTCCCCATCGTGGCGCACTCGACGTCCCGTAACACCCTGGTGGGGTGGGTGAGATGCTGGTCGGTCACCCGCCGAGGGTGACCGGCACTGCAACTCTCCCCGCCGGCGGGCCCCGGTCACACTCGTGTGTTCCTGAAGCGCGACCCCGCGCTCCTCTCGCCGCAGGCAACGCACCCTCGGCAATGCGTGACGGCGCATTGCCGGTGGTGCGTTGCCTGCTCTGTCGTGACCTGTAAGTAATCAACACCCCGTAATCTCCCCCGAGTAGGGGGTTCAAAGGATGCATGACAAAGACGGGGGAGTGTCATGACGTATCGGCGTGCGGTGTTACCGGCAGTGGCTGGAGGGTTGCTGCTGACGGCCCTTCTGTGGTGGGTGGGGGCAAGTGCGCACGCACTGCGCCTGCCGGGTGCCGCCGGCATGCTGGGTGGCCAGGCCGCCGCCGAGCTGGAGCACTGGCTCATCCCCTGGTCGTACGATCCTCCGGCCTCGGCTCAGTTCCGCACCGAGGTGCCCGGCGGGACCGGGGCCGCCGACACTGACTATCTTGCGTTGTACACCACTGCGTTGCAGATCCGGTTCGGTGCGGTCTTCGCCTTCTTCGTGCCCGGGGCGCTGCTCCTGGTCCGCAGGCTGCCGCCGGTGCAGGGCCGGATGCCGGCCGCGCTGCTCGCCCTGTGGGCCTGGGGCGTGGTGGCCGGGACCCTGGCGGTGACCGTCTCTGCGCCGTGGCTGATCGCCTCGGCAGGGCACGGAAGTTACCGTTTCCTGCCCCAGCTGGCGAGCGTCATCTCCTCCGGGCGGCAGGTCTTGGTGGCGGCCGCGCTGGTCGCGGCGGCGTTGACCGTGTTCATCGCGCGCCTCGCCGCCAAGGGGGCCGGCCGGCTGTCGCGCGAAGACGTCCCGGCGCGCGCCGCCCGCCGGGCCGCCACCGTCGCCACCGCCGTGATCGCTCTGTCCCTGGTGGTCCTCTCGTACCAGCCGGTCGCCGCCGCCCTCCAGCAAGTCTCCCCGGACCTCGGGCCGTTCGCCGAACCGGGCGACCTTCTGCGTCAGTGGCTGCTGCTCGGCGCTTGGGCGGGCCCGGGGGGCGCGCCGCTTGGTGCCTGGCTCCTGTATCGCGCCGGCGATGTGCTGCTGCTCGTGGTGGTGTGGTGGGTACTGCGGCGGCTGCCTGGACTGCTCACCCGGGCCACTGTCCCCGCGATGGCGGTCGGCGCGGTCTGCGCGACCGTCCTCGGGCTGCTGGCGAGCCAGCTGCTGAGGGTGGTGGTGGACGGTGCGGGCTCCAGCCTGCGCTGGGACCTGCTGCACCTGTCCGCCAGTATCGGCGACGGAGTCCCGGCGGCTCTGACCTGGGGCCTGGTGGCGGGGGCCGCGGCTGCCTGGACGCTGCGGGCCGCGGTGGGCCGCGCGGAGATCACCGACGCCACTACCCCCGTTCAGGGCCCCGCCCGCCGTGGATAGAACCACAGGGCCAGGTGCGAGGAGCCCTTCTCGACAGCCGGCTCCTTCGGCCGGCGTCAATCATCGAGATCGGACCAACCGGCGAGCCGGATCTCAACGTCGACGGCCTGGGGTAGTTCATGATGCGCTTCCGCCAGGAAGCGCCGCCGGCCCACCGGGTGCGCTGTGCGCGGTGCCGCGCCCGTCGGCCGAGCCCGCCGGCCGTTCGGCCGCATGTGCCGCCCCTGGTCACCGGAGACGAACCCCCGCCGCCCGAGCCCTGGGTAGCCCCGTCTCGCTCGTCTGCGGACACCCGCAGCGCGGTGACCACACGGGGCCTCATAGCCTGGTGACGGAACTCGAACCGGCGCGCCAGGCCGACCACATCACCCCAGGGGGATCTGCATGTCCGCGTACTCACCACCACCACAAGGGCCGGCCCCCTGGGGCCGGCAGCCCGGCCCGGCCCCGTACGGGCCGCCGGCAGGACACGGTGGCCCACCCCCCTTTGGGCCCCCTGCTCCCGGTCCGCCCTTCCACGGTCGGCAGCCTGCATACGGGCCTCCACCGGTCCATCAGCCCGGTGTCCCGATGTTCACACCGACGGGCCCTGACCGGCGTCCCTGGCTCCGGCCGCTCATCGCGCTCGGTGTCCTGGGCGTGACCACGGCAGGATTTTGGGCATTGACCCTGCTGTCAGACGACGGTAAGCCGTCGGCGGAAGTCGCCCGCTACGCGGTCGCCGGCGACTGTCTGGAGAACCGCGGCACACACGCAAAGCCGGTCATGTTCACCATCCCGTGCAGTGACACCAAAGCCGACTACAAAGTCATGTTCAGTGCCACCGCCCAAGGCAAATGCCCGCCGGAATTCGACGAGTACACCGAGCGTGGCGGCCGGACTGGCGACACCACACTGTGCTTGACCCAGGTGCGTCACTAAGGGCTGTCCCGTAACGATCACGCAGGACGGAGTCGCGGCCGGTTGTCGACCGGCTGCGGAGTCAGTCCAGGCCGGTTGCCCATGCCGTCAGCGCGGCGAAGTCGTCGATGGCAAGGCCGCATCGGGGGTCGACCCGGTGCAGAAGGGCGGGGCCGTCGTGGTGTTCCTCCACCCAGGTGCGATCCGCCTCTGTGATCTCGTCGTCGATCCAGGCGAACGCACGGCCTTTCGCCCAGGCGACGATCTCAGGCATCTTCCAGAACACACCGTCCCCGGGATCGGGGCGCTGCGAGGGCCAGGGAATGAAGGGCAGCTCGGGCAATCCCAGGACTGGCGCGACGAAGGCGTTGGCTTCTTTCGGAATCTCGAAGTCTGCGGCCGACCGCATCATCAACCGCCTCGCACCGCTGCTCGCGCTGCAGCCGCGCCGACGGTTCCGCAAGGGCACCGTGCTCATCGTGGACGGCACCTTGGTCCCCACGCGTGACCATGCGGTGGCCGAGCAGTCGAAGAATTACCGGTACTCCACCAACCACCAGGTCGTCATCGACGCCGATACGCGGCTGGTCATCGCGGTCGGCCAGCCTCTACCTGGCAACCGCAACGACTGCAGGGCATGGGAGTTGGAGCAAAGGCCGTCGTCGGCAACACCACGGTGATCGCTGACGACGGTTACCGCGGCACTGGCCTGGTGATCCCGCACCGCCACGAACCCGGCCAGGCCGAACTCCCGGCCTGGAAAGAGGAGTACAACCGCTCACACCGCAAGGTCCGTGCCCGCGTCGAGCACACCTTTGCCCGCATGAAGAACTGGAAGATCCTCCGCGACTGCCGCTTGAAGGGAGACGGCGTTCATCACGCCATGCTTGGCATGGCCCGCCTGCACAACCTCGCGCTCGCCGGATAGACCGAGACCGGCCCAATGCGGCCATCCCCGATGCTGACCGTATTGAGTCAGTGGAGCATTGCGGGGACAGACCTAAGCGAACGAATAATCGGTTGCGTATTGGCGATGGTGGTGGATCCAATGACCGGCATGATCACTCGGGCGTGCCTGCCGCGGCGAGACGTGATGAACGCGAACCGCCGGCCCCGGCCGGAGCGCGATCCGGGTGGATCGCGACCGCATCGTCCCAGGGGAGACACCACCCGATGAACATGCCGCCATTGCAGTCCGGAGTGGAGCACACAGACGGGTCGTCCGTCCGCCTGGGCGCTCTCGTCCCGCTGACGCGGCCCGGTTGGGTCGAGGCGGGCCGACACCTGCTCGCAGGACTCGACCTGGCCGTTCGCGAGGTCAACGACGCCGGCGGGATCGACGGTAGACCACTGGAGCTGGTAGTCCGGGACACTGCGGCCGATCCGGAGCGGGCCGCGGCGGCCGTGGACGAACTGGCCGGCCTGGGCGTGGCCGCCGTGGCGGGGGAGTACCACAGCGTTGTCGCCCGCGCCGCCGCCGCCCGGGCCGACGCCCTCGGTGTGCCGTTCCTCTGCTCGTCCGCGGTGCTCGACGCGCTCACCGAGGAGCCGACGAAGTGGGTCGCGCGCCTGGCCCCGGCCCAGTCCCGCGGCTGGCGGATCTACGCGGACTTCCTCCTCGGCGAGGGCCGGAGTCGGATCGCCGTGGCGACCCAGCCGAGCGCCTACTGGGCGTCCGGGACCTGCGTCCTGCGGGACCACCTCGCTGCCCACGGCGGCACCGTCGTCGAACTCAACACGAACGCGCTCACCCCCGAGGCCCTGTGTGACGCGCTTGTCGACCACGGCGCGACGGCGCTCCTCCTGCTGGTCGGCCATCCGGAGCCGGCGGTGCCGATCGTCAGGGCCGTCCGGGGCGACCGGCGGCTCGCGGAGATTCTGATCGGCGCTCCGGCCGGACAACCGGAGTTCGCCGAATGGGACGCGGCGCTGGGCAAGGACGGCGCCGGGGTCCCCTTCCTGCGCTACCTGCCCGAGCGCCTCGGTCCGCTCGGCGAACGCGTCAGGAAGGAGTTCCGCGAGCGGCTGGGCGAATCGCCCTCCTTCGTCGCCTTCGAGGGTTGGGACACCGTCGCCGTCCTCGCCGCGGTGCTGCGTTCCCACGGCACGGACCGGGCAGCCCTCGCCGAGTCATGGCCGAGCGTGGCGGTCGAGGGCACCCGCGGGCCGATCCGGTTCTCCCGCACGCCCGGCATCAGCGTTTGGCAATGGGCTTGGACACCAATCCAAGTCGTTGATCGGGACCCGGCGGAACCCGATCGCTTTCGGACCCTCCACGCCGGCTGAGAGAGCACGGAAGTCCGACTGCCCAGGTCTGTCCGAACTTGAGGCTGTCTACATGCCGGGCGGCCGTGCAGGTGTCATGGTCGGCCGACTTGGAGGTGTTCCGGATGCGTGCTCACTTTGTTCCGGACGACCTGTGGCAACGCGTGGCTCCCCTACTTCCGCCCGCTCCTGAGCGTCGCCGCCGTCATCCCGGGCGATTGCGCGTTTCGGACCGTGCTGCCCTTGCGGGCGTCTTGTACGTGCTTCGGACTGGCGTCGCCTGGCGTGACGTTCCCGCCGAGACCGTGGGTTGCTCCGGGGTGACGGCCTGGCGTCGGCTGCGGGACTGGACCGAAGTCGGCGTCTGGCCTCGCCTGCACGCCGCCTTGCTGAGCGAACTGCGCCGTGCGGGTCTTCTGGACCTGGACGGCTGCGCCGCGGACGGGTCACACATCAGGGCCCTCAAAGGGGGGATCATGTCGGCCCCTCGCCAGTCGACCGCGCCCGTCCCGGCTCCAAGCACCACCTGATCGTCGACCGCCACGGGACTCCGCTCGCTGCCACACTCACCGGCGGCAACTGCCACGACGTCACGCAACTCCTGCCCCTGCTGGACGTGAACCCACCGATACGGGGGTTTCGGGGTCGGCCTCGCCACGAGCCTCGGCGTCTGTACGCCGACCGGGGCGACGACTTCGACAAATACCGCCGCCTGCTATGGACACGCGGCATCAGGCCTGTGATCGCTCGACGCGGTGTCGCCCACGGTCCCGGGCTGGGCAAGGTGCGGTGGGTGGTCGAGCGCACCTTCGCCTGGCTGCACCAGTTCAAACGGCTTCGCATCCGTTACGAGCGACGCGCCGACCTCCACCACGGGCTGCTGGACCTGGCTTGCAGCCTGATCTGTCTACGGCGACTCCAGCAGACGCACCGACCGCTGGGTCAGTAGCGAAGGCGAGCCTCAGACCCGTTGATTCGCAGCACGCAGTTCTTGAAGACCTGCAACGGAGGCTGCTGGCCGTCAACCGGAGCCAGCCTGAGCTCCAAGTCCTGCAACGGCTTGACCACAGCAACAGTCCGAGACCCGTCCGGGTCCGGGCCCTCGAGGGCCGCCCACGCCTCGAACAACGCCCTCACGCTCTCCCAGCCTGGGCCCGGGGTGAAGCGCGCCAGGAAGAACGGCTGATCGCAGCCGTACTCACTGAGCTCACCGACCAGGACGTCCCGCCGCAAGAGCTGCCACTGCGTCATCAGGTGTCCCCGTCCTCCACCGCCCAGTCGAGATCGCATCTTCGCAGTGCACAACCGACTGGCCAAGCGCTTCATTCTGTGTAATGCCCGCTCCATGCCTCCACGACCGCTCCGGGCTCCTTCGCGCGCAAGGCGTCGGCGAAGGAGGGGAAACTGCCGCCGTCAGTGGCGGCAAGGACATCGCGATTGGCCTCTCCGACAAGACGGTCACGGTGTCGGTGACCGCCACCGACCCCTCGGGCATCTGGGGGCCGACTTCCATCTCTGGCGCGGCACCGACCCGGACAACCCGGACGGCTACCTCAAGCCGAACGAGGACACCACTCCGGCGGACTGCGTCGCCTCCTCAGCGACCACCTCCACCTGCTCGAAGACGTTCACCTTCGAACCGGACTCGTGGCTGACCTACGCCGACGCCGGAACCTGGAAGGTCGGCATCGAGGTGTGGGCGAACGACGACAGCCGGGCGGTGCGGGACGCCTACACCACCGTCCGGCTCCAGCGCTTTTCCAAGCTGACCGTCAACGCGAGCCCGGAGCCGATAGCCGCCGGCAAGTCCCTTACGGTCACCGGAAGGCTGACCCGGGCCAACTGGGACACCGACACCTACGCGGGCTACACCGCCCAGCCGGTCAAGCTCCAGTTCCGCAAAGCGGGCACCAGCACCTACGACACTCTCCAGACGGTGAACACCTCCAGCACCGGTGACCTGAAGGCCACCGCCACCGCGTCCGTGGACGGCTACTGGCGCTGGAACTTCGCCGGCACCTCGACCACTCCGGCCGTCAAGGCGACTGGCGACTACGTCGACGTGCAGTAGCGCCCAGCAGTTCGTGGCGCCGGGTGGCGTGGAGGCCCCGGCGCCTTGCCTCTCGCAGCACTTCCACGGAGCGGTGAAGCCGCCGAGTTGGCGCGCCCCGGACATTTTCTGGAGTGGAAGTAGCCCGCTTCCAGAACTGTTGCTGAACCGCCTTCGTTTCTTCACAGGTTTGGATTGACGCAACAGGGTGAACGGCGGCGAATCCGTGCGGCTATTCCCTGTCCGGCCAGCAGATAGATCACGGCTGGCAGAGCGTAATTGAGGAGGGCGCCAACGCCCTCTGTGTGCATGGTGAAAATGTCCTGTGACCACCAAGTCAGCGCATCCGCCAAGCCGTTCACCAACTCGACGAAGATGCTCACCTGGTTGGCTTCGAGCAGGTAGAGCAGGATCCACAGGCCCTGGAACACAGCGGGGGTGTCGGCGATGGTGTGGACGACCAGGGCTATCCGCCTGTCCCGGTTGCGGTCGAGCCGGTGGTTGCCGCCCTGGCTGCGGGGCTGATTTGCCGGCATGGGTTCGGTGTTATTCGCTGGAGTCCCAAACTGATGCGGACCTCGCCTTGGCGGTATAGGAGAGGCCGCAGGCAGAGTGAAGGGTGCCGTTGCGCTACCAGGCGAGCGCAATTCGTCCGATACGGGCGCGCACGAGAATTCGCTCGCCCTGCGGGTGTGACATTTGATGAGCCGACGGCGCAGAACTGAGTGTGCCGATTGATCGTCGGCACACGACGGATCCAAGGTCCCCCCGGCTGCAGGATCCGTGCCCGACGCGGGCGGGGATGTGGCCCCCCGCTCAGCCCCGCCCGCGTCCGGCATCTACTTCTTGGTATCGGTACGCCATCCGCTTTGCCGAAGCCGGAACTCGGCGGTTGGAGCCTCCCGCTCGGCCGGGACCGGTACGTGGAGAGGTGGCGTCCAGGCGGCGCTCAGGGAGGACCAGGTGGCGGACCAGATGTCCACGGCAGGCTGGATGCCCACGGTGGATTCAATGACCGCTGCAGACTGCCGGGTCAGATCCGGCAGCGATGGCGAGCGTGAACTCCAGGAGCGCATGGGCACCACCGCACGTGCTGACAAGTTCTACGACGAGCAGGTCCTGGACCGGCTCAACACCAGGATGCGGGACTTCGTGGCGCGCCAGGAGATGTGCTTCCTGGCCACCTCCGACCGGAACGGTGAGTGCGACAGCACTTTCCGGGCCGGTCCGCCCGGCTTCCTCCAGGTCCTCGACGACAGGACGCTGGTCTACCCCGAGTACCGGGGCAACGGCGTGCTCGCCAGCCTCGGCAACATTGAGGAAAACCCCCATGTCGGTCTCCTGATGATCGACTTCCTGAAGGACCGGATCGGCCTGCACGTCAATGGGCGGGCCCGGATCGTCTCCGACGAGGAGATGCGCCGCGCCCGGCCCGAGCTGCCGATCGACCCCGTGCCCGGGCGCCGAGCCCAGCTGTGGGTCGAGATCACGGTTGAGGAGGCGTACATCCACTGCGCCAAGCACATTCCGCACCTGCAGAAGGCGTCGGCCGAGCAGCGCCAGAGGCAGGCGTGGGGCGCGGACGGCTTCAAGCGCAAGGGCGGGGACTTCTTCGGTGCGGCGGCCGATGCCCCGGGCCGCCCTCCGTACCAGCCGCGGCGGCGCAAGCGTGACGTTCCGTCGTGGACGCAGGCGGGAGAGCTGACGAGGGCCGCTGTATGGCAGCGCGCGGTCCAGCGGCTGCTGGCGGCGGTGGCTCGGCGGGCCCCCAGCGCGGAGGAGGGGGGTGAGGGGTCCTTTCGAGGCTGGTTCTGCTAGCCAAGGCCTGTTGCTGGACGCTGGTGAAGCGAGTGTGTGACGGTCCGCCCCGCGTGTCGCTGGAATCCAGGTGGCGTATGAGCACGGTGGTGGCGGACCGGCGCCACGCTCTGGCTTCGCCCAGGACTGCTGTGGCCCTCTTCGAGGGTTCTCCGGTGGACGCTCATATACCGGTGTCTTCGGCGAGGGTGTAGGCGACCAAGGCGTTGGCGTGTCCGTGCCCCAGGCTGTGTTCGGTCTTGAGCCAGGCCGTTTCGGTAGGCCGTGAACCAACCGTTGGGCTTCTTCTGCCCGTCGACCTCCGCCGATCCGGTCTTCGCACCGAGCTTCCCGTCGAGCCCCGCCATTGCTTCGGCCGCGGTGCCCGAGGTCGCGGTCAGCTGCATCAGGGAGCGCAGCTGCTTCGTGGTGTCCTCGGACAGCGGGCGGGACGACTTGGCGAGCTGCCGTGTGTCGACCGAGGAGCGACGATGTACGGCTGGTGGAAGGCTCCCGAACGGACGGTGGACGCCACCGATGCCATGGTGAGCGGGTTCATCCGGACTTCCACCTTGGCCGATCAGCGAGGCAGCCTTCGGGGCACCGCGTCACCGCTCCCGGGTGGCATGCCGGCCGTCGTCCTGCGCGGCGGCGCGCGGCTGCGTGAGCTGCGCACTGAGGCGGGCCTGAACGGCAAGGACATGGCCGACCGCCTGGGCCGGCAGCGCTCGGTCTCCCGGCTGGAGCACGGCAAGCAGACGCCCTCACACCCTCGTCCGCCAGAACAATGGCGTTGCCATCGGCGTCAACCTCCTGGGCCTGGTCGCC
>JGI25160J50197_1001401_pt1 | contig 12106 bp, 4 predicted proteins | sample AraplaMF_Cvi_mMS_FD_50197 | JGI IMG/M metagenome (IMG submission 50197)
TGAGCTGGAAATCCTTGATCCTCGCCTCATAGAGACCGAACAGCTTCTCCAGCGTGTCGGCGTCCTCGCTGCGGCGGCCGCGTTCGATCGCATCCAGTGCGCCCTGCCAGTCGCGGCCGCGGTAGCAGCCGAGCGTCTCGATGGTGATGTTGCGCAGGCGCTGGAAGGCGGCCGAATGCATCACATCCTCGCGGCCCGCGATGGCGTAGATCACCTCGGGCTCGGTCTTGCCCTTCACCATGATGAAGTCGAGCTCGATGATCGCGAACTTGTCCTTGGCGGCAAGCGCAGTCCTGGATCCCACGATGATGGGAAAGCCGTATTCCTTCGACTGGCCTTCCAGCCGTGAAGCCAGGTTCACGCTGTCGCCGAGCACCGAATAGTTCTTCTTCAGGTCGGAGCCCATGTTGCCGACCACGCCGATGCCGGTGTTGAGGCCGATGCCGACATTGAGCGGGATGTAGACATGGCCGCCCTCGGCGGCCTCCTGCTCGCGCTCCTTGTTGACCGCGTCGATCCGCTCCAGCATCTGAATCGCGGCTTCGCAGGCGTTGAGCTCATGTTGCGCATCGTCGAGCGGCGCGTTCCAGAACGCCATGATGGCGTCGCCCATGTATTTGTCGATGTAGCCCTTCTGATCGATGATCACGTCGGTCAGCGGCGTCAGGAAGCGGTTCATCAGGGCGATGAGCCCCTGCGGATCGTGCTTGTAGGTCTCGGAGATCGTGGTGAAGCCGCGCACGTCGGAGAACATGATCGTCATCTCGCGCTCCTCGCCGCCAAGCACGAGCTTCTCCGGCGACTGCGCCAGCTGCTCGACCAGCACCGGCGACATGTACTGCGCGAACATGCCGCGGATCTGCACGCGCTGCCGCTGCTCGCGCACGAAGCTCGCGAAGATCAGCGTCAGATAGACCGCGGTGGTCGAGAGCAGCGGATAGGTGAAGTCGATGAGGTAGCGGTACTGCGCGTAGAAGAACCAGGACACGCCGATCAGGATGCCTGCGAAGGTCGCGCCGGCGAGCACCAGCCGGACCGGGCCGAGATTCGGCGTGAGGATGATCACGAGCAGCCCGATCACGAGCGCCGCGATCAGCTCGACGCCGAGCGCATAGTTCGGCTGCGAGATCACCGCTTTGGAGAGCACGCTCTCCAGCACCTGGGCATGGATCTCGACGCCCGGCATGGTCGAGGACACCGGCGTGGTCTTGATGTCGTTCAATCCGACCGCGGAGGTGCCAACCAGCACCAGCTTGCCGGCAATCCTGGCGGGCGGCACGATGTTGTCGAGGACATCGACAGCCGACACATAGATCGAAGGATCCTGGCGGGCATAATGCACCCAGAGCTGGCCGTTCCTGTCGGTCGGAATCTCCAATCCCTTGAGACGCACGGCCTTGATGCCGGTCTTGTCGGTCCGGACCAGCAGCGTCGGCGTGCCCGTCGCGACGCGCAGGATCTCGAGGCTGAGCGAGGGCATGATGTTGCCCTGGGCGCGCATCACCATCGGCACCCGGCGGATCAGGCCGTCGCGCTCGGTCCTGATGGTGAACAGGCCGCGGCCGGCGGCGACCTTCTCGATGGCAGGCACGTTGCGAAGCAGGCCCGGGAATTCGAACAGGAAACGTTCCGCATTGTCCTCCCCGACTGTCGCAACGCCGGTGAAGGGGAGCGACTTGTCGATCTCGCCCGGGATCGCCCGCTGCCCGGTCTCGCCCAGCACGACGCGCGAGCGCTTGATCGCGTCGGCGAGGAGCTGGTCGTTGCTCGGCAGTTCGCGCAGCTTGGCGCGGGTGGCATCGTCGAGATAGCGCATGTGGCTCGCGACCAGATCCGGGTTGAGCCGGTCGGCTTCCGAGAACACCACGTCGAAGCCGATCACCACCGCGCCGTTGTTGGTGAGATTCTGGATCAGGTCTGCGATGCGCGTGCGCGGCCATGGCCACTGGCCGAGCCTGGCGAGGCTCTTGTCGTCGATGTCGACGATCACGACCGGCCGCGATGTCTTGTGGCGCGGATCGATCAGCTGGAACATGTCGAAGGTGCGCAGCCGCAATTCCTGGATCGGCGGCGGATCCCACAGGCGCGCGCCGGCGAACACGACCAGCAGCGCAAGGCACATCAGCCGCGCAAAGCCCAGCTTCCGCGCAAACCACCGCCGCAGGATCTTGAGACGTTTCATGCCCGTCGGATATCACGCTTTGGCGACGATTGGCAGCACCGATCGGACAGTCAGGCGATCCGCATCGTCCGCACGATCATCCGGAATGAACGATGAAGTCGCTGGCGTGGAGATTGGTTGCAGTGACACCCTTCAGGAGGATGGTGTCGGCGGCGTCGATCTTAATCAACGTGTCGGCGAAATTTGCCGGCGAGGCAGCCACGTGCTGAGCGAGCCATGCGGCGTCGATGTTGCCCGCCACGACGGCCGTCAGATCGATGTGATCTTCNTNNGGCGTGAAATTCAGGATCGTGTCGTGGTTNGAATTGGCCGCGAACACGAACTGGTCCTNANAGCNGGCGCCGGTCCCGAAGAACACGTCTTTGCCGCTTGTCCCGGCAAAACTGACGCCCGCTTCGGTCAGGTTGAAGATCANATTGACNGTGTCACTNGCATTGTGGCCGTCGGTCACGGTGACCGCAANCGCGTCCGTCGCAGACNCGCTCTCTCCGGGCTCGGTATAGGTTAGCTCCTGGAGGGCAGAATTGACGTTGGCCAGTGTGTCCGACGTGGATGCGGGATCGACATTCGATCCCGAATTCGCTGCCGCAGCGAGTTCGAACGGTTCGTCGACCGCAGCATCGACATCCGTGACCGAGAGTCCGTGGACGAAGACCAGATCGCCTTCCTGCGAGATGCTGATCTGGTCGGTGTTGATGACAGGCGCGTCGTTGGCACCGGTCACGTCCACAGTGAGCGTCTCCGCAGCGGTCGCGCCATGCGCGTCCGTGGTCTGGACCGTAAACGCATCCGGATGGGACCCGTCCGATAGCGCGTTGATCGCATCCGCATTCGGAACGTAGCTGTAGCTACCGTCGGCGTTGACCGTCAGCGAGCCGTAAAGTCCCAGGACCGTCGTNGCGACATGGTCCTGAGCGTCGAGCACGGCATAGGTCAGCGTTGCCGTCTCGCCGCTATCGACATCGGTCCCGGCCAGCGCACCCGTGAGATCGGNGAAGGTGTCGCCTGCAGCCGTGTCAGNGAGAGTGCCGATCTGGAGATCAGCCAGTGTCGGCGCGTCGTTGACGCCGTTGATGGTGACCGTGACGTCCTGAGAGATATGCNCGCCGTGGTTATCGGTGAAGGTGACGGTGTAGACCTGCGTGATGGACTGGCCCTCGCCCAGCGACTGGAGGACCGCATTGCTGTCGTCGAGGCTGAAGTGCCAGCCCAGCGTCGCGCCGTTGTTGGTATCGGTGGCGAGTTCGATCACCGACTGATCGATCGTGAAGGTGCCGATGTGCGAATTGGAGTCGAAGCCCGGCAGGTTCGAGCTCACGGACGACGATTTGAACGCTGAGGTCGCCGTGTGGGTGTCGATCAGGTCGAAATCCTGGATCGCCAGCGTGCCGTCGATCGACAGCGTCGCACCCGTATCTTCCGTCACCGTGCCGGCGGCGGCCGCGGCACTGCTGGTGATGGTCGGTGCGTCATTGGCGCCGTTGATCGTGACGGTCACATCCTGCGCAATCTGCGCGCCATGATCGTCGGTAAAGGTGACGGTGTAGACTTGGGTGATGGTCTGGCCCTGCGCCAGCGATTGCAGCGTCGCGTCGCCGTTGTCGAGACTGAAGTGCCAGCCCAGCGTCGCACCGTTGTCGGCGTCGGTGTTGAACTCGGCGACGTCGGAGTCGATCGTGAAAGTCCCGAGCGGCGTATTGCCGTCGAAGCCCGGCAGATGCGCGGTCGACGTCGCAGACTTGAACGCCGCGTCCGCGGTGTGCGTATCGATCAGGTCGAGATCCTGGATCGCCAGAGTGCCGCCGATCGACAGCATCGGCGTGGCGGCGTCCTCGGTCACGCTTCCCGCTGCCGCGTCCGCATCGCTCGTGATGGTCGGCGCGTCGTTGGTCCCGGTGATGGTGACCGTGACGTCCTGCGAGGCCTGCGCACCGTTATTGTCGGTAAACGTGACGGTGTAGATCTGGGTGATGGTCTGGCCCTTGGCCAGCGATTGCAGCACCGGATCATTGTCGTTGAGCACGAAATGCCAGCCCAGCGTCGCGCCGTTGCTGGTGTCATCGTTCGATTCGGTCACCGACTGGTCGATCGCGAAGGTCCCGAGCGGCGAGTTGCCGTCGAAGCCCGGCAGATGCGCGGTCGACGTCGCCGACTTGAACACCGCTTCCGCGGTGTGGGTGTCGATCAGGTCGAGATCCTGGATCGCCAGCGTGCCGCCGGCGGTCAGTGTCGGTGTCGCGGCGTCCTCGGTCACGCTCCCCGCTGCGGCGTCGGCATCGCTCGTGATGGTCGGCGCGTCGTTGGTCCCCGTGATGGTGACCGTGACATCCTGAGTGACGGTGCCACCGTGATGGTCGTCGACGGTAACGGTGTAGACCTGCGTGATGGTCTGGCCCTTGGCCAGCGACTGCAGCACCGGATCGTTGTCACTAAGCGTGAAGGTCCAGCCTACTGACCCGCGGGAGCTGGCGCCCGGGCTTTCANCCACCGGGGCAAGCGCGAACGTGCCGATATGCGAGGTGCCGTCGCCGAAGCCGGGCAGATGCGCGCTCGAAACCGTCGACTTCAGCGAGAAACTCGCGGTGTGGGTGTCGGTGAGATCGGGGTCGTTGAATGTGATGGTGCCATTGGCGGCGAGCGTGGCCGCACTATCCTCGGTCACCCCACCCGACGGAGTGGTGTCGTCTGCGACGATCGTCGGCACGTCGTTGGTGCCCTCGACATTGACGTCCGCACCGTCGATCGACACGGTGACCGGCGTGCTGACGACACCACCGTGACCGTCATTGACCTGCACCACGTAGTTGAGGGTCAATTTCTCGCCCTTGGCGAGGAAATCGAAGAGATGATCGGGAACGCTGTAAGTCCAGGTGGCCGAGCCGTTGTTGGCGTTCCCCGCACCCTGCACCACGGTCAGCGGCACNTCGACGGCNGCGATCGCCGCAAGCTGCTGTGGCGTCAGCGTCGACGTGATATCGTTGCCTTCGGCATCGAGATATTTGAACGGCTGGGTGGGCGAGAGCGCCGCGCTCACGATCGGTCGGTCGGTCAGGTCGACGTCGGTGAAGGTGACGGTGCCCGTGATGGTGTCGAGCGCCTCGTTGCCGGTCCCGATCTTCTCGATGACGGTTCCGCCCGACGTCGCGACGGTGGGCTTGTCGTTCGTGCCCGTGATCGTGATGGTGATCGGGATGAATTTGGACTCCGGGCTCACCACGAAATTGGTGTCGACCCGGACCATGTAGGTCAGCGACAGGGTNTCGCCGGCCGCGAGGAAGTCGAAGACCTTGTCGGGGATCGTGTAAGTCCAGAGCGCCGAGCCGTTGTTGTCGTTGCCGGCGCCGGGGATGACGCTGATCTGGATCTGCGTCGCCGCGATGTCCTGCTTCTGGAGCGCGGACAGCGAGCCGGTGACGTCGTGCTGGCCGGCGTCCTTGTAGACGTAGTTCGGTGCGTCGGCGAGGCTGATGCTCACGGTCGGCCGGTCGCCGAGATTTTGATCGAGGAACCTGATCAGGCCGGAAACCGTATCGGAACGCGTGTCGCCGGTGGTGTCCGCGCGCTCGGTCAACGCGAACGCCGACGTCACCTGACCGTTGGCGTCGAAGCTCTGCGCAATCGGCTGGCCGGGAATACGGGTGGCGCCCGGCGTGGAAGTGCTGGGCGCCTCCGGTGCCAGCGGATTGAGGTTGACGAAGGTCGGCGTCACGACGGCGCCGGCCCCCGACTTGAACACCACGTCCTGGCTGAACGGCGTGAGCGTGTCGGTGAAGTTCGTGGTCAGCTTGGTATTGGTGTTGTTGTCGGTGAACTTCAGCGTGAACACGTCGGTGATCAGCTTCTGAACATCCGGCGACATCAGCGCATTGGAGATCGAGACGTTGCCGCCGCTGATCTGGATCATCTGGCCGGCCTGGTTGACCGTCGCGATCGGCAGCAGCGTGACCTTGTCGAACAGGATGTAGGAGCCCGTCGTGCCGTTCGGCTCGACCAGCACCTGGAAGCTCGCCTGCGGCTGCGGATCGCCGCCGCCGGCGGGAACGACGAAGTTGATCTGGGTCAGCACGGCCGTGCCGCGGATGCCCATGGTGGCGACCGGCGTGTCGATCTTCATGTCGCCGTGCTTGGCGGTCTCGCCGGCGACGAAGGTGATGGTGCCGGCGACGAGGCTCAGCAGCGAGGAGTTGCTCGACCCGTTGGGGTCGTAGACCATCTCGTTCAACACCATCCGCGCATTGGAGGACAGGCCGAACACGGTGCCGTCGATGAAGGTGATGCCGAGCGTCGAATCCGATCCGGTCGAGACCACGTCGCCCTTCTCGACGTTGTCGCCGTTGTTCAGAATGACCGACACGCCGTTGCGGACCGCGGTCGCGCTGCCCGCGAGCTTGGTGACATGGCCGATGACCTGGGCCGCGGCCGCGCCGCCTGGGGCGGCTTGAGCGACCTGGACATGGCCCGTGAGCGCGTTGACGGTGTCGCCGGTCAGATGGGCGCCGTCGGGTGAGGCGAGCGCGGCGCGCTTTTCGCCCCTGAAATAATCGTGAACGACGAACTCTTGCCCCTCGTGGGACAGCACGAGATCAAGGCCCGCGCGCTTGAAATCGCCGTTGAAGATCAGGTTGGGGTCGGGAACGACGAACGCGCCCGCGGGTACGTGACCGTGCGCCTTCGCCGTAAAGGAATCGACATGGGCACCGGCGGGCGAACGGGAACCCTGGCCGTCCAAAGAAATCGCGGCGTCAAATTGGCCAGCGTAATTCAACCGGGCACCGTGAAAGAGTTAAAATTTAAGTAAGTATCAACCGCCTAAGCTTGCTTAGCATTAGCTAGTCCTTAGGGATACCATCTATTGCTTGTGTGATTTCGCATCACTTGGCCCATCGAGGCCCTCGCAGGTCGACGCCCGACAGAGAAGCGAAAGTAACTCTTCAAATATTCGGAAGTCGAATTCGGCCTGCTTCCACGCATTTCCAGTCATCCAAAGTAATCAACTGTATAGCCATGGAAGAGATACTTGCATCATCTTCCTTTCACGAGGTCCCGCACCATCCTGCGGCAAATACGGAGTTAAATCTGTGATCCAACTTACAGAACCCCATGAAATGGGGGGTCGTTAGCCATAGGATCCAGATTCGTCCCCCACAACCTGCGTCTGCAATTGACTCTATTTCGCGGCAGCCGGAGACCTCCTAACCGGCGAATCGTAAAATTTTANGCAATTCGGGCAGNCCCNTTTCAGGCTGTTCCCCGGTTTTGGGACCCCAGCCGGGCGCGTTAAGCAGAACAAAACGGCCCGCCTCGCACTATCTCCGCGAAAGCAACAAAGCCCGGCACGTTCAGGTCGAGGGGGACCTGGGCCCAAGCCGGAAGGGGATGTCAGATGGAGACCGCTGTTCGCTCGCGCACCTGGCGCGCAATCCTTGTCCTGTGCGGATTGATCCTGTGTGGGTCGGCCGCCGAGCTTCGCGCCGGCACGCTGCTGTCGCCGGGCGCAGGCGTTCTCGTGCGCAAATCGGCCGAGCCGTTCGGCGTGTTCGCCTTCGCCATCTCCGCCGGCAGCCTGCAACGGAAATGGCTCGCGCTGAAGGACAAGCTCGACGGCGACATGGTGCAGCTCGCGCTCTGCGACGGCGACCGGGACAATTGCGCTTCGCCCGCGGCCCTGAAGCTGCTNGCCATCGTCGACCAGGCCCGCGCCCGCGANGGCCGCGCACGNCTCGGCGAGACCAACCGCGCCATCAACCTTGCGATCCGGNCCGCCNATGACGGCACCGACGACGTCTGGAGCTCGCCGCTTNCGACCTTCGCGCGCGGCGCAGGGGATTGCGAGGACTATGCCATCGCCAAGCTGGCCGCATTGCAACTGGCGGGGGTGGTCGCCGCGGACCTCCGCATCGTCGTGGTGCGCGACGTCAGGGCCGGCGAGGAGCACGCGGTTGTCGCAGCAAAGCTCGAAGGCCGTTGGCTGATGCTCGACAACCGCCGCATGGCCATGGTGGAGGACGACGCGGCGCGCAACTATCAACCGCTGTTCACACTCTACCAATCGGCCGTGCTGAAATATGTCGACGAGCCCGCGCGGTTCTCGATGGTCGCCGCCGAGGCCAATTGATCCTCCCCGTAGCCCGATCCCACACAACGCCATTCCACCCCGCGATGCGAACCGCTAGCATGGCGCCTTCCATGCAGGGGCGACTGGAATGCGGTTCATCGTGCTGACATTGCTGGCGCTCGCGACGCCCGCGGCCGCCCAGTCCGACCAAGCCATCGCCGACCGGCTGCCGCTGTTCGCCAAGAACAACTGCCAGCAGATCCGCGACCCCGGCAATCAATTGTTCTGCGGCGATGCCGCGCTTGCCGCCGCCGCCGAGAAGCTGAACACNGCGATNGAGGCGCGGCTCGCCCGCCTGCCCGATCGCCTGCCTGCGATCGAGGAGAACGCCATCTGGGGCCGCCAGCGCAATCTCGGCTGCGGCATCGTCGGCCAGACCGCGATCCGCCCCGACGATTTCGATCGGGTGAAGGCATGCCTGCTCAAGGTGACCGAGGAGCGCGCCGCGATCCTGCGCGATCCTGATTTCGACTGCCTCGCAGCCAACACCGCAGCGGGCGCGCTGATCTGTGCGGACCCCTCGCTGGCGCTTGCCGAAACGGAGCTCAATGGCCAGGTGCTCGGCCTGATCGGCAAGCTCGACCCGACAGCGGCGCGCTTTGCCTACGCCGAATATGGTCGGTGGACCCGGGAGCGCGATCGCAAATGCAATCTGGTCGGNAAGGAGAACGTGCCGCTCCAGGAGCTCGAATCTGCAGAGGATTGTCTTGCCGATCATTTGAAGCGCAAGGCCGACGAGATCCGCGCGGCGAAGGGCGATCCCAAGAAGGTTTTCGGCCGGCAGGTCGCGGCCCGCATCCCCGACACCGATGCGGTCGACTTCTGCGCGGCGCGGATCCATGCGGCCAATTCGTGCGGCAGCTTCCTCCGCATCAACCGCGTCTACGCGCTCGACAGCCAGGTGACCGAGCAGGAGGCGCAGGTCACCGCTGAAATCGAGATGGCCGTGCTGGCGCCCTTCGCCATGTGCAGCAAGGTCGCCTCAAGCTGCACCGGCACCTGCTGGGACGCCAGGACGGGTCGTCCGCAACCGGGCGCCGCCAACAGAGAGCGCTCGGCCGAAGCCTTCAACGTGACGCGCCGCCTGCGCATCCAGCGGACTTTTGCGTTCGTCAAAGCCGCCGACGGCTGGCGCTGCCGGGAGGACGAGCTGGCGCCGGTGAATTCCGGGACAGCGAGCGGTGGGTCGTAGCAGTCTCTCCGCGCGTTGCGCTTTCTTCCTTCTCCCCCTGTGGGAGAAGGTGGCGCGCACGAGCGTGCCGGATGAGTGGTTCTCGCCACTCGCAAGCCTGTTCGTGAGGATAGAAACCCCTCACCCGGCTTCGCTATCGCGAAGCCACCATCTCCCACAAGGGGAGAGGGTGAAGCGCTCGCCGCAAGAGAGTCCGCATCAAAACATCAGATTGTCCTTCACCAGCACCCAGCGGCCGCCCTTGACTTGCTGCACCTGGGTGATGGTGTTGGCGAGGTGGTCGGTCTTGGAGAACTTGGTCGGCGGCGAGTTGAAGATGTCGAGGAATTTCTCGCCCGATTCCAGCGAGTCCAGCATCTTCTGACCGGTGAGGTCCTTGCCCGCCTTCTGCGCGTAGAAGGCGAAGGTCATCATCGCATTGTAGCCGATGATCGCCTGGGTGTTGGCGTCGGTGCCGAACATCTTCTTGTAGTTGACGAGCCAGTCCTTGACCTTGCCCTTGGCTGTGTCCTCGTAAGGAATCTCGAAGCCGCTCGCGGCGTAGAGGCCCTCGACGGCCTCCTTGCCGAGCAACGGCACTTCCATCACGTTGGTCGGCGTGGCGCCGAGGAAGGTGACGTCCCAACCGAGCTTCTTGGCTTCGGTCATGGCGCCGATNGGTTCGCGCAGCACCGCGCCGAGCACGACGAGATCGCAGCCGTCGGACTTCATCTTGGCGACCTGAGCGCTGAAGTCGGAAGCGCCGCGCTTGTAGCTCGTGATCGACGCCGGCTGCACCTTCATGGCGGTGAGCTGCTGGTTGAAGCCGTCGAGCACGTTCTTTCCGTACTCGTCGTCCTGATGCATGATGCAGGGCTTCTTGAAGCTCTTCCACTCCATCATGTATTTCAGCGCCGCGCGCGTGCTTTCCACATAGGGCAGCAGATTGTTGAACTTCAGCCTCTCCTGCGGCTTGGCCGGATCGAACTTGAAGGTGAACTCGGCCGCGGTCAGCGGAAACAGCTGAAGCACGCCGGCATCGAGGAGGATGTCCTGCGCGGCGAGCACGGTCGGCGATCCCATCGGTCCGATCATCGCGAAGATCTTGTCGCGCTCGATCAGCTTCTGCGAGGCCAGCACGGCCTTCTTCGGATCGTAGCCGCTGTCCTCGACGACCAGGCGGATCTTACGGCCGTTGACGCCGCCCGCCGCGTTGATCTCTTCCACCGCCATCTTCAGGCCGTTGGAAACCGGAACGCCCCAGCCCTTGATCGGGCCGGACAGGTCCTGATGGGTGCCGACGACGATCTCGCTTGCCGAGATGCCTTCATTGGTGACCTTGGTTTGCGCCGCGGCCGGCAGACAGGTGAGCACCACGGCACTCACAGCAAGGCCGAACGCGCTGAACGACTTCGACATTGACGTCTCCTCTCCTAAAGGCCCGTGTAGGACGAAGGGCGAGGGCCATCGCTCCTTCGCTTGACCGAGTAGTCCTGCGCGTCAGGCTACGGCGCGCTGGCGATACATCGCTTCGATCTCTTCGGCATAGCGCTTGTTCACGAAGCCGCGTTTCAGCTTCATGGTCGGCGTCAGCTCCTCGTCTTCCGGCGTGAGTTGGCGTTCGATCAGGTAGAATTTCTTGATGGTTTCGACGCGGGCGAAATTGCCGTTGACCTGCTCGATCTCGCGGCCGATCAGGCCCTGGATCTCCGTCGCCCGGCACAGGCTCGCGTAATTGGTGAAGGGAATGTCGTGATCCTGGGCGAATTTCTCGACGTTCTCCTGATCGATCATCACGAGGCAGGTCAGGTACGGCCGCTTGTCGCCGATCACGACGGCATCGGAAATGTAAGGCGAGAACTTCAGCTGATTCTCGATCTCGGACGGCGTGATGTTCTTGCCGCCGGAGGTGATGATGATGTCCTTCATCCGGTCGGTGATGCGGACGAAGCCCTCGTTGTCGATGGTGCCGACGTCTCCGGTGTGCAGCCAGCCGCGATGGTCGATGGTCTCGGCGGTCTTCTCCGGCTGGTTCAGATATCCCATGAACAGGAAGTCACCCTTGATCAGGATCTCGCCGTCGGGCGACAGCGCGACCTCGCCCCAGGGCACGGCAGTACCGACCGAGCCGAGCTTGACCCGTTCCGCCGGCATCATGGTGGCAACGCCGCAATTCTCGGTCTGGCCGTAGACCTCGTGGACGTCGATGCCGAGCGCGAGATACCAGCGGATCAGCTCNGGTGCGATCGGGGCGGCNCCGGTGAAGGCGGTGCGGCAGCGGTCGAGNCCGATCATGCGGCGNATGTTACGGAAGGCGACCCGGTAGGCGATGCCATTGGCAATGCGCAGCGACAGCGGCGGCGCCTTGCCTTCGATCCGGCAATCGACCATGCGGTAGCCGATGGCGATGGCGCGGCGATAGACCCATTGCTGCAGCGGCGTCGCATCCTTCAGCGCGATGGTGATGGCAGAATAGAATTTTTCCCAGATCCGCGGCACCGCGAGAAAGACGGTCGGCTGCACCTCGCGCAGATTGTCCGGCACGGTCTCCGGGCTCTCGGCGAAATTCATCACCGAGCCCAGCGCGACCGAGATGTAATAGCCGCCGATGCGCTCCGCGACGTGGCAGAGCGGCAGG
>JGI25160J50197_1001402_pt1 | contig 12104 bp, 12 predicted proteins | sample AraplaMF_Cvi_mMS_FD_50197 | JGI IMG/M metagenome (IMG submission 50197)
TCGATCTTCAGCCGTTTTGGCTTGAGCTTGAGCAGCGACACGATCGACGTATGACCGGTACCGAAATCGTCGATCTCGATATCGATGCCGAGTGCCTTGATCCGTTCGAGGTTATGCGAAACCACGTCCTCGCTTTCATCGAGGAAAATGGATTCCACCAGCTCGAAGGAAATTTCGCCGGGACGGATCTGCAGGCCTTCGAGCGATTCCAGAAGGCTGCCATCATGCAGGCGCCGTGCCGAAACGTTGACGGAGATTTTCGGTATGAAGATACCCTGTGCCGCCCAGCGCATCTTGTCGCGCAGCGCGGTCTCCAGGACGATGCGGTCGAGCGTCTGGACGACATTGATCTCGTCGGCAATGCGCAGGAACTTGTCCGGCGTGAGCAAGCCCCTGGAGGGATGGCGCCAGCGCACCAGCGCCTCGACACCGGTCAGCTTCATCGTGCGGGCGCTGAACTGCGGCTGGTACCAGGCCGTGAACTCGCCGTTGTCGATCCCGGCGAGGATTTCATCAGCCGTGCGTTTATTGTTGATGATGTCGGCCTGCAGATTGTGGTTGAAGAATTCGAAGCGGTTGCGGCCGAGGCTCTTGGCCCGGTAGAGCGCGATGTCGGCATTGATCAGGACCTTGCGGGCGTCGACATGGATGCCGTTCGCCAGCGCAATGCCGATCGACACGCCACAGCGGCAGGGAAAGCCCTGGAAATCGATCGGCTGGCGCATTTCCTCGATGACGCGGCCGGCAAGCTCCGCCATCTCCTTATCGCCCACGTCGAAGGAGAGGATGACGAACTCATCACCGCCGATACGCGCAACGACATCGCTGTCGCGCAGGCTTCTTGAAAGTACGCGTGAGGCATGCACCAGCATCGCGTCGCCGGCGGCATGCCCAAGCGTGTCGTTGATTTCCTTGAAGCGGTCGAGGTCGATATGCAGGATCGCAAATTTCTGCCGCTCGCCGCGGCCGGCATCCGTCAGGTTTTCCAGCGCGATATCAAGCTTGCGGCGATTGGCGAGCGAGGTCAGCGGATCGTGCAGGGAGTTGTGCTCGATCCTGTTCTTGGCGAGTTCCAGCTCGATGTTTTTGGTGATCGCCTCATCCTTCGCGGCCTTGAGGCGCANCGTCATCAACGCATCCTCGGTCGAATCGAAGGCGATGCCGATGATCTTCATCTCGCCGGCCGGCGTGCGATGCACCTTGCCGACGGAACGCACGTAGCGCAGGCCGCCATTTTCATCCGGCACGCGGCAGACGAGCGTATGNGTGTCTCCGACCTGCTTGAAATGNCNGGCGCTTTCGAGCGCCAGTCCGCGATCATCGGGGTGNATGCAGGAGAGCCAGGCATCTTCGGTCACGAANGCATTGCTCTGCTTCAATCCGTAGAGCTCGTGCATGCGCTCGTCCCAGATCGAGCCGCGCTTGCCGAGAATGGCTTCCCATATGCCGCATTGATAGGAATCGAGCGCGAGGTCGAGCTTGCCGGAGAGTTCGGAAAGCTCCGCCTCGCGGCTCGAAAGTTCTTCCAGCGCGAGTTCCAGCTCGGCATTCTTGAGCTCGCTCGTTTCCTTGGCAAGGCGAAGCGTGTTGGTGACTTCCGCATCGGCTGTCACATCCCAGACGATGCCGATTGTTTTTCCTGTGCCGCCGGCATCCGTATAGAAGGCGCCGATGGAGCGCAGGTGGCGGATACGGCCGTCTTCCCGCATCACCCTGTACTGCGCGGTGCAGGCTTCTCCCGCGATGCTGCAGCCGAAGAAATGAACCTCGGCGATTTCGCGGTCTTCCGGCACGATCGTCGAAAGCCACACTTCAAGCGGCCGGCTGCCTTCGATCGACTTGAGGCCGTGAAGGGTGGATGCACGTGCGTCCCAGGAAAGGTTGGTGGCGTTCTCCTGCAACTCCCATATGCCGATGCGCGAAGATTCCAGCGCCAGGTTAAGGCGCTGCGACAGTTCGAGAAGTTTGGCTTCGCGGGCCTCGAGCTGCGTNATGTTGCGGTTGCGTTCGCCGAGCAGCAGNGTCGCGAAGAAGATCGGNATGATGATCACGCAGCCCGCGGCNACGATGATCAATCGCAGTTCATGCCGATTGCCGGGAACCGCGTGCCAGCCGTCGTTCGGCACTGCCGCCAGTTCCCATCGCCCGCCCGCGAAGCTCATNTTGCGGCGGAGCGGNTCCTTTTCGTAAATATTGGCGGGGCCGAAGAAGGGCGCNGCNGTCTCATTCGGAATGCCGATGTCGCGCACCGCGATCGACAGATGGTCGAGATGCGGATAGCGCTCCTGATTTTCGCTGTTGCGCGCTGGCATCAGGCCGGTCGACTCGTAGAACATGTTTTGGTCTATGACCACCTCGACCGCGCCCCAGATGCGGCGCTGGCCGTTCTGTTTGACGAAAACCGGAAAGAAGATCGCGAAGGCGTTTTCTGCATCCGTCGTCTTGAAGGGGCCGTAGAAGCGTGCNGACTGGTCGCCGGCATTGCGGCTGATCGACATGCGCTCCATCAGCCGCTCGCGCACATCCTTGCCGATTCGGTCCTTGTCGGATTGCGCCGGATAGACCGATTTGACNATGAAATCAGGCGCGAGCGCAATATTGATGAAATGCGGGTTCTGGATCAGCAGCCANTTGATCTGCCGCTCCATCTCCGCCTCGTTCGTCTGCGTGCTGAGCGAGATCAGGTTGGAAAGGTCGCGGACGGCNGTAATATCCATATTGATCTGCGCCATCACNCGGGCACGGATCAGGTTGGTCTCGTTTTCAGTACGGATGTGCAGCTCGCGCAGATAGGCAGCAGTATTCGCGCGGTCGAGTGCAAAGCCGACGGCAATAACGACGATGGCCACGATGGCGGAAACCAGCAGAGAGACGCGCGTATTCTTCAGAACACGCCGCAGCTGGTTGCCGTTGCTCAGCCGGAATTGCAAATCACACACCCCTACATTCGCGCCGACTTTAGGGGGCAGGGGTTAATTTACGATTGCGCGCATTCGCGGCCGCTAAATCACGTAAACAGAGAGAAAAAGACGGTTAAACAGGCCTCTTGATTATCNGTAAAATCCTATTCATCAATTGGGCGCCGAAAGCCATTCTTCCGGGCAATTTTCGCCATATTCAGGAGTTTATCTGTGGCCACTCGATATTCATGGCAGCGCTTAAAGGGGATTGCCGACATGCGTTTCGTTATTGCTACGCTTCTGGCGACGGCAAATTTTCTTTCGCCCATGAGCAGTTTTGCCGAGAGTGCCGATGTCGAGGCGACGATCAAGAAGGTCGACACTACCAATCTCGTCCTGACGCTGGATGACGGCAAGACCTATCAGGCGCCCGAGGAATTCGATTTCGAAGGCCTGAAGGCCGGCGTCAAGGTTGTGATCTTCTATACGGAAGTCGACGGCAAGCGCGTCATCAACGATCTCGACATCGTCAAGTAAGCAAGGATCTGCAGGATCAGATCCAGCCGATCTGGCCTCGCGACGTCTCGATCTTCAAAATCCGGTCCTGCGGGATTTCGCCTTCGGANGCGACATCCTTGGGAAGGTTGGAGATTAGCTTGAACAGNCTTCTGATGACNCCGCCATGGGTGACGCAAACGGTTGGCCGGTCGACTGAATTCAGCCATGCGCCTGTTCGCCACGACATGATCTCGTAGCTTTCCGCATCCTCGCCCGGCGGAATGAAATCCCACTTGTTGATGTTGCGTTCCGTCACTCGCTCGGCCTGAGAGACCCTGAGCTGCTTNATCGTATAGCCTTCCCAGTCGCCAAAGGAGACTTCGACCAGGCGTTCGTCGGTTCGATAGTCCTTGGGCGGAAGCCCCATGGCTGATCGCATGATCTCCATGGTCTCGCGCGTGCGCCCGAGCGGGCTTGCGACGAAATCGAATTCCGTANCCTCGCCCTTCAGGACCGCCGCAAGGGCGATCCCGTTCTGTCTTGCCTGTTCGCGGCCGATCGCATTGATCGGAATATCCTTCTGNCCCTGCAGGCGGCGTTCCGCATTCCAGTCGGTCTGGCCGTGTCTGATCACATAGATAAGCACGGGGATCGGCTCCGCTTNGCAGGTAAGGACGCTCAGTCCTTGATGACGGAAATNTCAGGCGCGTCCACAGCCTTCATGCCGATGACATGATAGCCGCTGTCGGCGTGATGCACTTCACCCGTCACNGAACGCGACAGGTCCGAGAGCAGGTACAGGCCGACATCGCCCACTTCCTCGATGGTCACGGTACGACGCAGCGGCGCGTTATACTCGTTCCACTTGAGGATGTAGCGGAAATCGCCGATGCCGGAGGCCGCAAGCGTCTTGATCGGGCCTGCCGAAACGGCGTTGACGCGGATGTTCTTCGGTCCGAGGTCGACGGCGAGATATTTGACGCTCGCTTCGAGTGCCGCCTTGGCAACGCCCATGACGTTGTAGTTCGGCATCACCTTCTCAGCACCGTAATAGGTGAGCGTGAGCATCGAACCGCCTTCCGTCATCAGCTTCTCGGCGCGGCGCGCGACCGACGTGAAGGAGTAGACGGAGATCTGCATGGTCTTNGTGAAATTGTCAGGCGTCGTATCGACGTAACGGCCGGTCAGCTCGTCCTTGTCGGAGAAACCGATCGCATGCACGATGAAATCGATCTTGCCCCACAGCTTCTCGACGTTTTCGAAAACGGCATCGATCGTGGATTCGTCGCTGACGTCGCAATGGCCAACCATGACGGCGCCGATTTCGGCAGCCAATGGCTCCACGCGCTTCTTCAGGGCATCGCCCTGATAGGTGAATGCAACTTCTCCGCCCTGCGCATGAATGGCCTTGGCAATACCCCACGCAATCGAACGATTGTTGGCGACACCCATGATGACGCCGCGTTTGCCTGCCATGAGGCCGGATGCTTGAGCCATATTTCGCTTCCCTAGGAATTCTGATGATCCTGCCTATGGCATAGGCCGTTAATCGGTTCAAGCAGGCCCAAGATCATCAACTGTTAGGCATCGTAACAAAGGGTGCGATTGTCACCAAAATTTCATAAAAATAGCCCTTCACGCATGCTGCGCATGAGATCGGTGACCTTATCGTCAGGTTTTTCCCACAACATAATGCGCAATTCGACGACGAGATCGCCTTTTCCACCGCTGTCGTTGGGCAGCCCCTGGTCGGGAATGCGGATCGTCTTGTCGGAACCGGACCAGGCGGGGACCGTTACATTGACCGGTCCCTGCGGACCATCGACGCGCGCTTCGGTGCCAAGCACTGCGTTTTCGATGTTGAGCGGCAGCACGGCATGCACGTCGAAACCATCGACGGTGAATCTCGGATCGGGCGCGATATGGATGTTGATGACGGCATCGCCGCGTTGCATGCCCGGCAACTTGAATCCCTGGCCCTTGAGCCGGACCTGATGGCCTTCGGTCGTGCCGGCTGGCAGGGCAAAGCCGACTTCACGGCCTTCCGGAAGAGAAACCGTCGTCCAGCTGCCCCTCATGATGTCTTCGATCGTCACGGTGGCAGTTGCCACCTCATCCGGTGCTTTTTCAGGGCCTGGCTGACCGGTGCCGGTGAAGCGGCGCACGAGCGAGGTCAGAAGGCTGAGCGGCAGGGACATGTTGACGCCAGTGCCGGTCGTGGCCTCCGTCTGCTCATCCTCCGCCCTGGCGGTTTCGGATTCTGCTGTATCCTGTTCCGGCTGCCTGGCCGCCTCGGCTGCATGCGGCTTGGCCTGTGCCTGCTGGGAGTGCGCCTGCTGAGAGTATGCTTGCTGTGNCTGCGGTTGCGCCTGCGCGCCGGCGCTGCGGGTCGCTTGTGCGCCAAAGATGCGCTCGACCATCTCTTCTGCCGCTTCGGTCGANCCTGCCTGCTGCTGCTGCTTGGCACCTGCCGCTGCGGCCTTCTGTGCACTGGCATTGGCGCGTGCAAGCTCTTCCATCACCCGCTCGGCATTGGCCTGAGCGGCCTTGGCGCGGGCGGCAGCCTCACGCGCAGCTTGACGCTGCTGCATGATCGTCTGCTCCTGCTTCTTTGCTTCAGCCATGCGTACGGCGCTGTCGAAGAGATTGCGCTTTCGCGGATCTTTCAGTGTTTCATAGGCGCGGCCGATCTCGGCGAAACGCGCGGTGGCCGTGGGGTCGCCCTGATTGTGATCGGGATGCACGGCCTTGGCCATGTTGCGCCAGGCCGCCTTGATTTCGTCCGCATCCGCGTCGCGCTTGACGCCCAGAACCTTATATGGATCACGCATTGTTCGCACCGCCGCTGTCGCAATCCGGGAGGCATCTTCCTCGTGGCGCTCCCGGAAACCGAATCTCAACTCATGACGCGCCTCCCGGTTCACGACAGGAAAGCACGCTCGTCGGCNGATCGTGCGGGAGAGTTGCTAATCACTTCTTATTTCCGAAGCTGGATATGGGGTGTTTTGCCNCTAATGGTTAGTCTTTCACTAAACATTGAAGCGAATCGGCACGCCGCATTAACCCTGAAGTTTCAGGGTGGCCAACGCCGCAAAACGGGTAAAGGAGCGGTTCAGCTTTCCGGCTGGAAGCTCAGAAGCTGCCAGTTTCCGCCGCCGACAAGGCAGGTCTTGCCGTAGAATTTGGCGATACCGACATAGGAATGGCGTGTCGTGCGGAATTGCCGGCAGACCTGACCGGCATCATTATTCTCGACGATCGTGTCGATGACGCCGGCGCTGCCGGTCGAGGCATTGGCCCAGGGAAGCGGCTGCCCCTCGAGTTTCTGGATATCGGCCGACGTCACGGCGTTGCGCACCGTCATCTCGTCGGAAAGCGTATCGGTGCTCGGGGCGGGCTGCGGCACCGTGCCGGTCGCAACCGAACGATCCACCTTTGCCGAGCTCAGGAAGTCGAACCCTCCGGTCATGCAGCCGGAAAGTGACAGGATCGCAATACCGACGATGGAGAGTCTGACGCTGCGGCGCAGCGAACCCTTTGTATGGCGATGTGTCTTTGCTATGACTTCCACCCTGCATCCTTCCCCAGTCTGAGAGGCTGGGTCAGTTTTTAGAAACCTCGGGATTTGAATTAATATGTCGGCAAACGGGTTAACAGCTGGTGACTTTACGGAAAGTGAAGAGCCCTTCAAGCTCTTTGGGGAGTGGCTGAAGGAGGCGGAGGGTTCCGAACTCAACGACCCCAATGCTGTCGCGCTCGCGACGGTCGATGAAGATGGGCTGCCCAATGTCCGCATGGTTCTCCTGAAGGGTTTCGATACTGACGGATTCGTCTTCTACACGAATTTCGAGAGTCAGAAAGGTCGCGAAATCTTGGGACAGAAGAAAGCTGCCATGTGTTTCCACTGGAAAACGCTGCGCCGTCAGGTGCGCGTTCGCGGCCCTGTTGAACTGGTCACCGACGCAGAGGCCGACGCCTACTTTGCGACCCGTGCCCGCGGCAGCCGCATCGGCGCCTGGGCTTCCAAGCAGTCGCGCCCGCTCGAAAGCCGTTTTGCCCTGGAGAAGGCGGTTGCCGAATACACCACGCGCTACGCCATCGGCGATATTCCGCGCCCGTCTTACTGGTCTGGTTTCCGGATCCGCCCGACCTCGATCGAGTTCTGGAAAGACCAGAAGTTCCGGCTGCACGACCGGATCGAATTCCGCCGGCCGACGCCCGAGGGGGGCTGGGACAAGGTGCGGATGTACCCGTAAAGAACCTATTTCCCAAGCAGTTTCAATGGAATGCCTGATGCCAGCGCCGAAACNTAGCGTGACCTCTGGTAAAAGCCGTTGAGCGAGATACGCGGCATATAGGTGGGCTGGCTTGCTGCCGGAAAGCCCGGCTGTGTTGTCACGGCTACGGCAAAGCCGAGCTTTGCCGCAAGCTCCGCTTCACGGCCCTTTGTTGCCTCCTTCGTCCCATAGGGAAAAGCGATTGTCCGGGGACGAATGCCTGTGATCGACTCGACATAATCTGCCGAGATTTCCATCTCGATCCGGGCTTCGGCATGCGGCAGGCGGGCAAGTGCCCTGTGGCTGATAGTATGGGCGCCGAGACTGGCGAGCGGGCTTGCCGAAAGCTTGCGCAGCTCCTGCGGTCCCATGACCAGTTCCCGCGTAATGTCGAGCGGCTCGATCCCGTGGCGCCGCGCCAGCGCATCCACCTCGGCGAGCGCGCGGCTCTCGTCCTGCCTGTGGATAAACTCGGCAAGCCTGTCGAAGGCGTCCCATTTCCGGACGAGCGTATCGAGCGCCAGTCTCTCCCTGCCGCGGCCGAAATTGAACTCGATGCTATTTTCCCNGTTAAGCAGCAGTGCCAGCGTTTCCCACCAGATGCTGTGCGAGCCCTCGGCAAAGCCCTGCGCTATGAAAATGGTAAAGGGCGNCTGATGCCGTTCGAAGACGGGCAGGGCATGGATCAGATTGTTGCGATACCCGTCATCCAGTGTGAAAGCGGCGAACAGGCGATCGTCCTGCGGGTCCGACAACAGGGAGGGCACCGCATCGAGCGGCACGAAACGATAGCCCATCCGTCTCAGGCGCCGGAGCGTTGAATCCAGAAATTCTGGTGTTATTTCAAGGTGCTGGTTCGGTTCGAACGGTTGGGCGACATGCGGGCGCACATGATGGAGCGTGAAGATGACGCCGCGTCCGCGGGCCTCCTTCATGAGCCCGGCAGCGCTCGCCAGCCACGCCGCTTCCAGNCCGCNGCCGATCGNGATGCGCTTCAGCCGCCGCTTCCACTGCCCCATTTTTNCCGTGACCCCGCTTTGTAATCGTGTCACACAGGCTACCAATNCCGCCGTTAAACCTTGCTGAATCCCGGAGGGAAAACGGGTTGTTGACCGGCTGTTAACCAAGCGAAACAAAAGCTTGGAAAAAACTTGGGCGTTGCCTCAAAGTCGCGCCAGATTATGGGCATCTGTCACAATACGGGACATAATTCCGGTTGTAGCGACTCGCCGGGTATAATGAGGGGAAGTGCATGAGAAGGCTTTTGGCTGCCATTTTGACCGCGTCGCTGGCACTTTCTGCACCTGTTGCNGCCTTCGCCGGTAGCGCTTCCCTCGTCCTCGATGCCCGCACCGGCAAGGTTCTNGCCTCNGAAAACGGTGATACGCTGAACCATCCGGCTTCGCTGACGAAGATGATGACGCTCTATCTCACCTTCGAGGCGCTCAATCGCGGCAAGATCACCTGGGATACACCGATCACCATGTCGAAATATGCTGCCTCCCGTCCGCCGACAAAGCTCGGCGTGAAGGCCGGCGGCACGATCACGGTGCGCGAGGCGGTCTATGGCATGATCGTCAAATCGGCCAATGATGCGGCCGCCGCCATGGGTGAGAAGCTCGGCGGCTCGGAAAGCAATTTCGCCAGGCTCATGACCCAGCGGGCCCGTCAGCTCGGCATGGGCCGCACGGTCTTCGTCAATGCTTCCGGCCTGCCGGACAAGCGTCAGGTCACGACGGCGCGCGATATGTCCACGCTCGCCGTGGCGCTGATGAAGAACTATCCAGGCGAATATCGCCTCTTCTCCATCGCAGCTTCAATTTCCGCGGCCAGACCATCCGCGGCCACAACAATCTCATGTACCGCTATCAGGGCATGGACGGTATCAAGACCGGCTATACCAATGCCTCCGGTTTCAACATTGTCAGCGCCGTGAAGGACGGCAGCCGCCGCGTGGTTGGCGTTGTGCTCGGCGGCCGCACGGCCCGCAGCCGCGATGCCAAGATGGCCGGATTGTTCGACCGCTATATGGGCAGAGCTTCCTCCGGTGGCGCCAGCTTGACTGCANNCATCAATGCCAAGCAGCAGGTCGAGGTCGCCTCGGCTGCGGAGCAGACGGATGTTCCCGTGCCGGCGAACGCGCCGCGCGTTGCGGACGAGGCAGCAGCACCCGCACCGAAGGCGCTTGGCTTTGCCAATGACGGAGTTGTCCCGCTTGAGCGCCCGGCGGCAATGGACGAAATCATGAATGCCGGCAAGGCGGCGAAAGCGCCGGCCGGCAAGACAGGCGGCTGGCAGATTCAGATCTCGGCTGCCCCGAGCGCCGATGCTGCCCGCGCGCTCCTCGCGCAGGCCCAGTCCGAGGCCGGTGCGCCGCTGGTTTCCGCCTCGCCTTACACGGAAGCTGTCGGCAAGGGCGCCAATGCGATTTATCGCGCCCGTTTCATTGGNTTCCAGAGCAAGGAAGACGCGACCTCTGCCTGCGACGCCCTGAAGAAGCGCTCCTACGACTGCATGCTGTTGCCGAACCAGGGCTGAGCCGCGGCTCGCTCTGGACAAACTTCGGGAATCGGCGCTCTCCTGGTAAACAAAAGGAGAACGTCATGCTGCAACGGCTCGCCGACCAGTTCGAGACCTCATCGTCCGCCTACGCCGCCGCCAATGACATCGAGCGCGATGCCGATTGGTTTCTGCTGAAGCTGCAGGAGGAAATGGGAGAACTGACCCAGGCCTGGAACCGCCTGACCGGCCGCGGCCGTGCCAAAGGCCGTTCGCCCGAGGAGATGGAGCGCGACCTGGCCGACGAAACTGCCGATATTCTCGGCCATGTCCTGCTCTTTGCTCGGCGTCACGAGGTGGATCTCGCCGCCGCAATCGAGCGGAAATGGCGGTTCAAGCCTTGATAGACCTGACAGGGCATGACGTATGCTGCTTTGAGACGGGATAGACGCATGCGCTGGATAGGACCGGCAGGCGCTTCTGTGGATGGCGCCGGTGACGCTTTGCAGCTGGAGATCTGGGAAAACGTCTTGAACTACTGGACGGTCGTCGGTTTCAAGTCCGTGATTTGTATCGTCCTCGCGCTGATCGCCAGCGGCGAACTGGTCTTCCAAGCCTTTCCTCCATTCATGGCCGGTCTAGCGCTCGTCGTCATGTCGGCTCAACTCGCCCGCTCGATCTACCGGGCTTCGAAGATCACCTTCAGCAGACCGCTCATTGTCTTATCACCCGAAGGCATCCAGCATCAGGGCTTTTCGGCCAGCCTTCACTGGCGGGTAATCAGCAAAATCAGCAAGGTGAATCGAGCACGCACATCGGAAAGAACGCTAAGATTGGTCGTCCGGGATGACGCAGATCCGAAACTTTTGAGTGATCTCTTCGCATGGAACTGGGGAATCCTGCCGAGGACGATTTTCGTTCCCTTGGATCGGCTCAAGGGCTGTTCCGCGAAAGACGCGACATCAATAATCGATCGTTACCTTAAAGAGCCCGTGCTGTAAGTGTCACTGCTGTCATCGCTCCTATCGGCTTGTATCAAGTTGTTCCGAGTGACGCACTTGAAGCGAAGCTATCCGGCTTCGGGAAATCCGGCTGCGCCTCCGGCCGAGCCGAGCGGAAGGCATCGAGAACCACACAGCGCTGCTCAATCGAGAGCAATAGGGGATAGGGCGAGAGATCATGGCAAAGACGGCGGGCGTTGCTCATCTGCGGAATCAGATGCAGGTCGGCCCAGCCCGGACGATCATCGAAACAGAAGGGCGACTGGATTTCACGCTGCGCGAGCGTTTCTTCAAGCGCGGCAAAGCCAAGTCCCAGCCAGTGGCGCACCCATCGCTTTACTTCGGCCTCGCCGCCGCCAAGTGCCTCCTGCAAGAAATACCGGACGCGCTGGACCGTTAGGGAGTGCATCTCCGAAGCAATGTGGGCGGCAAAACCTCTCGCCTGCGCACGCAGTAGCGGATCCTCGGGCAGGAGGCTCGGATCGGGATAGTTCTCCTCTATGTAAGCCAGGATCGCCGACGATTGAGGCACAACACGACCGCCGATATCCAAGGCTGGCAGCAGCCCCTGTGGATTGAGCCGATTATATTCGCCCGCTTCAAGCGAACCGATGGGAACGTAACTGTAGGAAATACCTTTGAGATTGAGCGCAATCCGCACCCGTTCTCCTGCGGAATTCTGCCATCGCGAGATCAGCCGCATAACAACCTTCTGAAAGTCTGAGTCAGCCGAACTTATATCGGTAGAACTTGCTGTCGACGGCCATTCGCGGGAACGCTCGCGGCAGGTCCTTGCTGGCGATCTCTGAGAAACCGTTCTTCTCATAAAACCGGTGCGCGGCGACGAACTTGTCCGTCGTGCCGAGGAAGATATCGGTGACGCCGACTTTGCCGGCATGGGCAAAAAGCGCTTCGAGCAGCCGGGCGGC
>JGI25160J50197_1001407_pt1 | contig 12068 bp, 10 predicted proteins | sample AraplaMF_Cvi_mMS_FD_50197 | JGI IMG/M metagenome (IMG submission 50197)
GCCGACGCCAGGGCCGGCGACGTGCTGGTGCTCGGCAAGCCGCTGGGCGTGGGCGTGCTGTCGGCCGCGCTGAAAAAAGGCGTGCTGGGCGACGAAGGCTACAAGGCCATGATCGACAACACCACCAAGTTGAACAAGCCAGGCAAAGCCTTGTCCGAACTGGCTGGCGTGCACGCGCTGACCGACGTCACCGGCTTTGGCCTGCTGGGCCACCTGCTGGAACTGGCGCGCGGCGCCAAGCTGACCGCCAAGCTGAATATGTCGCAGATCCCGCTGCTGCCCGGCGTCGAGAAGCTGGCCCATGACGGCTTCTTCACCGGCGCTTCCGGCCGCAACTGGGACGCCTACGGCAAGGATGTGCTGCTGTCGCCGAACATCACCCAGCCGCAGCACACCCTGCTGACCGACCCGCAGACTTCNGGCGGCCTGCTGGTGTCCTGCGATCCGGCGAGCGTCGACGAAGTGCTGGCCCTGTTCCGCAGCCACGGCTTCGAACANGCNGCCGTCATCGGCGAAATGGCAGCCGGCGAACCNCGCGTACAAGTCGCTGCCTGAGTACNATCCCTCCCGATGACCCTGCCGGCATGCAGGGTCATTGCCTCCGAAAAGGTTTGACAAATTTATAAGTGACATTTTAGTATTCATTTACATAAGCAATTATGTAAATCATCTTCGTCACCTGGAGGCAGACAAGCAATGCGTAAATTCTTCCCCTGTGCAGCCCTGGTACTGGGCGCCATCACCTTCGCCAACGCCGGCGCGCAAGAACAGGCACCGGCCGGCGCCGCGGCGGCCATGTCGGCGCCGAAGGCCGCAGCCTTGAGCGCGGCGGACAAAGCTGCAGCAGTCGACCTGCTGGCCCAGCGCCTGCCCGCCAACTACATCTTCGCCGACGCGGGCGCAAAGCTCGCGGCAGCCATCCGTGAGCACCTGGCCAAGGGCGACTACGACAAGGCCGCAACGCGTGCCGAATTCGCCGAACTATTGACCGCCCATATGCGCGCCGTCGTGCCCGACCAGCATTTGAGCGCGCGTTATGTGGAAAGGGGCGCCATGCCTGACATGACACGCGAACAGCGCAAGAAAGGCCCTCCTCCGGAAATGAAGAAGCGCATGGCCGAAATGGGCAAATACTGGAACTTCGCATTTGAAAAGGTGGAGCGGCTGCCTGGCAACGTCATGTATGTGAAGTTCGACGCCTTCCAGCAGGTTGACCTCGTCAAGCCTGCCGCGACTGCGGCAATGAACTTTGCAGCCAACGGCAGCGCCATGATTATCGACCTGCGTGAAAACGGCGGCGGCGACCCCAAAACCGTTGCCTATATCGCGAGCTACCTGCTGGGCGACAAAAAGGTACACCTGTCGGACATGGAGTTCCGCGCCGATAAGGAAACCACGACTTTCTGGAGCAACCCGGCCGTTCCGGGCGCCCACTTCGGCCCTGACAAGCCAGTCTACGTGCTGACCAGCGGCGACACCTTCTCCGCCGCGGAAGACTTCACCTACACCCTGCAGTCGCTCAAGCGCGTCACTGTCGTCGGCGAAAAAAGCAAAGGCGGCGCCCATCCGGTCGCACCATTCCGCATCGATCCTTACATGATCGCCATTATCCCGGTCGGCCGCTCGATTAACCCCATCACCAAGGGCAACTGGGAAGGCAGCGGCGTCCAGCCGGACGTCGCCATCGCCGCCGACAAGGCNCTCACCAAAGCCCACGCACTGGCCTTGCAGCAGGTCCTGCCGGAGGCNAAAGATCCTCAAGACCGCCAGCTCCTGGAGAAAAAACTGGGCGAACTTCAGGCAGCGCTGCAATAACCCGTCCTGAAGCAGCAGGCCCGCCAAGGCGGGCTTGCTCCAGATTATTTTCAAAGCTTTAAATTAGGTTGCTATTTGGCAATTCGCGTCCTATGATGAAGTCATCACCCGACCCATCTACGCGATATGCAGCTCAATGAGCACCATGCGGTCCCGATTCGCAAAGGTCCGCCACGGCCACAGGACGCGCTAGCCCCATTCATCGCTTCCGCGAGTTCGTTTGACATGACGAGCGANGACGATATCGGCGACGCGCTGACCCTGCTGGCCGCAAGCGGCGACGCGATCTCGATGTACGTGCCCGGCAGCCGCGACCCGGTCCTTGGCCGCATCCTGTCGGTCGATCCCCAGTTGCCGCATTTCGTGATGGAGTTGAACCAGGGCGCGGTCCTTCAACCCGGCAAAGTCACTTTTGTAAGCTGGCTGCGCACGGCGAAGCTGCAATTCAAGCTGGCCAGCCAGGAATGGAAGCCGTTGCCCGGCAAGCCTCACCTCATTCCGATGACCTTCCCGGAAACCTGCACGGTCCTGAACCGGCGCGCATCAGAGCGCGTGGAAACGCCGCTGGGGGCGAATTTCATGGCTTCCTTCGAATTGAACGGCCACCACCATGAGCTTCCGATCTACGATTTTTCGCTTGGCGGCATCGGCCTGCGCTGCTCGAAGATCGAAGCGAAGGGTTTGCTCAAGGGACGCAAGATTCCTGAAGTGGTACTGGAGCTGGGGCCGGACATCGAGATCCCAACCGAGCTGGAAGTGCGCTTCACGCGAGGTTTTCGCTCCTTCCTGCTGGGCGAACAGCTGCATATCGGCTGTAAATTCATCAACATGACTCAGGAAGCGACGGCGCAACTCGTCGAGCAATTGCCGCTTATTTCAGGAAGCGGAAAGTAGGCTCGATGTTCTTTGAATGGAGGAAGTTGACGATGTCTTCCAGCGTNGCGTCCTTCAGCAGCAAACCCTCCGGCGTGGCGCCGGCCGCGGGCGCCGGCGGGGACGGCTGAAACGCGGTGCCGACAGGCCGCCGCAGTTGCTCCAGCGCCTGCGCAAACAGGGCTGGGCCGATGCACTCAAGCCCTTCGAGCAAGGCGACCTGCCCTGCTTCCGGCGGCTGCATATCGAGTCCCTCATCGCCCGCGAAGGACGCCCCCATGCCCGGGTGGATAAATGCCGCCCATTTGCCGCTCGCCTGGTCCAGGAATGGCGGCAGCGCGCCTGCCGCGGCTTCGGCCTCGGGACAAAGCAGCGCCGCAAACTCCTGCGCCAGCGCCTTCGTCACCGGTTTTTCCAGCGAGAGCCAGAGCCCGAAAGCCCCGGCCCCGGAAATGCTCACTGCAGGCGCCGGCAGGCCCAGCTCCACCTGCAGTGCATTCGCCACCTGGCACAGGCGTTCCCAATGCCCTGCCTCGCCATCGCCGGGCAGCCGCTTGAACCCCAGGGAAATGCTGCGGGTGCCGCCAGACGGCGGCGCAAGGTATAGTCGACTCAATTCTGCATTCAGCTTTTGCATCGGAATTCCGCAATCAAAACATCAGGGCCGTTATTCTGTCACAGACAGCGGGGCGCTGACCGGAGTCTGGTGCAGGATCACCCGGCTGTAGGTATCCTGCACGCCAGCCCGGTCGCGCAAGGTATCGATCAGTCGCAGCAAGTGGGTCTGGTCCTTGCAGGCCACGCGCAGCAGGCCGTCGTAATTACCAGTCAGCAGCGCCACTTCCAGCACGCCCGGAATGGTCTTCACGATTTCCTCGAATTCGTGGGTATTGGTGCCCGACTTCAGCTTCACGTCGATATAGGCTTGCAGGTGCAGGCCCAGCGCCGCATGGTCGAGGCGGGCCTCGAAGCCGAGGATGGCCCCATCGGACACCAAACGCCGCACCCGGTCGGCCACGGTGTTCGCGCTGAGGCTTACGCGCTCGCCTAAATCCTTAAAACTTATCCTCGCATCATCGCGCAAATATCCGATTATTTCTCGATCAATCTTATCCATATCCGATTTATCCTCGCCAAGACCACCATTTTATCAGCAGAAAGCGCGAAAACATCGCGAATTGCTGTTGAGATTTTTTCTTGACAAGGTCAAATCCAGTGCCTTACATTGGTCGACATGACCTCGCATTTGCACATTTCTGCACACCTGCCAGGCGCCCTACTACCAGGCGCGCTACTACTGGCACGCGCCTGATTTCCCCCTAGCTGCACCCCACGTCGGCCGCCTTCGCGCCACGTCCCGGTTTCCCAAAATTTGAAAAACACAGGAGTATCACCATGATGTTGAAGAACCCTGCCGCCAAATATCGTCCATACCCAACCGTCGGCTTGACCGACCGCACCTGGCCGAACGCCGTCATCGCCAAGCCGCCAATCTGGATGAGCACCGACCTGCGCGACGGCAACCAGGCGCTGATCGAGCCGATGAGCGTGGAAAAGAAAATCAAGTTCTTCGAGNTGTTGATCAAGGTGGGCCTGAAGGAAATCGAAGTNGGCTTCCCTTCCGCCTCGCAGACCGATTTCGATTTCGTGCGCAAGCTGATCGAAGAAAACCGCATTCCGGACGACGTCACCATCATCGTGNTGACCCAGGCGCGCGAAGAACTGATCCGCCGCACCGTGGANTCCTGCATCGGCGCCAAGCGCGCCATCGTGCACATGTATAACTCCACCGCGCCGGTGTTCCGCAAAGTGGTGTTCGGCGCCAGCCGCGAAGAGATCACCAAGATCGCCACCGACGGCACCAAACTGGTCAAGGAATTGCTTGCCCAGCATCCGGAAACCGACTGGACCTACGAATACACGCCGGAGTCCTTCTCCACCACCGAATTGGATTTCGCCAAGCACATCGTGGACGCGGTCTCCGCCATCTGGCAGCCGACCCCGGACAAGAAGATGATCGTCAACCTGCCGGCCACCGTCGAATGCTCGACCCCGAACGTGTACGCCGACCAGATCGAATGGATGTCGCGCAAGCTGGAGCGCCGCGATTCCATCATCATCTCGGTGCACCCGCATAACGACCGCGGCACAGGCATCGCCGCCGCCGAATTTGCCGTGATGGCCGGCGCCGAGCGCGTGGAAGGCTGCCTGTTCGGCAACGGCGAACGCACCGGCAACGTCGATCTGGTGACGCTGGCCTTGAACCTCTACACCCAAGGCGTGCATCCGGGCCTGGATTTCTCCGACATCGACTCCGTGCGCAAAGTGGTCGAGGAGTGCAACCAGTTGCCGGTGCATCCGCGCCATCCATACGTGGGCGACCTGGTGTTCACCGCCTTCTCCGGTTCGCACCAGGACGCAATCAAGAAAGGCTTCGCCAAGCAGCAGGAAGGCGCGCCATGGGAAATCCCCTACCTGCCGATCGACCCGCAAGACCTGGGCCGCAGCTACGACGCCGTCATCCGCGTCAACAGCCAGTCCGGCAAAGGCGGCATGGCCTACCTGCTGGAGCAGGATTACGGCCTCGAATTGCCGCGCCGCCTGCAGATTGAGTTCAGCCGCGCAGTGCAGAAAGTGGCCGACCAGACCGGCCTGGAAATCACTTCCGAAGGCATCTACCAGATCTTCGAAAACGAATACCTGACACAGGCCACGCCCTACGCCTACGTATCGCACAAGATGGTGGAAGACAGCTCCAGCGACGAGCCTGTGCAGATCGATATCGGCTTGCTGCACAACAAGGCTTCGATGTCGCTGCAAGGCGGCGGCAACGGCCCGATCGACGCCTTCGTCGATGCGCTCGGCCTGGACGTCACGCTGATGGACTACCACGAGCACGCCATCGGCCACGGCGCCAACGCCAAGGCAGCCTGCTACGTCGAACTGCGCCTGGACGGCGGCCCTACCCTGTTCGGCGCGGGCATCGACAGCAATATCGTCACCGCCTCCTTCAAGGCNGTGCTGAGCGCCATCAACCGCCAGATCGCACAGAANGCCGAAGCCTCGGCTAGCATCGCACAAGCCGCNGCCTGAGCGGTTTTTCATTCGGGGACGGCTTGCGCGCCGNCCCTGGATTTGTCTCCTTTCGGCAAGTATNTATACTGGTAAATCGTTTACCTGGCCGCCGGAAGGAGCAGTCATGCGCATTGCCAACCTGAAGATCGGGACCCGCCTGGGCTTGTGTTTCGCGATTGTCTTCGCCTTGATGGCGATGCTGATTGCCGTTGGCAGCCAGCGCCTTTCCAGCATCGGCGAACTGAGCTCCACCATCATCGACAAGGACTGGGTCAAGGCCGATGCGGCGGCAACCGTTACCGCCACCACGCGCGCCAATGCAGCGCTGGTGCTGCAACTGCTGCTGGTCACGGATCCGGCCCAATCGGCGGATTTGCGCAAGCAGGTCGACAAGAACAANGCCATCATCACGGACGCCCTGTCCACGCTGGACAAGCTGGTCTACCGCCCCGCCGGACGCGAACTGCTGGCGCAAGTGACCAGCGAGCGCACTGCCTATGTGCAGTCGTTCAGCGCCGTNCTCAAGCTGGTTGAAGAAGGNCAGCGCGAGCAGGCCANGCAAAAGGCCATGTCGGAAACCATGCCGCGCCTGGCAAAACTTCAGGCCACCGTTGAAAAACTCGCCGACCTGCAGGACGGCATCGTCACAGCCAATGGCGCCGCCATCAAGCAGCACATCAGCTCCGCCCAGATCATGATGGTCGCCCTGGGCCTGGCCGCNCTGGTGCTGGGCGTAGCCTGCGCTTACTGGGTCACGCGCTCGATTACGCGTCCGATCAACTATGCCCTGCAAGTGGCGCGCACTGTCGCTTCCGGCGATCTGACCAGCCATATCACGGCCCATTCGCAAGATGAAGCCGGACAGCTGCTGCATGCCCTGCGCGAGATGAACGATGCGCTGTCGCAGATCGTCGGCCAGGTGCGCAATGGCACGGTCGCCATTGCCTCGGCCTCCGGCCAGATCGCGACCGGCAATATGGACCTGTCGGCGCGCACGGAAAACCAGGCATCGGCACTGGAAGAAACCGCGTCGTCGATGGAAGAACTGACGTCGACCGTCAAAGCCAATGCCGACAACGCGCGCGAAGCGGACAAGCTGGCCAGCTCCGCTTCCTCCATCGCCCAGCGCGGCGGCGAGGTGGTGTCGCAAGTCGTGACGACCATGGNCTCGATCAACGATTCCTCGCGCAAGGTGGTGGACATTATCGCGGTGATTGACGGCATCGCCTTCCAGACCAACATCCTGGCCTTGAACGCGGCGGTCGAAGCCGCGCGCGCCGGCGAGCAAGGCCGCGGCTTTGCGGTGGTGGCCAGCGAAGTGCGCAACCTCGCCGCCCGCTCGGCCAGCGCCGCCAAAGAAATCAAGGAACTGATTTCCAGTTCGGTGGAGCAGGTCGACGCCGGCGCCAGGCTGGTCGCGCAGGCCGGCGCAACGATGGAAGAAGTAGTGTCGGCCGTACAGCGCGTGACCGGCATCGTGGCCGAAATCTCGCTTGCCACGCGCGAGCAAACCGACGGCATCGAGCAGATGAACACGGCCATCATGCAGATGGACCAGACCACGCAGCAGAATGCCGCGCTGGTGGAACAGGCAGCGGCGGCCGCCTCGGCTATGAGCGACCAGGCCAGCGAGCTGGAATCGCTGGTCAGCCAGTTCCGCCTGTCCGGAGAGGCTGCCGCGCGCCAGCGCCCGGCTCTGGCGGCGCAGCCGCACAACAGGCGGCGCCTGCCCAGCCCGAGCGATACATAAATCATTTCCGGCCGGAAACGGTCTGATGTATAATCGTGAACTTATAATCTGAGCAACAGGAAAATCACGCAAANAAGGGTCCAGCAGCGACCTGTGATTTCACAAAATGCTGCTCAGGCAAATGCCCGAAGTAGCGTGCTTGGCGCTGCGAACAGCCTCGGGTGAGCAATCTGCTTTGCCTCGAAATCAGCCTTNATGCCGACACAGTCCGTGGTTCGAATGCGGTGGTGTCAGCGCGATTATTACGAATGATTTATAAAAATGAAACTGTCACTTAATATCTTTCAAAAAGTCCTGATCACCCTGCTCGTGGTAACCCTCGTGCCGCTGTTCGCCCTCTGGTACCTGGGCAACTCGTCTGCTGAGCAAGAACTGACCGAGAAAATCTCGGAAAACCTGGTTGCCACGACCGACACNGTGGCCACCGGCGTGAACGGCTGGGACGACACCAATATGCGCGCCATGCGCCAGGCGGCCCGCCTGGACGACGTCATTTCGATGAATACCGGGCGCCAGACTCCGGTCCTGATGGCGACCGCGGCTTCCTATGAATGGGTGTACCTGATCCACACCCTGGACACCGCCGGCAAGGACGTNGCGCGCAGCGACGGCAACGCGATGCTCGACTACGGCGACCGCTCCTACTTCAAAGCCATCATGTCCGGCAAGGAAGAAGGCCGCCTGGTGGCAATCGGCAAGACCAGCGGCAAACCATCGCTGAACATCGGCGTGCCGATCCGCAATGAAAACCGNACCATCGTCGGTGTCTTCGCNATGGCGATGGACCTGGGCGTAGTGTCNCGCACCGTGACCGACATCCGCATCGGCGAAACCGGCCACGCCATCCTGCTGGACGGCGACAAGAAAGTCATCGCCCACGGCGATGCGAGCAAGATCAAGTCCGCGCTGCAAGACTTCAGCAAGCACCCTGCCCTGCAAGTGGAAGGCATCACCGACCAGCCAAAGGTCTACATGGACGGCGACGTGAAGATGGTGGGCTTCGTGCGCAACCTGCCGCAAGGCTGGACCGTGCTGGTTGANCAGCGTTACGACGAGGCNTATGCCGCCATGACCAAGATGCGCAGCGAAGCACGCCTGCTGATCATCGTCGTTATCGTGCTGGTTGCCGCCCTGGCGTTCGTGCTGGGCAAACAGCTGACCCGTCCGATCAACCACCTGACCGACATCGCCGAAAAGCTGAGCAAAGGCCAGTTGGACGTGACCATTCCACAGACCAGCCGCGGCGACGAAATCGGCTCGCTGGCGCGTGCGGTGGAACGCCTGGGCGTCAGTATCCAGATGGCGATGGATCGCCTGCGTAAGAAATAATTGGTAAAGGCGAACTGAAATGGCACAGCCAGAGTTCACTCCCTTCGTAGAACTGCTCGACAAGATCGCAGGCTTCTGCGCCCAGGGCGACACCGCGACCATCATGCTGGTCAGCGATGACAACCGCATGGCCCAGATCCACCTCGATAACGGGCGCATCGTGTTCGTCCTGTGCCGTGGCCGCCGCGGCCGCGACGGCCTGGACATCCTGCGCACCATGCAGCGTGCACGCATGAGCATGGACCGTCCGAGCGTGGGCAATAACGAACCGCTGCCGTGGTCGACCGAAGCCATCCTGGACTACCTGTACGGCAGCATCACCGAACTGCCGGAAGGCAGCTCGCCGGCGTCCACCCTGCTGGCCGGCGTAGCGCGCCGCCCGGCGGCAGCGCCGGAAGCCGCCAGCAAGCCGGCAGCCAAGACGGCCCTGACGGACGCGCAGCGCAGCATTTTCGAAAACACCCTCGCCACCTACATCGGCCCGATGGCCTCGATTGTATGCGGCGACTATTTCGACGAGATCACTGACCTGCGCCTGCTGGCNCTGAAACTGGCCGGTGAAATCCCGAACGCCGACCAGGCCGCCAAGTTCAAGGCAGAGATCAGCCAGGCCCTCGGTATTACCCGCCTGTAAGNCGCATCACGCAAAAGTGGCGCACGTTCAGCGAAAGCTGCGTGCGCCATTTTCATTTATCGGGCTAGCCTGATGCCGGTGAATTGCCAGCGGGCGCCGGCNGGGAAGAAGTTGCGGTAGCTGGTGCGGGCGTGGCCTTGCGGGGTCGCCAGGCTGGAGCCACGCAGCACATACTGGTTGACCATGAACTTGCCGTTGTATTCNCCAATGGCGCCTTCGGCCGGGCGGAAGCCGGGGTATGGGGCGTAGCTGCTGCTGGTCCACTGCCAGCAGTGGCCGAACATTTGCGCCAACGCGCCTTCGCCTGCGGCATGCTCCCACTCGGCTTCGGTCGGCAAGCGCGCACCGGCCCAATGGGCATAGGCGTCCGCCTCGAACAGGGAAATGTGGGCGACCGGTGCATCCATCTCAAGCGGCTGCTGGCCATGCAAGGTGAAGGCCGTCCACCCTGCNCCCTCCTCNCNNCGTCGCCAGTACAGCGGCGCTTCAATGCCTTGCGCACGAATCCAGTCCCAGCCTTCGGCCAGCCACAGGCCCGGGTCGCGGTAGCCGCCTGCTTCGATGAAGGCAAGGTATTCGGCATTGGTCACCAGTCGCGAAGACAGTTCGAATGGTGCGATNCAGGCCTTGTGGCGCGGCAGCTCATTGTCGAAGCAGAAGCCGTCGCTATCATGGCCAATTTCGTGCACGCCACCTTCGAAGCGCTGCCAGGACTGGGCTGCGGACGCTGGCCGGGCCGGCGCGGCGCCGGGCAGGTAGGCTGGGGCCATCGGNTTTTGCGCCAACAGGTGCTTGACGTCGGTGACGATCAATTCCTGGTGCTGCTGTTCATGCTGCAGGCCAAGCGTCAGCAATGCTGCCAGCCGTGCATCCGTGGCGGCCAGTCGCGTCGCCAGCACGGCGATGCGGGCATCGACATTGGCGCGATAGGCGCGCACTTCCGCCATCGAAGGCCGCGTCAGCAGGCCGCGCTGCGGCCTTGGATGCTTGTCGCCGACGCCGTTGTAATAGGAATTGAACAGTACCCGGAACGCCGGATGGAAAGGCTGGAAGCCCGGCTCGAACCGTTCGAGGATAAAGGTCTCGAAGAACCACGTGGTATGCGCCAGGTGCCACTTGACCGGGCTGGCGTCCGGCATCGACTGTGCGCCGCAATCCTCGTCGGACAGCGGCTCCGCCAACGCCATGGTCGCNGCGCGCACTTGCGCGTACCGCTCGGTCCAGGGGCTAGCGTCACGCATAAGCCGCCGCGGCGTGCATCACTGCGAACCAGTGCGCATCGTCCGTCCAGGTGCCATCGACGCGGAAGCCTGCTTCCCACAGCAAGCTGCGGAAGCCTTCCAGCGTGTACTTGTAGCTGTTCTCGGTATGAATCCGTTCGCCCTGCGCGAAACTGCGCTCGCCGCCTTGCCAGCGCACCATCAGCGGGCACCGCGCCTCCAGGTGCATTTCAATGCGGCTTTCCGCGTCGTTGAAGAAGGCGACATGGCGCCACTGCGCCGGGTCGAAGTCGGCCCCGGCCAGGTGATTCAGGTGGCGCAGCAGGTTCAGGTTGAAGGCTGCCGTAACGCCGATGGCGTCATCGTACGCCGCGTCCAGCACCGCAGGGTCCTTGACCAGGTCCACCCCAATCAGCAGCCCGCCATCGGCGCCGACGTTTTCGCGCACCTGGCGCAGGAAGGTCACCGCGTCGTGCGGGGTGAAATTGCCGATCGATGACCCGGGATAGAAAAACTGGCGCCGCGCTGCCGGCACGGATGGCGGCAACACCAGCGCTTGCGACAGGTCCATCACCAGCGGCGTTATTTCGATCGCAGGGAAGCGCTGGCGCAGTTGCGCGGCAGCCTGCTGNAGGAAATCGCTGGCGATGTCGACCGGCACGTACTGGCTCGGCTGCAACAAAGGGAACAGGCTGGCGGCCTTGGCGCAATTGCCTGCGCCCAAGTCGACCAGGGTCATGCCGGGACCGATGCGGGCCGCCATGTCGGCGCCGTGGCGCGCGAAAATCGCTGCTTCGGTGCGGGTCGGATAGTACTCGGGCAGTTCGCAGATGGCTTCGAACAAGTGCGAGCCAAGGCTGTCGTAGAAGTATTTGGGCGAGGTGGAAGCCTGCGGCGCCAGCAGNCCTGCGCTGATTTCTGCAATGGTCGCNGCATCGCCATGGGCGGTTCTGGGGGACAACACACTGCTCGTTTCCGGTGCGACCACGCGTATCGCAGCCGTGCGTGACAAGGTCATGGCTCAGGCTCCTGGGACATTTTTGCTATCATAGCTGAATATCCAAGACCAGGTACCGGACCCTCACCCGAGGCGTGCGGCTCGTCNTTAACCACAAAAAGGATCATTCATGTCCATCTTCTCCCTCCGCACCATTCAATCGGCCCTGTTTGCAGCCGGTGTGCTCTTCGCCGCTGCCGGCGCCCAAGCCCAGCAAGTCCTGCGCGTTTCCGCCATTCCTGACGAAGCGCCGACCGAGCTGCAGCGCAAATTCAAACCCCTCGGCGAATACCTCGAGAAGAAACTGGCCATGAAAGTGGAGTTCACCCCGGTGACCGACTACGCCGCTTCGGTGGAAGGCCTGGTGAACGGCAA
>JGI25160J50197_1001408_pt1 | contig 12060 bp, 9 predicted proteins | sample AraplaMF_Cvi_mMS_FD_50197 | JGI IMG/M metagenome (IMG submission 50197)
TCATCTCCGGGGGCATCCATGGCCAGTCCTACTACGTCGAACCCGCAGGCTACATTGGCAACGGTAGCGGGGGCAAATACTTTTATACAGTCCATTTGATTTGGTTTATGCGTTGATTCATTTATCTCACTGTTCTGATGATGTCTGCGAAGATCCCGGATGCCGTTACATCTGCGCCTGCTCCTGCGCCTCTTACGATCAGCGGTTGCTGGGAATACCGGTTGGTAGTGTAAAGTACAATATTATCCTTGCCTTCCAGCTTGAAGAAAGGATGATCCGGCGCAACGGATTGCAATCCNACGGATGCTTTNCCGTTCTCATAGCTGGCCACGAATTTCAGGCGTTTGCCTTCATTGTCGGCCTGCTGGCGCAGCTGTTTGAAATGTTCTGCATGTACATCCAGCTGCTCATAGAATTCGGCTACGGAAGGCGCTTCCAGGGCGGCGGCCGGTAAGAAGGAGTGGTTGGTGATATCGTCCAGCTCCATCACAGCCCCGCTTTCGCGCGCCAGGATCAGGATCTTGCGCATTACGTCTGTACCGCTGAGGTCTATGCGCGGATCTGGCTCGGTATAGCCTTCGTCCTGCGCGGCCTGCACTACTTCCCGGAAGGAGGCATCGCCTGTAAAATGGTTGAATACGAAGTTAAGGCTGCCGGATAATACGGCTGCAATGCTGTTCACTTTATCGCCGCTGCGTATCAGGTCGTTCAGGGTGTTGATCACCGGGAGGCCGGCGCCCACATTGGTTTCGAACAGGAAAGAGGCGTTATATCGGCGGGCCAGGTCTTTCAGCTTCTTATAGGCTGCATAGTCTGCCGAACAGGCGATCTTGTTACAGGTCACCACGGAGATGCCATGCTGCAGGAACTCGCCGTAAACAGCCGCTACATCCGGACTGGCGGTATTATCAACAAATACGCTGTTGCGCAGGTTCAGGGATTTTATTTTTTGAACGAAAGCCCACATATCGCTGGACTCGCCCTGTTCCTGCAGCTGCTCCCGCCATTTAGACAGGTTGATNGTCTCATGCCCGAACAGCATTTTCTTACTGTTGGCAATGCCGGTCACCCTTATCTGCAGGCCCAGTTCCTGTTGCAGGTAATTGGCCTGTTGTTCCAGCTGNTCCAGCAGTTTGCCGCCTACGTTACCTACACCTGCAATGAACACGTTCACCTGTTTAAGGGGCTCTTCAAAGAAGGCTTCGTGGATCACGTTCAGGGCTTTTTTAATATCGGCCCTGTTGATCACGGCAGAGATGTTCTTTTCAGTAGAGCCTTGTGCAATAGCCCGTACGTTCACGCCGTTGCGGCCCAGTGCGCCGAACAGTTTACCGCTGGTGCCGTGGTGGTTCTTCATCTTATCGCCTACTACGGCTACGATGCACATATCTCTTTCCACGAGGAGCGGTTCTATCTGCTTTTCCTGGATCTCCTGCGCAAACTCGCTGTCCACGGTGGTTTTGGCTTTCAGCATATCTGCTTCGTGGATCCCTACGGTGATGGAGTGCTCGGAAGAGCTTTGGGTGATCAGGATCACGTTGATGCGTTCCTGCAGGAGCGCGTCAAAGAGGCGTTTGGAGAAGCCCGGGATACCGATCATGCCGCTGCCTTCCAGTGTGAGCAGGGCAATGTGCTGGATCCCGGAGATCCCGGTTACCGGGTAGCTGCGGTTATGCCCGTCCTGTATATGGATCAGGGTACCATGATCTTCCGGGGCGAAAGTGTTCTTTACCCAGATGGGGATGCGTTTATTCATCACCGGCTGGATGGTGGGGGGATAGATCACCTTGGCGCCGAAATGGGAGAGCTCCATGGCCTCTTCGTAGCTGATATTGGGAATCGGGATAGCCTGGGATACCAGGCGCGGATCCGCGGTCATCATGCCGCTAACGTCGGTCCAGATATCCAGTACTTCCGCGTTGAGGGCGGCAGCCATGATGGCGGCGGTATAATCAGAACCGCCACGGCCCAGGGTAGTGGTCTCGCCCTCGGGAGTAGCGGCCACAAAGCCCGGTACTACCACGTAATCGGCCTTTTCTTCCTGGAAGTATTCGCCTATCTGGTGATTGGTTGCTAAAAAGTTCACGTGTGCGGAGCCGAAGTTAGCGTCCGTGAGGATCAGCTCACGGCTGTCTTTCCATACGGCCGGGGCGCCCAGCTGTTTCAGTTTTTCCGCGAGGAGGTAGGAGGACATCAGTTCTCCGAAGCTCATGATCTTGTCGAGGGAGCGTTTGCTNAGTTCTCCCACCTGGAAAATNCCATCGCAAAGGATCTCCAGGGCATTGAGCTTCTTCTTTACCTGGCTTATCAGGCTGCTTTGGGCAGTAATGGGGAAGAGGGTACGGATGGTTTCGAGGTGCTGGGCCTCGATCTCTCCGAGTACGTCCTTATATTGTTCCTGTCCCTGTCCGGCCAGCTGACCGCAGCGGATCAGCTTATCAGTAATGCCGCTCATCGCCGAAGCCACAATAACAAAGCGGCCCTGGGGTTTCTGATGGAGNACGATATTGCAAACCTGTTCTATGGCTCTGGTACTGCCCATGGAAGTACCTCCGAATTTTAATACCTGCATGTGAAAGANTATTTGTGCGTACAAAAGGTGATCTCCCTTTCCGGGATCTTACCACTTANCTAGTGGTCGCTGGGTGATATGTTAAAATGAACCCCGGAGCGGGGTTGTAATTGTGGTTGTGGTAATAGTGCTGGTGCCAGCTCCGGAGAAGGAGCGGGAAGCAGAAGTGAAATATGTGGATTTCAGTAGCACTATCAAAGAGATTTTACTTTCCGACAACAAAAGTGAACATTTAATCTTTAAAAAACAATACAATTGTCAAAGTTTTGAAATTATTTAAATAAAATTACGTTGTTAAGAGAAATTGACAATTATTGGGGCGGGTGCATATTATTATTAATACTCCTGTGATCATATGAGGCAAAAACTGTTACTCCTGTTTATGCTGGCGGCATTGTTCAGCTGCAGTAAATCAGACGACAAACCAGGGAATGCATTACCGGTAGATTATAACAACAAGGGTACAGGGGCCTCCGCTCATGATCTGCTCAGCAGCTCGCCTTACGGTACCATGAGGGTCGAGATCCAGTATATGACGGGTTTCCGGCCCGAAGATGCGGCTGTGAACCATCTCCTGTCTCTGATCAACGCCCGCCTGAACAAGCCAGGGGGCGTGCAGGTGGTATATAAGGAGATTCCTGTCAGCTCAAAGGAGGTATTGTCACTGGACGAAGTGGCGATGCTGGAAAAGCAATACCGCACCGTGTATACCCGGGGATCGGAAATGGGGATCTACTTTCTCTTTACCAGCGGGGCTTATAATAAAAACAATGTGCTGGGTATTGCCTATCGCAATACGTCTATGTGCCTTTTCGGTAAAACAGTGGCTGAGCACTCCGGTGGGATAGGGCAGTCCAGCCGTACCGTATTAGAGTCTACCGTGATGGAGCATGAGCTGGGGCATTTACTGGGATTGGTGGATATCGGCTCTCCCATGCAAACGCCTCATAAGGATGCCGAACATGGTAATCATTGCAGCAATGAGGACTGCCTGATGTATTACGCCGCTGAAACAACAGATATACTCGGTTCCCTGGGTGGTGTTATCCCGAATTTTGATAATGCCTGCCTGGCAGATCTGAAGGCAAACGGGGGCAAATAGCGTTTATTTAATTTGCTATCTTTGTTAAGAGCCACCGCAGGCTAACCGTTATGACTTACTTCCGCAATTTCACATATCACATCGACAAGAGGAAATGGAAATACTATTTCCTGCTGGCCACGCTGGCGATGGATTCGGTTATACCCGCTACGAAGTAAGCGTGCTTCGTACGCTTGATACCCGTTTCATTTATCATACATCAAAATCATTGTAACAATGCCTCAATATCATCGACTGGGACAAGTTCCCCATAAACGTCATACCCAGTTCCGTAAGCCGGATGGCGGCCTGTATTCAGAGCAGCTGTTCTCTACGGAAGGGTTTTCATCCCACTATTCATTGCTGTACCATTGTCATCCGCCTACCGAGATCACCCGGGTGGACGAGCCTTATTCCGTAGCGCCCCGCATAGCGGAAGAGAAGATGCTGAAACACCGCAGCTTCCAGGGCTTTGAGATCAAACCGGTGGCGGATTACCTGGCCAGCCGCAAGGCGGTGCTGGTGAACAGCGACTGTCATATTTCGCTGGCAGCGCCGCAGCATAGCATGCAGGATTATTTCTATAAAAATGCGGATGCCGATGAGCTGATCTTTGTGCATGAGGGCTCCGGCATTCTGCATACGCAATACGGGCAACTGCCTTTTGGTTATGGTGATTACCTGGTGATCCCCAGGGGTACTATTTACCAGATAGCTTTTGCGGGCAGCGAGAACCGTTTGTTCATCGTAGAATCGTTTAGCCCTATCCGTTTTCCCAAACGGTACCTGAGCCAGTACGGCCAGCTGATGGAGCATGCGCCGTTCTGCGAACGGGATATCCGTCAGCCGCAGGACCTGGTGACGATAGACCAGGCAGGCGATTTCCTGATCCGGATCAAGAAGAAAGGTATGATGTATCCTATTCATTATGGTCATCATCCTTTTGATGTGATTGGCTGGGATGGGTGCGAGTATCCCTTTGCTTTTTCTATTCATGATTTTGAGCCGATCACGGGTCGTGTGCATCAGCCGCCGCCGGTGCATCAGACATTTGAGGGAGGGAATTTTGTGGTGTGTTCTTTTTGTCCGCGCTTGTTTGATTATCATCCGCAGTCTATTCCCGCGCCGTATAATCATAGCAATATAGACAGCGATGAGCTGCTGTACTATGTGGATGGAGATTTTATGAGCCGCAAGCATGTAACAAGGGGGATGATCACGCTGCATCCGGGTGGTATACCGCATGGGCCGCATCCGGGCGCGGTGGAGAAGAGTATCGGGGCAAAGGAGACGAAAGAGCTGGCGGTGATGGTGGATACTTTTCATCCGCTGCAGATAACGGAAGAGGCGCTGGCGATAGAGGATACGAAGTATGTGATGAGCTGGGCGGAATAGAAGATATGCCNGAAGTTTTAGAGGGGCTGACACAGTAGATGGTCAGCCCCTTGTTTGATACTATTGTCCCCTTTTTACTTTTTCTTTTTCATTTTTTCTTNTCCGGGATAAGTGGCCGTTCCTATCGCAAAACTGAAATCAGCTGCCCAGTTGGGATTGGTATCACNCGNGGTGGGCGCAATGGTTGCATATTGATGGCAGCTGGTACAAGTCGTGGTCTGCGCGTAAGTTTCCAGGGTGGTATTGGCNACCGGCGTGGTAGGCTGCATGGCGCTCAGGTTGATNGGAACGGTATCCGGCCGTTTAGGGTTATCTGCCGGGTCGGTTGACCATATCACATTTACCAACCGGTAATATTTCCATACTGATCTGGGATATGCCCTTGCAATAGCTTCCCGCATGGTATCGTTCGCAACCTGTGCGTAATTGTCAATAGGAGTTAACCGGTTGACCTGTATGGGCACAGGTTTCGGACCACCCTTAGTGAGATAGTACGGGGGCGAGGTATTGGGGTTACAGCTAACCGTAACCGCTGAGCTGCTGTCCTTGGGAGTTACCATAACGGGCTGGCAGTTGGGATTATAGAAATTATAATTATTCCCGCCGGTAGTGCCGCTGTCCGGTACATTGTCAATATGCTCAAATGTAGCCCATACCCAGGTAGGCTGACTTTCCGTTTTGTGAAGGATGTGCAATCCTACCAGCGCCACTACGGTAAAGCGGTATTCGCCTGTAGATGGGTCCACCACGGCTGCTTTCGACCGTTTGTAACGTTTCCATTTTGCCTCACTGGTGTCGGTCACCTCCATCCATGCGGCTTTCAGTTCAATAGCCCCCGTAGGCCCGTTAGGATAGGAGCCCATTGGGAACACGATAGGCTTGTTTTTCTGAATGGCAGCCAGCTGGTAATTGGCATTATAGAATTGATTTTTCACAACAAAATTGTAGATGTCCTGGTTCTCCCGGATCTCGTACCATACGTTAGTGCCGTTCTGCGCGCCCAGCCAGTTAGGGCCAAATTCAGGAGCGGCTTCCTGGTCGTTGTTAGGGCCGAATCGCTGGACACCCTTTCCCTCGAACTTGGAGGTGGCGGTTAGCAGCTTAGTCGCAGATGTCAGCCTATTATCCAGCATCAACACGTTATCAGGCAATGGGAGAACGCGGCTCTTGCCCCAGGGAGGAGGCGCTGCGCCATGAGGTGGATATAATTCCGCGGCTGTGATGTAGGTTTCCCATTGCACGGGGCCCAGATCGTCCGGATCGCCGAAGCTGACGCCAGGTGTAGTAGGCCAGTTGAGGGAAATGAACTCCCACCAGCCAAAACAATCTGCATTTGATTGAGAGCCGAAGATCGGGGAATCACCAGGCACAATGGAGTCAAACGGAATAGTAAGGAAGCCGCATTTGCAGGATTTTGCCCCCGTGTGCCTGGAACCTGGCATCTGCAACGCTGCAGATGCCAGGCCAATGAACAGCGCCAGGATGACTGCGATGAGCCATGGCCGCCGCAATGATATTTGATTAAGCCTGTTCATTATTTACCTCCTTTGCTTATGGTACCGGGCGCCACCACATTCAGTGCGGCAGGATAAGGAGCCTGCTGCGGCTGACCAACGTTGGTGATGTATATGTTCCTTAATCCCGTTTGGGCATTAGCGTTAATATTTACTGATAAGAACAACGCGGTTGCAGGGGCGGGATAGGAATTACCGGGTGTTGCATAAGTAATGCTGGCTACGGCGGTAATCACTGCCGTAATATCATTGTTGTCAAATGTTACGGCGGGCCAGCTGGCGGCGTTGTTGGGATCTGCCTGAACGGTGGCTCCCAGGAGCACCATCTGAAGGTTGGTGGCGCCTTGTTCGGCCAGCGGAGCGATCAGCGTGCTATTACTGATAAGGGCCATGGGCTCTTTTACCGGGTTCGGTACCGGTGTATCTGCCATAGCCGTAAATATATCCTGGTAAAGCAGCTGTAAGGGTTGTGCGTAAGTGCTTTCAGGCGGAGTATTTTTACAGCAATCCTGCACAGCAGGCACCGCTTGTGGAACAGCAGCGCCTACGATCTGCATATTGAAGGTCTTGGCGATCTGTCCCGCCCATTGTATTGGCGCCCCGTTTATCGTGATATCGGAAACAGTATATCCCTTGCTGGCTGGTACTTCGAATACAGCGTGCAGGATAAAGTTGCCTGGCAGGGTAACGCCGTCAACGGTCAGTGTTTCCTGTCCTCTTACAACGGTCCAGAAACTGGCGGCATCCGTACCATCGGGTGTTTGATAACCGCTGAAGTTGGGCAGTTGTATATACAGACCAGGAGGGTTGGCAAGCGTAACAGCATTTTGGGCCGCTACAAGCTTGTTAACACTTTGACCTATATTAGGGTCGCTGTTGCGGTGCGGTTGCCCCGTTTGGTCACAGCAGATCAGTTTATTGGAGTTGTTATTGCCGCAGCTGCGCTGCGAGGTGGCCCCGGCGGCTTCCCCTATTTCTGTCTGCAATGTGTTAGGTGTGGCAGTGAGGTGCATAGCGCCTCCTGCACTGCTGCCTGATACTGTCCCGAAGTTCCATTTATTCAGCGGGTTATAGGCAGGCCTGCCGGTAGAAGGGTCGATCACTATTTTGCCCATCTGGTCATACAGGTAAAGGTCTTCCAGCTGGATCTGTGTTTTGTTCAAAATGCTGCGATAAAGCTCCAGCACGCGTTCGGGGTCAGTCATCCATAAGCTGTTCCAGTACTCGGGGTTTTCACAGGTAAAATCTATCCGTGTGATCTGTCCTGAATTGTTTTTGGTCACTGCCCATTCGCAATACTCATCCTGCCATCCGCGCGGGCCATAGGGGCCATAGCGTTTAGGCTCGGCTGGCAGGCCGTTGCAGGGGTTTTTCTTAATGTCAGGGAAACTGGTGGTGCCATCGAGCTGGTAACCGGTATCAGCCAGGGAAAACACATCGTTTGTTGACAAATGAGGAAAATAGTAACTGATNCGGTTAGGGAAGGCATTCCATGTAATTTGCTGTAACGCNGGGTTAGCGGGTANGGGCGTAAGGGCAGGNTTGATGTANTTGGTAATGTTTGAAGCATTGGTCAGGTTCCAGGGATCGCGTGTAATGCCCTGTTGTGTAAAACCATTCACATTGATGTTCCATTGGCTGTTCAATGCTGCCTGCCGTTTAGGATCNTCAGGAAAATCCTGCTGGTTGGCAGGCGTGAGGAACTGGAAAGCGGTAGCCACGGATTTGGGCGCAGTTTGNACTGTTGTGGACATGATGGTTTANTTTTTTAAGTGAAAGATGAAATGGCTATTTGAGGCATGGAGGTTACGATAAGCATGCAGGATCATGCTTTACTACAGACAATCTTTATGTTCAAGACTTATGAGTGCTGTATGTGGTGTTATTAGTCTGATTTTTGTTTTGTGAAATGCCGGTAATGCAGGGTCATAGTTTTGAGGGTTTCTATATAAAGCCTGGCTGCTAAAACGTATTGTGCTTACGAATATAGGGATTTTCATAACATATTGATACATCGTATACAAAAAAATCACTTATTCCCGGCGCTTAAGCGGGAGAGCGCATTGTCTACTACTGCGGCAGCTTTATCCCGCAGGCCTGTATGGCCTTTTTCCATTTTTTTCAGCAGCGCCCTGCATTCAGAGAGGAATACCTTTGCAAAATCAGGATCCTGATCAACAATTTGTCCGGCGTTATCCATGATATCCGCATACTTGATGGTTTGTGCATCGGCACTGGTTTGCTCCATCCTTTCCGCTTCTTTACTTTTTCTTTTACGCCGGTTCCAGTGCGGATAATTCGCCTTTACATACACATCCGTCAGCTCTTCTACCAGCTGAACCGTGCGGGTGACCTGTGTAGCAGGCATCAGGCCTTGCAGAAAATCTGTGATCGCCTGCTTGTTCACCGGCGTATCTTCCAGTACATCATGCAAAAGGGCGGCAGCCAGTATGGGGGTACTGGAAGAATATTCCTGCACGATCGCCATCACCCGTAAGGGATGTTGAATATACCGTTCCGGAGCGTACTTGCGCATCTGCTCCCCATGCGCCTGGTCTGCGAAATCTCTTACCTGTTGTAAAATAGTTTCCATTGTAAAGCAGCTATCCGATTAAATATAATAGTTCTATCAAAAAAAATACCTTTCTCCTCTGCCGAAGGCATGTATTTCCGATTATCTTTGGTACCGTTGTTAGGGAAACCCATTTCTATTAATAAATCTTCAAATCATATGGAATACAGACAATTAGGAGAGAGCAATTTAAAGGTATCGGCTATTACATTCGGCGCATGGGCCATTGGAGGATGGATGTGGGGCGGCGCAGAGCGCAAAGACGCGCTGGAAGCCATACAGGCTTCAGTAGACCATGGCGTAACTTCTATAGATACCGCGCCCATCTATGGCCAGGGATTGAGCGAAGAGATCGTAGGCGAAGCACTGAAAAGTATTCCCAGGGATAAGGTACAGGTGCTCACTAAATTCGGTATGCGCTGGGACGAGACCAAGGGCTCATTGGCTTTCAAGAGTCAGGACAACAACGGTAAGGATATCGACATCTACAAATATGCAGGTAAGGAAAGCGTGATCAAGGAATGTGAAGACAGCCTCAGAAGGCTCGGTACTGATTATATCGACCTGCTGCAGATCCACTGGCCGGATGTNACCACGCCTATTGCTGAAACCTTTGAAGCCGTGCTGCGGCTGCAGGAGCAGGGTAAGGTATTGGCTGCGGGCGTATCTAACTACAATGTGGCGCAGATGAAAGAAGCGGAGCAGACCATTAAGCTGGCTTCTAACCAGGTGCCTTTCAGCATGGTGGAAAGGACCATAGAGGAGGAGCTGGTGCCTTATTGCATCCAACATAAGAAAGGTATCCTGGCTTATAGCCCGCTGCAGCGTGGCATTCTGACGGGTAAGATCAAGCCCGGGCACAATTTTGGGGAAGGCGATCATCGCCCTTCTACCAAGTTTTACCAGCCAGAGAACCTGGCCCGTATCAATGCTTTCCTGGATGAACTGCGGCCCATGGCAGAAAGCAAGAATGCTACATTGGCGCAGCTGGTGATCCGCTGGACCATTGAAAGGCCGGGGATCACAGTGGCGCTTGTAGGGGCAAGGGATGCGAACCAGGCGATACAGAATGCGAAAGCGATAGAGGTGAAGCTGAGCCCGGAGGAGATTAAGTTTATTAATGACAGGTTGTATAAGGTAGAACTGGTGCAGCCGGTGAAATAAGCTTTTCCAGTCGCTTTGCTCAATCGCGCTAGTCTCCGCGTCATTGCGAGGAGCCGTAGCGGCAAAGCGGATGGGGCGACGAAGCAATCTCTTAGGGGCTTCAATCGTGTAGATCTTCGCGAAGATCCACATAAAAGATTGCTTCGTCGNGCCGCCCACACTACCCCCGCAGCTTCTCGCAATGACGGAGGATGAAGACCCTTTGTTTCGCCTGCTTGCAAATTTCCCACCCAAATCAAACTTTTTTCGTATAATTGCATTAGCAACTATTTCATGCTAAACCTGCACACATACAACAGCGCTGACCAGCGCCACATCAAATACTACTTCCTGATGGCCACGCTGGCCATGGATTCGATCGCTGCCTGATAAGGCGCCCTGCTGCCTGCGGGTAGTAATTTCCCATTTTCCTTATTTTTCTATTTTCCATTACTCCCACAAGCATTTGCGCCTGCCTGTAAAACATTGTCATACACCTTCCATCTGAATCAATTATACATCATCATACACCAAAACAATCTATTTAAAGCTTACAGATATGGATATAGCTACCGCTAATGCCGTTAATACCCAGGCACAGGATTTCCTACCCTTGAATGGCACCGATTACGTTGAATTTTATGTAGGCAACGCCAAACAGGCAGCTCATTTTTACAAAACCGCTTTTGGTTTTCAGTCCGCCGCCTATGCAGGCCCGGAAACCGGAGTAAAGGACCGGGCTTCCTATGTACTGGTACAGAACAAGTTACGTTTTGTGCTCACCACNCCCCTGAAGCCCGGCAACGAGATCTCCGCCCATATTGAAAAACATGGAGACGGTGTAAAAGTGCTGGCGCTCTGGGTAGACGATGCCCGTTCCGCTTTTGAAGAGACTGTTAAAAGAGGAGCGAAACCCTTTATGGAACCCAGGGTGGAAAAGGATGAGTTTGGAGAAGTAGTGCGCAGCGGCATCCACACCTACGGTGATACCGTGCACATCTTTGTAGAGCGTAAAAACTATAATGGCCCCTTCCTGCCCGGTTACAAGGAATGGAAGACCGTATACAATCCCGAAGAAACCGGCCTGCAATATGTAGACCATTGCGTGGGTAATGTAGGCTGGCATGAAATGAACACCTGGGTGGATTATTACGCCAACACCATGGGTTTTCACAACCTGATCTCCTTTGACGATAAGGATATCTCTACGGAGTATTCCGCCTTAATGAGCAAGGTAATGAGCAACGGCAACGGCCGTGTTAAGTTTCCCATCAACGAGCCGGCCGAAGGCAAGAAGAAATCACAGATAGAAGAATACCTGGATTTCTACGGCGGCGCAGGCGTACAGCACGTTGCCATTGCTACTAACGATATTATCCATACGGTAGGAGAGCTGCAGAAAAGAGGCGTAGAGTTCCTGAAAGTGCCCGGCTCTTATTATGACGAGCTGCTGGACAGGGTAGGGAAGATTGACGAAGATATCAGTCCCTTGCGTGAACTGGGCATACTGGTAGACAGGGACGAAGAAGGTTACCTGCTGCAGATCTTCACCAAACCTATCGAGGATCGTCCTACGGTGTTCTTTGAGATCATCCAGCGTAAAGGCGCCAAATCCTTTGGTAAAGGCAATTTCAAAGCATTATTCGAATCAATAGAAAGGGAACAGGAGCTAAGGGGGAACCTCTAAAATTATCCGCTTCCGCATCTGATCTGTGATGCTGTTTCCGTTGTAGTTAAATCTCCGGGCTGTTGCTAATTGCAACAGCCTTTTTGTATTTTGGCG
>JGI25160J50197_1001443_pt1 | contig 11894 bp, 13 predicted proteins | sample AraplaMF_Cvi_mMS_FD_50197 | JGI IMG/M metagenome (IMG submission 50197)
TTCGACGCCAAGGCTGCCTCGCGCACGGCGACGGCCGTCCTTTCCAATACCCCGATCCTCAGCCCGCAGTCGGTGCCGAGCACGCAGCAGGCGATCATGCAGTATCAGCAGATCGCATCCGCCGGCGGCTGGCCTGAAGTCAATCCGGGCGATCAGCGCCTGCAGCTCGGCGTCAGCTCCCCCACCGTCCAGGCCCTGCGCCAGCGTCTGGCAATCACCGGCGACCTGCCGCGTGAGGCTGGTCTTTCCAATGCTTTCGATTCTTATGTCGATGGTGCCGTCAAGCGCTTCCAGGCCCGTCACGGCCTGCCAGCCGATGGCGTGCTCGGCGAATTCACGCTGAAGGCGATGAACATTCCGGCTGATGTGCGCCTACAGCAGTTGAACACCAACCTCATCCGCCTGCAGACTTTCCCGGAAGATCTCGGCCGTCGCCACCTGATGGTCAACATTCCGGCCGCCTATGTGGAAGCCGTTGAAGACGGCAGCGTTGCGACGCGCCATACCGCGGTTGTCGGCCGCCTGAGCCGCCCCACGCATCTCGTCAACTCGAAGGTTTACGAGGTCATTCTCAATCCGTACTGGACGGCACCCCGCTCCATCGTCGAGAAGGACATCGTGCCGCTGATGCGCAAGGATCCGACCTATCTCGAAAAGAATGCCATCCGCCTGATCGACGGCAAGGGCAACGAAGTCGCCCCCGAGACCGTCGACTGGAACGGTGAAGCGCCGAACCTGATGTTCCGTCAGGACCCGGGCAAGATCAACGCCATGGCGTCCACGAAGATCAACTTCTACAACAAGAACGGCGAGTATATGCACGACACGCCGCAGCAGGGCCTGTTCAACAAGCTCATGCGCTTTGAATCGTCCGGCTGCGTGCGCGTCCAGAACGTCCGCGACCTGTCGAACTGGCTGCTGCGTGAAACGCCCGGCTGGAACCGCCAGCAGATGGAACAGGTCATCGCCAGCGGCACCAACACGCCGATCAAGCTCGCGACCGAAGTACCTGTTTACTTCGTCTATATCTCGGCCTGGGGCATGCCCGACGGCGTCGTCCAGTTCCGCGACGACATCTACGAGATGGACGGCAATGCCGAACTGGCGCTGGACACCACTTCGGGCATGGAGCAGCCGGTACAGTAAGTCAGGCTTGTGGAATTCAAAAAAGCCGTGCCATGTGCACGGCTTTTTTCATTCCAGCGAGGCGGCATTCGACGCAAAATGTTCGCCCCGCGCGCTTAGCCCAGCAAATGTCGTTCTTCGTATTGCCCTCGCATCTGCGGAACGCTAATACCTTGCCGCATTCCACCGTAGGAGCCCGCTCATGACCAATGCTTCCACCGAATCCTTCTTCAATCGCTCGCTTGCAGACGTCGATCCGGAAATCTTCGGCGCGATCGGAAAGGAACTCGGTCGTCAGCGGCATGAGATCGAACTGATCGCATCCGAGAACATCGTTTCCCGTGCCGTTCTGGAAGCCCAGGGCTCCATCATGACCAACAAATATGCCGAGGGTTATCCGGGCAAGCGCTACTACGGTGGCTGCCAGTTCGTCGATATCGCCGAGGAACTGGCGATTGAGCGCGCCAAGAAGCTTTTCGGCGTGAACTTCGCCAACGTTCAGCCGAATTCCGGTTCGCAGATGAACCAGGCCGTATTCCTGGCGCTGCTGCAGCCGGGCGACACCTTCATGGGTCTCGACCTGAATTCCGGCGGTCACCTGACACATGGTTCGCCGGTCAACATGTCCGGCAAGTGGTTCAACGTCGTGTCCTACGGCGTGCGCGAAGGCGACAACCTGCTCGATATGGACGACGTCGAGCGCAAGGCCAAGGAAACCAAGCCGAAGCTGATCATCGCCGGCGGCACCGCCTATTCCCGCATCTGGGACTGGAAGCGTTTCCGCGAAATCGCTGACAGCGTCGGGGCTTACCTGATGGTCGACATGGCTCACATCGCCGGTCTCGTTGCCGGTGGCGTGCATCCGTCGCCGTTCCCGCACTGCCATGTTGCGACGACCACGACCCACAAGTCTCTGCGCGGTCCGCGCGGTGGCGTCATCCTGACGAATGACGAGGATCTGGCCAAGAAGTTCAATTCGGCCGTCTTCCCCGGCCTCCAGGGTGGTCCGCTGATGCACATCATCGCCGCCAAGGCCGTTGCCTTCGGCGAGGCGCTGCAGCCGGAATTCAAGGAATACGCAGCCCAGGTCGTCAAGAACGCCAAGGCGCTGGCCGAAACGCTTGTCGCCGGCGGCCTCGACGTCGTCTCCGGCGGCACCGACAACCACTTGATGCTGGTCGACCTGCGCAAGAAGAATGCCACCGGCAAGCGTGCGGAAGCCGCACTCGGACGCGCCTACATCACCTGCAACAAGAACGGCATCCCGTTCGACCCTGAAAAGCCCTTCGTCACCTCTGGCGTGCGCCTCGGCGCCCCGGCCGGGACGACGCGCGGCTTCAAGGAAGCGGAATTCCGCGAGATCGGTAACCTCATCGTCGAGGTTCTTGATGGCCTGAAGGTCGCCAATTCCGACGAGGGCAATGCTGCCGTCGAGGCTGCCGTCCGCGACAAGGTGGTGAATCTGACCGATCGCTTCCCCATGTATGATTACATGGGCTAGAGCGCCGTGCGCCCGTTCGGGCGCACAAAGGACGCTCTAACTCTTTGAATCTACGCATCAGGCTTTCCGAAAATCGATTCCGATTTTCGGGCCGATGCTGAAGGAGAAGGCATGCGCTGCCCCTATTGCGGTTCGGAAGATACGCAGGTCAAGGATTCACGACCGGCGGAGGATAACACCTCCATCCGCCGGCGCCGTATCTGTCCTGATTGCGGCGGCCGCTTCACGACCTTCGAGCGCGTGCAGCTGCGCGAGCTGATGGTCACGAAGAAGACCGGCCGAAAGGTTCCCTTCGACCGTGACAAGCTGGTTAGGTCCTTCGATGTGGCATTGCGCAAGCGGCCCGTCGATCGCGACCGTATCGAGCGTGCTGTCTCCGGTATCGTGCGCCGGCTGGAAAGCTCGGGCGAGACGGAAATCTCTTCCGAACAGATCGGCCTGCAGGTCCTGGAAGCGTTAAAGGGCCTCGATGATGTCGGCTTCGTGCGCTACGCCTCGGTCTATCGGGATTTCTCGCATGCCGAGGATTTCGAAAAGCTGATCGCAGAACTCAACGCCAAGATCGCCCGCGATCCGCTGGACGCATGACCATGGGCGAGGGGATCGCGCGGCCTGAGGACGAACGCTTCATGGCAGCCGCGATCCGGCTGTCGCGATGGCACACGGGCCAGACGTCCACCAATCCATCCGTCGGCTGTGTCATCGTTCGCGACGGCGCGATCGTCGGCCGCGCCGTGACGGCACTTGGCGGTCGCCCGCATGCCGAGCCCCAGGCGCTCGCCGAAGCCGGTGAACTTGCCCGCGGTGCAACCGCCTATGTCACGCTCGAACCCTGCTCGCATCACGGCAAGACGCCGCCTTGCGCCAACGCGCTGATCGCCTATGGCGTCGGGCGCGTCGTCATCAGCGTGACCGATCCGATATCAGGGTATCCGGCCGCGGCATTTCCATGCTGCGCGATGCCGGTATCGAGGTGACGACAGGCGTGCTGGAGGCAGAAGGAAGGCAATCGCTCGCTGGATATCTCACCCGCCAGACGAAGAACCGCCCCTATGTGACTCTCAAACTTGCGGTTTCCGCCGATGGCATGATCGGCCGTGAGGGGGTAGGGCAGGTGGCGATCACCGGGCCGGAGGCGCGCGCCCAGGTACAGGCGCTGCGCGCCGAGACCGATGCCATCCTCGTCGGTATCGGCACGGCGGTCGCTGACGATCCCTTGCTGACTGTGCGCACACCGGGCCTTGAGGCACATTCGCCTATCCGCATCGTGCTCGATCCCACTCTGGCGTTGCCGCTGGATAGCAAGCTGGTCGAGACGGCGCGCGACGTGCCGGTCATTGTGGTTGCGAATGAAGTCATGTCGCCGCTGCAGGCAGATGCGGAAGGGATTCCCCCTGCGCCCCAAGCGATCGCCGCTCTTCTCATGCCCGGCGAGCCAGAGGGCGACAGTGCTGATGCCGCTGGCATGGATGCTCGCCGTAGTGCGCTCGAAGCAGCCGGCGTCGAGGTTCTCTACTGCAATCCTTATCACCCGGAGGTCCTCTTGCCGGCCCTCGCCACCCGCGGCATCTCCTCGCTTCTGGTGGAAGGCGGCGCTAAGACCGCGAAGCTTTTCCTCCAAACCGGTCTCGTTGATCGCATCCAGCTCTATCAGGCGCCTGTCGTCATCGGCGAGGGCGGTATTGAATCCCCGCTGCAGGCAACCGACATACCATCCGGATTCGCCCACAGGGGCACTTACATATTCGGCGCGGACCGCCTGGACGAATACGAAAGAGAGAATTGATGTTCACCGGAATTGTCACTGATATCGGCACGATCGAATCCGTTTCGCCGTTGAAGGAAGGCATTAAGCTGCGTGTCGCGACGAATTACGATCCGNCNACCATCGATATGGGCGCATCGATCTCGCATTCGGGCATCTGCCTCACGGTAACGGGNCTGCCGCAGGANGGCAGCAACGGCCGCTGGTTCGAGGTGGAGGCATGGGAAGAGGCACTGCGCCTGACCACCGTATCCNGCTGGCAGGCGGGCAGCCACATCAATCTCGAGCGTTCGCTGAAGATCGGCGACGAGCTTGGCGGCCANATCGTGTCAGGCCATGTCGATGGCAAGGCTGAAATCCTNTCGGTGACGGAGGAGGGCGATGCGACNCGCTTCCGCCTGCGTGCGCCGGCCCATCTCGCGAAATTTGTGGCGCCCAAGGGCTCGATTGCACTCGACGGCACNTCACTGACNGTCAATGCCGTCGACGGCACGGATTTTGATGTGCTGCTGATCCGNCANACGCTGGANGTCACGACCTGGGGCGAACGCAGGGCTGGTGACTTCGTCAATTTCGAGGTCGANACGATGGCGCGTTATGCGGCCCGGCTTGCCGAGTTTCCTAGCGCGAAAACTGAATGATCGGGCCGTTATAGTCCGCCCGCGCCATTTCCTTGAAGCCGAGTTTTTCGGCGACCTTCAGCGATGACATATTGTCCGGGCTGATGATGCAGGTCATCGGCCGTGCCGGAAANTGTGCTTCGCCCCAGCTGATGATCGCCTTCAGAGCNTCGGTGGCGTAGCCCTTGCCGTGGACTGAGGGCATCAGTGCCCAGCCCACCTCCATCGTCCCTTCGATCGAGGGCTGCATATCTCGCTTGGCCTCCAGGAAACCCGCTTCGCCGATGAAGCGGCCGNTTTCCTTTTCCTCGATCGCGAAGAAACCGAATCCCATGTAGTGCCACATGCCGGCAATCCGCAGCAGCCGCGCCCAGCTCTGCTCGCGGGTNGAGGGNACGCCGCTGATGAAGCGCACCACATCCTCGTCGCGCCAGAGTTCGAAATGCGCGTCGAAATCGTCGCGCCGATGCGGNCGCAGAATGAGCCGCCCGGTTTCAAGTGTCGGAATATCAGTCATGAAAATGCTGCTCTGAAATGAAGTTGCGATGACGGAGCTGATATCAGAATCCGGGCTCTCCATCCCAGTAGTCCAGAGCNTTCTCTCCCCTGCCGATATGGTCGAAGGAGCTGCCGTCGCGGTTGGTCTTGGCGAGGAACTTGCCGGAATCGGGATATTCGCAGATCTCNGTCTTCGCCTTGGTCGACAGGCCNAGATAGATAAGCGGCGTTGATCCGGTATTGATGATCTGATGGGCAGTTTCCGGCCCGCCCGAGGGAGCGCCCANTACATCGCCCTTTTTGATTGGGTGGCGCTGGTCGCCGAAGCGATATTCGCCTGTGCCCTCGATGATGTAGAANAGTTCGTCTTCCACATGGTGGTTGTGGAAAGGGCAGCCGGATTTGCCTGATGGTACTTCACTGTAGCTNATGCCGAGATTGGCAAGCCCAAGATCCTTTCCGAAAGACGTATCGCGGCTTTCGAAGAGGCTTCCCCTCGTCCAGTGTTCGAGGGACAGATCGGCCGTGTTGATGACCGGTTTCGCATTCGTCGCCATAGAGTCCTCCGCTTTGGCGAGAAGACAATCCTATCCGGCGGAAAATGCAACAGTGATTTCGTCAAAGACGGTATGGGCGGCGAGGAGATAACCGCCCATACTCGCCTGCCAAGTCGGCAGCCTCAGCGAACGTAGAACGTAATGCTGCCGTCGGCTGCCTGTTCGGCGTTCACGACATTGCGGATATTGACACCATCATTGTTGAGCTGGTGTGCCAGCGACTTGTTGGCGTCGATGGAAGCCTGAATGGCGTGGACAGCGCTTTGCGAGCGCTGAGGGGCAGATCGCGGGCCGGTCATTTCGTCGTCGAGGTGGTGCCAGTTATAGACGGGCTCGACGTTGAAGTCATTGCCGTGGAAGCTGCGAAGCGTCTGCTCGATACCCGCTGCAGTATTCATGCCTAGGCTTTCAGCCCGGCTAACGCCGGCGAANGCAAGGGACGAGAAAGCTGCGGCAATGGCGATTTTAGCAACGCGGTTCATGATGGTATCCTTTCGTCTACCGCGACGGTCGGCTGTCTACAGGGATCGTCTGGTTACGACTAAGATTTGGCGTTGCAGCATTGATCTTTCAATGACTTAAGCCACTGAAAAGCAATTACAAATTGTTCACGAAACCTGCCTTGGTTTTGCCACTTTTCAGCTGCCTGGCTAAGCATGGGTTTGGCGCCGTAGCGTCTGATAAAGACGGGTCCAGCTATCCCATTGCAGATATTTTGTCTTTCCTCCGAGAGCGCCGCCCGAATTTGCTTGCCATTCGCTCGAAGGCATGTTTTGACCGCGGCCTGCCTGAGTGGAAAATGCCCCGCCAACTGAAGGTGACCCATGCCGAAAGAGACCGCTCCCCATATTTTGATCGTCGAAGCACGCTTCTATGACGACATGGCCGATGCTCTTCTGGAAGGCGCGACTTTCGCGTTGGAAGAGGCTGGCGCCACTTACAACGTTGTCACCGTGCCCGGCGCGCTGGAAATTCCGGCGGCGATTGCCATGGCGCTCGATGGCGCGGATAATGACGGCACGCAATACGACGGTTTCGTCGCCCTCGGCATGGTCATCCGCGGCGAGACCTACCATTTCGACATCGTCTCGAACGAGTCCTCGCGTGCCCTGATGGATCTCGCCGTGAGCGAGTCTCTGGCCATCGGCAACGGCATCCTGACCGTCGAGAATGATGAACAAGCATGGGCGCGTGCGCGCCGTTCAGATAAGGACAAGGGCGGTTTTGCCGCCCGTGCAGCTCTCACGATGATCGAGCTGAAGAAGAAGCTGGGTGCATAAAGAAATGACTGACGAAAATACCGAACGACCGGTCAAGGCAGCCAANCAGCGGGGCGCCGCGCGCCTCGCGGCTGTGCAGGCGCTTTATCAGATGGATATCGGCGGCACCGGCGTTCTGGAAATCGTGGCGGAATACGAGGCGCATCGTCTCGGCCAGGAACTTGATGGCGAAACCTATCTGAAGGCCGATGCCGGCTGGTTTCGCTCGATCGTCTCAGGNGTCGTGCGCGACCAGCTTCGCCTCGACCCGCTGATCGCGTCTGCCCTGCAGGACGATTGGGCGCTGTCGCGTCTCGACAGCACCGTCCGCGCCATCCTGCGCGCCGGCGTTTTCGAACTCGTCGACCGCAAGGACGTGCCGGTCGCCGTCATCGTCACCGAGTATGTCGAGATCGCCCGTGCCTTCTTCGACGACGATGAGCCGAAGCTCGTCAATGCCGTTCTGGACCGCATCGCCAAGCAAGTGCGCGGCGACCAGAAGAAGTAGGCACTTAGCCGCCAAACAACCCCTCCCATCCTTTCTGCGGTACTGCAAGGCTTTTGAAGTTTTGCAGTCTTGACGCGACGTTATCGACCACGCAATCTCCGCTCGCCTGTTGAGCGTTTCTATGGAGAGGAGTCGATTCAGCAGCATTCGTCGCCGGAGAAGGAGTGAGCTCCGGCTTATGGGAGGAAAGAGCGAATGACCATTCTTTTATTGGTAATCGCATGTGGCCTGCTCTCGGTGGTTTATGCCATCTGGGCAACCCGGTCGGTGCTTGCTGCCGATCAGGGCAACAGCCGCATGCAGGAGATCGCGGGCTATATCCGCGAGGGCGCCCAGGCCTATCTGACGCGTCAGTATAGAACCATTGCCATCGTAGGCATTGTTGTTTTCATTGCAGCATGGCTGCTCCTTTCCGCCACGGCCGCGATCGGGTTCCTGATCGGCGCCGTCCTCTCGGGTGCTGCCGGCTTCATCGGTATGCACGTCTCCGTCCGCGCCAATGTGCGCACCGCCCAGGCAGCATCCGCAAGCCTCAAGGCAGGCCTGGACATTGCCTTCAAGTCGGGTGCGATCACCGGCATGCTGGTCGCCGGCCTCGCGCTGCTCGGCGTCTCCATTTATTATTACGTGCTGACGATCGTGCTCGGACACGAGCCCGGCTCGCGTGAGGTCATCGACTCGCTCGTGGCGCTCGGCTTCGGCGCGTCGCTGATCTCGATCTTCGCCCGTCTCGGCGGCGGCATCTTTACGAAGGGCGCCGATGTCGGCGGCGATCTCGTCGGCAAGGTAGAGGCCGGCATTCCGGAAGACGATCCGCGCAACCCGGCAACCATTGCCGACAACGTCGGCGACAATGTCGGCGATTGCGCCGGCATGGCAGCCGACCTCTTTGAAACCTACGCAGTGTCCGTCGTCGCAACGATGGTTCTGGCGGCAATCTTCTTTGCCGGCGCGCCCATCCTGCCGTCGGCGATGATTTATCCGCTGGCAATCTGCGGCGCCTGCATCATCACCTCGATCATCGGCACCTTCTTCGTCAAGCTCGGCCCGAACGGCTCGATCATGGGCGCGCTGTACAAGGGCCTGATCGTGACAGGGCTTCTGTCGATCATCGGTCTCGGTGCCGCGACTTCGCTGACCGTTGGCTGGGGTTCGCTCGGCCAGGTCGCNGGCTTTGACGTGACGGGCACAAGGCTCTTCGTGTGCGGTCTCGTCGGTCTCGTCGTCACCGCGCTGATCGTNGTGATCACCGAATTTTATACCGGCACAGGCAAGCGCCCGGTCGTCTCGATCGCCCAGGCATCGGTAACCGGCCACGGTACCAACGTCATTCAGGGCCTCGCAGTATCCCTGGAATCGACGGCGCTGCCGGCAATCGTCATCGTCGGCGGCATTCTTGCCACCTATCAGCTCGGAGGCCTGTTCGGCACCGGCATCGCGGTTACCGCCATGCTCGGCCTCGCCGGCATGATCGTGGCGCTCGATGCCTTCGGCCCGGTTACGGACAATGCCGGCGGCATCGCCGAAATGTCCCATCTGCCGCCGGAAGTGCGCAAGTCCACCGACGCGCTCGATGCCGTCGGCAACACGACGAAGGCCGTCACCAAGGGTTATGCGATCGGCTCGGCCGGCCTCGGTGCGCTGGTGCTCTTTGCGGCCTATGCGAACGACCTGCANTATTTTGCNGCGCATCCGGATCAGTACCCGTATTTCCAGAATATCGGTCCGATCTCNTTCGATCTGTCGAACCCCTATGTCGTCGCCGGTCTCNTGTTCGGCGGCCTNATTCCCTATCTTTTCGGCGGCATCGCCATGACCGCTGTCGGCCGTGCCGCCGGCGCGATCGTCGAGGAAGTGCGCAAGCAGTTCCGTGAAAAGCCGGGCATCATGCAAGGCACGGAAAAGCCGGATTACGGCCGCGCCGTCGATCTTCTGACCAAGGCCGCGATCCGCGAAATGATCATTCCGTCGCTGCTGCCGGTGCTGGCGCCCGTCGTCGTCTATTTCGGCGTGCTCATCATCTCCGGTTCCAAGGCGTCTGCCTTTGCAGCACTTGGCGCATCGCTGCTCGGCGTCATCATCAATGGCCTTTTCGTCGCAATCTCGATGACCTCGGGCGGCGGCGCATGGGACAATGCCAAGAAGAGCTTCGAAGACGGCTTTGTCGACAAGGATGGTGTCCGTCACATGAAGGGCTCGGATGCACACAAGGCATCGGTGACGGGTGATACCGTCGGCGACCCCTACAAGGATACGGCCGGTCCCGCCGTCAACCCTGCGATCAAGATCACCAACATCGTGGCGTTGCTGCTGCTGGCGATTCTTGCGCACTAAGACGCGTAAGCCAACAAAACAAAAACCCGCCGGATCGCTCCGGCGGGTTTTTCATATGGAAGACAGCTTGCCTTATCGCAGGCTGGACGGGTTCTGCGGNGTNCCGCCGGCGCCGCCACCGAACAGGCTCTTGGCCGCATTCGCCGCGCTGCCGCCGGACAGCATCTGCTGNAGGAAGGTGAGTTCGCGGCCGCCGGTCGGCGTAACGCGCGAAATCGTGTCGAACACCTTGCCGTCCTGCAGGGTGTAATTGGCGCGGCGGGAAACGACGCCGTCCTTGTCGAAATAGATGGCAAGAATACTCTGCTCGGTGACGCGCAGCTTCTGGTACGCCATCGAGCGCTGGCGGCGCTGGGAGATGTAATAGAAGACTTCNCCGTCGAAGGTTGCTGTCGTGGACGGTGTGCCAAGTGACAGAAGCACCTGTTCGCGGCTGGAACCCTCCGGAACCAGCGCCAGCGACTGCTGGTCGACGATATAGCCACCGTTAAGCACTGTGCTCGTCTGGCAACCCGATAGGGCGGTGGTGGAGGCGATTATGANGGCAATGGCTGCATTACTGAAGAATTTCATGTCTGACTTGAAATACCGTTTCTTCAACGACATCTACTCCCTTGAGTATCGATAGCAGCCATTCCGGACACTGCGTGCTTCCTCCTGCAAAACCATTGTGGCCATTCCGGGGTGGAATTCATTCGATCCCGCCTCTTTGTGCACCGGAGCGCCCCTGTCCCGAAACCGGTCACGAACAGCATTGCAATTCGCGCCTGCTTCGGTAAACCAGCTTTCGAAATCATGCAACAAGGCCCGGTGCCGCTGGGCGCCAAGAATGCGGCATTTCCGGAAAAAACAAATGATCCTCGGGCTCTTCGGTAAGAGAAACAGTAACCAGGCTATCGTCGAGCGGCAGTACGCGGCTCTTACGGCTGCCGCTCGCATGCCCGAGCTCTATGAGCGGCTGAATGTCCCCGATACCGTCATGGGCCGCTTCGAGATGCTGTCGATTGCCATGATCCTGTTTTTCCGTCGCACCCGCACGTCCAACACGAGTGGCCAGGAGATTGCCCAGGAAATCGTCGATGCCTTCTTTCAGGATATCGACTATTCGATCCGGGAACTCGGCATCGGCGACAACAGCGTTCCAAAGCGCATGAAGAAGCTCGCAGGCATGTTCTATGGCCGGCTCGAAGCCTATTCGAAAACTATGGATGCAGGCGATGCCGCCGCTCTTTCCGCAGCACTTCAGCGCAATATCTATCCCGAAGCNGCCGAACCTGCCGACATGAGNGGGCTGGCNCACTGGATGATGGCGGCGGAAGCCCATCTGTCTGCCATTCCCGAGGAGGCGATNGCCACCGGTTCGGCAACGATTCCTGGGTTCGCTTGAGGAGCAGAATCATGAAGAAAGATCTGAGCGAGGTTCCNTTTTCCTATCCGGTCAAGGTTGGCCACATNTCCGCCAATCCCGTCGAAGTGCGCGTGACTGCCGACNAGGACGAGTTGAAGGCGCTGGCNGAAAGCTGGAACGTCGTGTCGGTGGACAGTCTCCGCGCNGACCTGCAGATCAACAGGTGGAAGCGTGACGGCATACGTGTCAANGGACGCGTGCAGGCNAAGATCGTTCAGGCCTGCGTGGTCACCCTCGAGCCGGTCGAATCTGCAATCGACGAGAACTTCGAACAGATCTTCGTGCCGGAAAATTCCAGGCTCGCCCGCCATCCCGCCAA
>JGI25160J50197_1001457_pt1 | contig 11795 bp, 12 predicted proteins | sample AraplaMF_Cvi_mMS_FD_50197 | JGI IMG/M metagenome (IMG submission 50197)
TTTCTTTCTGGACCTCGACGCGCGCATCGACTCCTCGCTGTTCTCCTCGGCCAAGGGCATCCGCGAGCTCTACGAGCGCTATTCAACCTTCATGGACCGCTTCTATGTCGGCCGCTGGAAGCGCTGGGTGTTCATCGAGCCGTTGTCGGAAGCCGCGACGCTGGGCCTCGGCGGCCTGGTGGTCATGCTCACGCTCGCCATCCCCGCCTTCCGCGAGACCGCGGACGAAGACTGGCTGAAGAAGTCTGATCTCGCCGTAACGTTCCTCGACCGCTACGGCAACCCGATCGGCAGCCGCGGCATCAAGCATAACGACTCGATCCCGCTGGAAGATTTTCCGGACGTCCTGATCAAGGCGACGCTGGCGACCGAAGACCGGCGCTTCTACGAGCATTTCGGCATCGACATCGCCGGCACCGCGCGCGCGCTCGTCACCAACGCCCAGGCCGGCGGCGTCCGCCAGGGCGGCTCCTCGATCACCCAGCAGCTCGCCAAGAACCTGTTCCTGAGCAACGAGCGCACCATCGAGCGCAAGGTCAACGAGGCCTTCCTCGCGGTCTGGCTGGAATGGCGCCTGACCAAGAACGAGATCCTCAAGCTGTATCTGGACCGCGCCTATATGGGCGGCGGCACTTTCGGCGTCGATGGCGCCGCGCATTTCTACTTCAACAAATCCGCGCGCGACGTAACGCTGGCGGAAGCTGCGATGCTCGCAGGCCTGTTCAAGGCGCCGACCAAATACGCCCCCCACATCAACCTGCCCGCCGCCCGCGCCCGCGCCAACGTCGTGCTCGACAACCTCGTCGATGCCGGCTTCATGACCGAGGGCCAGGTGTTCGGCGCCCGCCGCAATCCCGCCTTCGCCGTCGACCGCCGCGACGAGGCTTCGCCGAACTACTATCTCGACTATGCCTTCGACGAGATGCGCAAGCTGGTCGACACCTTCCCGAAATCCTACACCGAGCGCGTCTTCGTGGTGCGGCTCGCCATCGACACCAACGTGCAGAAGGCTGCCGAAGACGCGGTGGAGAACCAGCTGCGCCAGTTCGGTCGCGATTATCACGCAACGCAAGCGGCGACCGTGGTGTCCGATCTCGACGGCGGCATCCGCGCCATGGTCGGCGGCCGCGACTACGGCGCCAGCCAGTTCAACCGCGCCACCGACGCCTACCGCCAGCCGGGTTCGTCGTTCAAGCCCTATGTCTACACCACCGCGCTGCTGAACGGCTTCACGCCGAACTCGATCGTGGTCGACGGCCCGGTCTGCATCGGCAATTGGTGCCCGCAGAATTATGGTCATTCCTATTCCGGCGCGGTGACGCTGACGCAGGCGATCACGCGCTCGATCAACGTCGTGCCGGTGAAGCTGTCGATCGCGATCGGCCAGAAGAACGAGCCCAAGGCGCAGAACCCGGCCAAGGTCGGCCGCGCCAAGATCGTCGAGGTCGCGCGCCGCTTCGGCCTCAAGGCGCCGCTGCCCGACACGCCGTCGCTGCCGATCGGCTCGGACGAAGTCACCGTGCTCGAGCATGCGGTCGCCTACGCGACCTTCCCCAACCGCGGCAAGGCGGTGACGCCGCATTCGGTGCTCGAAGTGCGCACCGGTGCCGGCGACCCGGTCTGGCGCTGGGATCGCGACGGACCGAAGCCGCGGCAGGCGATTCCCGCCTCCGTCGCCGCCGACATGGCGGGCATGATGAGCCACGTCGTCAGCGAAGGCACCGCACGCCGCGCCGCGCTCGACGGCATTCCGACCGCGGGCAAGACCGGCACGACCAATGCGTATCGCGACGCCTGGTTCGTCGGCTACACCGGCAATTTCACCTGCGCGGTCTGGTACGGCAACGACGACTATTCGCCGACCAACCGCATGACCGGCGGCTCGCTGCCGGCGCAGACCTGGCACGACATCATGCTCGCGGCCCATCAGGGCGTCGAGGTCCGGGAAATTCCCGGCATCGGCATGGGCCAGAAGCTGCCGCCGCAGCATATCAGCAACGCGCAGGCCAATGCGGCGCCGAAGGTGCTGGAGACCAAGCCCGGTCCGCCGCCGGTGCTGACCAAGCGCGGCGCCGACATTTTGGTGCGCGTCGAGAAGCTGCTGGACGACGCAGCCAAGACCGCAAAGAAATCGGCGGATGCCGACAGCAAGCCGGCCAGGCCATCCTCGGCGACGAGCGCCCTCGCCTTTCCGCAGAACTATGCGGAAGAAAATGCCAACGCTTCCGCCCCGCGCAAGAACTGATCGAAACAAGTGCGGCTGATCCTGATCACATTGACGGCCCTTCTGCTCGCGACGGTGGTCGGCCTGGGCGCGACCTGGATGACGACGACGCGCGGCACGGAGATCGGCGCGCTGACGATCGGCGCCTGGACCGCGCGGCCGCGCACCGGCACCGCCGATGTCGATCCCTATTCGCGCGCCACCATCGTGCGCAACGGCGAGCTGCCGATCGGCACCGGCGACGGCGTCGCCTTCACCGCCACCACCGACGACAAGAAGAAGGCGCTCGACGGCCGCTGCGACGTGGTCGTCTCCGGCGTGACGCCGCCGGCCCGGTTCTGGACGCTGACGCTGTACGACCGCAAGGGCCACCTCGTCGCCAATTCGCTCCAGCGCTACGGTTTCACCAGCCAGGAGATCGTGCGCCAGTCCGACGGCTCGTTCGAGATCCGCATCGCCTCGCGCTCGCGCGCCGGCAACTGGCTGCCGACCGGCGGCATCGAGCGCTACGCGCTGATGCTGCGCCTCTACGACACCCCGGTCGGCGTTGCCACGCGAACCCAGCGCGACGCGCCGATGCCCACCATCTCGACGGTGGGCTGCTCATGATCCGGCTGTTGTTCACCATCGTTGCCGGCGTGGTGCTGGGCCTCGTGGTCCACCTCGTCAGCGTGCTGGCGCTGCCGCGGATCGCGACGCAGGATGCCTATTCGCGGCTGACGCCGATGACGAAGCTCAACAGCGTCAGCCAGCTTCCCCTCGCCGATCCCTCGACGTCGCCGATGCCGTTCATGGACCCGGCCTTTGCGCTGGCGATCTGCCGCTACGACCTCACGAGCGGACCGATCAAGCTGACGGTGCCGGTGAGCCAGGCCTACACCTCGGTGTCGTTCTACACCCGCAACGAGATCGCCTATTACGCCATCAACGACCGCTCGGCGGGCCGCAAGGTGATCGAGCTCGACCTGATGACGGAAGCGCAGCACAGCGAGCTGCCGGAGGACGAAGAGGTCACCGCGGCCGACCGCCTGATCATCGATTCCCCCAGTACCACCGGCCTGATCGTGATGAAGGCGCTCGCCCCCGAGCCCGGCCTGATGCCGCAGGCGCAGGCGACGCTTCAGGCGGCGAGCTGCGGCCCGCAGACCGATGCGCCCGTCAAAGCCGAGGCGCCGCGCGGACGGCGCTGACGCGCGGCCGGCTCAGCCACCCTCATAGCAAAAAACGCGAAAACAACCCCATGCACAGTAGCGGGGGCGTTGAAATCGCTCGGCTTTATGCCTCATCGGCAGCCTCTTCCGGAATGGCCGCGTGCCGTTCATCGCTGTCGGATCGTCTGGCTGCCCGGTACCGGCCAGGCGACAGACCGTGATGCCGAAGAAACAGCTTGGAGAACGCCGCCGCCGTCTCGTAGCCGACCCGGCTGGCGACCCGTGCAATTGGCTCGTCGCTGGTTTCCAGCAGGAACGCGGCTTCTGCCATCCGGCGCTCGATCACATAACGGTGCATGGACTGGCCGACGAGCTTGGTAAAGCGCGCCGAAAAGACCGAGCGGCCGAGTCCGACGCTTTGTCCAAGGGCGCTCAGGGTCCAGGGCCGCTCCGGGTTTTCGTGAATCAGCTTGAGCGCCGGTCCGATATGAGGGTCGGATATGGCGCCGAGCCAGCCGCCTTGTCCGGGACTGAGAGACGCGATCCAACTTCGGAGCACCTCGACAAAGAGCACTTCCGTCAATCTCGATAGCGCAACGCGCTGGCCGGGACGCTCGAGCGCGGACTCGCTGACCATGCGGCGCAGGATCGCTTCCAGCCAACCATTGTCGGTTGACCGCTTCAGGAGGAGCACGGGCGGAAGCAGCTCCAGCACGCTGCCAAACAGCGGCCGTGACACGGTGAAATTGCCGCAAATCATGGCCGAATGCGGCTTTGCACCTCTGCCGTGACGGACCACACCGAGAAGCGGCGACGATCGGTCGATATCGATGATCCGCAATGGCTTGGCGCGGCGATCCGAATAGAACACATGGGGCTCTCCCCGCGTGATGACGACGAAGTCGCCCTCCGACATCTGGATTTGCCGTCCCTGGTCGAGGGCGAGAGTCGCCGAGCCCTCGCTGAGATAATGAAACAGAGCGTACGGCCGCGCCGGTAACTCGAGGTGCCAGGGATGGCCGAGCTCGAAATGAAACAGCAGCGTCCCGCCGAGACGAACCCGATCGAGCACTTGGGCGAGGATGTCCATGCCGCCGAGATTAGACCGGTGGACGATTGGACACAACATCTGGACGATTGATCTCTATCGTCCGGATGGCGCGCGCCCTAGGTCATGGCGCGGCGGGCCGCCGTTACGAGCGGCGACCATTTCGCCAACGGCAGATGGAAGAACCGCGACCTTGCTGGAAACGCCTGTCCATTCCGCCGGACTGTTTTCGTCCGCAAGCAACAGGACCATTCAATGCGACATATCCTTCTTTCTGCTGCCACCGCACTCCTGGCCGGAACGACATTGGTCGGCTCCGCTCATTCCGCCGAACTGCCCAAGGGCGCAGCCCACAACATCGTGCTCGTGCACGGCGCCTTCGTGGACCAGACGAGCTGGCAGCCGGTCGCCGACATTCTCACGAAGAAGGGCTACAACGTCACGCTGGTCGAAAATCCGCTCACCTCGCTTGCCGCTGACGTCGATGCCACCAAGCAGGCGCTGGCGAAGCACGAGGGCAAGACCGTCCTCGTCGGCCACTCCTGGGGCGGCGTGGTGATCACGCAGGCCGGCAACGACCCCAAGGTGTCGGCGCTCGTCTACGTCTCCGCCTTCGCACCCGACGTGGGCCAATCTCTGGCGACGCTCGCAAAGAGCGGTCCGGCGACCGAAGGCACCGCGGCGATTCATCCNGACGACAAGGGCAACCTCTACATCGATCCCAAGGTGTTTCCTTCCGCGGTTGCGGCNGACCTTCCCCCGAAAATCGCNGAATCGNTGGCGAACCATCAGCTTCCGTTGAACCACACGGCGTTCGAGGCNCCGGTCGACACCGCCGCCTGGCGCGACAAGCCGACGTTCTACGTGATCAGCACCAAGGACAAAGTGATCGCCCCCGAAGTTCAGAAGCTTTTTGCCGCCGGCATGAAGGCGCAGACGACCGAAGTCGCCGGCAGCCATGCTTCGCTCGTCGTTCATGCCAAAGAAGTCGCCGCAGCGATCGAAAAGGCTTCGCTCGCAAAGTGACGACGCCGCTCCCGGCGCACGCGTGCCGGGAGCGCTCGCCATCCCCGTCACCCCCACTGCAACTTCTTCATCGAGGACGTGATGACTGAACGCGACATTCCCAGCCACAACGATGCAACGCTCGAGACGGCGCCCACTCGTTACATCGAAAGCCGCACAATCCGGTTCGCCTATCGTAGCCTCGGCCCGGCGACCGGAACGCCGCTGGTTCTGCTCCAGCACTTCTCCGGCAACATCGATGCCTGGGATCCCGCCGTCGTCAATGCTCTTGCGGCCGACCGCCCGGTGATCGCCTTCGACAACGCCGGGGTCGGTCGCTCCAGCGGGCAAACGCCCGACAACGTTGAAGCGATGGCAAGGGACGCGGTCGACTTCATCAATGCGCTCGGCCTGTCCGAAGTGGATCTGCTGGGCTTTTCCCTCGGCGGCTGCGTCGCCCAGCAGATTGCCTCCGAGCACAGACGGCTGGTCCGCAAGCTCATCCTCGTCGGCACNGCGCCGAAAGGCGGAGAGGAGCACCTGTTGGCGGTTCTGCAGCAGGCGTTTTCTCAGACCGATGTGCCGGACGCGCGCTTGCCGCTATTCTTCACCGCGTCCGACGCCAGTCGATCGGCCGGGTTGGCGTTCCTGCAGCGAACCAAGGTGCGCAAGGACGATCGGGACACGGACAACGGCAGTGCGGTCACTGATCCGCAGGCCAAGGCGCTGATCACCTGGTGCGCCACACCCGATCCCGATCATGGGATTCTTCGCGCGATCCGTCAGCCCGTTCTCGTGGTCAGCGGCAGTCACGACACCATGCTGCCCGCGGACAACGCCTACGCGATGTTCAAGCAACTTAGCAACGCACAGCTGGCNCTCTATCCCGATTCAGGGCACGGAGCCCTGTTTCAGCATCACGAGCTGTTCGTCAGTCAGGTCCGGACTTTCCTCGACGCAGACGCCACGACTGCGTGATCCCATGAGAATGTTGCGGAGAACAGAATGACAATCGTGAAAGTCGAGGTCGAACGCTTCAGCGTCACNAGCTCCAAACCGTTCGACGCGGTCGTCGCCGCGCTGAAGTCGGCGGTCGGACAGCCGGACATGATCGAATTTTTCAGGGCAACGCGAGCGACGAACGACTTCCGGGATCTGGAGCGCATCGTGCAAACCGGCCTCGGCCGCACGGGCCTGATGCTCTTCGCGGAATTCGAGCTGGGCGACATTCTGCGCCGTGAAACCGGATCCCTGACACCGAGGATCATACGATTTGTCGTCGGCAATCCACTGATCATGAAAGAGATGGTCAAGCACGTGCCCGATGCAGGATCTTACGCTCCAGTCACGATCCTCNTTGATGAACGCTCCGACGGGGTGCATCTCTCNTACGACCGAATGGAAAGCTATCTGCTGCGTTANGGCAACGCGAAAGCTCTCGCCGTCGCCCGGGATCTGGATGCCAAGGTCACGGCCTTGCTGCNCGAATGCGCCGGGGTGGAACATTCTGACGACCTTCATGTCGATCGAATGTGACGATCCATACCGTTCACACGACGCAGCGAGCGCTGCGATGCGTCGCCAACGAAGCCCCCTAGATCGAAGGAATGTCGAGCGTGATTAAATTGCTTTCTGCCATTCTCGTGGCATCGGCTCTCTCCACCGGCGCCGTTGCCGCATCGTCGGAGCCCCTGGATTCGGCTGAGCTCAGTACGATCAAAGCGAAGTTCGGCACACTCATGGAATTGGCCAACAAGCACGATTTCGTAGCTTTGCATGATATGTTCTGGCAGTCGCCCTCGACCCTGTTGGTGGCGAAGAGCGCGACCCCATCCGAGGGCAACTGGGCCGGCTTCTGGGGCAACGAGGCGGTTGATCGGAAGCTCCATGACATCGGCAGCTCCGGCCCGGTGGTACTTGAACCCGACNNTTCGAAGCTCAGGGTTGTCGGGCTGACGCGCGATGTCGCTGAGTCCTATGTGCCGATGAATATCACGGTGTCTTATGCAGGACAGTCTGGAACACCCAAACCGTTTCTCATGATCATCAACTGGCTCCGTATCGGGCAGGACTGGAAGATCGCTTCCGAAATCATCCTGCCTGTCCCGCCTGTGCCCGCCACAAAGGGTTAGCCTTGCTGAACAGTCAGTGGGCGAACTTGAAGTGAGCGAACGCTGCCGAGGCGATCGTGAACAAGGCTGCCACGATCCAGATCGGCACAAGCACGAAGATGGCGATCGCGCCCTGCCCGCAATCGCCGCACCCAAACTCAAACAGGATCGGAAAAAGGCCAAGCAGGATGGCGACGGCGAATGCCGTGCCGAACCAAACGCCTCGTTTTCCCCAGCGCGCACCCAGGAGCCAGGGCACGACGGGAAAGCCGAAGGACAGGACAAACTCAAACAAGATGGGAAAAAGGCCAAGCAGGATGGCGACGGCGAATGCCGTGCCGAACCAAACGCCTCGTTTTCCCCAGCGCGCACCCAGGAGCCAGGGCACGACGGGAAAACCGAAGGACAGGACAACGAGGGAATTCACGAGAATGTCGAACATGATCTGCGCCCGATCGGCTGTCTAACCGCGCTGTCAAACCACGCGGCTTGGGCGGATCCTGTGTACCGCTCTTGGTCGGCAGCACGAGGCTGATGGTTCAAACGCGAGCGGCGAGGAAAACAAGGTCGGATGTTACGCTGGCTGATCCTGTNTGTGCTTTCGCCGCGCCCAGAGCAGCGCCAACGGCCCCACCGCAATTCCGGCCGCGAGCACGATAAACACCATCAGCCAGCCGCGCGCTCTGCGGGCCGCCGGCGATGTCGAGCGCGCCGGTTGTGCCGTCCGCTTTAGCGCGCTCGGGAAACAATCCTGTGGCGGCGTGATCATCGATCCAGTTTGTTATCGCCTTGTGACTAGCCTGACGCTAAGACTAGCTCAGTACGGACATGAGGCAGAGCTGACGAAACATGCTCAAGAGGACTTCCCCTTCGGAAGGCACGCGTGATCGCATCCTTCGTGCTGCCATCGCCGAATTCTCGCAACGCGGATACAGCGGAGCGAGAATCGAGGCGATTTGCCGGAAATCGCGCGCTAATCCTCGGATGATCTACCACTATTTCGGCGGAAAAGATCAGCTTTATGTTGCCGTGCTGGAGCACGTTCTCGGTCAACTGCGCGCCGAAGAGCTGAAGCTGGACTTCGAGCAAGTCGGCCCGGTCGAAGGGATGATGCAGCTTTTCGACTTCACCTACGACCACTTCGGACAGCACCCTGAGTTAATCCACATCCTCAGCGGCGAGAATTTGCTGCGAGCCCGTTTTCTGAAGAAGAGTTCTCGGACACCGGTCGTCGCTTCGCCGCTCATTGCGATGATCGCAGAGCTTCTGTCGCGGGGCGAGAAGGCAAAGCTTTTCCGTCGGGGGATCGACCCGCTCCAATTGTATGTGGCAATGGTAGGCTTTGCCTATTTCCATCGCTCCAACGCGCACACCCTATCGGTGATATTCCAATCAGACGTTCTCGGCGATGACTGGCAGGCCGAGCACAAGCGCTACGCCAAGGAAATGATACTGGGCTTCCTCGGGTCGGCAACTCACAAAACTTAGCCAGCGCTGCCCGGCTTTTCAGCAGGCCAAGTCCTCCCGCGAGCTGGCGCAGCACGGCTCCAATGCTGCAAGCGGTGCGATTCCCGCTGGTCGATAAAACACTTAGCCTGCCTCGCCATTGGGACCCCACTTGCTGGAAGCGCTGGCACGGCTCTTGCTAGGTAAATAAACGTTTACTTACGCGTATTCCATAGCAAAAGGAGCCCGCCTTGAGAAAGCCCACGCTGTTCATTGCGCTCGCATTCACCGCCGCGCTCGCCTCGCCAGTCCTGGCTGAAGACAAGGTCGGGTTCATCTATGTCGGCCCTGCTGCCGATGCCGGCTACAATCAGTCGATGGATGATGGGCGGAAGTTCGTCGAGAAGGCCCTGCCCGGCACCACCACCACCTCATTCGAACTTATTCCGGAAACCGCGGAGGTCGAGCGCGTGATGGAGCGACTGATCTCCAGCGGTCACAAGATTATCTTCGCCACCTCCTACGGTTATCTCGACTACGCCATCAAGGTCGGTGAGAAGCACCCCGATGTAACCATCCTGCATGCGGGCGGCCTGAAGACCTCCAAGAACGTGGGCACGTACTGGGCCGACAGCGATGCGGGCATGTATCTCGCCGGCGTCGCAGCCGGCCATCTCAGCAAGACGGGCAAGCTCGGCTTTCAGGGCGGTTTCCAGATCCCGCAACTGATGCGCTCGGTCAACGCTTTCACGCTCGGTGCCCAGTCGGTGAATCCCAAGGCCGTGACGACGGTGGTGTGGAACGGCGGCTGGTGGGAGCCGCAGAAGGAAACGGAGGCGACCAACGCCTTTGCGGATGCCGGCATCGACGTCATCGCCGAACAGGTCGACAGCCCGATCACCATCGCCCAGGTCGCCGAGAAGCGAGGCATCCTGATGATCGGCAAGGACCTCGACATCCATGACCGTGCGCCGAAGTCGTGGCTCACCGGCGTGTCCTGGAACTGGGGGCCGATGATGGTCGAGCAGATCAAGCAGATCAAGGCCGGCACCTGGAAGGCTTCGCATGTGCGAGGCGACCTTGCCAGCGGGAACGTCGTGCTCGACCCGTTCGGGCCCATGGTGCCCGCTGCCGTCCAGGAAGGCGTCCTGAAGCTCAAGGACGACATCAATGCCGGCAAGAAATCGATCTGGGAAGGCCCGATCGCCAAGCAGGATGGCACGGTTGTTGTAGCGGCTGGCCAGAAGCTCACGATGGAGCAGGTCGAGACCATGGACTATCTGGTCAAAGGCATCACCGGCGCCACGAAATAACGTTTGCCGCAGGAGGCAGTCATGAACGTCAGCGCAAAACCCGCCATTCCCGTAGTCATGGGACCCAGTCCCGGTCAGGCCTGGATCGTCACGCCTGACGCTGTCGACATGACGCGTCCGGCCCCACCGGTTCGGCCGTTGGCCATCGCGGCCGAACCGCAGAACATCACCGTCGATGCCGCCAAATCCGCGCTGTTGATCGTCGACATGCAGAATGATTTCTGTAGCAAAGGCGGCTGGCTCGACTCCCGCGGCATCGACGTCTCGCCGAACCGCAAGCCGATCAAGCCGCTCGCCACCCTGATCGAGGCCTTCCGGGCGCAGGATATTCCCGTGGTCTGGGTCAACTGGGGTGTGCGCAAGGACCTGCTCAACATCTTTCCGTCGCTGCAACACGCTCACAGTCCGCGCGGCGATGAGCCAGGGATTGCGCAGCCCGTCCCGGGGACCCGCTCGGAGGTGATCGCGGCCGGAAGCTGGGGAGCCGATGTCGTCGACGAGATCAATCCCGGGAGCCGGGATGTCCAGATCACCAAGCATCGTTTCAGCGCGTTCTGGGACACGGAGACCGACGCGGTNCTGCGCAACATGGGNATCAAGACNTTGTTCATCGGAGGGGTGAACATGGACCAGTGCGTGATGACCACGCTCGAGGATGCGAGCTTCCTCGGCTACGACACCATCCTGGTCGAGGACGGCACCGCGACGACCTCGCCGGACTATTGCGTTCAGGCCGTNCTCTACAACGTCAAGCTGCTGTTCGGCTTCGTCACGCAGTCGNCNGCAATCCTGAAGGCGCTGGGGACACGATGACCGCCACCGAGTCCGCCGACCAGCGCCTTGCCTCGCTCGGCATCGAGCTGCCGCAGGTGCCGCAGCCGATCGCCAACTTCATTCCGTTCCGCCGCCACGGTGACTTTGTCTATCTCGCCGGGCAGGTCTGCGAGTGGAACGGGGACATACGATTCGTCGGCAAAGTCGGCGAGGCGTTCGACCTGCCGCAGGCACAGGCTGCCGCACGCGTCTGCGGCCTCAACCTGATCGCGGCGCTCAAGCTTGCCTGCGGTGGCTCGCTCGACGGCGTCTCCTGCTGCCTGCGGCTCGGCGGGTTCGTCAACTGCACGCCGAACTACCCGAACATTCCGCAGGTGATCAACGGTGCGTCCGACCTGATGCACGAACTTTTCGGTGCGCGCGGCCATCACGCACGCACCGCTGTCGGCGTTGCCAACCTTCCGCGCGGCGCGGCGGTCGAGGTCGACGCCATCTTCGCACTCGGGTGAGACATGGCTGAGCCGCTGGTCACCATGTCTGCGATCCGGAAACGGTTCGGATCGGTGCTCGCGAACGACGACGTCGATATCACCATCCATGCCGGGGAAGTCCTGGCGCTGCTCGGCGAGAACGGCGCGGGCAAGAGCACGCTGATGAAAATCCTCTACGGCTTCTATCCCGCCGACGGGGGAACGATCGCCATCGCAGGCAGGACGGTCAGTT
>JGI25160J50197_1001469_pt1 | contig 11758 bp, 12 predicted proteins | sample AraplaMF_Cvi_mMS_FD_50197 | JGI IMG/M metagenome (IMG submission 50197)
GTGCGCAATTGCGCACTAGGCCGGGACGACATGGGAGAGTGTGGAGACACTACGCCTCCCGCACCACCGTCTTCAAATAATTGTACGCCTTGATGATCTCGATCAGGCGATCCTCGGTGGAGCGGTCGCCGCCATTGGCGTCGGGGTGGTGCTGCTTGACCAGCGCCTTGTACTTGGTCTTCACGTCGGCGAGCGTGGCGTCGGGGCCGAGGCCCATGACCTGGAGCGCCTTGCGCTCGGCGTTCATCACCTTGCGCGTCTCGGCCTTGGGCTGGGCGTCCGGGCCCTTGCGCCAGTTGGCGCGGCCGTTGATCTCGGAGAACATGCTGAACGGATCGGACGCCATGTCGATGTCGGCTTCCGTACCCTTCTTGCCGCCATTGGCGCCCATCTTCCAGGTCGGACGATGGCCGGTCAGCGCATCCTTCTGGTAGCGCGCGACAGCGTCAGCATTCATGCCGGAGAAGAAATTGTAGTTCTGGTTGTACTCGCGCACGTGGTCGAGGCAGAAGTGCCAGTACTCGCGCTGGTTCTCGCGGCCCTTCGGCGCGCGATGCGCACCCTTGTTCTGGCAACCTGCCCACTCGCAGCCGACCACGGTGTCGCGCGGCTTCACTTCCGGCTGCTTGCCCCGCGGCTTCACGCGGATGGAGTCGAAGAACTTTGATGAATCGATCGGCATGGCTGACTTTGACTACGCAATGCAAAAACCTTCAAGTCTTGACATTGCAATTAGCGACCAACCCCGGCAATTGACGGGGCACGATCGCACGCTTTAATGGCACTCATGGTTATGAAAGACACTATCAGCAACAAGTTGCGGGAAGCTTTCACCCCGGAAAGCCTCGAGGTCGTCGACGAGTCACATTTGCATGAGGGCCACGCCGGCCATCGGCCCAGCGGTGAGACGCACTTCCGCGTTTATATCGTGTCTCAAGTCTTCAAAGGGAAGACCCGGGTCGAACGCCATCGCATGATAAATTCGGCGCTGGCTGCGGAACTCTCCGGCAGCGTGCACGCGCTGGCGATCCACGCGCAGGCGCCGGGGGAAGGGTAGTTCGGTCATTCCGGGGCGGCTCGAAGAGCCGAACCCGGAATCTCGAGATTCTCGGGTGCGCAAGGACGCACCCCAGTTCGATGCTGCGCATCGCCCCGGAATGACTGAAGGACTAAAACGACGTCCCCGCCCGTCTCGGCTTGGGTTCGTCCATCTCGGACTCGCGCGGCACCGGTGAAATACGGAGCGCGGTGATGCGGTTGCGTTCGCGGCGGAGGACGCGGAAGCGGAAGCCGTGGAAGGTGAAGCTCTGGCCGCGATCGGGGATCGAGCGCGCCTCGTGAATGACGAGGCCGGCGACCGTGGTTGCCTCTTCGTCGGGCAGGTGCCAGTCCATGGCGCGGTTGAGATCGCGGATCGGCACCGAGCCGTCGACCACGACCGAGCCGTCCGGCTGGGCGCGCACGCCGGCGACCACGACGTCGTGCTCGTCGGAGATGTCGCCGACGATTTCTTCCAAAATGTCTTCCAGCGTCACGAGACCTTCAACTTCGCCGTACTCGTCGACGACGAGCGCGAAATGGGTCTTGCGGCGGCGGAACGCCTTGAGCTGCTCGGCGAGCGGCCGCATCTCCGGCACGAACCAGGGCGGCAGCGCGATGGTGGAGACGTCGATGCGCGAGGTGTCGCCGTCGGCGGCGCGGATCGCGCGCAGGAGATCCTTGGCGTGAAGCACGCCGATGATGTTCTCCGGCTTCTCGCGCCAGAGCGGAATACGGGTGTATTCGGTCGCCAGCACCTCGCGCACCAGCTCGTCCGGCGGCAGATCGGCGTTGATCATCATCATCTCGGTGCGATGGATCATGACGTCGGAGACCTGGAGCTCGCGCAGATCGAGCAGGCCGCCGAGCATGTCGCGGTCCTGCTTCTCGACCTTGCCCTCGTGGTGCAACAGGTCGACCGCGCCGCGCAGGCGCTCGGTCGGCGACAGGATCGCCTGATGCTCGCCGGCAAGGCCGAACAGGCGCATCAGCAGGCGCACGATGACCTCGACGATCCTGAGCAGCGGCCCCAGAACGTACATCGTCAGCCGCATCGGGCGCGCGACCGCCAGCGCCATGCGATCCGGCGCGTTGATGGCGATGGTCTTCGGCAGCACCTCGGCGAAGATAACGACCAGAGCGGTCATCACGCCGGTGGCATAGAGCACGCCGACATCGCCGAACCAGGAGGTGAAGATGGCGGTCGCGAGCGCGGACGCACCGATATTGGCGATGTTGTTGCCGAGCAGCAGCGCGCCGATCAGGCGCTCGCGCATGTCGAGCAGCTGCGAAACAACGTCGGCGTCGCGATTACCCTGCTTGGACAGCCGCAGCATGCTGGCGCGCGATGCGCCGGTCAGCGCGGTCTCGCTCGCGGCGAAGAACGCCGAGACCAGGAGGCAGAGGACGACGATGGTGAATCCGAGCCAGTCCATGCACCACTCTAGTTACTTCTAACGCGTTCTCCCGACGCGAACCGGTATCCGCGTCAGGTCAGCCGCGCATCAAGCCTTCTGCGCGAGCTTCTCTTTCAGGAAATCGCGCACCGGCGCCGGCTCGACATCCTTCGCGATCACCGCGCGGCCGACGCCTTCCAGCAAGATGAAGGTGAGCTTGCCGCGCTTGACCTTCTTGTCCTGCGCCATCAGCGCCATCAGCGCGTCGGCGTCAGCAAGCCCCTCCTGCGCAAAGCCCGCGATGTCCTGCAAGCGCGTCGGCAGGCCTGCCTCGATGAGGTGCCGCTCGACGCGCACGGCATCGGCCTCGCCGATCATGCCGAGCCTTGCGGAGAACTGCGCCGCCAGCGTCATCCCGATCGAAACCCCCTCGCCGTGGAACAGACGATCGGAGAAGCCGGTTGCGGCTTCCAGCGCATGGCCGAAAGTGTGGCCGAGGTTGAGCAGCGCCCGCTCGCCGGTCTCGCGCTCGTCGCGGGTGACGACCCCAGCCTTGGCGCGGCAGGAGGTCGCGATCGCGTGCTCGCGCGCGGCGCCGCCACTGAAGATGTCGGAATGGTTCTTTTCCAGCCAGGTGAAGAAGGCTTCATCCCCGAGCACGCCGTATTTGGCGACTTCGGCATAGCCGGCGCGGAACTGCCGCGGCGACAGCGTGTCGAGCACGGCGGTGTCGGCGATGACCAGCACCGGCTGGTGGAAGGCGCCGAGCAAATTCTTGCCCTGCGGCGAGTTGATGCCGGTCTTGCCGCCGACGGATGAATCGACCTGCGCCAGCAGCGAGGTCGGCACCTGCACGAAATCGACGCCGCGGCGCAGGATCGCCGCCGCAAAGCCGGCGAGATCGCCGACCACGCCGCCGCCGAGCGCGATGACGAGATCGTTGCGCTCGATCTTGGCGGCGATCAGGGCCTCGCTGACCTTTTCGAGGCCGGCATAGGTCTTGGAGATCTCGCCTTCCTCGACGACGATGCGCGAGGTCGGGATGCCGCTGGCTGCGAGCGAGGCCTCGGCCGGTTCGAGCCAGTGCTTTGCAACGGTGCGGTCGGTCACGATCGCCGTGCGCACGCCGGGGCGCAAAGCGGCGACGCGCTCGCCGAGCGAGGACAGCACGCCGCGGCCGATGACGATGTCATAGGCGCGGTCGCCGAGCGCGACGTCCACGTTGACGGGATCGGAATGTTTCAACGGCGCAGTCATCGTCCGGCACTCGCAACGTCGGCAGGTGGTGGGGGCGCGGCCCGCTCGCCGCAGAGATGGGCGCGCAGCGTCTCGATGGTCTCCTCGACGATCTTGTCGTGCGGCACGTCGCGCGAGGCGATGGTGAGGTCGGCCTTGCCGTAGATCGGCTCGCGCTCGGTAAGCAGGCGCGTGACGGTTCCCTCGGGGTCGGCGGTCTGGAGCAGCGGACGGTCGGCACGGCGGCGGACGCGGCGCATGATGACGTCGTGGTCCGCCCTGAGCCAGATCGAGATCGCCTTGGCCGCGATGCGGGTCCGCGTCTCCTCGCGCATGAACGCGCCGCCGCCGGTCGCCAGCACCAGCGGGCCGCCCTCGAGCAGGCGGGCGATCACGCGCGCCTCGCCGTCGCGGAAATGCGCCTCGCCGTGGCGTTCGAAGATTTCCGGTATGGTCATGCCGGCCGCCGCCTCGATCTCGGTGTCGGCGTCGACGAAAGGCAGCTTGAGCCGCGCCGCCATGCGGCGGCCGATGGTGGATTTGCCCACCCCCATCATGCCGACGAGCACGATCGAGCGCGCCCCGAGCGCCGACAGGATGTCGGCCTCAGTCGAAGCGGGAATCGGCAACGCGGCGTCGGACATCAATCTCGCTCTGGATCTCGCTCGATCTGCCGCCAGAGGCGGCAGGGTTTGGCCACCTATACGACCCCGCAGGGGCCCTCGCCAGAGGACTCTTGCCACGAAACGGCGAACATGTTGGATGATTTCATTGGTTAATTCGCCCGCCCGGCCCCCTATCAAGTCCGTGTAGAGACCCCAGACCGATGCCCAGCCTGTTCCGCTTCCTGACGGTCGTCGCCGTGCTCGCCGGCATCGTCTATGGCGTGATTTTCGCGCTGGCGAACTTCGTGAGCCCGAAGCCGCGGGACATGACGGTGACGATCCCGCCGGATAAGTTTCTCAAGAAATAGCAGCTAGGCTCCGGGGCATGCGTGCAAAGCCCTCAGACACCAAGCTCACCGGCCTGTTCCTCGACATGCTCGCCGCGGAACAGGGCGCCGGCCCCAACACGCTCGACGCCTATCGCCGCGACCTCACCGATTTCTCGGAATTTCTGGGCCGGGTCGGCCACAGCTTTGCGGACGCGGAAACGCAAATCCTGCGCGACTATCTCGCTGACCTGGACACACGCGGCTTCAAATCCACCAGCGTGGCGCGGCGGCTGTCGGCGATGCGGCATCTCTACCGCTTCCTGCTCAACGAGCGCATCCGCACCGACGATCCGGCCGCGATCCTGTCCGGCCCAAAGCGCGGCCGCGGCCTGCCGAAGGTGCTGTCGATCGCCGATGTCGACCGCATGCTCCGCCGCGCCAAGGAATTGAGCGAGGCGGAAGAGGCCTCACCGTCGAAACGGCTGCGGAGCCTGCGGCTCTACTGCCTGCTCGAGGTACTCTACGCCACGGGCCTGCGCGTCTCCGAGCTGGTGGCGCTGCCGCGCACGGCGGCCAAGCGCGACGCCCGCATGATTGTGGTGCGCGGCAAGGGCAACAAGGAACGCCTGGTGCCGCTCAACGACGCCTCGCGCCAGGCGATGGCGGATTATCTCGCGGCGACGGAGGCTGCGAAGACCGAGAAGAAGAAAGACAGCCTCGCTGCGGCGAAATGGCTGTTCCCCTCCTTCGGCGAGAGCGGACACCTGACGCGGCAGCATTTTGCCCGCGACCTGAAGGAGCTCGCGGTGGCCTCGGGCCTGCAGGCCCGGCTGGTCTCCCCGCACGTGCTGCGCCACGCCTTCGCCAGCCATCTGCTACACAACGGCGCGGACTTGCGCATCGTGCAGACGCTGCTGGGGCACACCGACATTTCGACCACCCAGATCTACACCCATGTGGTCGAGGAGCGGCTGAAGAGCCTGGTGCGCGACCTGCACCCGCTGGCGGAGAAGTGACGCTGCCGTAGCCCGGATGAGCGAAGCGACATCCGGGATCGGTACCCGAGGCTCGCCCGGCCCCGGATATCGCTTCGCTCATCCGGGCTACAAGCTGCGCCGGGACGACGGCAGAGGTTGAAACCGCCTTGACTTCGGCCACATCTCCGCAGAAAGAGCCGTGGCCTTTCGACTGATTTGGCCGGCTGCCACCAGCACACAAGCCAACCCGTTGAAGAAGCTAAACTTCTTTCCGCGACCCCAACCTCGCTTCGCTTCTTTCGCCCCGTCCCCCTATACTGAGTTGATGCAAGACCAGATGCGCAGCTATCTCGACTTCGAAAAGCCCGTCGCCGAGCTCGACTCCAAGGTCGACGAATTGCGCGCGCTCGCCGCCACCGGCGCCGACATCAGCGACGAGATCGGCCGGATCGAGGACAAGGCGGCGCAGGCGCTGGCCGACCTCTATACGAACCTGACGCCGTGGCAGAAGACGCTGGTGGCGCGGCATCCACAGCGGCCGCATTTCAACGACTTCATCAAGGGCCTGATCACCGAATTCACCCCGCTCGCCGGCGACCGCAAGTTCGGCGAGGACGAGGCGCTGGTCGCAGGCTTCGGCCGCTTCCGCGGCGAGCCGATCTGCGTGATGGGCCAGGAAAAGGGCGATTCCACCGAGAGCCGGATCCGGCACAATTTCGGCATGGCGCGGCCCGAGGGCTATCGCAAATGCGTGCGGCTGATGGAGATGGCCGAGCGGTTCGGCCTTCCCGTGCTGTCGCTCGCCGATTCCGCCGGCGCCTATCCCGGCATCGGCGCCGAGGAGCGCGGCCAGGCCGAGGCGATCGCGCGCTCGACCGATGCGTGCCTCGCGCTCACCGTGCCGAACGTCGCCATCATCACCGGCGAGGGCATGTCGGGCGGCGCCATCGCCATCACCACCGCCAACAAGGTCTTGATGCTGGAGCATGCCATCTACAGCGTGATCTCGCCGGAAGCGGCCTCCTCCATCCTCTGGCGCGACGGCACCAAGGCGCAGGAAGCCGCCAACAACATGAAGATCACCGCCCAGGACATGCTCCGCTTCGGGGTGATCGACCAGATCCTGAAGGAGCCGGTCGGCGGCGCCCACCGCGACCCCGCCGCCATGATCGCCACCACGGGCGATGCCATCGCCAAGGCCTTCGACGAACTCAAGGGCCTGGACGGCGACGCCATCCGCAAGCAGCGGCGGCAGAAATTCCTCGATATCGGCCGGAAACTGGGCTGATTCGGACGATTCAGAACGTCATTCCGGGGCGCCCGCAGGGCGAACCCGGAATCTCGAGATTCCGGGTTCGGTGCTACGCACCGCCCCGGAATGACGGATGGGGCCGGTAACCCCGCGTTAACCCTTTTTTTGCCCAAATCAGCGATCTGAGTCCCAATTGGGCCGGAAAGCCCAAGTAAGGCCCAAAGTCGCGTCCATTTAGGCTTCGTTGACCATGCCACTGGGCCAACGTCCTCGTGATCCCCGCTCGGGTTGCGACCACATGACCCAGAGGTTAGAATTTTAATCAATGGCTTCAGGGCATAAGCGCTGGAGCGTGGTCTGAACGAGCCCGCCGCGGCGGGTTGGTTTTCCGGTCGGATCATGCGCCAAGTGAATTGGGGTTCGCGCTTTCTGCCCGGCACGGTGTGGGGTCCATCTTGATTTCTCGTTCGCTTGCTCGCGCGCTCTTGGCTTCGGTTGCGCTGATGACGGCCGGCGTCCTGCTGTCCGGCTGCGATACCGACCAGGTTTCGCTCGCGACCAACGCCAAGGCCAACCAGCCGGTGCCGCCAAAACTTCTCGCCGCGATGGTCGAGAAGGACATGGACCTGCAGTCGCCGATCCTGGTGCGCCTTTTCAAGCAGGAGGCCGAGCTCGAGGTCTGGAAGCAGGCGCGCAACGGCCAGTTCGTGCTGCTCAAGACCTATCCGATCTGCCGCTGGTCCGGTGATCTCGGTCCGAAGGTGCGCGAAGGCGACCGCCAGGCGCCGGAAGGATTCTACTCGATCAATCCGAGCCAGATGAATCCGCAGTCGGCGTACTACCTCTCATTCAACACGGGCTATCCGAACGCGTTCGACAAGGCCCTGGGCCGCACCGGCTCGCAGCTGATGGTGCACGGCGACTGTTCTTCGCGCGGCTGCTACGCCATGACCGACGAGCAGATCGCCGAGATCTATTCGCTCGGCCGCGAGTCCTTCTTCGGCGGCCAGAAGGCGTTTCAGCTGCAGGCCTACCCGTTCAAGATGACGCCGGCGAACATGGCCAAGCATCGGAATAATCCGAACATGGCCTTCTGGAAGATGATCAAGGAAGGCTACGATCATTTCGAGGTGACGCGGCAGGAGCCGAAGGTCGATTTCTGCGAGAAGAAGTACGTCTTCGACGCGGCGAAGCCGGCCGACGCCAAGCGCGATCCGGTGTTCGACGCCTCGGCCAAATGCCCGGCCTATGTGATCCCCGAGGACGTCGCGAACGCGGTTCGCGAGAAGCAGCAGCAGGACGAAGCCGCCTACGCCAGACTGGTCGCCAAGGGCACGCCTGTGGCGCGCATGAACACCGGCATCGACGGCGGCATGAACAAGATCTTCGCTGCCAAGATTCCCGAAGGCTCGACCGGCCTGTCGGAGAGCGCCGAAGGCACCACGCTGCAAATGCTGGCAATGGCGAAGGCGCCCGGCACGATCCCCGGTCACGTCAATCCGCCCAAGCCGAATCTCGATGCAGTCGCGTCCGCGCCTGCGCCGCAGGAAGAGCCTGTCGTCGCCGTCAGCGCGCCCGCCGCGGGCACCCGCGTCGCGACGGCCGCACCTGCCGAGAAATCGCAAGGCGGCGGCTTCTTCTCCAACCTCGGCCGCAAGATGGGCATGGGCACCGCCGATACGACGGCGACCACGCCTCCGCCGCAAGCGACCGCATCCGTGGCACCTGCCACGACGACGCCTCCCACCGCAGCGTCGAGGCTGAAGGCGGCCGTGACCCGCTTCGTGCCGGGCCACGACAAGTCCAAGGACGCAGCGAAGGACGCGCCGAAGCCGGCGGTGGCCGCCGCCAAGCCGGCCGAGCCGGCGAAGCCCGACACCCGCCTTGCGCAGACGCGCCCGGCGCTGAAGCCGTCGGTGGGCGATGGTGCGGCCGACAGCGGCCAGATGTCGGGTGCAGCGCCTGTGGTGTCGTCGAACTCGTTCGACAGCCGCTTCGGGGCGATGAAGTAAGACGACAACTTTCGATCTCGCCCCGCCCTCCGCTGTCATCGCCCGCGAATCGCGGAGCATGACAGTCTTCGCCAAAACAGCAGTGCCGTAGGGTGGGCAAAGCGAAGCATGCCCACGAGCTTTCGCAACTATAGGAAGATCGTGGGCACGGCGCTTTGCGCCTTTGCCCACCCTACGGCGCCAGATACCGCATCAGCTCCGGATTGCCCCTCACCTCGCCCGCCTCGCCCTGCAGCGCGACGCGGCCGCGATCCAGCACATAGGCGTAGTCGGCGACGCGCAGCGCCAAATCGAGGTGCTGCTCGACGATGATCACCGCGATGCTCTTCGCGAGCTCGATCAGGCGCTCGGTGATCTCCTCGATGACGCCGATCCAGACGCCTTCGGTCGGCTCGTCCAGCAGCAGCAGTTTTGGATCCCCCAGCATGGCGCGGCCGATGGCGAGCATCTTGCGCTCGCCGCCGGAGAGCGTGCCGGCGGGCTGGTCGAGGCGCTGGCCGAGTTTTGGGAAGATGGCCAGCACGCGGTCGACGGCACTGGCATCCTTGTTCGCGAGCGAGCCGACGGCGAGATTGTCGCGCACCGACAGGCGCGCGAACACCGAATGCTCCTGCGGGACGTAGCCGATCCCCGCGCGCACGCGCTCCTGGGTGGCGCGGCGGCTGATGTCGCGGCCGTCGAAGGCGACCTCGCCCTTCCACGCCGGCAGCTCGCCGACGATGGTCTTCATCAGCGTGGTCTTGCCGGCGCCGTTGCGCCCGAGCACGGCGACCCCGCCGCGCCAGGGGATGCCGAGGGTGACGTCGAACAGGACCTGGCTGCGGCCATAGCCGGCATCGAGATGCTTGATGTCCAAAAATTCAGGCACGGCGCAAATAAATCTCCTGGACGGATGTGTTGGCCTGGATCTCGGACACCGTGCCCGACGCCAGCACCTTGCCCTGGTCGAGCACGGTGAGGCGATCGCAGATGTCGCGGATGAAATCGAGATCGTGCTCGACGATCACGAGCGAGCAGTGCTTTTTGATCGGCTGCAGCAATTCGCCGGTGACGCGGCGCTCCTCCAGGCTCATGCCGCCTGTGGGCTCGTCGAGCAGCAACAGCTTCGGCTTGCCCGCCAGCGCCATCGCGATCTCCAGCCATTGCTGCTGGCCGTGCGACAGCGCGGCGGCCGCATCGAAGGCGCGGTCGGCGAGACGGAATTGCGTCAGCATGGCCATGACCTGGTCGTGCAGCGCGCCGCGGGTGCGCGAGAATACGAGGTCGAACAGGGAGGACTGGGCCTGCAGCGCCAGCAGGATGTTGTCGTAGAGCGTCAGCGACGGCAGCACGCTCGTGATCTGGAATTTCAGGCTCATGCCGGCGCGCGCGCGCTCGGTCGGCGTGAAGGCGGTGATGTCGGTGTTGACGAAGCTCACCTTGCCTTGCGTCGGCACCTCGGCGCCGGCAATGCACTTCATCAGCGTGCTCTTGCCGGAGCCGTTCGGGCCGATCAGGCCGTGAAACTCGTTCTCGCCGACGGTGAGCGCGGCGCCGTCGAGCGCGGTCAGCTTGCCGAAGACCTTCTTGATGCCGGCAGCTTCAAGGAGCATTGCGCTTCTCCTTGCGGGCCGCGCCGAAGCTGCCGACCCGCTCGCGCTCGCCCAGGACAAAGCTGATCAGGCCGAGCGGCCGGAACAGGATCACCAGCAACAGCAGCATTCCCAAAATGATCGGCCAGATGTCGCGATAATTGTCCGACAGCCAGAAGCTGACGCCCTCGACGATCACCGTGCCGATGACGGCGCCGATCAGCGTGCCGGAACCACCAAACAAGACGTAGAGCACCACTTGGGTGGAGACCACGACGCCCACCATGTTGGGCCACACAAAGCCTTCGTGGAAGGCATAGAGGCTGCCGGCGAGACCGGCGATGGCGCCGCCGATGGCGAAGATGATCGCCTTGAGGTGCTGCGCCTTGTAGCCGAAGAAGGCGATGCGCTGCTCGTTTTCGCGCAAGCCAGCCAGCGCGAGGCCGAACTGCGAGCGCACCAGGAAGCGGCAGAGCAGGTAGACCACGACGAGGATGCCGAGCACGAGATAGTAGAACGCCGGCCCTTCCGTGAACTCGTAGCCACCGAGCGACATCGGCGCGATCGAGGGAATGCCGTTCTGGCCGCCGAGATAATACCAGCCGCGCGCGAGGCGATCGGCGGCGTAGGAACCGGTGAGCGTTCCGAGGGAGACGAAGATCACGCTGGAGGGATGCCGCCCCAGCAGCAGGAAGCCGCCGAGCAGAAGCGCGAAGGCGAGGCCGATCAGCGTCCCCGCCGGCAGCACCAGGAAGATGTTGGTGATGTCGAGGTCACGTGCGAGCAGCGCGACGCCATAGCCGGCCGAGCCGAAGAACAAGGCCTGGCCGAAGCTCATGATGCCGGCATAGCCCCAGACCAGATCGAACGACAGCGCGAACAGCGCGAGGATGATCACGCGCGTCGCGAACACGGTGAGATAATCCTGCAGCACCAGCGGCGCGACGAGCGCGGCGATGAGCACCACGCCCTCAACGATCGGCAGGACCTTTCGTCCTGCCTTGACTTGTTCCCTGGCCTGTCCCGCTGCCACGCGTTCAGCCATCGCGTCGTCCGCTTCGTCGCCGGCGATGGCCTCTCTTACCACACTCATCGACTTCGGCATTCTGCCTCAGCATTCCTTGGGATCGACGAGGCCATTGCTGCGCGCGACGATCTCGTAATTCCCACCCTTGGCGACGGCGGTGTACATCTTCATCTTGCAGTGCCGCTTGCCCGGTACCATCTCGGCCGGTCCCCCGGGACCTTCGGCGATCTTGGCATGGTCGAGCGCGGCCGCGACCGACTCGCGGTCGATCTTGCCGGCTTCCTTGACCGCGGCTTCCCACAGCTTCAGGCCAC
>JGI25160J50197_1001470_pt1 | contig 11747 bp, 13 predicted proteins | sample AraplaMF_Cvi_mMS_FD_50197 | JGI IMG/M metagenome (IMG submission 50197)
CTGGTCGGTCATTGCTTTTCTCCTGAGGCTCACTCCTGCGAACGAGCGCAGGTAAGCGGGAACGAGCGATATATCAGGCGATTCGGCCTGCGCAATCCGGCAATTCCAAGAAAGTGGCGCGCAAAAGCCGGGGCGGCGCTTCAACTATTTCGAGCGGCGCCCTTTAACCGGTCACGGGGCTGCTCTACATGCACTTGCATGGAAAATCCGCTCGCCGCCCGGCGTTTCGCGCCCACGGCCCTGATGCTCGGCAATCTCGTCACCGGATGCTCGGTGCTAGCCCCGGCGGGCATGCTGCCGGAGTTGGCGAGCGGGCTCGACGTCAGCATTCATGCGGCCGGGCTCCTCGTCACTTTCGGCGCGATTACGCTATGCGTCGGCTCGCCGCTGACGGCCTGGCTGACCAGCCGCATCGATCGGCGGACGCTGCTCACGACAACACTGGCGGTGCTTGCCTTCGGCAACCTCGCCTCGGCCTTTGCGCCGGATTACGCCAGCCTGCTCGCCATCCGTCTCATGATGCTCGCGGTCGGCGCGCTCTATACGCCGCAGGCTGCCGGCACCGCGGCCTTGATCGTGCCGGCTGAGCGGCGGGGCAGCACCATCGCCTATATCTTTCTCGGCTGGTCGCTCGCTGCCGCGGTCGGCCTTCCGCTCATCACCTTCGTCGCCAGCCGCTATGGCTGGCGCGCGGCCTATGGTGAAATCGGCGTGCTCGGCTGTGTCAGCTTCCTCTTGTTGCTGCTGCGGTTGCCGGCGGGCCTGAAGGGCGCGCCGGTGGACCTGAATACCTGGCGCGATGTCGGCCGCAACAGCAAGATCCTGCTGTTGCTCGCGATCACTATGCTGCAGATGTCGGGGCAGTTCGTGGTGTTCACCTTCATGGCCCCGCTGCTCAACAAGCTCACCGGCGCCGGTCCCGATGCGATCGGCATGGTGTTCGCGCTTTACGGCGTTTGCGGCTTCCTCGGCGTCGTCGTCGCCAGCCGCATCGTCGACACTTCGGGGCCGTACCGGACCTCGCTGCTGTTCACCTGCCTGCTGCTCGCGGGCGTCACCGGCTGGGCGCTCGGCGCCGGCACGCTTGCTTTCATGACGGCCGGCGTCGCGATCTGGGGCCTCGGCTTTGCCTCGACCAATTCGATGCAGCAGGTGCGGCTGGTCGCGGCCGCGCCGGCCCTGGCATCGGCGACCGTCGCGCTCAATACGTCCGTCCTTTATATCGGCCAGGCGGTCGGCTCCGCCGTCGGCGGGTTGCTGTTCGCCCACGAACTCCTGCATGCGCTTGGCTTCGTCGCGGTCGGTTTCGTCGTGCTGGCGCTGATCCTGTTGCTCATGACCCGGCCCCCGCCTGCGGCCGCAACGACGTGAATCCCGCATTTTCATGTCCGCAAGGTGCTTGGCAAACCGCGCGCGGGGGCGTTAGAAGGCCGGTCATGGGGACCAAAGAGAGTTGACTGAAATGAGGATGATTCTGGCGGTTGCCGCGGTGCTCTATTCAGCCTCCGCGTTCGCGCAAGCCGACAAGCCACCGATGGTGGGGGATAAGCCCTTGGTGCAGGTCAAGCCCAAAGGGACGAAGGAGGCAGCGGCCAAGCCGGCCGCAGCGCCCAAGGGCAAGCCGCAATCGATCGCCGCCCGGCTGCAAGCCTGCCTCGAACTCGACGATGGCACCAAGGACCGTCTCAATTGCTACGATGCCATCATCCCGCCGACGCCGAAGCCGAAGCCGCCGAAGGCCAAGGGCTACGCCGACTGCAAATTCCTCAAGGAAGAAGACGAGCGGCTGGCCTGCTTCAACGGTTTCGCCGAGAGCATTCCGAAGCTTCCCAAGAACTGACCCGATTGTAGACCCACTGAGGCTCAGTCGCTGATCCGGCTGAGCACGGCGCGGAAGGCGACGCCCGGCGCCTGCAGCGCGTTGCCCTCGAATTCCGCGGTGTCGCCATCCTCCCGGCCGGCAAGCGTCAGCGTGATCCGGTCGGCGCCGAACAGCGCCTTGAAGGACGGGTCGTCATTGTAGCGCTGGGTCGAGATCTTGATCTTGATGCTGTCGCCTTCGCCGGTGTAGGTGCCGATGAAGGCGAAGGCGGAATTGCCTCCGCGCATCTTGCCGTCCGTCACATAGACGACGCCGCAGCCCGTTCCGTGAACGGTGTGGAAGTCGACCTTGTACAATCCCTGACGCACTGCATGCCCCGCACAATTCCAAGCGCAACTCGGCCGCAAACTATGAACTCTGCCGGCGGAAGCAATCCGGCGGCTTCCGGGGATGCCGGCCATCAACATCACATTTTGATCAGGGCCTGAGACAATTGCAGGCAGTGCCGACAAATGCCGGCGCGCGCAATTTCAGCTAGCGGCTCGCTGCCGACGGGTTGGTCGAGGCGACGCGCGTCAGCGCCAGCGCGGGCGTTGCCGACATCTTCACCAGCACGTCCTTCAGTGGATCCCGCGTCCAGGCGCGGGTGACGTAGTCGCGATGGGTGATGCCATCGCCCGTCTCGACGAACACCACGCTGCCGGGACGCAAGGGGCCGTCCATGTCCTCGGCGACACTGATGCCCTTCTGCCGCAGCGTGCTCATCAGCTCGCGGTCGCGCCGCGCCGTACCGCTTGTGTAGGCGCTGACGAAGAAGCCGGAGCGGTGGCTCTCGATCCAGGACGCGAACTTGTCCATCTCGCCATAGACGGCATCGAGCAGCACGACGCCGCGGACGCGGTCGCTGAGGCCGCCGACCTCCAGGCTCCAGGCCGTCGGCAGGAAGCCGCCGCTATAGCCGACGATCACGATCGGCATGTTGGCGAAGGCGCGGGCGCTGTTGGGATCGCCGGTGGCGCGGGCGAGGTGGTCGGCCGATTCCGCCATGAAGCGCTTGAAGCCACCCGGCTGCCAGAACTTGCCGGCGCTGGAATCGGCGGCATCGACCGCCAACTGCGGCGCAAGCAGCACGGCGTTGGCGCCGGAATCGGTGATTTGCTTTGGGACCAACTGGCGATCGCGCACGTCGCGTTCGAGGGTCGCGCCATTGCCGTGGAAGAACACCACGATCACGCCCGGTTTGCGGACGTCGAAATGTTCGGGCACGTGCATCAGCACGCGGCTGTCATTGTAGGTCTCGTCCTGCCAGAAGACGCGGCCGGAATAGCTGCGATGACCGCGGCGGTCGCCCTTGGCGATGTTGAGAAACGGTGCGTCGGAGGCGGGGTTGTTGCCGAAATAGGGGAAGGCCGACGATTTCATGCTGACGAGGGTCGTCAGGTCGTCGCGCGGCGAACGCTTGTAGGGGAGCTGCGGCTCGAGAGAAGCGACCTTGTAGGGCGCCTGCTCCGGCGGCTGTTGCTGCACCGCGCGCTTGGGCGAGAAGTCCGACATCTGCCGCTGCAGGAAACTCTCGTTCGCAGAGGGGAAGCGCTCCCTGAATTGCGGAGCCGGGAAGCGATCCTCGAACGTGTCGCCGCTCGCGACCTGGGTGTGGGTCTTGGCGACGACTTGGCTGCCCCCCTGGACATTGGCCTGCGAGTTCGCCGCGAGCGCCGCCGGGTTCGGCGCCTTGCCGCATTGAACCAGTGTCAGCGACAGCGGCACGAAGGCTGAGATCAGGCCGATCCGGAGCGCACGACCGCGCGCACCGGACGTCGTCCGGTCGGCACGCATGTCAGCTCTCAGTTTCGGAACGGCCCCGACCATCCACCCATGACCCCAAAGTCACGTCCATCGGCAGCTTCAAATGAGCCGAATGACGTTTAGGCGACGTTAAGTGTCCGGAGAAACTTCCCCACATCCGGAACGCTCAAAAGGACCATGCAATCGTGTCCTGATTGTGGGGAAGGGGAACGGGACTTTCCGGGGCGGACGCAGCTTTTTCGCCCGGTAGCGGGAATAAGCGGTGCTTNAGTACCCGNTTCCGCCGCCTCATTTAACCCTTGTTAACCTTGCTTGAATTGACTGGGCGAAACTGCACGATGGCCGGCGAGGCAAGACGCCTGAGGCGAAGGACCCCGATGACGGCATCAGATGCGGGAACGGCGGCCTGGACTGGCCGGCTGACCGGAAGCGGGACCGGGGTCTCGGTTCTGGTCGCAACCGCCATCGTCGTGGCCGACATGATCGGGGTCGGTGTCTTCACCAGCCTCGGCTTCCAGGTCAAGGATATCCCGTCCGGCTTCTCGATCCTGCTGCTGTGGACCGTGGGCGGCATCGTCGCGTTGTGCGGGGTGTTCGCCTATAGCGAGCTCGGGGCGATGTTTCCGCGCTCGAGCGGCGAGTACAATTTCCTCGGCCGCGCCTATCATCCGGCCTTCGGCTTTCTCGCCGGCTGGGTCTCGGCGACGGTCGGCTTCGCAGCGCCGGTCGCGCTCGCCGCGATGGCGTTCGGCGAATACGCCAAATCGGTCATGCCGGATCTGCCGCCGATCCCGCTCGCGATCGCCGTGGTGTGGCTGGTCTCTCTCGTGCAACTGACCGGCGTCAGGCACTCCTCGACCTTCCAGCTGATCGCGACCATCATCAAGGTCGTGCTGATCGTGGCCTTCCTGGTCGCAGGCTTCGTCATCGGCGTGCCGCAGCCGATCGCCTTCACGCCGCAGCCGGGCGATCTTGCCCACATCGTCAGCGCGCCGTTCGCGATCGGGCTGGTCTTCGTGATGTATTCGTTCTCGGGCTGGAATGCCGCGACCTACATCATCGGCGAGATGAACATGCCGCAGCGCGACCTGCCGCGCGCGCTGCTGGCGGGTACGCTGATCGTGCTCGTGCTGTATGTCGCGCTGAACGCGGTGTTCCTTTACTCCACGCCTGCAGGCGCGCTCGCCGGCCAGCTCGATGTCGCCAGCGTCGCCGGCAGCGCCATCTTCGGCAGTCTCGGCGGCCGCATCGTCGGCGCGATGATCTGCGTCGGCCTGATCTCCTCGATCTCTGCGATGATGTGGATCGGNCCGCGCGTGATGATGACGATGGGGGAGGACATNCCGGCGCTGCGGGTGTTCTCCAAGCGGTCGACGAGNGGCGCGCCGGCCTATGCCATCCTGTTCCAGCTTGCGGTCGCNAATCTGCTGCTGTTCACGCGCAGCTTCGAGGCGGTGCTCGACTTCATCCAGTTNGCACTGCTGTTCTGCTCGTTTTTCACGGTCGCCGGAGTCATCAAGCTGCGCATCACCGATCCCGATTTGCCCCGGCCCTATCGCGCCTGGGGATACCCGTTCACGCCGCTGCTGTTCCTGATCGTGACCGCCTTCATGATGTACTATTTGTTGACCGAGCGTCCCGTGCAGTCGCTGTCTGGGATGCTCGTCATGCTCTTCGGCTTGTTGATTTACGCTGTTTTCCGCAGGCGGNCGGTCGCCGCTGCCCATTCCCACGATCGCGCATAGACATGTTTCGCCCCTTCAGAATTGCGGCCGCCGCTCTTGCCCTGCTGGCTGCGGCCGTCTCGCCCGCGCATGCCGCCGAGGTGAGCTTCGATGATACCGCGCGCTTCCTCGCGGGCATGCAGCCTTCGGCGGACTCTCCGCTGCTGCCGCTGACAAAGGATCCGGGCTGGCAGCGCCACGCCAAATTCTTCGACGGCGCCTTCGCCCAGCTCGAGCAGCGCCAGCTCTCGAAGATCCGCGATTGGGCCGATGTCAACCTCGCCGCGCCCCGGCCGACCATGTTCTACATGTTCAGCGGTCCCGATTTCCTCTACGCCAACGCCTTCTATTCCAAGGCCAGCACCTATGTGCTCGGCGCGCTGGAGCCGGTCGGTGCCGTGCCTGATCTGACGCGACTGCCGCGCGGTTCGGTGGGTGCCGCGCTCTACAATGTCGAGCGTTCGCTCGGCTCGATCCTGAGCTTTTCCTTCTTCATCACCAAGCAGATGAAGGTCGACCTGCACGCCAACCAGGTCAACGGCACCTTGCCGATCCTCTATGTTTTCCTCGCGCGCTCCGGCAAGACCATTCGCAACGTCGAGATGATCGCGCTCGACGACAAGGGCGGCTTGCATGTCGGCGACGACAATCCGGGGCGTAACGCGGTGCGCGGCGTTCGCATCACCTTCGCCGGCAGCGATGGCGAAGCGCGCACGCTGTATTATTTCTCGACCGACCTTTCCAATGCCGGGGCGCGCAACACCGGATTCTTGAAGTTCTGCGAGACGCTGGGGCCCGGCAACAGCCTGCTCAAGAGTGCATCCTATCTGCTGCACAAGAGCGACTTCGCCGTTGCCCGCGATTGGTTGCTCGCCAACAGCGCCACCATCATCCAGGACGATTCCGGCATTCCGCTTGCGAATTACGGCGCCCGCCAATGGCGGTTCTTCCCGTTCGGCCGCTATCTCGGGCCGATCGGCGAATTCCCCGGCCGCTACCAGGAGCGCTACGCCGAGTTGTTCACACGCGCCCAGCCGATCGATTTCGGCGTCGGCTATCGCTGGCGGATGCACGAGTCGAATCTGCTGCTTTCGGTGAGGGTGCCGGCCAGCGAGGCCGCACCGGGCGGGGAGGCGACCTCGTCGGCCGAGCCGACGCCAAGGGCGCCGCGCCCGAAACGACCGAGGCCGCCCGAGCCGATCCCGCCACCGCCCGGGCGATTCTACTGGTATCGCTGATTACCAGTGCACGCTTTGGCTCGGCACGATGAANGCCGTCGTAGCCGGCGCTGTCGCAAGGCTCGATGCCAGATACCATCCGGAGCCGAGCACGAGCATCAGCAGGCAGACGATCGCGAGCAGATCCATAGTGCGGGGGTCATGATGCCGCCTCGCGCCGGGCGGCGGACCAGGCTTGAGCAGAAGATGAGGGCTGATTTTCCAGCGCATTGTTTTTTCCTCCCTTGGGAGCGTCAAAACAACGCAGTAGGAAAGTTTGCGGTTCCCGTCAGGCCAGCGATGCGCAAAGCACCGCAGCAATCTTACGAAGCATTGACGCCGCGCCAGCGGGCGTAGCGCCATGGCAGATACCAGTGCGCCCCGGGCGGTGTGGCGAGCGGCACATTGTCGATGCCCGACGTGCCGAACGGATTGCAGCGCAGCAGGCGTGCGAGCGTCATCCAGCCGCCGGCCCAGAGCCCGAACCGCTCGATCGCCTCGTCGCCATAGACGGAGCAGGTCGGCAGGTGGCGGCAATTGTAGCCGACCAGGGGCGACAGCGTATGGCGGTAGAGCCAGATCAGCGCTCGGCCGAATCTGCGCGGGAGCCGAAACACCCCTTCGACCGAACTGGAACAGTGCCCGCAGGTTGGATGCTTCATGGGCGCTGTGCTGCGATGTTGAGCCAGGAATTGCACAGTTCCGGCGCACGGAACTGTAAGCTGTTGTTTGTGCGCCATATTCTGCATGCTTTCTGGGAGCAGTGCAGCAAGTACCTATGGACGATCTGTATTCCCCCGGATACCATTTTTGTGACGTTCATGTGTAGACTCATTGAACGTAAAACGGGGCGTGCCTGAATCGGCTTTGGCGTAGTGCTTGGGGCTTGGGGAAGGGACCAGTTTGAAAGTTCTGACGTCGCTCAATCTTCGCGGCTGGTTGCTGGTGGGAACCGCCGTCTGTGGAGTCGCACTGGCTGGTGCCCTTGCGACATTCGGATCGTCGGCCCGCGCTGGTGCTGCTCTCGAAGAGCGCAAGCTGCCGATGAAGTTCAACTGGATCGCCTGCGAGCCGAACTGCCGCGGCTGGGTCAGCGCGGTCGGCATCATCACCGCGGACACACCGAAGNATTTCGAGGAATTTTCCCGCGGACGCCAGCTCGGCGGCGCCACCGTGGTGCTCGATTCCAGCGGAGGTTCCGTCAACGACGCGATCACGCTTGGCCGACGCTTCCGCAATCTCGGACTTCTGACCACGGTCGGCGTGAGTCTGCGTGGCGGGCCGTCGGCCCGTCCGGCGGTTNCGTCAGAGGCCTATTGCGAATCCATGTGCGTGTTCCTGCTGCTGGCCGGCAAGAAGCGTTACGTGCCGGAGGCCGCCCATGTCCGCGTGCACCAGATCTGGATGGGCGATCGCGCCGACGATGCCAAGGCGGCGACCTACAGCGCGCAGGATCTGATGATCGTGGAGCGCGACATCGGCCGGCTCGCCAAATACACCTTCGAAATGGGCGGCGCCGGCGACCTGCTGTCGCTCGCGCTCAGCGTGCCGCCCTGGGAAGACCTGCATGAGCTGGATTCGGGCGAACTGAAGCTCACCAATCTCGTGACCACCGACCTCGTGGCCGACGTGCTGCCGCATGTGGACATCTCTGCGCCGGCCATGGCGGAGCTTGCGCCGAAGACGCAGGCGAGGTTCGGCGCCGAACCCGAACAGCCGCAGCCTGCGAAGTCGACCAAGACGGCCGAAGCCCTGGTGCCGACCGGCGGCGTGTCCGCGCCGGCTCCGGCGACGCAGAAGTAAGCTCCCCAGATCCTGGCGGTCATTCCCGGCGCGCGCGTGGCGCGAACCGTGCCTCAGCCCTGCGCCGCGGCCGGCTGCTTGGGCTTGGCTTCGGCCTTGGCCTCGATCTGGCCAATGGCGTCGACCACGGCATCGAAGGTCAAGAGCGTCGATGCGTGTCGCGCCTTGTAGTCGCGGACCGGCTCGAGCAGCTTGATCTCCTCCCATTTGCCTTCAGGGGGCGCACCGTTCTCCTTGAGCATCTTGCGAACAGTTTCGCGTAACTCACGGAGTTCGCTCGCAGTCGAGCCGACGATGCGACTTGCCATGATGGATGAAGAGGCTTGTCCGAGCGCGCAGGCCTTCACGTCGTGGGCGAAGTCGGTGACCTTGTCGCCTTCCATCTTGAGATCGACCTTCACGGTCGAGCCGCACAGCTTGGAGTGGGCGGTGGCGGTGGCGTCGGGGTCCGGAAGCCGCCCGAGCCGCGGAATATTCCCGGCCAGTTCGATGATCCGCTTGTTGTAGATGTCGTTCAGCATGTGAGGCAGTCCAACACGTCCACACCCATGTCCGGCCGGATCGGCCTTGGCGGGCGACGTCCAGGGTCCTATATAGGAGCGGAACTGGCGGAAAAAAGTCCAGCAGTGCGGTGGCGGTGATCCGGATCGATGCTGCCCGCGTTACAGCGCCAGGACCTTTCGCCTAGGACCTTTTTCGCCGAAACTGTTCTCTACAGGCGTCCGGCGGCATTGCCGCCCCGTCTGCCGGTGACACTCCGGCCGCAAGGCCGTCGAACGGAGTAGACATGGACGCTACCATCAAAGCCATCCGCCCCACCAAGCCCTCCGACCGGCAGCCCGAGAGCCGCCCGGCCGAGCTTGATCCCGCCGAATTCCTCGCCGCTGCCGTCCGCGCCGACCAGCCGCGCCCTGCGCGCGCCGAGGCGGAAGCGGCGGTGAAGACGCTGCTCGCCTATATCGGCGAGAACACCGAGCGCGAGGGCCTGCTCGACACGCCGCGCCGCGTGGTCGAGGCCTTCGACGAGCTCTATCAGGGCTATCACCAGTGCCCGGCCGAGGTGCTCGACCGCACCTTTGGCGAGACCGCCGGCTATGACGATTTCGTCCTGGTGCGCGACATCGAGTTCACCTCGCAATGCGAGCATCACATGATGCCGTTCTACGGCAAGGCGCACATCGCCTATACGCCGGTGGAGCGTGTCGTCGGCCTGTCCAAGCTCGCCCGCCTCACTGACATCTTCGCCCGCAGGCTCCAGACCCAGGAGCATCTGACGGCGCAGATCGCGGCTGCGATCGACGAGGTCCTCAAGCCGCGCGGTGTGGCGGTGCTGATCGAGGCCGAGCATACGTGCATGTCGGTGCGTGGCGTNGCGAAGCACGGCGCCTCCACCTTCACCAGCCGCTTCACCGGCATGTTCCGNGACAATCCGGCGGAGCAGGCCCGTTTCCTNTCCCTGGTGCGAGGCNTGCGCTGACCTCGCAAAGCTCTGTTGTTTGAGCATGATCNTTTCGGAAAACCGCTTCACACTTTTCCGGATCATGCTCTAGCGAGGTCGCCGTGTCCGCTCACTCCCACGAGATCGAGGAAGGTCTTGCCTTCCTCCCCAGGTTCGATGCTGCCGGCCTCGTGACGGTGGTCGCGACAGACGTCGCCAGCGGTGACGTGCTCATGGTCGCGCACATGAACAACGAAGCGCTGCGCAAGACCATCGCGACCGGCGAAGCCTGGTACTTCAGCCGTTCGCGCAACGCCTTGTGGCGAAAAGGTGAGACCTCGGGTCAGACCCAGCGCGTGGTCGAGATCCGCACCGATTGCGACCAGGATGCGGTCTGGATTCGCGTCGAGCAGATCGGGGCTGCCTGCCACACCGGGCGGCGCTCGTGCTTCTATCGCAAGGTCGAAGCCGAGGGCGGCGGAGCGAAGCTTGTCTTCACCGATGCCGAGCGGCTGTTCGATCCCAGCGACGTCTATAAGAAGTAGCCCCCGTCACTCCGGGCTCGCCCTACGCGCGCCCCGGAATGACCGAGAAGGCAGAATTAACCCCGCATTAACCATAGCTGTCCCACGGTGAGACGATAGGCGCCGAATTGCCGGCGCCGCTCAACGCCGCGCGGGGCGGGCACTTCATCATGTCGGTCGACAATTCCAGTGCCACGCAAACGGCGGTTCTCGATCCGTCGCGGGCGCGCGTCGCCGGTGCGATCAAGCAGGCCTCGAACGTTTCAGGCGTCAGNTTCCANTACATGCTGACCACCGCCAAGATGGAATCCGATTTCGATCCCACGGCGGGTGCCACCACGTCGTCCGCCCATGGGCTTTACCAGTTCATCGACCAGACCTGGCTCGGCACGGTGAAGGAGGCGGGCCCCCAGCTCGGCTATGGCAATTATGCCGATGCGATCTCACGAACGACCTCGGGCGGCTACTCCGTCGACGATCCCGCGATGANGCGGTCGATCATGAAGCTCCGCGACGATNCCGAGGCCGCCTCCAGCATGGCCGCGGCGCTGACGCAGTCGAACAGCTTCAAGCTNACCGGCCTGCTCGGGCGCAGGCCGAGCGACAGCGAACTCTACATGGCGCATTTCATGGGCGTCGGCGGTGCGGCAAAACTGATCGCCAACGCCGAGGACAATCCGCAAGCCGTCGGNGCGCGGCTGTTTCCCAATGCGGCCTCCGCCAACCGCTCCATTTTCTACGCCAAGGACGGCCGCGCCCGCAGCGTCTCCGAAGTCTATGCGGTGCTGGACACGCGCTATGCCAGCGCGGCCAATTCGAAGACGACCCGCAGCGCGATGGCGATGTATGGCGGCACGCCGTCGACCACCGAGGTCGCGAGCGCGAGCGGCGTGCAGCCCACCGCGCCCGTCATCGACAACGCCGCCTATCTCCAGACCTTCCCGAACACACGAGCGGTGACGCCCGTCGGCGCGACATCGCCGGCGATGGTCGCGGACAATGCCCCGACCACGCCGGTGTTTCGTTCGATCTATCAGCCCGGCGACGTCACGCAGCCGGTCTCNACCACGGTGCAGAAATTGTGGGGCAACAACNCCTCGCTCACGTCGGTTGCATCCGCGACGCCGGATGTGCGGCCGCCGCAGCCGCTCGATCTGTTCAGCGATCGCAGCGGCACGTTCTCGAGCTGATATCTGCGCCCGTGTCCCGGACGCGCTGCAACGCGGAGCGTTGCTGCGCAGAGCCGGGACCCATGCCGCGAGCGCTGCGCCCCGTCCGGGACACGACAGATCCGCCCTTGTTCCCTTAACAAATCCTCAACAAAACCAGCCAGTTATGGTGAACGCTTTGTTAAGCGTCGTGGTTTATTTTGTGTTGCAGGTGACGAGCCGTCACCATTTTCGTTTGTTGTGT
>JGI25160J50197_1001476_pt1 | contig 11707 bp, 12 predicted proteins | sample AraplaMF_Cvi_mMS_FD_50197 | JGI IMG/M metagenome (IMG submission 50197)
CCATTGCGTCGCAACTGAGGCCGTTTCACGTAAAGTTGCGGCCAGCCGTTGAACCTGCAGCCTCGCCGCACCAAAAGGCAGCTTCTTGCGGGTTGCTTGCATGTGGCGGCACGATGGGCGAAACAGGGCGCGCCCGGCCTCCCACGGATGCGCCGGGGCGAATGAAATTTCTGGACAACGAGGGCGAACATGGCGGGCACGGTCGAGCAAAAGCTGGCGGAACAGGGCATCAAGCTGCACGAGGCTCCCACCCCCGTAGCCAATTACGTGCCCTTCGTGCGTACCGGCAATCTGCTGTTCGTCTCCGGCCAGGTCTGCTTCGACCCCTCCGGCAAGCTGATCGCCAAGGGCAAGCTGGGCGCCGGCGTGTCGATCGAGGACGGCGCCGCGGCGGCCCGCGGCTGCGCGGTCAATCTGCTGGCCCAGGTCAAGGCGGCGCTGGGCGACCTCGACAAGGTGGTGCGCGTGGTACGCCTCGGCGGCTTCATCAACTCGGCGCCGGANTTCCTGGACGGGCCGAAGGTGCTCAACGGCGCCTCCGACCTGATGGTCGCGGCCTTCGGTGACAAAGGCCGCCACGCCCGCACCACCGTGGCGTCGCCTCGCTCCCGGCGGACGCGGCGGTCGAGGTCGAAGGCGTCTTCGAGGTCGCCTGACGGGCATGCGCGCTCCGGATTGGCTGACAGCCCGGCCGGTCGCCCATCGCGGCCTGCATGACATTTCCCGCGGCATCGTCGAGAACATGCCGGGCGCGGTGCAGGCTGCGATCGCGGGCAATTTCTCGATCGAGGTGGACATCCAGCTCTCGTCCGACGGCGAGGCCATGGTGCATCACGACCATGCGCTGGGCCGCCTCACCGAGGCTACCGGCGAGGTGGTGTCGAAGACCGCCGCGGAGCTGAAGGCCGTCACATTCAAGGACACGCCCGAGCGGATGATGTCGCTGTCCGACCTCTGCGCCATGGTCGCCGGCCGCGTGCCGCTGGTGATCGAGGTGAAGAGCCATTTTGGCGGCGACCGCAAGCTGGTGAAGCGGATGGCCGAGGTGCTGGCGACCTACCAGGGCCCCGCCGTCGGCATGTCATTCGACCCCGACCAGGTGCTGGCGCTGCGGGAGCTGCTGCCTTCCCGCCCGCGCGGCATCGTTGCGCAGCGGACCTATGAGGACGACTATTGGGCGAAGCTCACGCAGCCGCAGCGCGACAGCATGCTTTACCTGCGCCACGGCTTTCAAACCCAGCCACACTTCGTCGCCTTCAAGGTCGATCACCTCCCGGCCCCCGCCCCCTGGATCGCCCGCAACGTCTTCGGCTGCGCCCTGCTCGGCTGGACCGTCCGCACCAGCGAGCAGCGGACGCGGGCCGGGCAATATGCCGATCAGATGATCTTCGAGGGGTTCGTGCCGTAGGGCATCGACACCTCNCGTGTCCCGGACAAGGGGCAACGCGTCAGCGTTGCAACGCAGNGCCGGGACCCATCTCCCCACGACTTCGCAGTGACATGGGCCCCCGGCTCTACACCGCACCGCTGCGCGCTGCGGTGCGTCCGGGNCACGAGAGTGCCGCCCCTCGCCCCCTTGAAGTCGCTGCTGCAATGCACGATCTTGGGCAACGATGGCATCATCTGAAATCACGCTCGAGGCCGTACCTTCCATTGGCGAGGTGTCTGCCGAAGATTGGGACGCCTGCGCCAATCCCAGCGGCAAATGTGGGCTTGGTACGGGAACCTCATCCGGACTTCCAGGCGATTCCCTCGGCGTCTCAAAACCTGCCTATAACCCGTTCGTCTCGCACGCCTTTCTTTCGGCCGTCGAGACATCCGGTTCGGCCACTATCCGCACCGGCTGGGGAGCGCGGCATCTCGTGGCCAAGGTCGATGGCCGCGTCGCCGGCGTCGTGCCCTGCTATCTGAAATCGCATTCGCAAGGCGAGTACGTCTTCGACCGCGGCTGGGCCGACGCCTATGAGCGCGCCGGCGGGCGTTACTATCCGAAGCTCCAGGTCTCGGTTCCCTTCACGCCGGCGACGGGCCCGCGTCTGCTGGTCCGCGACGGCGTCGACCGCGAGCGCATCCTGGACGCGCTGGCGAGCGGCCTCGTGGCGCTGTGCGGCGTCAGCAAGGCCTCCTCCGTCCACGTCACCTTCGCGCGCGAGGACGAATGGAAGCTGCTCGCCGGGCACGGCTTCCTGCAGCGCACCGACCAGCAGTTCCACTGGCGCAACGAGGGCTTTGCGAGCTTCGACGATTTCCTGGCGACCCTGAACTCGCGCCACCGCAAATCGATCAAGCGCGAGCGNCGCGATGCGCTCCCCGCCGGCATCACCGTCCACTGGCTGACGGGCAAGGACATCACCGAGGATGCCTGGGACGCCTTCTTCGACTTCTACATGGAGACCGGCTCGCGCAAATGGGGCCGCCCCTATCTGACGCGCGAATTCTTCTCTCTGATCGGCGAGACCATGGCTGAGGACGTGCTGCTGGTGATGGCCCGCCGCAACGATCGCTGGATCGCGGGCGCGATCAACTTCATCGGCTCGGACACGCTGTTCGGCCGCAACTGGGGCGCGGTCGAGCATCATCCGTTCCTGCATTTCGAGGTCTGCTACTACCAGGCGATCGACTTCGCGATCAAACGCGGCCTCACCCATGTCGAGGCCGGTGCGCAAGGTGAGCACAAGATCGCGCGAGGATACCTGCCGCGCACCACTCATTCCGCGCACTTCATCGCCGATCCCGGGCTGCGCCGCGCCATCGATGACTACCTCAAGCGTGAGCGCGCCTATGTCGCCGAGGCCGGACGAGAGCTGACCGAGCTCGGCCCGTTCCGCAAGGGCATCGACGAGGCGCCTTGACGGTTCGCCACGGCTGGTGACAGTAAGCGCAAAATTCCAAGCATGAATTCCCGGGAGCCGCTGCCATGACCGCCTACGACACCAACAACATCTTCGCAAAAATCCTGCGCGGCGAGTTTCCCTGCCACAAGGTCTATGAGGACGACCACGTGCTTGCCTTCCTCGACATCATGCCGCGCGTTCCCGGCCATACGCTGGTGATCCCGAAGGCCCCTGCCCGCAACATCCTCGACATCCAACCGGACGACTTCGCCCATGTCGCCCGCGGCGCGAAGAAGATCGCGCTGGCCGCGATGAAGGCGTTCAACGCCGACGGCATCACCGTGCAGCAATTCAGCGAAGCCGCCGGCGGACAGGTGGTGTTTCACCTGCACATGCATGTGATGCCGCGCCATGACGGCGTGGCCATGCTGCCGCCCGCGAGCCGCAAGGAAGACGTCAAGGTGCTGGAAGAGAACGCGACCAAGCTGGTCGCGGCGTTGAAGGCGGAGTAGTTCTCAGCACTCGTCATTGCGAGCGCAGCGAAGCAATCCAGAATTCCTCCGCAGAGCCAGTCTGGATTGCTTCGTCGCAAGAGCTCCTCGCAATGACGGAGGAGAGATCTCACTCCGTCTCGAAATCACCCTTCTGCGGCGGCGCCAGCGGCGTGAACTCGCAGCGGTCGGGCTTGATGTCGATCAGCGGCGTGTTGTCGAGACAGTCGAGCCCGCGCACCAGGATCGCATTGCCCTCGATGCCGACCAGCTTCACGATCGAGGTGCCGATCGGATTGGGACGCACCGGCGAGCGCAGTGAAAAGGTGCCGCGGGTTTTCTCGTTGTTCTTCGGGCTTTGCAGGATGATGTCGCGGCGCGATTGATCGAGCCAGTAGAGCACTTCGAGATTGCTGTAGAAATCCACGCCCTTGATGGCCGGCACGAACGGCTCGAAGATCTCGAGCCGGCAGATCGGGCCGTCCTGACGTCCCTGCCGCGGCGTCTCCATCCGCGAGGTCCAGGGCGTGCGGACGCGGCCGATGAAGACCAGGCCGGCATCCTGCGCAGGCGGCAGCTCGATGGCGACCTCGCCCTCACGGAGCTCGTTCTTGCGAACCATATTTCCGATTCCTTGCTGGTGGGCAGTGTTTTAGCCCAACCACCACTTGCCGGCCAGCATGAAGACTTCGCCGGTCACNACGCCCGCGAAAATCGAGCGGCGGGCCAACAGGAACACGACGAGGCCGGCGGCCACCGCGCCATAGCGCAGCGTATCGGGCACGCTGGCGAGCGCGCCAGGCGGCTCCACCACGATCTGGGCGATCACGCCGGCCAGGATCGCGGTTGCAACCGCCCGCACCCAGACCAGCAGTTCGGAGCCTTCGTCGATGCCGCCGCCGAACCACAGGCCGAGCATGCGCCAGATCTGGTTGGGAACGACGCCGGCGACGAACAGCACGGCGAGCGCCTGCCAGTCGCCGATGAGCTGCGCATAGCTCATGCGCGCACCTCCCGCCACCAGTGCACGCCGTAGGCGATCGTGCCGGCCGCGAGCCCGCTGACGAGGATGTCGACGCCGGAGTTCATCTTCGCGGCCAGCGGATACAGCAAAACACCGAGCGCCAGCGCAACCACGTCGGCGGCTTCGCGGCTGTTGCGCGCGGTCGAGAACAGGAAGGACAGCGGCGTCAGCATCAGGATCGCGGCGCCAAGCGTCTGCGTCAGGTTGGCGGCGAGGAAATAGCCCACCGTGTTGGCGGTGAGACATACCGAGACCAGACCAAAGCCAAGTCCGTTGACGAAGGCAATCCGCCGCTCGCGCGGCACGAGCGGCAGGAAGCGATGGCATTCGACCCACAGCGTCACGGCCGTGAGATGCGCCGCGAAGAACAGCTCTCGCCGCCTGGTGGTCGGCGTGCGCATCAAGGGCAGCACCGAAACCACCATCGGAAACAGCCTGATGGCGCTGACGGTGACCGCAATCGCCGACTGGATGACGGTGGCGCCCGAACCGAGCGTGGTGATCAGGATGATCTGCGCTGGCCCCGCCCACACGAACAGCGTCGAGCAGAGCGCCCAGAGCAGGCTGAAATGGGTGTCGTGGGCGAGCGCGCCGATACCGAGATAGGTCGCGAACAGGACGAGCGTGAGGATGGTCTGCGTGACCGAGCGCAGCCCCCAGCCGAAGGCAAGCCAGGANCTATTCCATTGCGGTGAGTCGAGTGGAGGAAGTGCCACGAGTTTTTTGGATGGGTTGCGGAATCGTGCCCGCATAACGGGCAATCCGGCGGCTCGCGTCAAGGAAGCACGCGGCGGGGCTGGCATGCGTGACGCCCTACNGCCCTCCTACCCGCTCACACCCTTGTTCTTCAGCACGAAGCACGCCCCGCCGGCCTTCCTGATCCGGTTGCAGAGATCGTCCGCCTCGCTGCGCGTCTCTGCGCCAATGCGGACCTGATAGAACGCGCGCGTGCCGCGGCTGCGCATCACCGAGCTCAAAAGGCTCGGATCGCGCTCGCCGATCGCGGCGCCGAGCCGGGTGACCGCGCGGGAATACATCGCCAGCGCCCTGTTGCGGTCGAAGCCGGCGGCGAGCTGCACGCCCCAGGCCTTTGCGGCCGCAAGCTCGACATGCTGCTCGAGCTCGGCGACGAAGGCATTCGGCGCGCGCTTGAGCAGCGCCATCAGGTCCCGGCAGCTCGTCGGCGGCGCGCTCGGCGGTCCCTTGCCGGTGGCGCCTGCCTTGGCCCAGGCATCGACGCTCGTGCCGGTAATGGCGAGGACGTAGTTGCGGGTCTGCTCCGGCATTCCGCCGGTGCCGGCGAGCCATTCCTGCACCCGCCGCGGGCCGGCATTGTAGGCTGCCGCGGCCAGACCGAGATTGCCGAACTGGTTGCGCAGCTCGTTGAGGAATTCCGCTGATTTCGGCAATGCCTGCACCGGATTGAACGGATTGAGCAGCCCGCGCTCGCTTGCCGTGCCCGGCATGAACTGCGCGATCCCCTGTGCTTGCGCGCCGCTGCGTGTCGTCGGACCAACCGCATCGGCCTGGAAGCGGCTTTCCTGCCAGATCACCCGGGCGAAAAATTCGAGCGGAAGATTGGCATCGCGCGCGGCGGCCTCCACGATCAGGCAGATCGACTCCCGCGTGTCGCTCTCGCGCGCATCGGATTTCTCTGGCGGTTTCGCGGGCTCTTCGGCGCTCGGCACCGTCGCGTCNGGCTTTGCCGACGGGTCATCCGCCGCCAGTGCCGGCGTGACCGAGACGAGCAGCGCGGCGATCATGGGCCAAGCAATCCGCCTCAACGAGAGGCAGGCCGCGCTGTGGCGCGCCCCGGTGCGGCGTGCAACAAGTTGATCTGCCCAGTCGTGGCATCCTGCCATGGTTCGATGAGTTGCCAATATGCTGACNGACCTGTCTCTCCCAATGCCCGACCCCGCCAAACGGATCCGCGTCATATTCGCCCTTGTCGCACTGGTGCTGAGCCTCGCGCCGGCGGCCGCCCAGGTGACCCCTCAGGTCGCTTCTCAGATCACCTCTCAAGTCACCTGGCAAATGACCACGGAATACCCCGAGAACAACATCTCCGGGATCGGGCTTGTGACTTTTGCCAACCGCGTTTCCGAGCGCACGAACGGTCTCGTGACCGTGACCAACGCCTTCGACAATAAGCTCAAGATCAATTCCGGGGAGATGCCGCGCGCCGCGCTCGATGGCCGGATCGCCGGTGGCGATGCTTTCGCGGGCGCCCTCTCCGGCATCGACCCGGTACTTGGGTTGTCCACCCTGCCGTTCCTCGTACAGTCGGCCGAACTCGCCCGCGCCACCAATCTGCGGGCGCGCCCGCTCTACGAGAAGGCGCTGGCGGCGCGCGGCCTCAAGCTGCTTTACCTGACGATCTGGCCGGCCACCGGCCTATGGTCGGAACGTGCGCTCCAGGGGGCCGACGACCTGCCGGCGCTGGATTTGCGGGCCTATGACGCCAATTCCAGCGAGGTCATGCGCGCGGCCGGCACCAATGCGCAGTTCTTGCCGATGGATGCCGCGCTTGCGGGATTGAAGGAGCATCGGCTGAACGCGTTCCTCACCTCCGGCGACGGCGGCGCGGGGCGAAAGCTCTGGGACTTCCTGCCGCACTTCACCGCCATCAACTACGCGATGCCGGTCTCGATCGCGTTCGTCCGCAGCGACGTCTTTGCCGCACTGCCCGAGCCGATGCAACGCGAGGTGCTGGCCGCGGCCGCCGAGACCGAGCAAAGCCAGTTCGCGCTCCTGGCCCACCGCACCTCCGAGAATTATGCGCGCATGCGCGACAACGGCGTCGCCATCGCCGAACCGGCGCCGCAATCCCTCCTCGCCGCGCTCCGGAAGGCCGCAACGACCACGATCGCAACCTGGGAGACGCAGGCCGGCGCGGACGCCGCCGCGATCGTCGAATGGGCCCGGCAGCAATGACGCGAGCACGCCGGCCGTCGGTCTCGCCTTTCGTCGTTAATCTTTGACTGGAACCAGGCTTTCGCCAGTTATGGCGCGGTCAAGGGCGTCAATCAGCGCCTGCAATTCGACGAACTTGTTGCGCGCCCGCTCGGCCGTGTCGCGCTCGAAAGGCGCCGCCAGCACCTTCGCATGCGCGTCCCTGTCCTCGATCATGCGATCGCGGGCCTTCTTCAGTGTCTCAAGTCGCTGGCTCATGGAGCCTCCTCTACGCAGATCTGTTCGATCCCGACCTGGTTCTCAGTCCCACCATCAGCGCCGCATCGCATCCATGAGCGCCGCAATTTTGATCGTCGCGAAACTGGAGAATGTGTCGGACACGGCATATGGCAGGATGATCTGGTCGTTGTGCCTCATCGCACCGCAGGTGTAGACGACATTGGGGACATACCCTTCGCGCTCGGACGGCTCAGGCCGCAACAGCGGCTCGCTCGAACGCGCCAGCACCTTCGATGGGTCATTTTTGTCGAGGAGTGCCGCTCCGATCGAGTATTTGCGGATCGGCCCGACCCCGTGCGTCAACAGCAACCAACCCTCGTCGAGTTCGATNGGCGACCCACAATTGCCGATCTGGACGAACTCCCATGGAAATTCCGGCTTCAGAAGGAGCTGGCCGCTTTCCCACGTGTAGAGGTCATCCGAATAAATCAGATACAGGTTCTCATTGTCTTGTCGCGCGATCATCGCATAGCTGCCGCCAATCTTGCGGGGGAACAACGCCATTCCCTTGTTGTGTGCCGCAGCCCCCCGCAAAGGACTCAGTCGAAACGACATGAAATCGCTGGTCTCGATCAATTCGGACCGGATCGCGCGTCCGCTGTAGGCCGTGTAGGTCGCGTAGTACGCTTCCCGATCGCCATCGTTGAATTTGACAAACCGTGCATCCTCGATGCCGTTCGATTGGGATTCGGTCACGGGAAAGATGACTCGCTCGCTGAGGTCTTGCTCGGGCCTGAACGTCAATTCCACGGACTCGCCGTCCGGGCCGGATATGCGGCGGTTGATCCGGGGAACCGAGGCAAGGCGCGCCGTCGGTTCGACGGCAAGGCTACCGTCAGCCGCAATCGTTCCGGTTCGAAACGTCAGCGACGAAACGTGGCCTTCGCCGACGGCACGGAGACTCATGATGAAGCGCAAGGCCCCGTGCGGCGCCTCCGTTTGGTCGGGGTGTGGCACGATGCTGGGGTTGAACAAGGCCGACGCCTCGAACGAATACTCGCTGAGAAAATAGGCGCCGACCAGCTGGCGCTGGGTGTTCGAGAATGCGCCATGCTTCATGAAAGCATCTTCCATCTCGTCGGCGCGGGCCTCGAAACTCTCCAGGAGGTTTCGATGTCGACCCTCAAAATTGTCCAGGACATCCGCGAGTTGCGCCGCGACGGCCTCCGAACTCAGCGCCAGAACCCGGTCGACGATATGGTTTGCGCGTTGCTTGTCGGTCGGGTTCAAGTCGCGGGGCTCGGTTGCCGGCTTGAACGGCCGCACGATGACTCGCGCTGGATCGGGGCGCAGATGCAGCCCCTGCCGGTTCAGGAAAGAAGCGTGTGGCACGGTGTCCTCGGCTGTGAATGGGAGGGGGAAATTCAGGCGCCCACGGCACGCAACGGCGCGGGTTTTGTCGTCAGGCTCTGGGCACGCGCGAGCTGACGCATCTCGGCAAGGCCGAGGAGATAGCAAACGACCGACTCGCCCCCGCGGTTTTCGTTCGCCCGATCGGGGTGCAATCCATCGCGGCAACTGCCGGTGATCGGATCGACCAGCGCCACCGAGAGGTCGTTCCTGCCAAGAAACCAGGCGAAGGCCCGCATGGCCATGGCTTTCCATTCGGCATCGCCGTCGCCACGCCAGGCGGCCAGACACGCGGCAATCGTCGCCGTTGCCTCCACCGGCTGCTGATCGAAGGCACGGGGAGGCTGTCGCTGCTCTCCGAAGCCAGCGGTACCGACCGGGCGGAAATAGCCCGCCGCGGACGTTTGCTGCGTCATGAGCCAGCGCAGAGACCTCAATCCGGCATCGAGATATTCTGGCGTCTGGGTCGCCATACCCGTGAGGATCAGGGCCTGCGGCAATCGCGCGTTGTCGTAGGCCAGCCCCTCCTCGAACCATATCCAATCCGGCGTCTCGACCGACGCGAGGCAGGACATCAACCTTTCCGCCAGGGAATGCCGGACTTCCCTGGCATGACCATCGTCCGGCGCTACGGCGCAGTAAGCGTCCAGACCCAGCAGTATGAACGCCCACGCACGGGGCGATCGGAAGCTCTCCGCGATCGACACTGCCTGGGCGAACAAGGCAGCAGCCCACAGGCGCCGGGCCGGGCTCGCGTCGCTGCGCGCGGCCTCACCCAACGCCCAGAGTGTCCGTCCGTGACTGTCTTCGGAGCCCCTGTCCTCGAGCCAGGTTCGATCGAAGCCCATGAAGTTACGAAACTGCCTGGTGTCGGGATTCCAGGCATGCTGCACGAAGGCTGCAAATCGAGTCGTCAGGACATCCGGCAGCGGCCGTTCGCCCGGACCATTGAGAGCGCAGGCCAGAAGCAACGCCCGAGCGTTGTCGTCGACGCAATAGCCGTGCGCGCGATCGGGCACCGAATGCACCGCATGCTGGAACAGGCCGACATCGTCGCACATCGACAGGAAGTAGCCGATCTGCATATCGGGCGGCACGGGACTACGGAGCTCCGGCGCGCTCACCTCGGAGCGCACGAAAACCTTCAACCGATGTCCCTGCCGTGCATTCTCGAAGACGGCCGCGTAGCGCTCGGCCACCCGCTCCCATGTCATCATCCGGCTCGCCGCATAGGCACGCCGGGACATCGCCTGCCGGCGGGCGGTGTCGGTCAGCAGGTTCGCGATCTCGCTGCCGATAGCTGCGGCGTCGCCGAACGGAACCAGAACTCCGCACTCGTCAGCAAGCAGCTCGCGTGCGTGCCAATATGGCGTCGAGACAACCGGCTTCCCCATTCCGAAACTGTAGGCCAGGGTGCCCGACGTCATCTGGGCCTCGTTGAGATAGGGCGTGACATAGACGTCGCACATCGAGATGAATTCGAGCAGCGTCGCCAGATCGGCGAACCGGTCGAGGAACACCACGTGATCGTCTATTCCGAGTTCGCGGACCCGCGCCATTAAGCCTTCGCGATAGGCTTCGCCCTCGTTCCGAACCAGGTTGGGATGCGTCGCGCCGAGCACGACATACACTGCGTTCTCGCAGCGCCTCAGAATCAAAGGCATCGCATCGATCATCACGTCGATGCCTTTGTTGGGCGACAGCAGGCCGAATGTCAGGATCACCGATTTCTGCTCAAATCCTAGTCTGGCCTTCGCGGCAGCGGGCTCGACGAAGGCGACGTCGGGAATGCCGTGGGGGATGACCTCGATCTTGTCGTCGGGCACCAGATAGACGTCCCGCAGCAACTCGCGGCCCTTGTGGGCCATCACCACGACCTTCGACGACGCATCGACGATGCGCTCCATGACGTTTCGTTGCGCAGCCGTCGGATCGGCGAGCACGGTGTGGAACGTCGTCACCACCGGCATGGTGAGGCGGGACAGCAGCACCAGGATATGGGCCCCGGCTTCACCACCGAAAATACCAAATTCGTGCTGCAGGCACACGGTGTCGAACTGACCGGCATTGAGGAAGTCCGCGGCACGCATGTAGTCTTCGATGTTGCCATCCTTGATCTGGAAAGCAACCGCCGGAGGATAATTATAGGTCTGGCCGCGATCGGTCATCGCCACGATGCAAGCCTCCAAGTCCGGGCGCGCAATCGATATCGCGTTCTTCAGGTCTGTCGTATAGGTCGCAATACCGCACCGGCGAGGCAACGAGTTGCCGATGACGGCGATACGGCGGAGCGGCGTCATGTCAGCACCTCGATGATTTCGCTGCCGGAGAGAGCGTCGGTGGGTTTCGTCATGCGTCCGCTGAAATCTTGCAGCAAGGATGCAATTGGATCCGGTCCCGGATAGGCGATCAGGATGCTCATCCCGCTTGAACCAACGTCGATGCCGGCGCTATCGGATTCAATGAAGATCGCGTCCCCGACGGTTGCATTGGCCCGTCCGATGCGCCCCTCCCCCTCGATCACGAGAATCCAGGCTTCCCGATCAGTCCGGAGTCCCCAAAGCGAATTCGCCTGAAGATTGATCCGCTCGAACACGAAATGCGAACTCGCGACCAGAACCAGTCGCGCCTCGGTGAGGCGTCGCGCAGGCGGTTGTGTCGGAGATGGCCCGGCTTCGGCGGCAGCCACGACGCTGTCTTCGTGCAATTCGCGATGCCGGCCGAAATCGAACAGGCGAAATGTCGTATCGCTGCGCTGCTGGATTTCGGCGAGCACGATATCTGCGCCGATGGCGTGGATCGTACCGCCGGGAACG
>JGI25160J50197_1001487_pt1 | contig 11645 bp, 10 predicted proteins | sample AraplaMF_Cvi_mMS_FD_50197 | JGI IMG/M metagenome (IMG submission 50197)
GACGATGTCGCCGTATTCCGGATCGGAGGCAAGGACGCGTCCTGAAAGAAAGGACGGCGCCAAAGGCAGGGAATAGCGGCCGTAGCCATAGGCATATTTCGCCGCGAAGACGTAGTCGCCGACCATCAGCGTCGGCACCATCGAATTGGAGGGGATGCTGAACGGCTGATACAGGACGAAGCGAAACAGGATCAGCGGGGACCACAGCACGGGGACCAGCAGGATCAGCACGACGATCACCTTCCACTCCCGCGATCGCGCCGTCGGCGGCCGGATGGTGTCCTGAACAATCGTCATGCGCCTGCCCTGATCAAACCAATGGTCATCGCGAGACTACGCAACCCTCGCGCGCGTGCAATCCCACGTCCGTAATTTTGGTCGCACAGGCCTCGTTCCGCGTTCATTGCAAGCGACGACGACGGATATGTGAAGGGCCNCCCGTGGCAGGGGGTTCTCCTCCATCAGCCGGGCGGTGTTCAGCGTGGCCGCGGTCTCCTCCTGCAGCGCGACCCCGAGGGCATTGAAGTCGGCGCGGCATGCGCTAATCTGACGGGATATTTTTCAATTTTTCCCGGACGGCTTTCATGCGCCTCTTTTCCAGAAGTCTCCCGCGCGGACTCTGTTTGGCTCTCCTCACCTCCTGGCTTGGCCTTGGTTCCGTCTTTGCGGAGACGCGGGTCGCACTCGTGATCGGCAACGGCGCTTATGCCGCGACGGCGCAGCTTCCGAACCCGTCGCACGATGCCGAAGACGTCGCGGCCTCGCTGAGGCGCAGCGGCTTCGAGGTGATCCAGGGCATCGACCTGCGCCAAGCCGACATGCAGGACCTGACCATCCGCTTCGCGCGCGCCGCGAGCAGAGCCGACGTCGCCATGTTCTATTACAGCGGCCATGCGATGCAGTACAACGGCGTGAACTATCTGATGCCCGTCGACGCCACGCTGACCGATGAGGCCGACCTCAAGCGCTTCGTGCGGGTCGACGACATCGTGAACGATCTGCAGCAGGCCAAGAACCTGCGCATCCTCGTGCTNGATTCCTGCCGCGACAATCCGCTGGCCGACATGCTGAAGCGCTCCGCGACGCGCGCGGCCTCGGTCGGACGCGGCCTGTCGAGGGTCGAGGCGCCGCGCGGCACCATCGTGTCGTTCTCGACGCAATCGGGCCAGGTCGCCGCCGATGGTGCCGGCCGCAACAGCCCGTACACGACGGCGTTCCTGAAACACATCGAGGAGCCGCAGGAGATCGGCGACGTCTTTCGCGACATCAGCAGCGAGGTCTACGATTCCAGCGGCAAGACCCAGCTGCCTGAGCTGTCGCTATCGATCATCGGCAAGTTCTACCTGAACGGACCGGTGTCGGTCACGATCGCACCCGGGGCTCCGCAAACCGCGCCGCGCGCCGACCCTTGCGCATCCGCGGAGGCGCACTGGAAGGCGGCCGACACCATCGGCACCGTCGGCGCCTTCGAGGATCATCTGACGCGATTTTCGGGCTGCAGCTTCGCCAGCCTTGCCAAGGCCCGGATCGACGGCCTGAAGCAGAAGATGGCGCTGGCCCCTGCGGCCGGCGAAGGCAGGGCCTTTGACGGCAAGTGGGACGTGACCGTGAGCTGTGCCAGCTCCGGCAAGGCCATGGGCTATACCCGAGCCTTGTCGGCCACCATCGCCAATGGCGTATTTCATGCGGAGGATCGGGACCCGCGGACGAGCAGCACGCTCGCGATCGATGGACAAATAGGCGCGGACGGGAAAACCACGCTGAGTGCGCGAGGTCTCACGGGTCCNAGCGCCTATACCGTCAACAACAGCGCTCCCGGCTCACCCTATGGCTANACGATCGAGGCGCAGTTCGAGCGGAGCCGCGGCAGCGGCAAACGCAACGAATTGCGTCCGTGCAGCTTCACTTTCGTCAAGCGGTAACGCGGTCATACGCCGGTCTGGCTGATGAATTTGGTATTGAAATAGCCCTCCATGGCCTCGGTGCCACCTTCCGAGCCGTAGCCGGAATCCTTGATGCCACCGAACGGGACCTCTGGCAGCGCGAGACCGAAGCTGTTGATCGACATCATGCCGGCCTCGACCGCCGCGCCGACCGCGGCCGCGGTCTTTGCCGAGCTGGTGAAGGCGTAGGAGGCAAGACCAAACGGCAGCCGGTTCGCTTCCTCGACCACTTCGTCGAACGACGAGAAGCGCGAGATCAGCGCGAGCGGGCCGAACGGCTCCTCGTTCATGGCGCGCGCGTCCTTCGGCACGTCGCTGACCACGGTCGGCTCGAAGAAGTGGCCCTTGTTGCCGACGCGCTTGCCCCCGGTCTCGAGNTTCGCGCCCTTGCCGACGGCATCCTGCACCATGCCCTCGATGGCGGTGACGCGGCGCGGGTTGGCGAGCGAGCCCATTTTCGACTCGGGATCGAGGCCGTTGCCGACCTTGAACGCTCTGGCGCTGTCGACGAACTGGTCGACGAATTGCCGGAACACGTCGTCCTGCACCAGCATGCGCGTCGGCGAGATGCACACCTGGCCGGCGTTGCGATATTTTGCTGCCGCCAGGATCTTGGCTGCCGACGTGACNTCGGCATCCTTGAACACGATCGCCGGCGCATGGCCGCCAAGCTCCATGGTGGCGCGCTTCATGTGCAGACCCGCAAGCGCATTGAGCTGCTTGCCGACATGCGTCGANCCGGTGAACGAGATCTTCCGGATCACTGGATGCGGGATCAGATATTCGGAGATTTCCGAAGGCACGCCATAGACNAGGTTGATGACCCCCTCCGGCACGCCGGCATCGGCAAAGGCACGGATCAGTTGCGCGGGCGACGCGGGCGTCTCCTCCGGCGCCTTGACGATGATCGAACAGCCGGCGGCGAGCGCGGCAGAGAGCTTGCGCACGACCTGATTGATCGGAAAATTCCACGGCGTGAACGCCGCGACCGGGCCGACCGGCTCCTTCATCGCGATCTGGTAGATCCCGGGTCCGCGCGCGGGAATCAGCCGGCCATAGGCGCGTTTGGCTTCCTCGGCGAACCATTCGATCACGTCGGCGGCGGCCATCGCTTCCATCTTCGCCTCACCCAGCGTCTTGCCCTGCTCCATGGTCAGCAGCGGCGCGATCTCGTCATTGCGGTCACGCATGATCGCAGCTGCCTTGCGCATGATCCGGCATCGCTCGAACGGCGCGACATTGCGCCAGACCTTGAAACCCGCAGCAGCAGCCGTCAGCGCCTCGTCGAGGTCGGACCGACCGGCATGCGCAACGGTGCCGATCACCTCCTCGGTCGCGGGATTGCGGACCTCGATGATCTTGCCCGAATGGGCCGGCCGCCACGTGCCGCCAATGAAAAGCTGGGTGTTCGAATAAGCCAACGAAGCCTCCTATTGCGTCGATCTGTGACAGATTGCGTCCGCTGCGTGCGTCATCTCGGGTCCGAGATAGGCACGAAAGCGCGGCTCGGCGGTNAGGCTGCGGAAGTCCGCCATTCGCGTCACCCCCCCGCCGGCCACGAACAGGAATTGCCCGGCGATCTCGGCGAGGATATCGAGGTGCCAGCTCGCCGTCGGATGCATGCAGAGGATGACCAGCCTGCCTTCGTCTCGCAGCTTGCGGAAGAAGTCGAGCATGAAGCCGATGTAGCCGTCCTGAAGGTTGAACTGCGGTTCGTCGAACAGATGAACCAGCGGCGTCCGGGTCGGCGACGGCGCCAGCAAGGCGGACGGAACGCGCTTGCGGAAGCGCCTGACCTGATAGGATTGGTGATANTGGATCGCGAGCCTGTCGCGCTCGCGATACTTGACCCCATGGATATCGGTCCCTGCGACCAGCACGCGCCCCGAGGTCGGCGCATTGGAGCCGGTCATCATCTCGAACAGGGTCGTCTTGCCGGCACCGTTCGGCCCGACGACGCCGACGATACCGGGCTCGTCCAGCGACAGGTTTGCCTGCAGCGTAAACGTCGGACGGCGGACGATGCGGCCTCTGGTATAGACCTTGTGGATATCATCGAGCACGAGCAGCGGTGTGGCCACTTATTGTACTCCCAGCAAGCGCTGCCGAAGCGAACGATCATCGCGCAAGACNGCGGCTTCGCCGGTCCAGACGATCCGGCCGCGATCGATCACCGCCGCGTGGTCTGCGACTGACAGCGCGATCTCGGCATTNTGCTCCACGACAAGCGAGGCGATGCCCTCGTCCTTCATGCGCGAGATGGTGGCGAGCACGTCGCCGACGATCTTNGGCGCCAGGCCCTGGCTCGGCTCGTCGAACAGCACCAGCCCGGGCGAGCCGACCAATGCGCGGGCAATGGCGACCATCTGCATCTCGCCGCCCGACAGATTCTCGCAATCGCGCTCCATGAGATATTCGAGCGGCGAGAAGATCGCGGCGGCTTCCTTGACGCTCCAGTTGCGAAAGCGCGTACGCTTTTGCGCGATCGCGAGATTGCGCGCCACCGACAAGGTCGGACATAGCCGACGGTCGTCCGGCACCCAGCCGATGCCGGCGCGCGCGATCTCATGGGTCGGATCGTGCGTCACGTCATGCCCGTCGAAACGGACGGCGCCGCGGCGCGGGCGCGTCAATCCGAGGATCGAGCGCAGCATGGTGGTCTTGCCTGCGCCGTTGGGTCCGAGCAGCGCGAACACCTTGGCTTGGGCGATGGCGAGCGAGGCGCCGAACAGCGCCTGGGTTTCGCCGTAGAAAGTGTCGATCCCGTCCACTTCGAGGATCATGCGAACTTCCCCAGATTGGAGCGGCGCACCCATTCGTTCTGTTGCAACTCGTGCGGCGTGCCGCGCGCAACCACCTGACCCCAATGGATGACCGAGATGCGGTCGGCGAGCGAAAACAGGAACTCCATGTCATGCTCGATCGCGACGATCGTGAGCTTGCCCTTCAGACGCGCGACCAGTGTGGCGAGGCGCTGCACGCCGTCGGAGCCGAGGCCGGAGGTTGGCTCGTCCAGGCACAGCACGCGCGGCGCCTGCGCCAGCGCCACCGCGATCTCCAGCGCGCGACGGTCGCCATAGGAGAGGTCCTTGGCGCGGATGTCCCCCCGATCGGCAAGCCCCACCGCGGCAAGCGCGTCGGACGCCTTGACCGCAAACCGGCTATCGCCAGCCGCGGCATTGGCGATATCGAAGCCACGGGCGCGAAACTCGGGCAGGCCCATCATGACGTTGTCGCGGGCGGAGAACTCGTCGAACAGCGTCATGATCTGGAACGATCGGGCGATGCCCTTGGCGGCAATGCGGTGCGGGCTCAATCCCGTGACGTCCTCGCCGCCGAGCAGGACTCTGCCGCGGCTCGGCTTCACCCTGCCCGTGAGGACGTTGAAGAAGGTGGTCTTGCCCGCCCCGTTCGGCCCCATCACGCCGTGAAACTCGCCCTCGGCAACCGCGAGATCGACGCTTTCCAGCACGACGCGATCACCAAAACGGACGTGAANGCCNGCGGCCTCGATCATGCTCATGGCCCGCCTCCGACCAACAGNCGCATCGCCGACGTGCCGCGGCGCCGCAGCGCGTCGATCGAATGCCGGTGCACGGCGGCTGAAAGCGCACCGGCGATGCCTTCGGGACGGAACAGCACGATGGCGATGAACAGCAGACCGAAATAGAGCATCCAGGCATTGGTCCATGCACCGATCACGTCNCGGGCCGTGAGGAAGAGAAACACGCCAATCACCGGGCCCCAGAAGCTGACGAGCCCGCCGCCGACCAGAGTCATCATCACGACGTAGCCGGATTGATGCAGGCTCATCACGTCAGGAAAGGCGGCGAGCTGCGCCATCGCGAACAGTCCGCCGGCAAAACCGGACACGGCAGCCGACAGCGCGAAGATCGACGCCTTGTAGAGCCACACATTGTAGCCGAGATGGGCGGCGCGAATTTCACTCTGCTTGATCGCCGCGACGACGCGGCCATAGGGCGAGTGCACAAGACGCCACAGGGCGGCTGTCCCGACAGCGAACACGGCGAGCACGAAATAGTAGAATGCGACGTTATCGGTGAGGTCGAACGACATCAGCCCGAAATCGGCCGGCAGCCGCTTGATCTTGAGGAGTCCGTCCTCGCCGCCAGTGATCCGGTGCGACTTGATCGCCAGCGTCCAGAAGATCTGGCCGAAGGCGATCGTCATGAAAGCATAGTAGATGCCGCGCCGATGCGAGATGAACAGCGCCACCAGCGCTCCGGCTAGCCCGGCCACCGCGGCTGCGGCAGCAAGGCAGAGCCAGAGATTGGCGACGATATCGAGCTGACAGAGCCCGAACGCATAGGCCCCGATGCCAAAATAAGCGCCATGCCCGAACGACGGAAGTCCGGCCGTGCCCAGCACCAGGTTGAACGCCAGCGCGTAGAGCGACCATATCAGGATNTCGATTCCCAAATAGGGATAGAGCCCGATCCGCGTGATCCAGAGCGGTACCGTTGCCAGCACCAGCCACAGCACCAGCATCGTCGGCGTGACGAGGCGCGCGGCGTCGGATGACGTTTTTGATCCCACAATCATTCCTCAGGCCTCGAGCACGCTTTTCTTGCCCCACAAGCCCCGCGCACGGAAGCTCACGACGGCAACGAGCAGGATGTACATCGACAACAGCGACCATTCGGACGCATAGGCGCCGGCAAGCCCGACGCAGAGCCCGACCAGAAGTCCAGCCACCACTGCGCCCCAGAAACTGCCGACGCCGCCGAGCACGATCACCAGGAACGCGGGGATGACGGCGTCGACGCCCATATGCGGACGGATGCCCCAGATCGGCGCGACGATGATGCCGGCGACCGCGGCCAGCATGGTGCCGAACAGGAACACCAGCAGGCGCAATCGCGACAGGTTGATGCCGAGCGCGCGAACGATCTCGCTGTCATGAGCGCCAGCCTTGACGGTCGCGCCGAACGATGTCTTTTCGATCAACAGCCAGACCAGACCGATGATCCCGGCGGCGATGGCCGCGGCGTAGAAGCGATAGGTCGACCAGATCAGATCGCCGAATAGAAAGCCGCCATTGATGGCGGACGGCACCTGCAGCACATAGTCGCGCGTGCCCCAGACCAGGCGGATCAGCTCCTCGATCACCATCGCCGCACCGAAGGTCAGGAGCAGCCCGTACAGCGGATCCTTGCCGTAGGTGCGCCGCATGCAGAGTTCGATCAGCATGCCGACCAGGCCCACGATCGCGGGCGCGATGACCAGCGTCGCGACATAGCGCCAGCCAAGCGGCAGCGCGAGCCACACCTTGGCAAGATCGGCCGGCAATGGCGGACGCGGTCCGGTCAGCTGCATGGCGACATAGGCGCCGAGCGCGAACAGCGAACCATGCGCGAGGTTGATCTGCTCCATCAGCCCGACGATGAGCATGAAGCCGAGCGCAATCAGTGCGAACAACAGGCCGAGCGTCAGGCCGTTCAGGAGGTGCGGAAGAAGGTCGAACAAGATCTGGGTCTCGCAACTGACATTTGCTCACACCCGGGACACGGCTGGCCCGGGCGCGCGGCGCGCGAGATTGCGCGCCGCTCGTTCTGCGATATGACGCGCCCGTCTAGGAATCGACGGTCGGAACTTGCTCGTAAGGCGTGAGCTTGCACTTGCCAGGCGCGGCGTCATCCGCTGCCGCCTTTGGCTCGGTCCAGCTGATGATCTCGAACAGGTCGGTGTTGTCGGCCGGCTTTACGTTGCGCCGCGCCAGATAGATCGTCTGCTGCATCTGGTGCGTCGCCGGGTCCATGTAGGCATCGAAATGCTGCATGCGGTCGGTCGCCGAGATCTTGAGATTCTCGAGTTCCTTGATGATCTTGACGTTGTTGGTCGACCCTGCCCGCTCGATCGCACGGAGCAATTCGCGGGTCGACATGTAGCCGTTGTAGGAGACGTTGCCCGGCACCGGGATCGGGCCGTCCTTGTTCGCCGCCTGCCATTTCTTGACGAAGTCGGCGACGCCCGGCAGCTGCAGCTTGTGATACCAGGTGGTGCCGAACACGCCGAACAGGCTATCGGGCGCTCCCCAGACGTCGGGCCAGTCCTGCTGGTTGTTGATCCACGCCGGCTTGCCGTCGAGCTTGAGCTGCGCCACCTGCTCGCGCAACGCCTTGATGTCGTCGCCGCCGATCGCGGTTGCGACCACGTCGGGCTTGGCCTGCTGGATCTTCAGCAGATAGGCGGTGAAGTCGCGGGTGTTCTGCGGCACCAGCAGGTTGTCGATGATCTTTCCGCCAGCCGCCTCGACCTGCGCCTTGGTCGCGGCGGAGGTCGTGTGACCCCAGACGTAGTCGTTGGTCAGCAGCATCCAGTTCTTGCCGATGGAATCGACCGCGTTCTTGACCGACGCCTTGGAGAAATTGGTGCCGTTGCCATCCCAGACGAACTTCACGCGCGAGCAGTTCTCTCCGGCCTCGCTCGGCGCGGAGGAATTGGTATTCATGTAGATCACGCCGTATTTGCTGGCGACCTGCGTGATCGCATTGGCGACACCGGAATGCAGCGCGCCGATCAGGATGGTGCAGTCCTCGCGGGTGATGAACCGTTCGGCGACCCGGCTGCCGGTCGCCGGCGTCGTCTCGGTGTCCGCGGTGATGAACATCACCTGTCGCCCGAGCACGCCGCCCTTGGCGTTGAACTCGTCGATCGCCATCTTGATGCCGCGGAAATCGTCCTGGCCGCTGTTTCCATATTGGCCGCTGGCATCGCAGGTCAGGCCGAGCTTGATCGGCTTGGCCGCACCTTGCGCCCACGCGTGATTCTCTTTCCACGGCCCAAAGAAGCTGCCGGTGCCGCCGATGACGCTCGCCATCAAGCTGCCCTTCAAAACGCTTCGCCGTGAGATCTGACGCCCTCTCATCGTTTCCTCCCGTTTTAGAAGTCTTTTGCTTTTTTCTCTGATTAGAATATTCGTTCCATTTGTTATGTAAAGTGGAATATTTGATCCAAACGATGAAATGCCGTTAAACAGGCGACCGATCCGGAGACCCGAGGCGATGAACAAGTCACAGGGCGCAATGAGCTACGACGAGCTGCGCGGCGCCATTGCCCAGCGGCACCGGGCGCTGTCCGGCCGGCTGCAGCAGATCGCGGAGTTCGTGCTCGACCACCCGACGGACGTCGCACTCGGCACCGTCGCGGAGGTGGCGCAGCGTTCGGGCGTGCCGCCGTCGGCGATCGTCCGCTTCGCCCACGCGCTGGGATTCGGTGGCTTCACCGAGATGCAGCTGGTGTTCCGCTCACGCCTCGTTGCCGGCGTTGCGCCGAGCTACAAGGCGCGGCTCGCCCGTATGAAGAGCGAGGAGAAATCGGTGCTCGGCCGCCAGCCGGCCGCGGTGCTGGGGCGCTTCGTCTCGGAAGCGCAATCGTCGCTGGTCACGCTGAGCCAGTCCGTACATGCGCGCGAGCTCGACGCGGCAACCGCGATCTTATCGAAAGCGCGCGACATCTATCTGCTCGGCCTTGGCGGCTCGTTTCCGGTTGCGACCCATCTTGCCTATGTGCTGCGCAAGCTCGGACGGCGCGTCGTCCTGCTCGACGGCACCGGTGGCAGCATCCACGAGCAGTCGCATGCCGCGACCGGGGAGGACGCACTGGTCGCGATCAGCTTCCGGAATTACTACCCGGACACGGCGCGGCTGTTTCCCGAACTGGTCGCGCGCGGCGTCCCCACGATTTCCATCACCGACAGCCTGCTGAGCCCGATCGTCGAGGGAGCGCGCGTCGTATTCGAAATCCAGGACATGCCCGAGCCGGCCTTGCGCACGCTGGTCGCTCCGATGTGTCTCGTGCAGGCGATGGCAATCGGCCTCGACCTCGCGGCCGATTAGGTTTAAAAACTGGAGAAGTTCATGGCAGCACATGACGGGAAGATATTGGCAGGCCAAGTGGCGCTGGTGACCGGCGCCGGGCGCGGGCTCGGCCGCGCCTTCGCGGAGAAGCTCGCCGCGCTGGGCGCCGACGTCGCCATTCACGGCATGCGCGAGAACGGGCCGGCGGAATATGGCGAGGGCACGACCCTGACCGCAGTGGCCGAAGAGATCGGCCAGCAATCCGGCGTTCGCACCACGCGCGTGCGAGGCGATCTCACCAAGGGCGAGGATATCGCGCGCGTGATCGCCGAGACGGAAGCAGCACTCGGCCCGATCGACATCCTCGTGCACAATGCCGGCGGTGACATCGCGGCCGCAGGCGGCAAGCCCGATCCGAACGACGCGGTCCACATCAAGGAAGCCGATGTGCGCGCGGTGCTGGAGCGCAATCTGCTCTCGACCATCCTGACCTGCCAGGCGGTCGCGAAGGGAATGATGGAACGGAAACGCGGCCGCATCGTCACGCTCGGCTCGGTCGCCGCTTTCAAGGGACGCACCCAGGGTTCGATCTACGCAGTGTCGAAGGCCGGCGTGACCCACTACACACGATGCCTTGCCGACCAACTCCGCCCCTACGACATCGCCGTCAACTGCATCGCGCCAGGCGACACCCGCACCGGCCGCTTCCTCGGCACGCGCGCGGTAGATCCCGACAGAATGGTCGAGACAGGCACGCTCGACCGCATCGCCGCCGTCGACGAGGTCGCGCGCGTCGTCGAGTTCTTCGCAGGTCCCATGGGCGCGTTCGTCTCCGGCCAAGTGCTGCGGATCGACGGCGGCGGACAGTGCTGGCCGGGCTGACAGAGCGGAAAAAGAAAAGGGCCGCTGCGAGCGGCCCTTTGCATCATCGGGAATTGAAACGACCTCACTCCACCCGCGCCAGCACCGCGAGCTTGCGAATGCCCTTGTTCTTGTAGGCATCGAGGAACGCGTAATAGTCCTTGAACGACACGCAGCCGTTGGAATCGCCGTTCGGTCCGAGCATGAAGGTGTGGGCGAGCAGGCCATCGCGGCCGTAGATCGCGCTCTCGCCGCCGATCGGGGTCAGGCGCAACGCGGGCACGCCGTGGAACAGCGCTTCGCGCGGCTTCAGCGTGTAGATGTGCGGCGGCGTCACGCCGCGCATGCGCACACGCGAGGAACGGGGATCGTCGAGATTGGAGCCGAGGCCGGAATGCGCCTCGAGCTTGGTGCCGTCGGGGAGATAAACCGTCTTGGCGGTGATGTCATAGACCGCGGTGTCGCGCTCATAGGGCGCCGAACCACCGAGCATGGGGTTCTGCTCCCTCGGCGCGATGGACGCGGTCACGCTGGCATCGGCCGAGGCATAGGCCAGCAGTCCGCCGGACGGCTCGCGCTTGCCCCAGAGTTTTTCGACCATCGACTGGCGCGGGCCGGTGATCGACATCACTGCGGCCTTGGCGCGGTCGGCGAACGACTTCTTCGCTTCGGGTGCCGGCACGATCTGCGCCGGGTCGGCCGAGGCGAGCTGTATCTGGGCGTCCGGAGCGCGCTTGGCCTTGTCCGCAGTCTTGTCAGCGGCCTTCTCAGCCATCTTGGCCGGGGCCGACGGCTTCAGCGCTTCCGCCACCTTCGCGATCACGCTCTGCTTCGACGCATCTTTAGCGACCGCAACCTGGGTTGCCGGCGCGGCGGTGGACGCGTTCGATGCCACGCCCTGGGTCGCAGCCGCAGCAAAGCGCTCGTTGAACATCTCGCGCGAGATCGGGGCGGCGACCTGCAATCGATCGGGCAGCAGCGCAAAGGCTTCCTTGATGGCGTCGCCGGCCTCGCGCAGCGC
>JGI25160J50197_1001488_pt1 | contig 11643 bp, 10 predicted proteins | sample AraplaMF_Cvi_mMS_FD_50197 | JGI IMG/M metagenome (IMG submission 50197)
TCGTGGATGCGCTGAAAATAACATTCATAGCTGCGATTGCGCATCGATGCGGCTTTCCATTCGCTCATTTCGATGCCGGCCTCTCGAAGAGAGCCGCAGATATTTGGCCCCGCGAAGCGCCACGTCCGCAGAAACTGACTGGCCAGCTCCAGTTTCGGAACCTCAATCAGCTTCAGCGATACAGAGGTCGGCGGAAGAGGAGCAGGAGCCGCCGTATCAGGGCGGACTGATATGCGTGATGATCGGGCGGCCTTATCGAGCGCTTGATACTCAAAGCGACCAGCCGGATCTTCGACGTGACGGATTTCATGGTAAAAAACAGCGATGCCGACAAGAAGCAAAACGGGTATCAAAAGCGCCGGCCAAAGCAGCCAGCGGCGGTTGCTCCGTAAGAGGAACCTCCAGTGCCGCGGCTGGCTGTCGCGAGGAGGACCAACTGCCGACGACACTTTATCCACGGCGATCCCCCGCAAGCTTACGACCAGCGGCGTCGGTCGGCGCGTGGCCAATCGGCCCCTGCGGCTAGTCTCTTCTGAGGCGAGCAACGATGTGAAAGCGGGTACAGCCGACTCACCTTCAACACTGCGATTCTGATGCCGACTGTATAAAGCGTCAAGCAGGAACCTCGGGGCGGCGATTTTCGGGACGATGCGCTAGTAACGCGCGGACCCGCATATGTCGAAAACAGGGTTCCGTCGAGCAACCTAGCTTAGCTATATTTGCCGACAATGGTGGCCTCTGTCGCGGCGCGCAAAGCGTCTTCGGCAAAGGTTCACTCCTTGACGTTTCGGCCCTGCCTCTTCTTTGCGGGCACGAGATCGGGATGCCGGACAGTCTCATCCTCAATCAGCCACGGGACTTTGAGCACTCAAAAAAGGATGCGGGCAAAGCCCGCATCCTGCTTGGCATTCGCCTCAGTTCTTGGTGACGAAGTCCTTGACGTTCTCAGGCGTGACGAGCTGGAAGGGAATATAGACCTTCTTGTCGACTTTTTCGCCCTTGGCAAGCTTCAGCGCCGCGTCGAGCGAGCCCTTGCCCTGGCCGGCGGCATCCTGGAACACGGTGACGTCAAGATCACCCGCCTGCATGGCGGCAAGCGCGTCCTGGGTGGCGTCGACGCCACCGACGACGACCTTGGTCATATCCTTGCCGGCTGCCTTCAGCGCCTGGATGGCGCCGATCGCCATTTCGTCGTTGTTGGAGATGACGGCGTCGAATTCGATGCCGCTGGAGAGCCAGTTGGTCATCAGGTCGGCGCCCTGGGTGCGGTCCCAGTTGGCCGTCTGCTCTTCGACGATCTCCAGCCCCTTGCATTCATCCGTCTTGATGACGTCATGAATGTCCTGGGTGCGCATGCGCGCAGCTTGGTTGGAGAGCTCGCCCATGATCACCACGGCCTTGCCCTTGCCGCCGAGAATGCGGCAGATTTCCTTGGTTTCCAGCGTGCCGGATTCCTGCTCGTTGGAGGCGACGAAGGCCTGCTTTTCCGGCAGCGTGTCGACATTGACAGGCTGACGGTTGACGTAAACCAGCGGAATGCCGGCATCGGCCGCAAGCTTCGACATCGCCGTCGTCGCATCGGTATCGACAGGGTTGACGATGATCGCATCGACCTTGGAGGCGATGAAATTCTGGATCTGGCTCTGCTGCTTGGACACGTCGTTCTGCGCGTCTTCGACCTGCAGCGTCACACCGCTGAGTGTCTTTGCATAATCGGTCATGCCGTTGCGCAGAACCGTCAGGAAATTATCGTCGAACTTCGCCATCGAGACGCCGACAGTTTCTGCGTGAGCCGCCGTCGACATGACGAGCGCCATCGCAGTGCCCAGGATAAACTTTTTCATTTCACTTCCTCCACAAAGCGGTGCCCGGCTGCACCCTCCTCACGCCGGAGCTCCAGGCATTTGCCCTGAAGCCGCAATTTCCCCGCGCCACCTCTCCCGCGGCGCTCTGCAAAACGGAACAAACAAACCGTCAAATCCGCTCTGCGGAATATTCATTCCATTTTCTGGGAACGGCGTCAAGCCTCTTTAGCGGCGACCGGATATGGATGAAGCGCAATGCCGTGGGCCTTCACGGCCAGCACCTGCATTTCCGCCGTTGTGTAAGACGAAGCGAGCATCCATCTATGCGAGGTCGAAGACAGGCCCAGAGTCGCAGGCATCTTTGATCTTTTGCCGCGGCCCAATCATTTGAAGATTTTGGAGACAGGACACATGTCCATTTCGATCTACCGCCTCACCGTTCCGATGTTCCAGCGCGGCATCGCCAGCCTGAAAACCTACCTCGACAAGGCCGAAGCCTATGCCAGGGAAAAGAATATCGATCCCGCCATATTGGTCGCCGCTCGACTTGCGCCCGACATGCTGCCGCTCTCCGGCCAATATCAGCGCGCCAGCGACACCGCCAAATTCGCGCTCGCCCGCCTGACCGCGACCGATGCCCCGAAGTTCGAAGACAACGAAACGACGCTCGATGCGCTGCGCGAGCGCCTGGCGAAAACCGAAGCCTATCTCGCCGGCTTCTCGGCCCAAGCGCTGGAAGGCACGGAAACCCGCCAGATCACCCTGCCGGGAAAGAGCGGTATCGTGCTGCCCGGTGACGAATATATCGCCACCTTCGCCCTGCCGAACTTCTATTTCCACGTTGCGACGGCTCACGCCATTCTGCGCAACCAGGGCGCCCCGATCGGCAAGCGCGATTATCTCGGCTGAACAAAGCAATTCCAGCAAAAGCGTGCAGCGGTTTTGCCAGGTAAAGCGTGAAACGCTTGTGCCGGGAATTGCGTACAAAGCGAAAGAGAGCATTGCCGTCATTCGAAGAAGACGGCGATGCTCTACCAGGGTCGGTGCGTCACCGGCCCTCTTTCCGTCAGCTCGGTATAGGCAAGCGTCTGGTCGAGATGCCGTGCCCGCAGCGACAGAAGCTTCTCGGCATAATCGAGCCGTATCGCCGCATAGGCCGGATCCGCCGCGACATTGTCGAGTTCCATCGGATCGTTGAGAAGATCGAAGAGCAGCGGCGGCAATGCGGTAAAATGCACATATTTGAACCGTCCGTCGCGGATCACCGCCAGATTGCATTGGTTGGACCGGAGCCCGAAATGCCGCTCCGCCTCGCCATGCGCAATGTCGCGAAAATCGAATTCCCAGAATGCTGCGTCCCGCCAGCCCGGTCCGCTCCCACCCCAGACAAACGGCATGAGCGACTGGCCATCGAGCCCGTTCTTCGCGTCGATGCCGAGCCTTTGACAAAGGGTGGGAAAAATATCGGCAGCGCTGGTGAATTTGTCGACGACCCTACCCGCAGCACTGCTTGCGGGATCGCGAATGACAAGAGGAATATGATAGCTGCCGTCGAAGAAACCGCCCTTGCCGAGCATCCAGTGATCGCCCGCCATCTCGGCGTGGTCCGAGGTGAAGACAATAAGCGTGTCGTCCCAGGCGCCCGCATCCTTCAGGGCTTGCCAGATGCGGCCGAGTTGCGCATCGACCTCTGATATCATCCCGTAATAGATCGCCCGGATCGCGGCAAAATCCTCAGCGTTCCAGCCGCTGAGTGGCCCCGTTGCCCCGTAGATGAAGTTGCCCTTGCCAGAGCGTGGCATCTCGTAGGCGAGATAAGGATGACTATTCTGTTCGGCGTCGCGGTTTGCAGCGCGGGCAAAAGCCGGTCCCTCGTCGGGCTTGAACATCCGGTTGAACGGCTCCGGCACGGAAAATGGCGGATGCGGACGCAAGAAAGAGACATGTGCAAACCACGGCCTGTCGTGTTCGCCCACCCAGCGAATGAACTCGCCGGCCAGGAACGCCGTCTGGGTCTCGTCGCGCGAATAGGCCGGCGCCGCATTTGAAATTTCGCCTGCTTCGGCACCGACCGGAATATGGATGTCGCGGCTGACGGCATGCGCATGGCCGCGGGACCTGAGCCAGGAGAGCCACTGTTTTTCATGCTCGGGCAGAAGTTGGCGGGCCGTAAAGCCCGGCAGCACGCCTTCATAGGTCGTCAGATGCGGATCGCCGGCATCCATGCCGCGCGGATCGGGCGCGGTATCCGTGTAGCCGAACAGGGTCGGATCGTATCCGGCCCGCCGGGCGGCGAGCGCCAGATTGTCGAAGCGGGCATCGAGCGGCGAACCGTTGCGGCAGACGCGGTGGTTCATCTGATAAAGGCCGGTATAGAGTGTGGCCCGCGCCGGCGAGCAGGGTGCCGCCCCGGCATAGTGCCGCCGGAAGAGCGTGCCTTCCTGCGCCAGCGCATCGACACTAGGTGTCTTTACGCAAGCGTGACCGACGGCCGACAGGCTATCGCCACGCCACTGGTCGGCCGTGATCAGCAGGATGTTCGGCCGGCGCGCCTTCTCAATGCTGGTTGGATTTTGCATGCCAGGCCCAGGCGGAGCGGATGATCTCGGACAGATCATATTGCGGCACCCAGCCGAGCACGTCGCGCGCCTTGTCGTTATTGGCAACCAGCGTATGCGAATCGCCTTCACGACGGCCGATATATTCGACCGGGAAAGGCCGGTTCGATACTTCCTCGATCGCGCCGAGCAATTCCCTGACTGTCGTGCCGGTGCCGGTGCCGAGGTTGAGCGCGACGGAATCGCCGCCCTTCAACAGATATTCGACGGCGCGCACATGCGCATCGGCAAGATCCAGCACATGGATATAGTCACGCACGCAGGTGCCGTCGCGGGTCTCGTAATCGCTGCCGAACACCTTGAAACCCTGGCGGCGGCCGAGGGCCGCATCGATCGCCAGGGGTATCGCATGCGTTTCCGGCTGGTGCCATTCGCCGATCCGGCCCTCGAAATCGGCGCCGGCGGCATTGAAGTAGCGCAGCACCACCGAGCGCAGGCTCTTATATTGGTCGTAATCAGCAAGCGCCTGTTCGACGATATATTTCGTCCGCCCGTAGGGATTGATCGGCACCTGCCGGTGCGTCTCGTCGAGCGGCACGCTCTGCGGCAGACCGTAGGTGGCGCAGGTGGAGGAGAAGACGAAGGCGTTGATGCCGGCAGCCTGTGCCGCCGAAAGCAGCGTCAGCGTGCCGATCACATTGTTCTCGTAGAAGGAAACCGGATCTTTCACCGATTCGCCAACCTCGATCAGCGCCGCGAAATGCAGGATCGCCGCCGGCTTGTGCTTGGCCAGCACCTCATCCAGCCGGGCGCGATCGCGAATATCGCCCTCTTCGGCCGGCCCCCATTTGACGAACTCGCGATGGCCGTTCGAAAAATTGTCGAAGACGACAGGCGTATAACCCTTGTTCGCCAGGTCGAGACACGTATGCGACCCGATATAGCCGGCGCCGCCGACAACAAGAACCGTTTCACCTGCCATGCACCACCCTATTCTTCGTGAGAGATGAGGGAAACCTAGACGAGATACACGTCAATAAAAAGAAAGAACTGCGATCGGCGTGAACAGACAATACGTCAAATGCCGATGCCGCTTCAATCGATGCGCGATTCGTCGCCATGGCGGCCCCATCGATGACTTCAACTCCAACGCCGAACGACAATGACGCCGCCCGCCCCGCAATTTGGGCCACATCGGCGATATTCGAAAATTATTCGCGTGATTTGCATAGCCGCCCGATCTAAAGGCCTTGTACCACCATGTGATGCAACGGTCCGCAGCAATCAGCCAGGGAGGGCGCGAATGAGAAAGGCATTGGTCGTTTGGGGCGGCTGGCAGGGTCATGAGCCGGAGCAATGCGCTCATATCGTCGCCGACCTGCTGCGCGAAGACGATTTTGCGGTCGAGGTGACCGGCGATCTCGGAATATTCGGATCACCGGCGCTGGCGCAGGCCGATCTGCTGGTGCCCATCATTACCGGCGAAACGCTCGAAAAGCCTCATGCCGCGGCCCTGGTCGAAGCCGTGCGCGGCGGGCTGGGGCTCGCCGGCCATCACGGCGCCCTTGCCACGTCCTTCAAGGAAAGCGCGCCTTTCCGATATGTGTCCGGCGTCACCTGGGTGGCCCATCCCGGCAATATCATCGACTTCCGTGTCGCCGTCACCCGCCAGGACGATCCCGTGATGGAGGGCATTCCCGACTTCGACTACCGTTCGGAGCAATATTATCTCCACTATGATCCCACGGTCGAAATCCTTGCGACCACCACCTTCACCGGCGCCTACGATCCGGCGGCCCGCAATGTCGTGATGCCCGTCGTCTTCAAGCGCCATTTCGGCGCCGGCCGCATCTTCTATTCCGCCCTCGGCCACGTCGCCGCCGAATTCGACCATCCCTACATGCCGCTGATCCTGCGGCGTGGTCTCAGCTGGGCCGCCCGTCAATAGCGTTGGAGGACGAGGGAACGGTCTTGTCGATCGCCCACCCGCGCCTAGAGCGGTTCAGCTTTTAACGGAAATGCAGAACCGCTCTATGCTTTTGTTTTTGCGCAATTCCCGGCAAAAGCGCTTCGCGCTTTGCCTGGAGTTGCTCTAATCTCTCCATATGCCGGATCGCTTCTCTTTCCTGCCCGCCACTGCCGACCGCTTGACCGATATAGAAGCAGTCTTCGACGATTGCTCCGGCGGCCGGAATTGTCGCTGCGCCTACTGGTATCTTCCGAATGCCGACTACAAGGCAGGATGGGGCAAGGGGAATCGCAGCTGGTTTCGAAGCCTCGTCGCCGGGCCGCGTCCGCCGGGCATTCTCGGCTATCGCGAGAACGAGCCGGCCGGATGGTGCGGCGTCGCGCCGCGCGCCGAATTCGACCGGCTGCGCCGCTCAAAACCCTTCGTGCTGGTCGACGACAAGCCGGTTTGGTCGATCAATTGCTTCATCGTCCGCAAGCCGTTCCGGCGGCAGGGCCTGTCGCGAATGTTATTGAAACACGCCGTCGAATTCGCAAGCGCGAACGGGGCTGAATGTCTTGAAGCCTACCCCGTCGATCAGGCAGCCCGCGCTTCGAACGGAGCCGAGCTCTATCCGGGAGCGCTCTCGATGTTTCTGGATGCCGGCTTCGTCGAAGTGGCAAGACGCCTGCCGGCAAGGCCGATCGTCCGCCTGGAATGCCGCTGAATATTTCGGCAACCCAGGGATTATAAATACAGGCTAGCGAACCGCCTTGATCTGCCGGTCATTCTCGACGGCGGGAACCGTCTCGTCATAGACACGCATCAGCCGCCCCGCGGCCTTCAGCTTCTCGATAAGATCATTTCCATCAGGCGAGGCCTTCGTCAGCTCCAGCTGCTCGAACTCCCGTAGCGCCTGCGCCCAATGGCTTTCCCCGCGCCCATCCGGCCTGCCTTCCGATTCCCACAGCGAATAAGCGCGCTGGCTGACCCAGGCGTCCTTATTATGACTCATAATCAACCCCAGCGAGAAATTTGGAAGCAATATTCGACAGGCAACAAGGTGCCAAAACCGGCTTTAGGAGTCGTTAGGAGGCAGCGTTAGTTTTTAGCTAATATCGAGGAGCAGGGGATTATCCCTCGCATGCATTCCCCGACCTTGGCCTCGTACCGGCTCCAGGGTAGGGTCAGCCGCAGAAACGACAGCGATGACCGATGGCAGCCAAGACAACACTCAATGCCAAGAATCTCGAATCCCTCGGTGTCCAGCGCCTTGCCGAGCTGCTGATGGAGATCAGCACGGGCAGCGCCGCCCACAAGCGACGGCTTCGAATGGAGCTTGCCGGCAATCACGGCAGCGCCGAAGTGGCGCGTGAGGTGCGAAAGCGGCTTGCCAGCATTACCCGCGCTCGCACCGTCATAAACTGGCACAAAGCGAAGGCGCTGAAGACCGATCTGGAAACTCAACGCAAGACGATCGCAGAGACGATTGCCGCCGATGATCCCCGGGAGGCTTTCGAACTGATATGGCAGTTCCTCGCAATGGCGGATTCGATCTTTGAAAGATCCAACGACCGCGGCGGCTCACTGATCCAAAGTTTTCACCAGGCTTGCGAGGATGCTGCTGCAATCGCCAGGCTCGTCAAAATTGACGTCAATGTTCTGGCCGATAAGGTGTTCAAAGCCGTGCAGGACAATGGTTACGGCCAGTACGACAACCTGCTTGCGGCGATGGTGCCGGCCCTCGGCAAGGATGGTATCGATCGGTTGAAAACCCTCTTCGTCCAATGGTCCAAGGAGCCGAAGGACAAGCCGGCGGAAGATGAGCTCAAGGTCATCGGTTGGGGCGCGGGAGGCCCGATTTACGAGGATGAGATCTACGGTACTCACCGGGATCTGACGGTGCGCATGGCCTTACAGCAAATTGCCGACGCCCAGGGCGATGTTGATGCGTACATTGGCCAGCACCCCGAGGAAACGCGCAAGGCGCCGATGATTGCGGCCGATATCGCCAATCGCCTGCTCTCGGCCGGGCGGTCGATAGAAGCGCTTGAGACGTTGGATGAGGCCGACGCGAGAGGCTGGGCCGACATGCCATTCGAATGGCAGCTCGCCCGCGTCGCCGCACTCGAGGCCCTGGGGCGGGCCGAAGAGGCCCAAACCTATCGATGGGGGCGCTTCGAGCAGGCGCTGGATGGCGAGCATCTCAGGGCTTTCCTCAAGCGGCTGGCGGATTTCGACGATCTCGACGCCGAGGAGAAGGCATTTGCCCATGCCCGGGCTTTCCCGGACGTCCATCAGGCGCTTGCCTTTTTCCTGAATTGGCCAGCGCCTGCCGAGGCGGCAAAACTGGTGGTGATCAGGAAAGCCGAACTCGACGGCGATCTCTATGAGCTGATGACGCCGGCGGCCGAAGCTCTGGCGGAGAAACATCCGCTCGCGGCGACCATTCTCTTGCGCTCCATGATCGATTTCGCCCTCGATAACAACAGGCCCAGCCGCTATAAACACGCCGCAAGGCATCTTGCGGACTGTGCGTCCCTTGCGCCTCATATCGATGACTTTGGCGACACAAGATCCCATGACGTCTATGTCGCGGACCTCAAGCGCCGGCACGGCAAGAAGCATGGCTTCTGGAGCCTGGTGACCTAAGTCGCTTCAAATACCTTGCCTTCAGAGAGGAATCCCATGACGACCACCGCCTGGCACGCAGATCCGCTCACCTGGGGAACTGGCTCCCGCATCTTCGAAGCCTTTCTGGAGCCGACTTGCCCTTATTCGGTCAGGGCGTTCAACAAGCTCGACGAATTGCTGAGCCGAGCCGGCGAAGACAGGATCACCGTGAAGATCCGTCTGCAGTCGCAACCCTGGCATATGTATTCGGGCGTCCTTGTCCGCTGCATCATCGCAGCCTCAACGCTGGAAGGCGGCAAGCAGACAGCCAAGAAAGTGATGGCCGCCATTGCCGCCCATCGCGAGGATTTCGAGTTTGAACGCCATGCCGGCGGCCCGAACATGGACGTGACGCCGAACCAGATCATCGAGCGCCTGGAAGGCTACAGCGGCGTCAGGCTGAAGGAGGCCTTCGCAATTCCGGATCTCGACCGGGAGATCAAATGGCATTGCAAATATGCCCGGCAGAACGGCATCCATGTCTCGCCGACCTTCATGGTCGATGGGCTGGTGCAGCCCGATCTGAGCAGCGGCGATGAGGTCGGAGTCTGGGTGAAGAAAATACAATAAAACAGAGATCAAACGGCTCTGACATACAACGAGAGCGCCCGCAGCGACTGTTGTCGGCTCTCATGGACGAGTGATCCTGTAGACTAGCAAATCATCCGAATCCACAAGCTTGGTTGCGGTCTTGTCCAGATAGTCGATGACCCCGTCATGATGCTCGACGAACAGCAGGTCCTGTTTGTCGGTGGCGTTCTTGGCAACGCCGAACAGATCCGCGCCTTGCGCGCGCAACTCCTCCAGCTGCGCGATCGCAATGGCGTCATCGGCGACGAATTTCGACCATTCCTCATCGCCTCCGCCGGGCGGGAACACCCAGCCGCGCGCCCTGCTGTAGTAGATTGCGACGGGATCGCCGACCTCGGGCGCGATGGCGACGACGAGGTCGCCCGGTTGCGCCAACCGCGCCAGTTCCTCGCCAAGCAGCTTGCCCTTCATGGCGATTGGCTTCTTCATCGTCCTGACGAGGGGAAGGGTCGACCAGGCAAGTGCGACCGCCACGATGCAGATCGAGCGAAGCACGACCGCCGGCGTTAGAACGGTTCTCGATGCAAGGGTTGCCAGAAGAAGCGCGCCGCGGCCTGAGAATATCGCGACCGGTACATGGAAGATGTGGAAGTTCCACACATTGCCGGTAATCTCGCCGGCCGCCGCCAGATAGACGATCACGGCCGCAGCCAGCCACACATAGGGAATGCGCGAAAGGGTGCGTCGCCTAGGGTCTTCGGCAGGTCTGGGCGGTATCCACAAGCCGACCGCAAACAGCACGATGAACGGATAGCCGTAGAACCACAAAACCGAGGTGTTCCACGCGGATTGGAAATAGAACCTGTTCCCGAGGTATGTCCGGAAGCCATCCTCCCAGATATAGCCGCCGGTGCCGGCGACATGAAACGGCGGATAGCTGCGGCCGAGATAAATCGCCCAGCTGAAATAAGCGCCGATGACGACTAAGCTCAGGAGCCCCGACAGGAAGACCCAACTCGCCTGCTTCCACTTCTTCTCCAGAATCCAGCAGACCATCAGATAGAAGATGACGGCACCGGCGGCGAGGCCCGGTGGCTTGGAAAGTGCACCGAGCGAGAAGCTGACCGTGGCGAGCGGTAAGAGCCAACCGCTGCCGCCGGCCCAGTATTTAACGAACAGCCAGACCCCGAGAGTGACCAAGGCCAGCATCGCGGGATCGGGAAGAAACGAGCTGTCGATCATGATCGCCGCCGGCATCAACGCGTAGGCAAGTGCCGCCGCGTGGGCGTGCATCTCGCCCCAGCAGCGCGCCGTCAGCCTGTGCAGCGAAAACACCGTCACCATACTGAAGAGGGCCGCAACCATGCGGCCGAACCAGTCGTGCCAGCCGAAGAGTTGGTAGAGCAGGGCTGTGAGATAGCTGACGATCTGGAACTCGCGGCCCTGATAGCTTGGCCCGGGGCCGGTCCAACTGACCTCCGGAAAGAAGATGTTCCAGCTGCGCTGCTGGAAATTGTCGGCCATCATCGCGGTGCTGATCTCGCGCCAGCTGAAGCCGTCGACCAGCGGCAAGGTGATCTTGTGGAACCTGAAGACGATCGCAATGAACAAGATCCCCAGCAAGATCGCCGTGTTGAAGATCAGGAAGTTGCGAGCCGCCATGTCCCGGTCGGTCGCCCGCTGCGGGTATGGCTGACCTTCGGCCTGGTTCAAATCCGGGTCGTCCGGCATCGGATCGAGAGGAAGATTGGGCTGAGCGGGATCTCGCAGCCAGTGCGGTCGGCTGCGGAGCGGCTCGTAGGCTTCACCGAGCAGCGGCTTGGAAGGCTTGCGGGGCGGCTTTGTCATGCCGGCACTTCATCAGCAATGCCTTAAAAAGCAATTCGCCCAGATTGATTATTGACGCATCCGCACTGGAACTGCGACACCGCAGTCCGGCATCCGCTTGTCCGCCGAAAGAGCTACGGCGCCTTCCCGCTCTGATGTCTCGGTATTTCAGCGGTTTGCAGGAAAATTATGCGACGCTTGAAGCGTTATGGCGGAGAGGGTGGGATTTGAACCCACGATACCCTTGCAGGTATGCCGCATTTCGAGTGCGGTGCATTCGACCACTCTGCCACCTCTCCGC
>JGI25160J50197_1001490_pt1 | contig 11633 bp, 9 predicted proteins | sample AraplaMF_Cvi_mMS_FD_50197 | JGI IMG/M metagenome (IMG submission 50197)
CGCTGGCACTGTAGAGCGCATCATTGCCCTTCCGGGTCAGCCCTTCCGGCCCGTTGTCGACGTCGAGCAGAATGGCATCGAAGGCCGAGCTCTTGGCGCCGATAATTTCGCCGACGTCGATCTCGCGGATGCTCACCCTCGCATCGTCGAGGCTGCCACCAAAAACCTCCGCCATCGGGCCTCGCGCCCAGGCAACGACCGAGGGGACCAGCTCGGAGACCACGATCTTCGCCTTGGCGCCGAGCACGGCCAGCGCCGCGCGCAGCGTAAAGCCCATGCCGAGGCCGCCGATGAGGACGACAGGCTTGGCAACCTTCTCGATCTGCTTCGCCGCCAGCGTCGCGAGAGCGGCCTCCGAACCCGACAGGCGGCTGTTCATCAGCTCGTTGGTGCCGAGCTTGATCGAGAACTCCTTGCCCCGCCGCATCAGGCGGAGCTCCTCGTCGGAGCCGGGGATTTTGGCGGTGTCGATCTTTTCCCAGGGAATCATGGGGGAGCTTTAGCACGATCGCAATTCGTAGGGTGGGTTAGCCGAAGGCGTAACCCACCAACTTTGTCCCGCATTTGCTGAAACATGGTGGGTTACGCCGAGCGATTTGCGCTTCGCGCAATCCGCTGGGCTAACCCACCCTACTGTTCCGATTACCCGCCCGCCCAGACGTCGAGCACATATCGGTTCTTCGTCCCCATCTCCTCGATCCAGCGGGCACTGGCGGCGGCATCGCTGCCGGTCTTCTCGCGATGGACCGCGACCAGCGCGGCCTTCACGTCGGGCTCCATCTTGCTGCCGTCGCCGCAGACATAGATGATCGCGCCCTGCTCGATCAGCGGCCAGACCTTGTCCTTCTGCGCGGCGAGCACGTGCTGCACATAGGTCTTCGGTCCATCAGCGCGCGAGAATGCGGTGAACAGCTCGGTGATGCCGTCTGCCGCAAGCTTCTTCAGTTCGTCCGCGTAGAGAAAATCCTGGTCGGGATGGCGGCAGCCGAAGAACAGCATGGCCGGACCGAGCGTGGCGCCCTTCGCCTTGCGCGCGGCGCGCTCCTGGAGGAAGCCGCGGAACGGCGCGAGGCCCGTGCCCGGCCCGATCATGATGATCGGCAACGAGGGATCATCCGGCAGGCGGAAGCCGGCCTTGGTCTCGCGCACCGTGGCGTAGATCGCATCGCCGGCGCGGCGATTGGCGAGATAGTTCGAGCAGATGCCCTTGTAGGTACCGCGCCCCGAGGCGGCCGGTCCCTCGACCACGCCGACCGTGACGCTGCAACGCGCCGGGTCGAGCGACGGCGAGGACGAGATCGAATAATAGCGCGGCGCCAGCAGCGAGAGCATTTCCAGATAGACGTGGAACGGCAATTCGCAGGCGGGATGTTCGAGCAGCAGGTCGAACACCGATTTGCGCTTTGCCAGGATCTCGCTGCGGTAGCGTTCGAGCGGCTCGGGCTCCTCGCCGACGAAGGCGAGCAGTTTCGGCTTCGTCACCGGGCAGCGGGTGTGCTCGGCCACGGTCTGGATCTGCTTGCGGGTTGCGACCTGTTGCAGCTCGACGAACTCGCTGAGCAGGCGTCCGACCGACACGGCATTGCCGACCGGCAATTGCGCGCGGCGGCCTTCTGCGACCTGAAGCCTGATCTGGTCCGCCGGCAGGAAGCCGAAGCGGCGGGCGACCGAATCCACCAGCGTCGGATCGTTGCGCGGGACCACGCTCAAATGATCGCCGACGCGGTAGGTGATATTGGCCGGCAGCTGCACCTCGATATGGCGCGTCGAGCGCTCCGACGGATTGGCGCCGCTCTTGTTCTGAAGCTCGTCATTGACCTGCACCTTCATCGCCACCGCGCCGCCCTGGGCGACGATGGTGTTGACGGCGGTGACCGCGACAGGCTCGATGGCGTAGAGCGGATCGTCCTCCGCGGTGCGGGTGAAATTCCAGTCGATGCCGAATTCCTTGGTCGCAACCTGCGCGGCCGCCGGGAACCATTTCTGGAACTGGCCGTCGAGATCGCTGCGCGCATCGCCCTCGCCGCGCGGATAGACCGCCCGCGCGCCATGCTTCGCTAATCGCTCGTCGATGAAGCGCGGCACCGATTGATAGGTCGCGGCCCAGTCGCTGTTGCCGCAGCCGAACACGGCGTAGCGCACGCCGGCGAAAGCGTCCTTCGGCATCTCGTCGCCGAGCCATTTGACGAACTGCGTCGCATTGTCGGGCGGCGCGCCGTTATAGGAGGCGCAGATGATCAGCACGCCGCCTTCCTGCGGCAGCTTGCCGACATAGTCGTCGAGCGGCCCGAGATGCACGGCAAAGCCGTTGATCTCGGCGAGGTCCGCCATGCGCGTTGCGAGTTCCTCGGCGGTGCCGAGATTGGAGCCGTACAGCACCAGCATTGGCGTGTTGTGGCCGGGCCGCGTGGTGGGCTGGCGCTGCGCCTTCGGCGCCGAGGATGCGGCCGCAACGGGCCCGCCATAAGCGCCGCGCTCGCGGTCGGCGCGCGGCCGCACCTTGATCTTGAAGCCCTCCGGCTTCATCGTCAGCGTTTCCTTCAGATGCATCTGGTAGCGCTGGTGATCGATCAGCTTGAAGCGCTGCAGGATCATGCCGAGCGCGAGCGCAGCCTCGTGCATGGCGAAGCCGCGGCCGATGCAGGCGCGCTGCCCGTTGCCGAACGGCTTCCAGGCGTTGATCGGACGCTTGGCTTCGGCCTCGCGGCTGAAATTCTCGGGGTCGAATGCATCGGGATTGGGACCCCACACGCTGGGATCACGATGCAGCGCGGTCACCAGGATAGTGATGAACGTGCCCTTGCGGAGCTTGTACTTGCCGCCGCCGATGGTCTCGTCGGCGAGCGGCGAGATGCCGTAGGCGGGCGCCGGCGGCCACAGCCGCAGCGCCTCCTTCAGGATCTGGGTGATGTAGGCGAGCTGCGTCACCTGCTGGTAGGTCGGCTTGGCATTGACGTCGGGACCGAAGACGCGGTCGACCTCGTCATAGGCCTTCTTGAGGATATCCGGATGCTTGAGCAGCGCATAGAGCGTGTAGGACAGCAGGCCGCTGGTGGTCTCGTGGCCCGCGATCAGGAAGGTGTTGATCTGGTAGCGGATGTTGACGTCGTCGAGCTGCTCGCCGGTCGAGCGGTCGACGCCGGTCATCATCGCGGCCAGCATGTCCTTCTTGTCGTCGATCCCTTCCGAGCTCTTGCGGCGCTCGGCGATGATCTCGTCGACCATCTTGTTCATGAAGGCGACGTCCTCGGCGAGCGTCTTCCGGCGCTTCTGCATCCAGAGCTGCTCGAACGGCAGGCCGCGCGTCATCATGATGGTTTCGAGCGAGCGCACCAGCGACTCGACGAAGGGATGGTAGTCGCGCCGGTAGAACGAGTTGAAGCGGTACTCGAAGCCGCACAGGCCGATCGTGTCGAGCGTCAGCGCCGTCATGTCGTGGACGACGTCGATCTCGTCGTCGGCGTTGAGCCGGTCCCATTTCTGCACGAGCTGCTCGGCGATATCGACCATGCTCGGGTGATAGGATTGCATCGCGCGGTTGCCGAACGGCTGCAGCAGGATGTTGTGCGCCTTGCTCCAGTTCGGCTCCCGGGTGTCGGCCGTGAACAGGCCGTCGCCGCCGACCGCCCGCACGCGCCGCAGCGCGCCGCGCACCGTCTTGTCGAAGCGCTTCTCGTCGGAGAGCTCGTCGACGAGGTCATGGCCGGAGACGACGACGATCGGCGAGCCCATCATGTCGAGCCAGAAGATCGGCCCGAGCTCCTTGGCCAGCCGCGTCAGGTGCTGCACCGGGGCAGCCGAGTCCAGCGACAGCATGTTGCCGACCACCGGCTTGCTCGGCGGCTGCGGGATCGGGTCCAGACGGTTCTTGGTTGACGACATGAAAAGTGCTTCCCCCTGAATCGAGATTCCCTGCCGTCATTGCGAGCGAAGCGGAGCAATCCAGAAATGTATCCGCGGAAGCAGTCTGGATTGCTTCGTCGCTTCGCCCCTCGCAATGACGGGCTCGCAATGACGCGCTAGCCAAACCGCCTTCTACGCCATTCGATCAGCTTGGCGCTGACCTCTTCCGGCTTCTCCTGCTGCGTCCAATGGCCGCTGTCGCGGACCAGATATTTTTCGAGGTCGGGAATCAGCTTCTCCATGCCGTCGGCGGAAGATGGCGGCAACACCGCATCGTTCTCGGCCATGATCATCAGCGACGGCACGCGTACCGTATGGTCGAGCCCCTCGGCGCGCGTCCAGTTGCGCGACATATTGCGGTACCAGTTGATGCCGCCGGTAAAGCCCGTTCTGGTGAAATTGTCGACGAACACCTTTTTCTCTTCCGGCGACAGGATCGGCGTACGCGGATCGTGCTTCGCGTCATAGGCGGCGATCATTTGCGGAAACGCCAGATTGACGCGCGGCGAAGCGCCGACACCGGCAACCACTTCCTCGGCCGGCGCATCGGGCGGGCGCGGCGCCGGCTTGCGCATGAACGCATCGAAAGTCTGCTCGACGCGGCTGCCAAAGATCCTGTCGGGCTCACGCGCCGGGTCCTGGAACTGCACGATGTACATCTTCTCGCCGAAGCGCGCGCGCAGGAGCTCGATCGGATCGGCCCAGGCACGGTTGGTATGAGGGGTGTTGATGCCGACCACGCCGGCAACCCGATCGATGTGCCGCAGCGGCATCTGCCAGACGATGAAGCCGCCCCAGTCGTGGCCGACGAAGATCGCCTTGTCGATGTTCAGATGATCGAGCAGTCCGACGAGGTCACCGGTCAGGTGCTCGATGTCGTAGTCTTCGACGGGCTCGGGCCGGTCGGTCGCACCATAGCCGCGCTGGTCCGGCGCGATCACCCGGATGCCGGCCTCGCTCAGCGCCTTGATCTGGTGACGCCAGGAGAAGGCGAGTTCCGGCCAACCGTGGCACAACACCATCGGCGGCTTGTCGCTGACCGGGCCCGCCTCGTAGTAGCCCATGCGGATTCCGTTCGTTTGCACGAACTTGAGCGGTGGCATTTCAATCATCGCAATATTCCTACTCTGCGGCGCCCTTGACGTCGGCCGCCGGCGGCGCGTAGGCCGCCTCCAGCGCGGCAAACTCCTCCGGCAGCATGTCGCACATCACCTGCACGTGCGGAATGATGTTGGCGCCCACGATGAAGCCGAAGTCGAGCTGGTCGCGATAGCTCTGCACGGTGATGTTGAGCGCCTGCCCGTGCGTCGAGATCGACACCGGGAAGATGTGCAGCAGCTCGGCGCCGGCGGCGTAGAGCGTCTGCCGCGGACCGGGCACGTTGGACACCGTGATGTTGGCGGCTGGCGGCAGCACGTCCGACAAATTGGAGCGGCTGTAGAGCAGCGCCAGGATCTGCACCATGATCGGCGCGCCCAGCATCGAGATGTTGGAGACCTGCGGCATCAGTGCGCGCAGCGGATGCGACATCTCCTTCGACTTGGTCGATTGCGCGATGATCGCCTCGAGGCGTGCCTTGGGATCGTCGATGTTGGTCGCGATCGCGCAAATCATGCCGAACACCTGGTTGTTGGCCTCGGTGTTGCCTTCCTCGCGCAGCGAGATCGGCACGGCGGCGGTCAGGGATTTCGCCGGCAGCGTGCTGTATTGCTGGAGATAGCGGCGGACCACGCCGGAGGCGAGCGCCAGCACGACGTCGTTGAGCTTGCCGCCCGCCTGCTTGGCCAGCGCCTTCGCCCGCGACAGCGGGATCGACACGCCGGCAAAGCTGCGCTCCGAGGAGATGGTCTTGTTGAGCATGGTCGGCGGCGACACCATGCTGGCGAGGCTCTCGCGCGACTTGGGATCGGAGACCTTGCCGAGCACCTCGGAGACGCTCTTGACCATGGTCGGGATGTTGCCGGCAAAGCGTACGGCGCTCTCGATCTGGTACATCGCGTTGTCGAACAGGNTNGANCATGGTCGGGATGTTGCCGGCAAAGCGTACGGCGCTCTCGATCTGGTACATCGCGTTGTCGAACAGGATCGAGCCGATGTCGCTCTTGCCGGTGCGCGGCAGTTGCAGGTTCTGCGCGGCCTTGCCGGCGTCGAGCGGCTGGCTGAACAGTTGCTGATAGGAATCCAGCAGGTTCGCGGCGATGTCGCGCGGCTCCTGTCCCGGCTTGCTCGCACCTGTCGGCGGCTCGACCTGCCGCGGGATCGGCGAGATGTCGTAGATCATGTTGGTCAACGCCGCGCCGGCGCCGCCGTCGATCGCGGCGTGGTGCATCTTGGAATAGAGCCCGACCTCGTTGTCCTTCATGCCTTCGAAGACATAGAACTCCCAGAGCGGGCGGGCGCGGTTCAACAGCTTGGCATGCATCCAGCCGACGATGCGCTCGAGCGTGGCGCGGTCGCGCGGCTGCGGCAGGCTGGCGCGGAAGATGTGACGATCGATATCGAACTGGTCGTCCTCGACCCAGGAGGGATGGTCGATGTCCAGCGGCGCCTTCTCCAGGCGCGCCTTGAGGATCGGCGCGATGTGGAGGCGCGAGACGATCATCGCCTTGAAGTCTTCGAAGAAGTCGCCCTTGTAGTCGTCGGGCAGGCGAAAGATCGCCATGCTGCCGACGTGCATCGGCATCTCAGGCGTTTCCAGATACAAAAATGATGCGTCCAGCGACGACAGTTTCTTACCGTCAGCCATAGTTCCCTCCGCTCTTATTTGACGGGCGCCTTTTGCCGGCGCTTCTCGTCAGGCCGATACTGCCCGCTCCGGCGGGGCATATGCAATGGCAAAGGGCCCGGCCCGGTCAAATGGCCAGAACTCCCCCTCCGGTTGCGCCAGCCGGTCCGCCACGGCCCACAGCGCCGCAGGGTTAACGCCGAGCCCGAGATGGCTCGCCAGGTGCACCTCGATGTTCTCGGCGCGGTCCGAGGGCCTGAGCAGGCAGGTCCGCCAATTCACGACACCGTCGGCGCGCGAATAGATCGAGGTCGCCGGCACCGGCAGATCGCCCGCGATGGCCTCGCGCGCTTCCGCAAGATCCTCGACCCGCTCGCCGGACAGGGCCTCATAGAGCCGCGTGGCATTGGTCGCCCGCACGTCGTTGGCAAAAGGGCTGCCGAGCGTGATGACATAGCGGACCTTGTCGGGCGCCCAAAGCGCGAGATCGCGGGCATAGACGCCGCCAAGGCTCCATCCGACCAGGCTGACCTTGCGCCCCGTCGCGGCATGGATTTCGGTGAGCCGGGCCCGCAGCGAATCCCGCATCCGCCCTAGCCCGCCGAGATTGCGGCCCATCCGCCAGGCATGCGCCTCATAGCCGAGCTCGCTGAGATAGCGCCGCATCGGCGCCATCGACAGATCGCTGGCGAGAAAGCCGGGCAGCGCCAGCACCGGATGGCCGTCGCCCCTCGGTGCGCGCATCAGGAGCGGCGAGAGCAGCAGGCTCGCGTTGAACTCGAACAGCCCGCGGGCTTCGGCCAGCAGCAAAGCAAGACCCGGCGGCTGAAGCCGGCCTGAGGTCTGTGGCCCGTCCGGACCGGACGGCATTATTTCTTCTTGTCGCTGCTGCGCGTGCCGCCGAGCCCGGCCATCGTGACGAACATGTCCTGAAACCGCTCGGCGATCTTGGGATCGAAGGTGAACCAGCTCTGGATCAGCGATTCCGGCGACACTTTATCGATGTTGCTCAAGACCTGCTGCTGCAGCTTGTCCATGACGGCAACCTGCATCGGCGAGACATCCGGCAATCCGAAGAACTGGCGGGCCTCGAGGGGGGTGCAGTCGATTTCGATGTTAACTTTCATGTCCCCTCCGGATGAGATTCGAGCGGCTTGTCACAGTATCGCCGCGAGTTGCGGTGCGACGCAAGCGACCTGATGGCGGCGGCCGGGTGCCGGCTTGCGCAATCGCCGGGTATGGTCAATCAAATCGCCTGCACCGGCATCCATCCGCCCGTCAATGCGGGGGCTGCATTGCTGCACAGCGGTGCAACTTGGCGCGTTCCTTGCTGGAATGGCGCTTGCACGGGTCGATAACTCTGGGCAACATGGATCAGTCAGCCCCGCCGAACAATCAAAAATCACCGGCGTGGCAGTGTGGAGAGGGTCAAGAATGTCAGTCGGTCGAAGTCTGTTTGCGGCGACGCTCGCCGGTACGCTTGCGTTGACGGTCACGTCGGCGTGGAGCCAGACGCTACGTTATGCCAACCAGGGTGACCTGAAATCGCTTGATCCCTATACCCTCAACGAGAGCACCACCCACGCCCATCTCGGCCACGTCTATCAAGGCCTCACCGCACGCGACAAGGACCTCAAGATCATCCCGGCGCTGGCCGAAAGCTGGGAAACCCCGGAGCCCACCCGCTGGCGCTTCCATTTGCGCAAGGGCGTGAAATTCCACAACGGCGACCCCTTCACGGCCGACGACGTAGTCTTCTCGGCCGATCGCGTCCGCAAGAAGGGGTCCAACATGCAGACCCGCCTTGCGCCCGACGTCAAGGTGGTCAAGGTCGACGACTACACCGTCGATTTCGTCCTGTCCTCGCCCAATCCCATCCTGCATAACTCGTGGGATGTCTGGTACATCATGGACAAGAAATGGGCCGAGGAGAACAACGTCGTCGACCCGACGCCGGTGGCGGCGACAACGCCGAGCTACGCCTCGCTCCATGAGAACGGCACCGGCCCCTTCACCATCGAAAGCCATCAGCCCGGCGTGAAGACGGTGTTCAAGGCNAACCCCAATTACTGGGGCAAGGTCGAAGGCAATCTGAAGGAGATCATCTTCACCCCGATCTCCTCCGACGCCACCCGCGTCGCCGCGCTGCTCTCGGGCGAAGTCGACGTCATCGAGCCGGTGCCGATCCAGGATATCTCCCGGGTCGATTCCAGCTCGAACGCCCAGGTGCTGAAGGGACCCGAGCTGCGCACCATCTTCATCGGCTTCGACCAGATGCGCGATGAGCTGCTCTACTCCAACATCAAGGGCAAGAACCCGTTCAAGGACGCCCGCGTCCGCGAGGCCTTCTACAAGGCGATCGACATCGAGCTGATCAAGACGCGCGTCATGCGCGGGCTGTCGACGCCGTCGGCGCTGATGATCGCGCCGGAGCTGTTCGCACTGTCCAAGAGCTTCACGCGGCCGAAATTCGATCCTGACGGCGCCAAGAAGCTCCTGACCGAGGCCGGCTATCCCGACGGCTTCGAGGTCACCATGGACTGCCCGAACGATCGTTACGTCAACGACGCCGCGATCTGCCAGGCCGTGGTCGGCATGCTTGCCCGCATCGGCGTCAAGATCAATCTGCTGGCGCAGCCGAAGGCACAGTACTTCGCCAAGGTGCTCAAGCAGGGCGGCTACCAGACCTCGTTCTACCTGCTGGGCTGGACCCCGAGCACGATGGACTCCCACAACGTGCTCTACGACATCATGGGCTGCCGCGACGATGCGAAATCCTCGCGCGGCGAGGCCAATCTCGGCGGCTATTGCAACAAGGAGTTCGACGCCATCACCGATAAGGTCCTGGTCGAAACTGACACCGAGAAGCGCAACCAGCTGATCAAGGAGGCCTACCAGATCGGCATCAAGGACTGGTCCTACATCCCGCTGCACCAGCAGGCGCTGGCCTGGGGCGTGTCGAAGAAGGTCAACCTGCCGCAGCGTGCCGACAATCTCGTCATGTTCCACTGGGCGACCAAGAAGGAATAGCGTCGATTGAACACGAGGTCCCGGCAGCGTCAGGCTTCCGGGACCTTTCCTTTTCCGGCTGACAAGGACGTCGGCCGTCTGCTTACCCAAGGAAAGTGGAAGGCATGCTCGCTTTCACGCTTCGCCGCGCCGTTCAGGCCATCGGCGTCATGTTCGCCGTCGGCATCATCGCGTTCTCGATGTTCCGTTTCGCCGGCGACCCCGTCAACCAGATCGTCTCGATCGACACCTCGGCGGCCGAACGCGAGGCCGTGCGCAAGTCGCTCGGCCTCGACGATCCCGTGCCGGTGCAGTTCGTGCGCTATTTCGCCGATGCCGCGCAGTTCAAATTCGGCGTCTCCTACCAGTTCCGCCAGCCGGTCTCGGCACTGTTGAGCGAGCGCATGCCGGCGACGCTGGAGCTTGCGATTTGCGCGACCGTGTTCGCGATGGTGTTCGGCATCCTGATGGGCGTCTATTCCGCGCTCAAGCGCGACACCGCACTCGCCAAATTATTCCAGGCGGTCTCATTGATCGGCATCTCGCTGCCGACCTTCCTGATCGGCATCCTGCTGATCTATCTGTTCGCGGTGACACTGGGCTGGCTGCCTTCGTTCGGCCGCGGCGAGGTGGTGAAGCTCGGCTGGTGGACGACGGGCCTGCTGACGCTGTCGGGCCTCAAGGCGCTGATCATGCCCTCGATCACGCTCGGCCTGTTCCAGATGACCCTGATCATGCGGCTGGTGCGCGCCGAAATGCTGGAAGTGCTGCGGACCGACTATATCCGCTTCGCCCGCGCGCGAGGGCTGACCACCCGTGCGATCCATTTCGGCCATGCGCTGAAGAACACCCTCATTCCCGTGATCACGGTGGCCGGGCTGCAGTTTGGCTCGGTTATTGCATTTTCGATCATCACCGAAACCGTGTTCCAGTGGCCGGGCATGGGACTTCTGTTCGTCCAGGCCGTGCAAAACGTCGATATCCCGATCATGGCCGCCTACTTGCTGATGGTCTCGCTGATCTTCGTGACCATCAATCTGGTGGTCGACATTCTCTACACCGTAGTCGACCCGCGCCTGCGCGCGACGGTCGGCCGCGCCGCATAAGGCAGCCTGCATGTCCGACGCAGTCGTTTCCAATTCCAACGGACAGAGCACGCAGCCGGCGCACGCGCGCGGCTGGCTCAGCCGCGCGCTCGACAGCGACGTCTTCTACTCGTTCCGCCGCTCCAAGCTCACCATGGTGGCAGCCGCCATCACGGTTCTGTTCTTCCTGCTTGCGATCTTCGCGTCCGTGCTTGCGGTGCAGAACCCGTTCGATCCGGCACAGCTCCAGCTGATGAATTCGCGTATCTCGCCGCTCTGGACCGCCGACGGCCAGAGCCCGTTCCTGCTCGGCACCGACGAGCAGGGCCGCGACGTGTTCTCCGCCATCCTCTACGGCATGCGCATCTCGCTTGCCGTCGGCGTCGCGGGCGTGATCTTCGCCGGCGCGCTCGGCATCGCGCTCGGCCTCATCGCCGGCTATTTCGGCGGCGCGGTCGACGGCGTGATCATGCGGATCGCCGACGTTCAGCTCACCTTCCCCGCCATCCTGATCGCGCTGCTCGTCAACGGCATCGCGAAATCGATCCTCGGCAACCGGCTTGACGCCACCAGCATGCTGTTCGTGCTGGTCATCTCGATCGGCCTGAGCTTCTGGGTGGGTTATGCCCGGACCGTGCGCGGCTCCGTGATGGTCGAGAAGAACAAGGACTACGTGGCCGCCGCGCAGCTGATCGGCCTGCCCGCCCCCAAGATCATGCTGCGGCATGTGCTGCCGAACACGATGGGCCCGATCCTGGTCATCGCCACCATCAACCTCGCGCTCGCCATCATCACGGAAGCGACGCTGTCCTTCCTCGGCGTCGGCCTGCCCGACACCATGCCCTCGCTCGGCACGCTGATCCGGATCGGCAACAATTATCTGTTTGCCGGCGAATGGTGGATCGTCGCCT
>JGI25160J50197_1001501_pt1 | contig 11589 bp, 9 predicted proteins | sample AraplaMF_Cvi_mMS_FD_50197 | JGI IMG/M metagenome (IMG submission 50197)
GGCAGCGTGGTGCGCACGCGCAGCGACAGGTCGAAGCCTTCCGCCACCACATCGAGCAGGCGGTCCGCCATGGTGAGCTCGACGTCAATCTCGGGGTATTGGTCCATGAAGCGTGCCAGCAGCGGCGGCAGCACCNCCAGGCTGAGTGACATCGGGGCATTGATGCGCACGCGCCCCTTCATTGCCGCCTGCGCGCCGCTGGTGCTGCGCTCGAGCTCTTCCAGCTCGTCGAGCAGGCGGCAGCACTCCTGGAAGTAGGCACGGCCGGTGTCGGTCAGGCGCATGGTGCGCGTGGTGCGCAGCAAGAGCGCGGCGTTCAGGCCTTGCTCCAGCCAGCGCACTTGCTTGCCGATGCCGGCCGGCGACAGGCCCAACTCCTCTGCCGCCTTGCTGAAGCTGCCGCGTTCCACGACACGGCGAAAGGCGTGCATCGCTGCCAGCTTGTCCATTCGATCCCCCAGGTAAAAAGTCTTTATCAAAAACGCCCGATTATCTTAGCAGCAGAATCAAATATGCTGGCTTCACTGACATTTCTTACAAAGGAACCAAGATGAAACTCGCAACCGCCCTTGCCGCCCTGCTGCTGTCCGCCAACGCCATGGCTGCCGAACCGGGCACCAGTCCCTGGGGGCCGCAGGACGAAATCGGCCGATTGAACCTGGTTACGCAAGCCTCCAGCGCGGCCATCCTGGCTCGCATCAGCGGCGGCCGCGCCTATGACCTGTCGGTGGATTATTTCGTCGGCATGCCAAGCTGGCAGGCAGCAGGCGATCCGCCTTACCTGATGTGGATGACGCATACGCCGCACGGCAATGTGCTGTCGGACCCGATGGAGACCGGCAAAGCGATGAACCAGCACGTCAGCTATACGGGCAGCGCCATCTCGATGTATGCGCACATGGGCACCCATATCGATGCGCTCAACCACTTCGGCCTGAATGGCAAGATCTGGAACGGCTTCAAGGCTTCCGAGCACTTGGGCGACCGCGGCTGGAAAGTGGCCGGTGCGGAGAAGCTGCCGCCGATCGTGGCGCGCGGCGTNCTNATCGACGTGGCGGCGGCCAAGGGCGTCTCCATGNTGCCGGATAACTACCGCGTGACCGGCAAGGACCTGGCAGAAGCGCTGGCGCGACAGAAGGTGGCGCTGCAAAAAGGNGATGTGGTGCTGATCCGCACCGGGCGCATGCAGCAGTTCGAGAAGGCGCAGGCCTTCATGCAGAATCCGCCGGGCATGGGGCTGGATGCGGCGCGCTTCCTGGTGGAGCAGCATGGCGCGATGGTGGTGGGCGCGGACAACCTGAGTTTCGAAGCCTTCCCTTCCGAGGCCAAGGACAACTACATCCCGGTGCATACCTACCTGCTGGCCGANCACGGCGTGCCGATCATGGAGCTGGTCAACCTGGAAGAGCTGGCGCGCGACAAGGTGTACGAATTTGCCTTNATCGGCGCCTCGCTCAAGCTGCGCGGNGCGGATGCGGCGCCGATGCGGCCGATCGCNCTGCCGCTGCGCTNATCANTCCTGGTGGACGTCGCGGTAGGCCAGCATGTCCGCCAGGCGNTCTTCCTTGTCGGGATCGAATCCGCAGGAGGCTTCGAACNTCTCCGGGTTCTCGTAAGTACCGAACAGCATGTCCCACCACACNATGTCGCCGTAGTTGTTCTTGTGGCGGCCGTACTGGTGGTGGATNCGGTGCATTTCCGGGCGCTGGAAGAACCAGCCGACCCAGCGCGGCGTGGTGACGCTGGTGTGGTAAAAGAATTCGCCGAGCGCGGTGCATAGCGTATAGACCGCGCCCGCTTCCGGCGACAGGCCAAGGAAGGCATATACCAGCAGGCTGCCGATGATCGAGTTGACGATCATTTCGCCGGGGTGCTTGTAGAACGAGGTAATGACTTCGATCCGTTGAGGGCTGTGGTGAATCTGATGGAACAGGCGCCACAGCAAGTCCGATTCGTGGCGCACGCGGTGCCACCAGTAGAACACGAAAGTGGCGATGAAGTAGGCCAGCAGGCCGCCAGCCACAGNGCCGACATGGGCGGACAGGCGCAGCAGCGAGGCTTGCGCGGCCCAGCGCTCCCAGCTCACGCCGGCCAGCAGGACGACGCCAAGCTGCACGGCGTTGATGGCCAGCACACGCACCGGCCAGGTGCGGACCTTGGGCAGNTTCCAGCCGGGGCGCAGGCGCTCCAGTACAAAACAGGCGGCGAAGACAAGGAAGATCGTGGTGAGCATGGCGGGTCCTTTCGTTTGGCAAGGACGAAATGATCGCGCCAGCGCTTTGCGCAAGCCCCGAAAAACCGCCGAGGTATCGGATTCAGATACTGCCGGNATATAGGGCAAGTTCTCGCCTGTTGCCGGCCTAGCATGGTGGCTCTTTCACACAGGAGACAACCATGAAAAAACTGATTGGGGCGCTGGCACTGGCGGCAAGCGGCGCGGCTGGCGCTGTGGGCGGCACGGCAGCGAGTTCGCCGGCGGCGGCCGAGATCGAACGCGCGCGGCATGCCTTCGACTTCCTGCATGGCGACTGGACGGTGCAGAACCGCCGCCAGTCCGATTACGCCAACCCGGACAGCCCGTGGGAAACCTTCAGCGCCAGCAACCTGGTGCACGCGCTGCCGGCCGGCATCGGCAACTACGACGAATACCGGCCGCTGGGCGACTGGCGCCCCGGCTTCGTGGCGATGACGCTGCGCGTGTTCGATCCGGCGACCGGACGCTGGAGCATCTACTGGCTGACCAACCGCGACGGCGGACTCGATCCCGCCACCGGCACCTTGCTGCCGCCGGTGGTGGGCCGCTTCGATGCCGATGGCGTGGGNCGCTTCGAAGGCGANGAAGTCTACAAAGGCCGCACGGCCCGCGTACGCTTTACCTGGACCCGCAGCAGCGAGCGCCAGGCACGCTGGGAGCAGGCCTANTCCTGGGACGACGGCACCAGCTGGCAGACCAACTGGATCATGGACTTCACGCGGAGATAGGCTGGACGAAAGCCCTGCCGCGCCAGGCACGCAGTCCAAGCGCGGCCACCATATAAAGCGCCGCCACGCTCCAGAAGATATGCTCGAGCGGGAGCCAGGCCATGGCAAGGCCGCCGGCGCCCGCGCCAAGCAGCGCCCCGGCCTTGGCGGCGCTGTTGCCCGCGCCGAGCACGCGGCCTTGCTGCCTGTCGTCCACCTCCTGCGATAGCAAAGCGTAAAACACGGGCAGCAGNGCTGCCATGGCGATGCCCCATGCCAGCCTTGCGGCCAGCACCAGCGCNATGCTGCGCCCCATTGCCTGCAGGGCGACAATGCCTGCGCACGCCCAGCATATCCACTCAATCCTTTGCAGCACCCATGCGCGCGGCCGGTCCTTGAAGTGCTTCGCCCAGAATGGCGCGAACAGGCACAGGCCAACAGCGGTGGCGCCGTAGCATAGCCCTGTCAGCCAGGGAGGTGCGTGCAGGACCTGCTCGGCATACAGGCTGAAGAAACCTTGCGGCATCATCTTGCCTGCCTGGACCAGCACGATGCCGGCGAGAAGGCCCGCCACCACACTGCCCATTCCGTTAGCGGCGCTTGCGCGTGCCGCAACGGCAGGCGCGTCGCGGGATGCCGGGGCTGGCGCATGGTCGGCGGCGCGCTGCTGCGGCAGGACTACTGCGGCGCATAAGGCGCAAGCGATGCAAATGGTGGCTGCAGCGGCGTTGACGGCCATGAAGCCGAACGACGAGAAAACCAGGCCGCCGACGAGCGGCCCAAGCACCGAGCCCAGGGCCGTAGCGACCTGCAGCTGCGCCATCAGTGCGCCGCGTTCCGCGCGCGGGACGATGCCGGCGCCGTAGGCTTGCGCGGCCGCGATAAAGCCGGCCAGCGCGCCTTGCAGCAAGCGCACCAGCAGCACCGTGGTTCCGCTGGTGGCATACGCGAGCCAGAGCTGGGTGGCAGCCAGCGCCAGCAAGGCGCGCAGCAGCATCGGCTTGTGGCCGACGCGGTCGCCAATGCGGCCCCACAAGGGCGTGAACAGCATCGCCGTCACCAGCGGACCTGCGTAAGCCACTGCACTGGCCACCGCCAGGCCGCCGGGCGCATCGCCAAGGGCGCGCAGTTGCAGCGGCCAGAATGGCCCGCTCATTTCCATCGCGCCCATCGACAGCAACTGAATGGCAAACAGCCAGCGCAAGGCCGCCATCAGCGCATCGCCTCGCGCAGCGGATTGGGCATGCTGCCAAGTGCATCGTCCGAACTGTCGGTCAAGCGCATGCGCAGGAAGGACTTGGCCGGCCAGTCGCCTTCCAGCAAGGCGGCGCGTTCCTGCTCCCAGCGCGCAGGATCGGCATGGCCGCGCAGCGTGTCGAAGGCCGTTGCCAGCTCGCGGGCGAAGATGCGCCAGAAGATGTCTTCATCGCTACGGTAGCTGCGCGCGAGCAGCAGCGCCAGCTCGGCGGTGTGGCAAAGCAGGACTGCATGCAGCAGCTTGTCGCGCACCGTGCCTTCGTCGTCGAACAGGGTGTGGCCGGGACGATGGGCCAGCAGCGTATGGCCGCTGCGCTCCAGCGTCGGGCGGTGGATGCGGATATCGCCGAAATCGCGTACCAGCAGTTGCGCAGGGCGGTATTGCGGGTCCAGCACGATGAAGCTGTTTTGCTGGTGCGCTTCAAAGGCTACGCCGTACAGGAGGTAGGCCGACAGCACGGCACGCAGCGCGGTGGCCGCGTACTGGCGGAAGAACTCCTGGGCGCCGGCGGCATCGTCACTGCTGCACAAGGCTACCGCTTCAGTTACCAACGGGCGGCCGCTGAAGGGCGACTCAGCGAACAGCGCGCCAACCGGCACCGCCATCATGCCGGGCGCCACGCTGGCGGCCGGATTGGCGCGGTACAACGCGGCCAGGTGGCGGGCGCGGTCATCGTCGGCATCCAGGAAATGGATGCCGCATTGCTCCGGCACGATGGCCAGCGTGCCGCCGAAGCCGCCTTCGCTGGCGATGATGGCCGACAGCAGGCGCGACACGCGNGGCCCCATCACCGCCGATTTGGGAGAGACCGTGCGCTGCACGCTGGTCAGGCGCAGCGAGACCGGCAGCTTCACATGCGGCATTTGCGCGGAACCGTGCGGCACCACNGTGCGGAANGACATGGTTGGNGTGGCCGGCATCGCGGCGTTGAGCAGCAGCAGGTCGCCGCTCGCGATCTCCTGCGCAAACAATTGCGGAAGCTGGCGGCTGGCCTGGTAAGGATGCAAGGGCAATGGCAGCCAGCCCTCATGCGGCAGGCCACGCGCCTGCAGGGCCGCCAGCCATGCCTGCCAGGCCTGCGGATAAGTGCGGCCGAACCAGCTGCGGTATTCCTCGCCATCGGCGGCAAAGGCCACATGCGCCTTGCCGGCGCGCAGGGCGGCCAGCGGCACGCGCAGTTGCGCCTCGAATTCGGGCGAGAGCGCCATCACGTCTTCGGCNGACANGCCGAGCTTGGTCTTGTAGTTCGGGTGCCAGGGATGGCCCAGCGTGCCCCACTGNTCCAACAGCAGCGGCGCATTGGCATGGCCGGAACTGCGCACGGCCGCGAGGAATTGCGGNTGGCGCTCGCGCAGCCGGCCGGACAACTCCTCGGCCCAATTGCCGCGGTAAGCCAGGCACAGNGCGTCATTGGTAGTGCTGTTTTCCAGTTCGACGGACAGGCGCTCTACTGCTTCTTCAGATGGAGGGCCGGGCAGCGAAGGCGCTACACCAGCCAGCAGCTCGGCTGGCGTAGCCAGCACTTGCGGCGGGCGGCCAGCCTGCACCAGCGAAATGGCGCCATCGAGCTGCAGGTTGCCGATGCGGCCCAGGCGCAAGCCTTCAAAGCGCAGCATGGCACGCTGGCCCCANAGGGGCAGCCAGCTCGCATGGCTATCGTGGATCAAATGGCCCGGTTCCAGCAATTGTTCGCGGAACAGGGCTTGGAGAGTGCGCTGCAAACCACGCTGCCTGGCGTTAAGCTGGGTAGGGTCAGCGGCGATCGGTTTCAGTCGCGCATTCATGGGTTACCTTTTGGTTAAGGGAACCGCATGCTAGCGTAAACGCGAATGATTCTCAATTGCGTTTCAATCGTGCTTGAGAAAAATCAAACCCCAAACAAAAAACGGAGCCGCCAGGGCTCCGCTTCTTAAAAAAGGGGTACGTCCCCTTTTTCTTATACGACGATGGTCTGGTGCTCGCCTTCCGCGCGGGCGCGGATCTTGCCGATGCGGGACACGGTCTCGCCGGCTGCGGTCAGCTGGGCGACCGCTGCGTCGGCGTTTTCAGCGGATACGATCACGGTCATGCCAATGCCGCAGTTGAACACGCGGTGCATTTCTGCGTCGGCNACGCNGCCGTGCTGCTGCAGCCACTTGAACAGNGGTGGCATGGTCCACGAAGAACCATCCAGTTCGGCAGTCAGGTTGTCGGCCAGCACGCGNGGGATGTTTTCCACCAGGCCGCCGCCGGTGATGTGCACCAGGCCTTTGACTTCCATCGATTCCATCAGCGCCAGCAGCGGCTTGACGTAGATGCGGGTTGGCTCCATCAGCACGTCGGCCAGCTTGCGGCCGTGGAAATCGGCTTCCAGGTCCGGCTTGGCCACTTCGATGATCTTGCGCACCAGCGAGTAGCCGTTGGAGTGGGCGCCCGAGGAGGCCAGGCCCAGCACCACGTCGCCCGGCTGGATCTTGGAGCCGTCGATCAGTTTGGATTTTTCCACTGCGCCGACGGCGAAGCCGGCCAGGTCGTATTCGCCGTCCGGGTACATCGATGGCATTTCAGCGGTTTCGCCGCCGATCAGTGCGCAGCCGGAGATTTCGCAACCCTTGGCGATGCCCTTGATGACGTCGGTGGCAGTTGCCACGTTCAGCTTGCCGCAAGCGAAGTAGTCGAGGAAGAACAGCGGCTCGGCGCCCTGCACCAGGATGTCGTTCACGCTCATGGCCACCAGGTCGATGCCCACGGTGTCGTGGCGGTTCAGCTCAAACGCCAGCTTCAGCTTGGTGCCGACGCCGTCGGTGCCGGAAACCAGCACCGGCTCCTTGTATTTCTTGCTGATCTCGAACAGCGCGCCGAAGCCGCCGATGCCGCCCATCACGCCTTCGCGCATGGTGCGCTTGGCGAATGGCTTGATCGCTTCAACTAGGGCGTCGCCGGCGTCAATATCGACACCTGCGTCACGGTAGGACAGGGAAACATTCGAAGGTTGGCTCATGGTGTTGTCGCAACTGAGGCGGAAGAATGGAAAAGCGGTGGCCGAATACGGCAAGTCCGCTATTTTAGCATTTTTGCCCCCACATTTTCTCTTGTTATCCGCCGTTTTCAGCCACCAGAGCGGCAAATTTCCCCAAATCCGGGGCGCGCCCCAAGCTTCAGCAGGCGTTGCGCCAGCTCTTCGTTCTTCTTTGCCAGCGCGACGTCATAGGGCGTCAGGCACTCGTTGTCCGGGCTGGCCTTGCCGTTCGGATCGGCGCCCTGTTCGATGGCAAAGCTGACGCGGGTGGTCACCGCCGCCACGCATTTCTGCCATTCCGCCTCGAAGCGGTCGGCCGGCACCAGGTTGCGCGTCATGTCTTTGTCGCATTCGCCCACCAGGCGCACCAGCATGCTGCGCTTGCCCCAGGTGCTGCCGTTGGGATCGGCGCCCAGGGCGACCAGGCGTTTGGCGGCGTCAAACTGGTCCTTGCGGATAAAGCGGTTGAGCAGGGCCGAATACGTAGTGGACTGGACGTTCGGGTTGGCGCCGGCCTGGATCAGCAGCGCCAGGAATTCATTATCAGTCTCGCAATAGTCGCAAGTGGACAGGTTGATGCCCTTGGCGCTGGCGCCGTGTTCGACCAGCAGGTGGGCCAGCGCCAGGCGGCGCGGCCAGCTTTCCTGCGGGGCGTTGCGGGCGAAATAGGCCTGGCTCACGGTCTCCTGCAGCAGCACGGTACCCAGTTCACCGGAGATGTCGGCCTTGCCGGCCAGGTATTCGAGGACGGCGAAGCGCTTGGCGTCCCTGGCCGGGTCGGGCTTGGTCAGGTAGGTATCGACGGCCACGCCCAGCATGTTTTCCGGCGCGAAGCTGGAGTCCTTCCTGGGGTCGAAGCGCTTGATGCGGTCCAGGTCGCCCTCGTCCGTTGCGTCGATGACTTTGGTAGATGGCTTCTTGAAGTTCACCGCCTCGGCGACGTTGGCGGCGGCGTTTGCCACGCTGGCCGCCGCCGCCATGGGCATGCACAACAGGCGGTTGAAGCCTTCGCACTTTTCGCCGTCGTCCGCTGCCATGGCAGGAGCATGCGCGGCGAGCGCCAGGGACAGGGCCGCTATGGCGGCTTGGGTACGGACAGACAGCATGACTTCCACTTCAAAGTTTATTTATAGAAATATTAAACTACTGGTAGGCCCGGCGCATGGTGTTTTTAACAGCAGAGGCGTTAGAATAGCCCTTCCTTCGTCCCGACAACGCCCCAGCAGATGCCTCTTCCCCTCTCGGCAGAACAAAAACAAACGCTATTCTGGGTATCGGTCTGGGCCGCCTTCTTTTTCCTGCTCTGGATCCTGGGGCCGGTGCTGACGCCCTTCCTGGCCGCCGCCATTTTCGCCTATGCGCTGAATCCCGCCGTCGACAAGCTGTGCCGCCTGCGCCTGTTCAAGCGCTGGAAGATGCCGCGCGCGCTGGCGGTGTCCATCGTCATCACGCTGTTTGGCGCCGCCGTGCTGGCGCTGCTGCTGATCGTGGTACCGGTGCTGCAAAAGGAGATCCCGCTGCTGCAGGCGGCCATTCCCGCTTCGCTGGCCAAGCTGAATGACACGCTGGGCCCGCGCCTGCAGCAACTGGGCGTGGAGTTCACGCTCGACGGCGCCAGCATCAAAGCCCTGGTGGCGGAGAAGATGGCGGAAAGCGGCAACCAGATCTGGACTGCCGTGCTGAATTCCGTGCGCACCGGCGGCAGCGCCGTATTGGGCTGGCTGGCGACGCTGGTGCTGATCCCGGTCGTGCTGTTCTACCTGCTGCTGGACTGGCACNAGCTGCTGGCGCGCATTGCCGCTGCCGTGCCGCGCCGCTATATCGGCGCCACCATGGAGATGGCACGCGAGTCGGACGCCTTGCTGGCCCAGTACCTGCGCGGCCAGTTGCTGGTCATGCTGGTGTTGTCNGTTTATTACTCCACCGCGCTGGCGGTGGCGGGCTTCGACGTGGCGCTGCCGGTCGGCATCCTGTCCGGCGTGCTGGTGTTCATTCCCTATCTCGGCTTCGGCCTGGGCCTGCTGCTGGCGCTGATGGCGGCGGTNCTGCAGTTTTCCGACTGGAGCGGGCTGGTGGCGGTGGCCATNATCTACGGCCTGGGCCAGGTNATCGAAGGATTTTTCCTGACGCCGCGCCTGGTGGGCGAGCGCATCGGCCTCGATCCGCTGGCCGTGATCTTCGCTTTGTTAGCCTTCGGCCAGCTGTTCGGCTTCGTCGGCGTACTGCTCGCTTTGCCGGCTTCCGCCCTCTTGATGGTCGGTTTCCGGCACTTGCGCCGCCACTACCTGCGCAGCAGCTTTTATAATGCGTAGTGTGAAGATCGATTACGTTAGCAAAAAGTCCACAAAGCCGGGACAAGTCCAATGAAACAGCTGGTGCTTGACCTGGGTGCGGAGCCGGTGTGCACCCTCGAATCCTTCGAGGTGGGCCGCAATGCCGAGGTGGCGGCGCTGATGCGCCAGTTCGCCGAACGCAGCTCCCGCGAGCATTTCGCCTACCTGTGGGGGGAAATTGGCGCAGGCAAGTCGCACCTGCTGAANGCGCTCGCCTCGAGCGACCGCGCGCGCTATATTTCGCCGTTTTCGATTGAAACCGAGTTCCTGTATTCGCCGGACGTGGACCTGTACCTGCTGGACGACTGCGAAAAGCTGTCGCCGGTGGCCCAGATCGATGCCTTTGCCCTGTTCAACGAGATCCGCGCCAACAACGCCTTCATGGTNAGCGCGGGCTCGGTCGCCCCGGCCGTGCTGCCGGTGCGCGANGACTTGCGCACGCGCATGGGCTGGGGCCTGGTGTACCAGATCCATGGCCTNACCGACGAGGAAAAACTTGCAACGCTGACGCAGATGGCGGAAGCGCGCGGTTTGACCCTGTCCCCCGGTGTGCTACCTTACCTGCTGTCGCACTTCCAGCGCGACATGGTATCGCTGTCNTCGATGCTCGACTCGCTCGACCAGTATTCCCTGGAAACCAAACGCCCGATCACCCTGCCCCTGCTGCGCGAATGGCTGCAGGAGGAAGCGAAAGAATGATGAAACTCGCCCTGTTCGACCTTGACCATACCCTGCTGCCGATCGATTCCGATTTCGAGTGGGGCCAGTTCCTGTGCCGTGTGGGCGCCGTCGACGCTACTGAATTCAAGCGNCGCAACGAAGAGTTCTTCGCCCAGTACCAGGCGGGCACCCTGGATCCGGTGGAATACCTGGAATTTTCGCTCGGAACCCTGGCTGCGTTCGAACCTGAACGCCTGGCCGAACTGCAGCAGCAGTACATGACCGAAGTGGTGATGCCGAACATCCTCCCTGCCGCCCGCGCGCTGCTGCAAAAGCACCTCGACGCNGGCGACCTGGTGGCGATCGTGACGGCGACCAACCACTTCGTGGTGGCGCCGATCGCCGAGGCCTTCGGCGTGGAGCACCTGATTGCCGCGATGCCGGAGCGCGATGCCGCCGGCCGCATCACCGGCAAGCTGCTCGGCACGCCAACCCAGGGCGAAGGCAAGATCGTGCACACCAAGGCATGGCTGGAGAANTTGGGACACTCGCTGGACAGCTTCGAAAGCGTCCACTTCTACAGCGATTCCCATAACGACCTGCCGCTGCTGTCGATCGTCAGCCATCCGATTGCGACCAACCCGAACGCCAAGCTGTCCGAGCACGCGACCGCGCAAGGCTGGCCACTAATTCACCTGTTCAATGATTAAGAAATTCATCCGCAAGATCCTGGGCGTCAAGAACGCGAGACCCCGCAACGAACCGCTCGTGCTGGGCGCCAAGGACCATGGCATCGACCCACGCATGGTGTCGAACAATGCGATCCGCGTNACCAGCACGCTGCAGGAAGCCGGCTTTGAAGCCTTCGTCGTCGGCGGCGCCGTGCGCGACCTGCTGCTGGGCGTCAAGCCGAAAGACTTCGACGTTGCGACCAATGCCACCCCGGAACAGGTGAAGCGCCTGTTCCGCCGCGCCTTCATCATCGGNCGCCGNTTCCAGATCGTGCACGTNATGTTCGGCCAGGATCTGCTNGAAGTGACCACTTTCCGCGGCACCGCCACCGACAATGCGCCGAAGGACGAGCATGGCCGCGTGCTGCGCGATAACACCTTCGGCTCGCAGGCGGAAGACGCGGAGCGCCGCGACTTCACCATCAACGCCATGTACTACAACCCTGCCACGCAGGAAGTGCTGGACTACCACGGCGGCATCGAGGATATCCGCAGCAAGACGCTGCGCATCATCGGCCAGCCGGANGCGCGCTACCGNGAAGACCCNGTGCGCATGCTGCGCGTGGTGCGCTTTGCGGCCAAGCTGAAATTCTCCATTGAGCGTTCGACAGCCGAGCCGATCGGCGTGATGGCGCCGCTGATCGACAA
>JGI25160J50197_1001512_pt1 | contig 11545 bp, 9 predicted proteins | sample AraplaMF_Cvi_mMS_FD_50197 | JGI IMG/M metagenome (IMG submission 50197)
CAAATCATTTGCCCAATATACAGGGGTCTGGCGTCCGGGAGACCCTACAGACTGGGGTTGGAACCGGCTTTTTTCGCCCCCGCTGGACGCATGCGGCACCCCCAAGGGGTGAGGACTGACTCACTCCTAGGAAGCTACCTGAATACCGCGAATCCGGAGGGAACCAGGCCCGGCCGAGGGCTCCGGCCAGGCTCGATTTTTCGACGGGAAAGCCGAAAAGAAGCTATTCGGCTGCGCGCGCCTGCAATGAGCTTGGATTCGCCGCCGAAACCATGAAGTCGTGAATGCGCGGCACGATTTCCGACCTGAAGCGCGAGCCGTTGAAGACGCCGTAATGTCCGACGCCCTTCTGCACGTAATGAACGCGGCGATGATCGGGGATCGAGCTGCACAATGTGTGCGTCGCTTCGGTCTGACCGAGACCGGAGATGTCGTCGTTCTCGCCTTCGACCGTCATCAAGGCCACGCGCGTGACCTTGGAGGGATCGACAAGAGTTCCGCGATGGGCCATCTCGCCCTTCGGCAGCGAGTGCTTCACGAACACGGTGTCGACCGTCTGCAGGTAATATTCGGCCGAGAGGTCCATGACCGCGAGATATTCGTCATAGAACTCGCGATGCTTGTCGACGAGATCGCCGTCGCCCTTCACCAGATTGGCGAAGAGCTGCTTGTGGGCGTCCATGTGGCGGTCGAGATTCATGCTGATGAAGCCGTTGAGCTGCAGGAATCCCGGATAGACGTCGCGCATCATGCCCGGATGCGGGAACGGCACCTTGGTGATGACGTGGTTGCGGAACCAGTCGATGCCGCGCTCCTGGGCGAGGTTGTTCACCGCGGTCGGATTGCGGCGGGTGTCGATCGGGCCGCCCATCAGCGTCATCGAGGTCGGTACGAACGGGTCGCGGCGGGCTTCCATGACCGATACGGCAGCGACGACCGGCACGGAGGGCTGGCACACCGCCAGCACATGCGTGTTGCCGCCGAGGACGTGCAGCATCTCCATGACGTAGTCGATGTAATCGTCGAGATCGAAGCGGCCATCGGCGAGCGGCACCATGCGGGCGTCGGCCCAGTCGGTGATGTAGACCTCATGCGCAGGCAGGAACGCCTCGACCGTGCCGCGGAGCAGCGTCGCATAATGGCCGGACATCGGCGCCACGATCAGCACGCGCGGCTGCGGGCTGCGCAGCGGACGGGTGAACTTGCGATCGAAATAGAGCAGCCGGCAGAACGGCTTTTCCCAGACCGAGCGAACCTCGACGGGGACGCGGATGCCGTTGACCTCGGTGTCGTCGAGACCCCATTCCGGCTTGCCGTAGCGGCGCGTGGTTCGCTCGAACAACTCGCAGGCCGCGGCGACCGACTTGCCGACCTCGGTGCGTGCCCAGGGATTGAGAGGATTTTGAAACAGCAGCTTGGTCGCGTCGGTCACCGCACGTGCCGGATTGAGAGAGGCGTGCGCCATCTCGTACATCCAGTACATCGGCGTCGTCAGGGCCGGACTGCCTTCAGCCACCAGTGGCGGCGCGCCGCCAAACTCACCAATAGGCATCGCTATATCCTTCTTCGCATCGCAGCATACTGCCGAATGCGTAATATTGCGTCAATGGATGCTTCCGTACATCTACGTGGCGAAAACGGTTAAACCGGCCTGAATCCACGATAAAGCGCGTTATTCGCCGCCCGACAGCAGCGAGCCGTTCTTCTTGGCGCTGCGCAAAAGGGCAAGGAATGCCCAAAAAGAAGCTCCCAGCAAAACTGCGTTGATGGCCAACGCATCCAGCATCAGATCGATCCGGAAGGTTTGCTCGATCAGCAGCGCGCGCATCCCTTCGAACACGTAGGTCGGCGGCAGCGCCCAGGCGATGGCTTGCAGCCAGACCGGCAACACGCTGACGGGATAGTAGACGCAGGCGAGCGGCAGGATCGCGAACATCAAGGTCCAGACGATGCTCTCGGCGCCGAGGCCGTTCCGCAGCACCAGCCCCGACACGAAGATGCCGACCGACCAGCTCGTGAAGATCAGGTTGCAGAAGAACGCGATCAGCGGCAGGCCGAGGCCNTAGACATTGAAGTGAAACATGACCAGCGCGAGCACGGTCATCGGAATGATCCCGATCGCGAGCCGGATCAGGCTCATCACCATCAGCGACAGCAGAAACTCGATCGGCCTCAANGGGCTCATCATGAGGTTGCCGATGTTGCGCGCCCACATCTCCTCCAGGAACGAGATGGANAAGCCGAGCTGCCCGCGGAACAGGATGTCCCAGAGGATGACGGCGCCGATCAGCGTGCCGCCGGCGCGCGCGAAGAAATTGGAATTCTCGGCGACGTAATGCTGGATGAAGCCCCAGGTGATGACCTGCAGCGCCGGCCAGTACAGCAATTCGAGCAGCCGCGGCCAGGACGACATCAGGAGGTACCAGTAGCGCAGGATCATCGCGCCAATGCGATGCACGGAGATGCCGCGGTGGAGGGAGAGAGAGGTCATTAGAGTGCTCTGTAGCCCGGATGGAGCGAAGCGCAATCCGGGGTGCGNCGCCAACCACAAACACCGACGTCATCCTGAGGTGCAAGTCNTGCGATGCGAGCATCGCAAGNCTTGCCTCGAAGGATGGGCAGCCCACGCTTGCGGCTCATCCTTCGAGGCGCGCAAAGGGCGCGCACCTCAGGATGACGTCTGTGGGCGCGGATAGAGCTTTCAAATAGGGACGCCCTCACCTCACCGCCTCCTTCGCGCCGTTCACCCGGCCGCGTGCGACGTCCAGGAACACCTCTTCCAGCGTGGTGCGGTTGTAGCGGGCCATGATCGCTTCCGGCGTGTCGTCGTCCTCGATACGGCCGCGCTTCATGATGATGACGCGGTCGCAGAGACGCTCGACCTCGAGCATGTTGTGCGACGCCAGGAGGATGGTGGCGTTGTTGTCGCGGCGATAACGCTCCAGATGCGCCCGCACCCAATCGGCGGTATCCGGGTCGAGCGAGGCGGTCGGCTCGTCCAGCAGCAGCAGCTCGGGCCGGTTGATCAGCGCCTTGGCGAGCGCGACGCGGGTCTTCTGCCCGGCCGACAGCTTGCCGTTGGCACGGTCGATGAATTCGGTGAGATCGAGATCGTCCGCGAGCTCGGCAATGCGCTCCGACAGGTTCTTCACCGCATAGAGCTTGCCGAACACAATGAGGTTCTGCCGCACCGTGAGCCGCATCGGCATGTCGACATAGGGGCTCTCGAAATTCATCCGCCCCAGCACCGAAGCGCTCTCCTCGGGCATCCCATGACCGAGCACCTGCACGCGGCCGGAGGTCGGCAGCACCAGGCCCATGATCATCGCGATGGTCGTGGTCTTGCCGGCGCCGTTGCCGCCCAGAAGCCCGGTGATGCTGCCGCGCGGCAGCGAAAAGGAGATGTCGTCGACGGCGCGGGTCTGCTTGTAGATCTTGACGAGGTGCTCGACCTCGATTGCCGCAGAGGAGCTGGGCTCCGCGACAGTCGGCGGACTTGAAGCTTTGTCGTTCCCGGTCATGGTGGGCGTTCTTCTGCTATTGCAGCGGAGAGCGCAAGGCTTGTAATCCGGGTGGTTCCGCGAGCCCCGCGTTTGTGATCCTGGAAGGCACCGCCACATTGGCCGAAATGACCGAGACTGCCGATACCGACTTCCGCCACGCACAGCGGCATATCCGCCTCGACACCATCCTGCGGCTGCGCTGGCTCGCGGTGCTCGGCCAGCTCGCCGCGATCTTCATCGTGGCGCAGGGGTTGGAATTCAACGTCGAGATCGTCCCTTGCGTCAGCATCATCGCCTTGTCGGCGGCACTCAATCTGGCGCTCCAGACCGCGGCCAACCCGATGCAGCGGCTGGAGCCGATGCAGGCGGCCGGACTGCTCGCGCTGAATATCGTGGAACTGGCCGGTCTGCTGTACTTCACCGGTGGACTGCAGAACCCGTTCTCGTTCCTGTTCCTCGCGCCGGTGCTGATCTCGGCCACGGCGCTGCCGGCGCGCTCCACGTTCGGCCTCGGCATGCTCGCGGTGGCCTGCGCCTCGATCCTGTTCTTCTTCCATTTGCCGCTGCCCTGGGATTCCGACGATCCCCTGGTGCTGCCGCCGATCTATCTCGTCGGCGTCTGGCTCTCGATCGTGCTCGCGATCGGCGTCACCAGCCTCTACTCCTTCCAGGTGACCGAGGAGGCGCGCAAGCTCGCGGACGCGCTGGCCGCGACCGAGCTGGTGCTGACGCGCGAGCAGCATCTGACCCAGCTCGATGGCCTCGCCGCCGCGGCCGCGCACGAGCTGGGCACGCCGCTCGCGACGATCTTCCTGATCTCGCGCGAGCTGGAGAAGACGGTGAAGGATCCGAGCTTTGCCGCCGACCTGAAGACGCTGCGCGAGCAGACCCAGCGCTGCCGCGACATCCTCAGCAAGATCACCCAGCTCTCCACCGACGCGCCGTTCGACCGCATGAAGCTGTCGGAGCTGATCGAGGAGGTGGTGGCCCCGCACCGCGATTTCGGCGTCGACATCAAGGTGCGGATCGCGGTCGCCGCCGCGGCCGAGCCAGTGGGATCGCGCAACCCGGCGATCCTCTACGGCGTCGGCAACATCGTCGAGAACGCGGTCGACTTCGCCCACACCACCGTCGAGGTGAACGCCTGGTGGAATAAGGACACGATCGAGCTCTTGATCTCCGACGACGGCCCCGGCATTCCCCCTGATATCCTCAACCGGATCGGCGAGCCCTATCTGTCGCGGCGACGCAACCCGGATGACGGCGGCGGCGAGCGGCGCGGCCTCGGATTGGGCGTGTTCATCGCCCGGACCCTGCTCGAGCGCACCGGCGCCAAGGTCTCGTTTACCAACCGGATCTTCCCGGAACACGGCGCGGTGGTGCAGATCACGTGGCCGCGACAGCGTTTTGAGGCTATCGAGACGCTCGAAGAAACAATAGGATAGACCGCGACCTTGCGTCGCACGAAGGCCCCGATCGACTATAGGCGGCCTTGGCGGCGCCCGATTGCGGCGCCATATGTAGATGTGCAGGAGAGAGGACAACACCTTGAACGCCATCGCCGAACTGAACGAACAGACCGACCGCTCGCTTCTCATCGTGGAGGACGACAAGCCGTTTCTGGAGCGCTTGTCGCGCGCGATGGAGACACGCGGATTTGCGGTGACATCGTGCGACACCGTCTCGGACGGCCTCGCGCAGATCGGCAAGGCAGCGCCCGCATTCGCGGTGGTGGACCTCAGGCTCGGTGACGGCAACGGCCTCGACGTGGTCTCGGCGCTGAAGAAGAAGCGCCCGGATGCGCGCGCGATCGTGCTGACCGGCTATGGCAACATCGCAACCGCAGTGACCGCGGTGAAGATGGGCGCGATCGACTATCTCTCGAAGCCTGCGGATGCCGACGACGTCGTCGCCGCGCTGCTGTCGACCAGCGCGGAGAAATCCGAGCTGCCGACCAACCCGATGTCGGCCGACCGCGTCCGCTGGGAACACATTCAGCGCATCTACGAGATGTGCAACCGCAACGTCTCGGAAACCGCGCGGCGGCTGAACATGCACCGCAGGACCCTGCAGCGGATCCTGGCCAAGCGCGCGCCGCGGTAACGGCGCCGTAGGGTGGGTAGAGCGTAGCAAAACCCACCTTCTTCTTGCCTTGCCCTGAAAGTGATGGGTTTCGCTTCGCTCTACCCATCCTACGGCTTCACTCCCAGAAATCCGCGTGGCCTTGCGGATCGACCAGGCGGTTGATCCGAAGCGCGGCCGCCATCGCGAAGCGCACCGTCATCTGCTTGCGGGTGGCTGCGGCGATCTTGTGCTCGGGCGCCTCGCACTGCAGGTGCGCGCCATAGGCGTCGGCGATGATCAGGCCGGTGTCTTGCGGAAAGATCTCGCAGGGCAGATCCTGCGTGAAGGCGAAGAACAGCCGGTCACAATGGGCGCGGTATTCGTGCCATTTCTGGTCGGCGCGCAAATCCTCCACCGACGACTTGATCTCGACGATCCAGATCTCGCCGCGCTCGTTCAGTGCCACCAGATCGGCACGCCGGCCCGACGGCAGCGGCAATTCGCTGATGCAGGAAAAGCCGAGCGAGCGCAGCAGCCGCGCCGTGCCGCGCGCGATGGCGAGCGCCGTCTCCGACTGGCGCCGATCCGGCGGCACGAGGGCGATGTTGCGGGCGGTGTTGTCCATGGGGGAGAGGATAGCCGATTCCTCCGTCGTCGTCCTGGCGAAAGCCAGGACCCATTACCCCAAGCGTTCGTTGTAACGCGAGCTGACAACCACCAGCCTTCGCCAAACTATGCCCTGTGGTAATGGGTCCTGGATCAGCGCTCGCTCCGCTCGCTTGTCCAGGACGACGGCGGAATGCGGAACCTCCCCTTCCCCAATCGCTTATCACGCAGCCGCCGCACCTCGGCGGAGCCACCGAGGCTGCGCATGATCGACGATCTCTGGTACAAGAACGGCGTGATCTACTGCCTCTCCGTCGGCTCCTACATGGACGCCAACGGCGACGGCGTCGGCGACTTCAAGGGCCTGCTGCGCAGGCTCGACTATCTGCACGGGCTCGGCATCACTACGATCTGGCTGATGCCGTTCCAGACCTCGCCCGGCCGCGACGACGGCTACGACATCGCCGATTATTACAGCGTCGATGCTCGCTACGGCACGCTCGGCGATTTCGTCGAGTTCACCCATGGCTGCCAGCAGCGCGGCATCCGCGTCATCATCGACCTCGTGGTCAACCACACCTCCGACCAGCACCACTGGTTCAAGCAGGCGCGGCGCGACAGGAACTCGCCCTATCGCGACTGGTATGTGTGGTCCGACAAGAAGCCTGCCGGCGCCAACAAGGGCATGGTGTTTCCCGGCGTGCAGAAATCGACCTGGACGCGGGACAAGGAAGCCGGCGCGTATTACTTCCACCGCTTCTACGATTTCCAGCCGGACCTCAACACCTCGAACCCGCATGTGCAAGCCGAGATCCTGAAGATCATGGGCTTCTGGATCCAGCTCGGCGTGTCCGGCTTCCGCATGGATGCGGTGCCCTTCGTGATCTCCACCAAGGGCGCCAAGGTGAAGAAACCGATCGAGCAATACGACATGCTGCGCGCGTTCCGCGAATTCCTGCAATGGCGGCAGGGCGACGCCATCATTCTCGCCGAAGCCAATGTGCTGCCGGAAACCGACATGGAATATTTCGGCCGCGACGCCGACCGCATGCACATGATGTTCAACTTCCACGTCAACCAGCATCTGTTCTATGCGCTGGCGTCGGCGGATTCCCGCCCCCTCGCCAAAGCGCTGAAGGCAACGAAGCCGCGGCCGGCCACGGCGCAATGGGGCCTGTTCCTGCGCAATCACGACGAGCTCGATCTCGGACGGCTGACCAAGGCGCAGCGCGACACCGTGTTCAAATCGTTCGGCCCCGACAAGGACATGCAGCTCTACGACCGCGGCATCCGCCGCCGCCTCGCGCCGATGCTGGGCGGCGACCGCAGGCGGCTGGAGCTCGCCTACAGCCTGATGTGCACGCTGCCGGGAACGCCCGTCATCCGCTACGGCGACGAGATCGCGATGGGCGACGATCTCTCGCTGCCCGAGCGCAATTGCGCGCGCACGCCGATGCAATGGTCGACCGAGCCGCATGGCGGCTTCACCAAGAGCGACAAGCCGGCCTGCCCCGTCATCGACAAGGGGCCCTACGGCTATCCGCACGTCAATGTCGCCAAGCAGCGGCGCGATCCCAATTCCATGCTGAACTGGACCGAGCGCATCGTGCGCATGCGCAAGGAAGTGCCCGAGATCGGCTGGGGCGATTTCACTGTGATCCCGACGCGCGATCCCGCCGTGTTCATCATGCGCTACGACTGGCGCAACAATTCCGTGCTGTTCGTGCACAATCTCGACGAGAAGCCGCGCGAGACCGCGTTCTCGACGGGGCTGTCTGGCGAAGCCGGCGCGCACCTGATCAACCTGCTCGCGGAAGACCACAGCCACGCCGACAAGCGCGGCCAGCACCGCGTCGTGCTGGAGCCCTATGGCTATCGCTGGTACCGCGTCGGGGGGCTGGACTATCTGTTGAAGCGAAGCGACATCGACGAGAGCAAGGCGGGGAACAAGCATCCGGGGTAGCTCCAGCGTCGTCCTGGCGAAAGCCGCAGTCGCCCACACTCCGCCGTCGTCCCGGCGTAGGCCGGGACCCATAACCACAGGGAGGAGTTTGGCGAAGACTCATCGCCCGGTACTCTGACCGCCCACAACCGAGAGATCACGCGGTATGGGTCCCGGCCTTCGCCGGGACGACGGCTAAGATGCCGGCCGCACGATCACGCCCTCATTGCCCCGCAGATCGAGCACGCCCTCCAGCTTCTCGCCCTCGCGATCAAGGAACGTCGACAGCAAGACCTCGCTGCCGAACCTGATCGCGCTGGTGGTCACCGCGATCGGGTCGGGGCCGAGATTGAGCACTGCGATCACCGACTTGCCTGCGGCCTCGCGGCGATAGATCAGGAGGTCGCCTTGCGCCGAGATCGGGTGATAGTCGCCCGCGACCAGCGGCGGGCAATCGCGCCGCAATGCGATCAGGCGCTTGTAAAGATTGAGGATCGAGCGCGGATCGGCTTCGAGATGGGCGACGTTCTCGCGGATGTGATCCTCGGGCAGCGGCAGCCATGGCCTCGCGTCCGAGAAGCCCGCAAAGTTGGAGGAATCCCATTGCATCGGCGTGCGGCAGCCGTCGCGCCCCACCCCGATGCCGGGCACGTTCTTCTCGAAGGGGTCGCGCACGTCCTCGGGTGCGATCGCGAGCTGGTGCATGCCGATCTCGTCGCCGTAATAGAGCGTCGGCGTGCCGCGCAGGGTCAGCAGCAGCATGGCGGCGACGCGCGCCTGCTCGGGCCCGACGCGGCTCGCCACGCGCGGCCGGTCGTGGTTGCCGAGCACCCAGTTCGGCCAGGCGCCGCGCGGCAGCGCCTTCTCGTAATCCTCGATGATCTTTTCGATCGAGCGCGCGCTCCAGAAGGTCGAGAGCAGCGCGAAGTTGAACGGCATCTGCGCGCCGGTGAGGTCGTTGCCGTAATAGGCCATCAGACGATGCAGCGGCAAATAGATCTCGCCGATCAGCACGCGAGCGCGATAGGCATCCGTGACGCGCCGCATCTCGGCGATGACGCCGTGCACCTCGTCCTGGTCGGTGGAATATTGCGTCAGGATCTTCTCGTTCGGCGGCCGGCCCTCGACGTAATGCGGGTTCGGCGGATTGTCGCGGAAGTCGGCGTCCTTGATCAGGTGCCAGATCACGTCGACGCGAAAGCCGTCGACGCCCTTGTCGAGCCAGAACCGCATCGCGTCGTAAATCGCCGCGCGGACATCGGGATTGCGCCAGTTGAGGTCCGGCTGCTGCGCGAGGAAGGCGTGGTAGTAATATTGGCCCGTGGTCTCGTCGAATTGCCACGCGCTGCCGCCGAACTCGGACAGCCAGTTATTCGGCACGCCGCCATCCGGCGCCGGATCGCGCCAGATGTACCAGTCGCGTTTGGGGTTGTCGCGCGAGGCGCGGCTCTCGACGAACCAGGGATGCTGGTCGGAGGTGTGGTTCGGCACGAGGTCGAGGATCAGCTTCAGGCCGTTGTCGTGGACGGCTGCGAGCAGCGCGTCGAAATCCGCCATCGTGCCGAACAACGGCTCGATGCCGGTATAGTCGGAGATGTCGTAGCCGAAATCGGCCATCGGCGAGGGAAAGATCGGCGACAGCCAGATCGCGTCGACGCCGAGCGATCTGACGTAAGGCAGCCGCTGCAGGATGCCGGCGAGATCGCCGACACCGTCGCCGTCGCTATCCTGATAGGAGCGCGGATAGATCTGATAGAAGACGCCGTCGCGCCACCAATTGTCGTCGCTCTGAGCCAAGATCGTCCCCCGAATGTACTTCGCGCGGAAGGCAACGCGGGATCGCGCCAACGGTTCACACAAAGTTCCCGCTGGGGATCGAGACCAACAGGGCTTTGGGACGGCTCTGTGACGTGCGCGGCGGCGATCATGTCGCCCGGGGCCGCAAAGCGCGATTCCGCCCGGAAAGGCCGCAATTCCGGGCTAGTCCGGCCATTGTTCCGGCTTCAGCCGACCGCGATGCCAGTGGAACCTGGGTTCCGAGGGACGAAACCACTGGAGGGACCCATGAGGTCACGCATCACACTGTGCTCGCTCGCCTTCGCTCTCGCCGCCCTGCCGCTCTCGGCCGGGTTCTCCCCCGCCACCGCCAAGCCGACCGTCGAGGTCGCCTTCGTGCTCGACACCACCGGCTCGATGGCGCGCCTGATCGAGGGCGCCAAGCGCAAGATCTGGTCGATCGCCACTGCGATCGTCGATTCCAATCCGGACGCCGACATCCGCATGGGCCTCGTCGCCTATCGCGACATCGGCGACGATTACGTCACCTCGAAGATCGAGCTCACCCGCGACATCCAGGATCTCTACGCCAACCTGCTGGAGCTGAAGGCGCGCGGCGGCGGCGACTGGCCCGAAAGCGTCAACGAAGCGCTCGACGTCGCCGTCAACAAGCTGCAATGGACGCAAGGCGGCGATGTCAGGCACATCGTCTTCCTGGTCGGCGACGCGCCGCCGCACATGGACTATGCGCAAGACACCAAATATCCGACGACGCTCAGCGTCGCCCGGCAGAAGGACATCATCGTCAACGCCGTGCTCGCCGGCGATGCCCGCGATACCGAGCGGGTCTGGCGCGACATCGCGCAGATCGGCCAGGGCCGCTTCATCCCGATTCCGCAAGATGGCGGCCAGATCGTGGTGATCGAGACGCCGTACGACCAGGACATCATCATCCTGCAGCAGCAGCTCAACGGCACCGTGATTCCGTACGGCCCGCGCGAGATGCAGAAGCGCACCGAGATGAAGGTGCAGCAGCAGGCCAGCGTGGCGGCGTCCGCACCGTCAACGGCCACCGACATGGCGAGCTATATCAGCAAGCGATCTGCATCGACCTCGGAAGCCGTCACCGGCGGCGGCGATCTCGTCGCCGATGCCGCCAAGGGCAAGACCAGCGTCGCCACTGTCGCCGACGCCGACCTGCCCGAAAGGCTGCGCGCAATGAAGCCCGAGCAGCGCGAGGCCGAGGTCGCCAAACAGGTCGAGCAGCGCAAGGCCTTGAGCGAGAAGCTCGCCGCGCTGGTCGCCAAGCGTGACAAGTACATCGCCGATCAGGCCGTGAAGTCCCCCAAGACGTCCTCGTTCGACGGCGTCGTCCGGGAGACGCTGAAGGCGCAGATCACGCGGTAACAGGAACGCCCGGGAACGGTCCGGTCCGAACGGGCCGCTCCCGGCCCTCGCACGAATCTTTTGCTTGGCGGCATGGCAAAAATCGGCATTGTGGCGCCATGACCGAGCAAAATGACAACAAACCCAAGGCGGGCGCGATCATCGTTCCCGTGACGCTGTTCGAGCAGAACTGCACCATCATCTGGGACGAGCCCAGCAAGAAGGCCGTGGTGATCGATCCCGGCGGCGACGTGCCGAAGATCCTGGA
>JGI25160J50197_1001523_pt1 | contig 11497 bp, 13 predicted proteins | sample AraplaMF_Cvi_mMS_FD_50197 | JGI IMG/M metagenome (IMG submission 50197)
TGCCAGTCGGAGTGACCGAACGGCGTGTAGTTGATCATGATGTCTTCCTGGGCGACACCCTTCGACTTCAGATAGGCTTCCAGGATCTTGTTGGTGGTGCGCGGATAGACGTAGTCGGTGCCCGCAAGCACCCAGCGCTTCACCTTTTCGTCCTTCATCAGGTAGTCGACGGCGGGGATCGCCTGCTGGTTCGGCGCCGCGCCCGTGTAGAACACGTTGCGCTCGCTCTCCTCACCCTCGTACTGCACGGGGTAGAACAGGATGTTGTTCAGCTCCTTGAAGACGGGCAGCACCGACTTGCGCGACACCGAAGTCCAGCAGCCGAACACGACCGAGACCTTGTCCTTGGTGATCAGCTCGCGCGCCTTTTCGGCGAACAGCGGCCAGTTCGACGCGGGGTCGACGACGACGGCTTCGAGCTTCTTGCCGAGAACGCCGCCCTTCTTGTTCTGCTCGTCGATCAGGAAAAGGATGGTGTCCTTCAGCGTGGTTTCGCTGATGGCCATGGTGCCGGAAAGGGAGTGCAGCACGCCGACCTTGATGGTGTCGTCCGCGGCCTTCGCGCCAGTCAATGAAGCCAGACCGAGCACCAGGCCGGCGGTCGCGGCGAGCACACCGCGGCGGCTAAATGACGCCGCTATATCGTGAGTAGATTTGTTAAACATGAGTGTCTCATCTCCCTGACGCAGACGTGAAAACGCTGCGAAACGGCCCCACGGCCGCCTGCGATTAACGGAATCGCAAGAACCGTGCCATGGCTGGGGCACCTGCCAACTCATTGGTCAGATTAGACAATCCTGTTGCAATCCAACTTTAGCCACAGTCAGACTGCTCATAATTTGGGCTGAAAAAATGTGCGCTTATGCGGCATACAGATTATTTGTTGAGCATTACCTTGCTTGTGGCTAAAATTACGGCATAATTGTTTTTGCACTGCAATAACCATTTCAGGCCGTTCCGCCTTGAAAGCGCCCCTTCAATGTTCCATATGACGCCCAGAGACCTCTTGCGAATCAAGTGGTCGTCGCGAGCCGCGTGTTCTTAAGCCCTTACGGGCGTCTGGCTTGCCCCATATCTCCCAAGCCATCCGACACCCCAAACACGCAGGTGTCTTCTCGACACCCTTTTGCGTACGCCGCGCTGAATGCGCCGGGCGCCCGCTTTTGACATGGAAAGAACCCCTCTTTTGACTTCGTTTCAGGACTTCGGCCTTGCCGAACCGATCGCGCGCGCTCTTCAAGAAGAGAACTACGTCACCCCCACCCCCATCCAGGCCCAGACCATTCCGACGGCGCTGACCGGCCGGGACGTCGTCGGTATCGCCCAGACCGGCACCGGCAAGACCGCGTCCTTCGCGCTGCCGATCCTGCATCGGCTGCTCGAGCACCGGATCAAGCCGCAGCCCAAGACCACCCGCGTCCTGGTGTTGTCGCCGACCCGCGAGCTGTCCGGCCAGATCCTCGACAGCTTCAACGCCTATGGGCGCCACATCCGCCTGTCCTCGACGCTCGCCATCGGCGGCGTTCCGATGGGCCGTCAGGTTCGGTCGTTGATGCAGGGCGTCGAAGTGCTGGTCGCCACCCCCGGCCGCCTGCTCGACCTCGTTCAGAGCAACGGGCTGAAACTGGGAAGCGTCGAATTCCTCGTGCTCGACGAGGCCGACCGCATGCTCGACATGGGCTTCATCAACGACATCCGGAAAATCGTCGCCAAGCTGCCGATCAAGCGGCAGACGCTGTTCTTCTCGGCCACCATGCCGAAGGACATCGCCGAGCTCGCCGACGCCATGCTGCGTGACCCCGCCCGCGTCGCGGTGACCCCGGTCTCCTCGACCGTGGAGCGCATCCAGCAGCGCATCATCCAGGTCGATTTCTCCGCGAAGCCGGCGTTCCTCGCCAAGCTGTTGAAACAGGAGCAGGTCAACCGCGCACTGGTTTTCACCCGCACCAAGCACGGCGCCGACAAGGTGGTGAAAACCCTTGAGAAGGCCGGCATCGCCGCCAGCGCCATCCACGGCAACAAGTCGCAGAACCACCGCGAACGGACGCTCGCCCAGTTCCGCTCCGGCGACATCCGCACACTGGTTGCCACCGATATCGCCGCCCGCGGCATCGATGTCGACGGCATCACTCACGTCATCAATTTCGACCTGCCCAACGTGCCGGAAACCTACGTCCACCGCATCGGCCGCACCGCGCGCGCCGGCGCCGAGGGCACCGCGATCTCGCTGGTCGCAGGCGGCGAGGAGCTCAGCTATCTCCGCGACATCGAACGGCTGATCAAGGTGGCACTGCCGCGCGAAGATCTCCGCACCGATGCCGGCCGCCGCGATGCGGGCGCTCCCGCGCCGCAGCAACGGCAGGGCCGCGGAGGCCGCCCGGGCCAGCGTCCGCAAGGTGCAAGGCATGGCGAGGCACGTCACGGTGACGGACGTCGCAGCGAGGAACGACATTCCGACGGACGCCACCATACCGCCGGCAAGCAGGGCGATGGACGCCCCGGTGAAGGCCGACATGGCGGCGACGCCCGACATGCTGACGGGCGGCCCGGCAATGGCCCGAACGCCTCGAAGGGGTCTCGTCGTCCGCGCTCCGGCGGGAAGACGCATTCTTCCCCAAACGGCCGTCCGGAACAGCGTTCCGTGCATAGCGCCGGGGCGGCTGATGGGATACAAGGCGTGGCCTTTTTGCGCCGTGAGAGTCGGCCGAATGGCCAACCGAACCGCAAACCCCATTCGCACTAGCCGTCCACGACCTGGAGAAATTCATGGCTAAGGAAGAGCTGATCCAGTTCGAAGGACTGGTCACCGAAATCCTCCCCGACGCACGCTACCGCGTGCAGCTCGATGCCGGACACGAGATCGTCGCCTATACCGCCGGCAAGATGAAGAAGAACCGCATCAAGACGCTGGCGGGCGACCGCGTGACGGTGGAGATGTCGCCCTATGACCTCGAAAAGGGTCGGCTGATTTTCCGCCACAAGGACGAGCGTCCCAGCGGGATGGGTGGACCGCCCCGCCCGGGCCAGCGCGGCGGCCAGTTCCGCCGGCGCTAGGCGCCTGTTGGCACCCTCGGAAGTAAAATTCCGCCCTGAATATCGATCCGCCGCGGAGATCGCGGCGGATCAAAAAATCGTGCACGCCCGGATTGTTTTGGCACCCCAATTCCGATAAAATGAATTCATCGATTTTCGGCCGGACGACATTAGCATCCACCGGTACAGCCGGTTCAGACACGCTGACGACCCTTCCAAAAATTCGATCTAACTGGCCTGCGCAAGCGGGCTCCAACATTGTGTTATCTGAGAAGGGACTATCCCCGTGAGCATGGGAACCGTGAAGTGGTTTAACGCGACCAAAGGCTTCGGCTTCATTCAGCCCGACGATGGCGGCCAGGACGTGTTCGTCCACATCAGCGCTGTGGAGCGTGCGGGCCTCGGNACGCTGCGTGAAGGCCAGAAGCTCTCTTACGAGATCGTGGCCGACCGCCGTTCCGGCAAGTCGGCAGCGGACAACCTCCGCTCCGAAGGCTGAGCCGTCGGGCGCGTGGCCCGATCGGCTCGCGCAAGCCAAAGAAAGCAAGAAGGCCGTGCGCGACGCACGGCCTTTTTCATTTTAGCGCCTGCGCGCGGATGTCAGCACGTCGACGGCACGCCGTTGTAGGGAACGCAGATGACCTGGCGCGGCCGCGTGTAGGACAGGTCGCTCAAGGTAATGCTCGACTTCAACACATAGCCTACCGAAGGCGTGTAGGTGTAGTTCGCCTCGCTGAGGATGAGGTAGGTCGATGGGATCAAGAGCGTTGCCGGAATCATGGTGGTGACCTTGTCGCCGGCCTTGCGGGCCGANGTCGCCAGCGTCGCTTGCGTCGCGCCGCTCGTGATGGTGCCGGCTTTGCTCCACTGGACCGTGGCAATGCTGTTGGCATCGATATAGATCTGGGAGACCGTGCCCTTCACCAGACTGGCGTCGTAGGGCATGACGACCGAGATGCTCGCCGTGAACGTATCTTTCATGTCGGCATCGGCGAGCGTCGTCGACTGCGATGTCAAATCGGACAGAGCCCGCGCGATCAACGTGACTTTGCGATCGATCGCCACGGCCGACGAGAACTCGACGGTGCCGAAGAACATCACCAGCATCAGCGGGACGATGACCGCGAACTCGGTCGCCGCGAGAGCGCGCTTGTCGGCGACGAAGTCGCGCGCGGAACGACATGCATTCCGCCAGATATTCGCAATCGCCTGCATTGGTGCGCCCGGATCCATCTGTCTCAGAAGGGTTCGTTCTTGAAGGCCGTTGTCGCCACCATCAGCCGTTTGTTGCTGCACCCGATATTGTAACCGAGGCCGGTGACGATGAGCGGCCACTGGTAGAACAGCCGCACCACGACCACCTGGCCGGCGTTGCCCGCGCTGTACTGCATGCCGGCCGGGTTGAAAGTGCAGGAATTGCCGTAGTTCGTCAGGCTCAACGACCCGAAGGAGCCGGTGCTCACGACGTCGACGAAAAGCTTGCTGCAATCGAACAGCGCCGGGATCTGCGTGCACACATAGGCCTTGAACGTCGTCTGGTCGCACGCCTTGACCACGCCGGGCGTGGTCTGGCAGGCCGCCACCGAGCCGCCCTGCGCTTGCGCCTGGCCGGTCAGGATCGCACGCGCGGAATTNTGCGTGATGGTCTCGAGCACCTGNCTCGCGAAGAACATGAGCGCCGTTTCGATGATGGCGAACAGCAGCGCGAAGAACATCGGGGCGACCAGGGCGAACTCGACGGCNGCGGAACCGCGGCGGTTGCCGCGAAACCGGCCCAGCGCCTTCCGGAGCGTNAACCTCTTGGGTGCAGGCAATGGCATCACGTCAAATTCCCCAGCAACGGGCGATCAACTGTTCCGTTCAATAGCGGAAACTGATTGTTTAAGTGTTTCAGGCGATCCGCAGCCGGCGGACCGCGCCGTTTAGAATGCGTTAACCAGCCGCGGCCGCAGCCCACGGAAAGCGCGCCGCACACAGAGACCTCCACCTCCCATCCGCAAGCGGCCTGAGGCGATCCNGGCCGGGCAAACCCGCCGNNCGATCCTGCTANTTGGACTTGGCCGGACCGGCGCCGCCGCCACCGCTGGCACTNGCGCTCAGCGAGCCGGCCTGGTTCATCGTGTTGTTGAAGTAGGTGTCGCTGTCGCCGAGCGTCACGCGACGCTGGCAAAGCGGCACGCAGCTGTAGGACTCGCGCTCGATCCCGCGATAGACGGTGACGAGCCGGTCGCTCGGACCTTCGACCTGGATCTGGCGGTCGACCAGGATCTCGCCGGCCCGGTCGAGCGCGATGAAATTGGTGGCGCCATAGCCCTTGCCGGTCACGACGATCATGCCGCCGGGCTGGAGCGTGACGTCGGCGATGAGGGGATTGCCGACCACGAGGGTCGCCACCTTGCCGGGGAGCCGCACCAGCTTGGCCTGGTCGACATTGACGGCGATGGTGTCGGCGGTGGGATCGGCAAGGCCGGCAGCCGGCGATGCCAGCACCGCGGCCGCAACAAGAAGACAGACCCGCGCACGATGGCGCAGCAATTCTTTACGCATACTCTTACCCCCGGGACGTCCCAAACCGGCAGAAGCGACAGATAACAGCGGAGCCGGTGCCCGACCCCGCTAACCTGCCCTTAATTCGTGAACGTTCCGCAAACCCGCCGACTATTGTTTGAACAGACTGGCGTTTGACCGCCGTCGAGGCTAGCGGCGGAACGGATAGGCGAACTGCCCCGCGATCTCCTTCGGCATGGTCGCTTCGTCCTTGCCGTATTCCTGCGGCAGTTCACCCTCGGGCATGCGGAAGGTGCCGAACAGGACATCCCAGATCGGGAACGTGCCGGCAAAATTGGTGTCGCCGCCCTCCGCGAGCGAGGTGTGGTGCCAGCGGTGGAACACCGGCGTCGCCAGCAGATATTTGAACGGCCCGAAGCTCCAGTTCAGGTTGGCGTGCACGAAGGCCGAATGGAAGGTCGTGAACGGGGCGACCAGGACCATCGCGTTGGGGGAAATTCCGGCCATCAACAGCACGACATCGACGCCGATCGAGCCGAGCACGAGATTGACGGGATGGAAGCGGGCCGCCGAAATCCAGCTGATCTCCTCCGAGGAGTGATGGATCGCGTGGTACTTCCAGAACCCGCCACCGTGGAACAGCCGGTGCAGCCAGTACAGCATGAAGTCGGACAGGACCAGGAACAGCGCGGCCTGGACCCAGAGCGGCATCAACGACAGCGGGCCGTGGCCATTGTCGTAGAAGGCGATGAGTTCGTCGGCGTCGTGGATATCGAAGACGAGGCTGGCGCCGACGATCAGAAGTCCGATCCGCATGGTGCGGGCGAAAACCGGAACGAAGAACCAGTAGCAGATGTCGGTGACGATCTCGCGCTTGCGCCACCACGGCGCGCCGGCATTGCAGGCCCAGAGATGTTCGAGCACGGTGAAGACCGCCGCGAGCGCGAAGGTGATGGGGATCACCTTGACGATGGTCTCGCCGAGCATCAGGGCGACTTGCATGGGCAGGCTCGACATCGTCGCCTCTCTTGCGAATTCCAGCTCCGTTACGCCTACGCCGCGAAATTTAAGGGAGCGTGAAGCCGGCGACGCGTCGACGATAGATCCGGAACCGGAACGAATGACAGCGGCGGCCTTAAGACGAAATTCACTCTGGGTTAAAGCATCGCGCCGCAAGCGGGTTTGCCCGATCGAATTAACTCTACCGAAAGAGCTCGGCTCTCATGCTCGTCACGTCAATGACGGCGCCGAACGAGGCGATCCCCACCCCAGTTGGAGTTATGTTCATGAAGAACCTGATTGCGCGTTTCGCGAAGGATGAATCCGGCGCCACCGCCATCGAATACGGCCTGATCGCCGCCGGCATCGCGCTGGCCATCATCACCGTCGTCAACAATCTCGGCACCACGCTGAACACCAAGTTCACCGCGATCTCGACCGGCCTCAAGTAAGGCCGGACGAGCGACGGCAAAAGCCCCGGATCTCCGGGGCCTTTGTTTTTCTGAAGACGGCGAGTTCCAGTGGCGTTGCGTAAATACAGAACCGATGCCGCGATCGCGGCAGATGCGACCGCGCAGGCCGGCTCGCCGGTCTATTGGGTCTGCGTTGCGCTGCTGCTTGCGACGGCCGCGCTCGCCGCGCGCATTGTCAGCCTGTGGTGACGACGCGTTTTGCGGCTTCANGCCCGCGCNGCNCTGCTGCCGTTGTCGGTTTGTTTAGCACTGCCGGCTAGCATCGCCCGACGCCGGTTCCCGCGGCAATCCCAGGCCTCANGACGCAGCCCATGATCCTCGACCTCGCGCGCCTTCTGCTCTTTCCGGCCCTGNTGGCGTTCGCCGCCGCGAGCGATCTCTTCACGATGACGATCTCGAACCGCGTGTCGCTGGCGCTGGTCGCAGGCTTCTTCGCGNTCGCCTTCGCCGGTGGCATGGCACCTTACGAGATGCTCAGTCATGTCGGCGCCGGCGCGCTTCTCCTGGTCATCGCCTTCACCTGCTTCGCGATGGGCTGGGTCGGCGGCGGCGACGCAAAGGTCGCGGCCTCCGTCGCGCTCTGGTTCGGCTTCGCACCGCTGATGAACTTCCTGCTCTACGCCTCGCTGTTCGGCGGCGCGCTGACGCTGCTCCTGCTCCAGTTCCGGCAATGGCCGCTACCCTACGGGCTGGCAGGCCAGGCTTGGCTCGCCCGGCTGCACGCCAAGGAGAGCGGCATCCCCTACGGCATCGCGCTCGCGATGAGTGCGCTGATGGTCTATCCGGAGACCGAATGGGTGAAGGCGATTGATCTCGCTCACTTCGCGCTGCGCTGAACGCACTGGGTAAACCCGGCGTTAAGGCGATTTAGATACGCCTCATTAACCATGCTTTGACGAATAGCTGGTCAACTGCCGATCAAGGCGGCGGCAGCGTCGCGGCGTTTTGTGGAAAGTGAAGCGTATGAATAGGGCACGCATTGTCGTCCTGACGGTCGCGATCTGCGCCGGCGGTGTCGCCGCGTACCTGGCGAGCGGCTCGGACAATTCTGCGCCGCCTCCGGCCCCGGTCGCGCAGCTTCCGACCGTCGACGTGCTCGTGGCCAAGAACGACATNGGCCTCGGTCAGACCGTGAAGCCGGAAGATTTGCAATGGCAGACCTGGCCGGCAGCGACCGCCAGCGCCGCCTTCATCCGCCGCAACGAGCGTCCCGAGGGCGTGACCCAGGTAACCGGTTCGATCGCGCGCGCCCCCTTCATTCAGGGTGAGCCGATCCGCGACCAGAAGCTGGTCAAGGCCGAGGGCTCAGGATTCATGGCGGCCATCCTGCCCAGCGGCATGCGGGCCATCTCGACCGAAATCTCGCCGGAGACCGGCGCAGGCGGCTTCATCCTGCCCAATGACCGCGTCGACGTCCTGCTCACACGCCGCCTCAAGAACCCGGACCAGTCCTCCGGCGCCCCGGACGTCGTCACGTCGGAGATCATCCTGGTCAATGTGCGCGTGCTCGCCATCGACCAGGCTCCGAAGGAGAAGGACGGCCAGAACNCCGTGGTCGGCAAGACCGTGACCCTGGAACTCACTTCCGCACAGACCCAGGCGCTTTCCTCGGCCCGTCAGGCCGGAACGCTGTCGCTGGCGCTGCGCAGCATTGCCGACGTCAAGATGAGCGAGATCACGCTCGACGAATCCACCCAGAAGCGCGACGGCATCTCGATCATTCGCTACGGCGTCCCGAGCTCGACGGCGAAAGCACGATGAGGACAGGCGACATGAAATGCAGGGCAGAACTGGCGACGATGCGAACCTCCATGGTCCGCGCCCTGTCGTTCTCGGCCGCCTTCGCACTGGCATTCAACCCGGTGCTGNCCCCCGTNGTCGCCGCCGACTATCGCCCGGCCGNGCCGGCCGCTGCNGACGGACAGATGAACGCCCGCTTCCTCTCGCTCGGCGTCGGCAAGTCGATCGTGATCGACCTTCCGCGCGACATCAAGGACGTGCTGGTCGCTGACCCCAAGATCGCCAATGCGGTGGTCCGCTCGGCGCAGCGCGCCTACATCATCGGCGCCGCCATCGGCCAGACCAACATCGTGTTCTTCGATTCCGCGGGCCAGCAGATCGCGGCCTATGACATCGCGGTCAAGCGCGACCTCAACGGTGTGCGGGCGGCGCTGAAGCAGGTCCTGCCCAATTCGGACATCCAGATCGACGGACTAGGCGACGGCATCGTCCTGACCGGCACGGCGGCGAACCCGATGGAAGCGCAGCAGGCCAACGACCTCGCCGCGCGCCTAGCCGGCGGCGCCGACAAGGTGGTGAACTCGATCGTGGTGCGCGGCCGCGACCAGGTCATGCTCAAGGTGACGGTGGCGGAAGTCCAGCGCACCATCGTCAAGCAGCTCGGCATCGACCTGAGCGCCAGCCTCAACTACGGCACGTCCGTGGTGAGCTTCACTAACTCCAATCCGTTCACCGCTCTCGGCCACAATCTCGTGGACGGCAACAATTTGACGACCAAGTTCGGCGGCGCGCCCTCGGTGCAGGCCACNCTGCGCGCGATGGAAACCGCGGGCGTGATCCGCACGCTGGCCGAACCGAACCTGACCGCGATCTCCGGTGAATCCGCGACGTTCATCGCCGGCGGCGAATTCCCGGTCCCGGCAGGCTATGCGTGCGACCCCACCACGCATGTCTGTACCACCCAGATCAGCTTCAAGAAATTCGGTATCTCGCTCAACTTCACTCCCGTGGTGCTGAGCGAAGGCAAGATCAGCCTGCGCGTCATGACCGAGGTCTCCGAGCTGTCGAACGAAAATGCGATCACGCTGTCGCAGGCCGTGACCTCGACGTCGGTGAACTCGCTGACGGTGCCCTCGATCAGGACCCGCCGCGCCGAGACCTCGCTGGAAATTCCCTCCGGCGGCGCGATGGCGATGGCCGGCCTGATCCAGCAGCAGACCAAGCAGGCCGTCAGCGGATTGCCCGGACTGATGCAGCTCCCGATCCTCGGCACGCTGTTCCGCAGCCGCGACTTCGTCAACAACGCGACCGAGCTGGTCGTGATCGTGACGCCCTATGTCGTTCGCGCAGTGGCGCCAAAGGACCTGTCGCGGCCAGATGACGGCTTCGCCCCGCCCGCAGATCCGCAGGCCCAGCTGCTCGGCAACATCAACCGCATCTACGGCGTGCCCGGCCGGACTGAACCGGCCAAGAATTACCGCGGCACCTATGGCTTCATCACCGAGTGAGGCGGAACGGGGACTTCGAGATGATCACAAGACCACCCCAACTTCGCAAACGCACCAGCCACGTTGGTGGTGCGCTCGTCGGCTTGGCGCTCGCGCTCGGCGGCTGCCAGCATGACCAGGCCGTCACGGCCTCCATTCCCGACGACTACAAGCAGCGCCATCCGATCGCGATCGAGGAGCAGAATCGTTCGACCGTGGTCTTCGTCGGCCATGCCCGCGGTGGATTGACCGCGGCCCAGCGTGCCGACGTGATGGGTGTCGCATCGGCGTGGTTGCACGAAGGCACGGGCGCCATCCGTATCGACGTGCCGTCCGGCACGCCCAATGCGCGTCCGGTCGCGGACACGATGCGTGAAATCCAGGCGATGCTCGCGGGAGCAGGCGTACCGCCGCGAGGCGTCAACATTCGCCCCTACCAGCCCGAGGACAGGCGCTTCCTGCCGCCGATCCGGCTCACTTATTCGAAGATCGCCGCCGTCGCAGGTCCTTGCGGCCTGTGGCCGGACGACATCGGTCCTTCGATGAAGAACAAGACCTGGTTCGAGAACAAGGACTATTACAATTATGGCTGCGCCTATCAGCGCAACCTCGCGGCGATGGTCGACAATCCGTCGGACCTCGAGCAGCCGCGTCCTGAAACTCCGTCCTACACGGCGCGGCGCATCACCTCTCTCGAGAAATATCGCAAGGGTCTCACGTCGGCGACCACCTATCCCGAGGCCGACAAAGCCAAACTCAGCGACACCGGCAAATGATCAGCTACGCCCGCCAGACACACGAAGAGCAGCCGGACGCAGCTCCTCCGCCGGTCGAGGAACATATCGCGCCCGCGCCGCGCGTCTCGGTCCAGGCCTTCTGCGACACCGTGGAGACTGCTGCCGCGGTCCAGGCGGCCGGAGAAGACCGCCGTCTCGGCAAGGCCCACCTGAAAATCCAGATGGGTGGCATGGCCGCGGCAACCGAGGCCTACCGCTCGGCCCCGACGCCGAACGTCATCGTGCTTGAAAGCGACGGGCGCAACGACCTGCTCGGCGGGCTCGACCAGCTCGCCACCGTCTGCGACGCCGGCACCCGCGTGGTCGTGATCGGCCGCATCAACGACGTCTCCCTCTACCGCGAGCTGGTGCGCCGCGGTGTCAGCGACTACGTGCTCGCGCCGGTCGGCGCGATCGACGTCGTGCGCTCGATCTGCAACCTGTTCTCCGCGCCGGAAGCCAAGGCGGTCGGCCGCATCAT
>JGI25160J50197_1001529_pt1 | contig 11476 bp, 11 predicted proteins | sample AraplaMF_Cvi_mMS_FD_50197 | JGI IMG/M metagenome (IMG submission 50197)
ACCGGCGCCGGGGAGTTCGGGCACCAGACCGTGCAGTGGGACGGGCCGCGCTGCGGCTGCGGACGGCGCGGCTGCATCGAGGCGCTGTGCCTGGCGGCGGTGGCCCGCGGCGATCTGCCGGGCGCGGCCGCGGTGTTGGGGGCGGGCGCCGCCAACCTCGTCGAGCTGCTGGACATCGACCGGGTGCTGCTCGGCGGGCGCACCGTACTGGAGAACCCCGACGGGTTCCGGTCCGGCGTGGCCGACGCTCTCGACGCCCAGGCCCGCGCCCGCGGCCGGACCGCGGTCCCGGTGGCGCTCGCCCGGGGCGGTACCCAGGTGGTCGCGGACGGGGCGGCGGAGCTGGTGCTGGCACCGCTGTTCGGGGGCGGCTCCGCACTGCGCGGGAGCGCCGCCCGGGAGACGTTCCCGGGCGGCGCCTCGTGAGGCCCTCTCGTCCCCGCAGGGGAACTCAGTCCTTATCGGGGAAGTCAGGCTTATGGGGATCGGTCTCCTTGCAGTACGGGTCTTGGCTGTCGGAGGTGCAGGCCACCAGCTCGCTCTGCTTGCCGTCGGTTCCGTCCTTGGCGGGGGCGTTGGCCGTGCCGTCGCCCCACCACTGCGTCTCCCGGTCCGTGCTGAAGATCCACGTACCGGTCACCCGCTTCACCAGCGGTGCCCGTGCCATCCATCCGTAGGTGTGCGGCTTGACGGTGATCGTGGCCTTGTCCGACACCGTCGAGGAGTCCATCCAGCTGTTCTGCCACATGCCCATGACCCCCGTGGAGAAGGTGGTTTTGACGGGACTTTCCTCGCCGGCGCTGACCTCCACGGACACGGTCGTCGTGACCGAGCCTCCGTTGGTGTAGGTGTATCCCGTGTTCTGCGTCCAGGTGCGTTCCAGGTTCATCTTCTCCGTGGTGTTGTTGTTGACCGTGTACGAGACCTTTTCCATCTTTCCGAGGGTCGCCACGCTCTGACTGCCCGGCCGGTAAGTGGCCGAGATCGCATGGGATTTTGCGTTGATCTGCGCCAGTGCGTACTTGGTCGCCAAAGCGTTCAGCACGGTGCTGTCGGCTGCCGGCAGCCGCCACTTCTGCGCTTCTGATTCAGGTGCCCAATCCTTCGCGCAGGGATGGATCTGCACCTCGGTTCCCGGACTGGTATGGCCGTCCACCATGTCCAAGCACTGATCGTCCTTGGCATGGCGGATCACAAAGGAATCCCCCGCCGGCTGGATGTACCACTTCTGTGAGTCGCTGTTGTTGCAGTCCCCTTGCGCCACCCGCGACCAGTTCTTGTCGACCGTGGCGTCCAGGCACTTCCCGCTCTCCTTGCTGCGGATCGTGAAAGCCCCGTTCCCTTCCGTGGCGAACGACCATTTCCCCCGGTCGGGGGCCTGCTGCTGGTCGCCGTGGTCGCGGGTCTGTATCCGGTCCTTGTCGTTGTTCTGTACGGACTTGTTGGCCGGGTCGCCGTTCGCGCCCTGGCCCGGACTCGCCTCCAGATAGAGGCTGCCGTTCCCGTAGCCGTCCTCGTAGTACGCGGCTTCGCCGGGGTTCTTTCGCCGGTCCGTCCACCAGGAATCCACGCCCTTGACGGACTTGATCTCACCGATGTCGAAGGTGGGGCAGCCGGATTTCTGGCAGGTGACTTCTTCGGCGTGTGCCGTTCCCGTGACCGGAGGGGCCAGGGTGAATCCCACTGCCATGAGTCCGGTGGTCGCGACCATGGCGGGGATATGGAAGCGCGCTCGGGGTGAGCCAGTTGTCACGAGTGATTCCCTTCGGGCAGGTCCTTCGGATTTCCCCGGTTCCGGGAGCCGTTCCGCGCAACACCTACCGCCGCTCGCCGAAGGCCGGACGTAAAGCGGGGGGTGGTGTATCCGGGAACACCGGAAACCCGCACCGAACCTAGGCCGACCGGCCGGTTTCGGTATCCGCCACCTGGCGGAGCTTCGTCCTTTTCCGGGGGCGGGTGCCGCCGTCGCGCACACTCCCGTCCGGCGGCCGCCGCCCTCCCGCCGCCGTAGTGCGAGGATCACGCCGTGGAGTTCCCGTACGGCCAGGATCCTGGCGCACCCATCCGGTCCGGCGTCCCCGAGCACGGACGCATTCCCAAGTACTACGCGGCGAAGGTCGAGATCGCGGCGCTGCTGGCGGAGTTGGGCGAGGGCGAGGTGCTGCCCACCGAACGTGAGCTGGCGCTGCGCTTCGAGGTCTCCCGCGAGACGCTGCGGCAGGCGCTGCGGGAGCTGATCCTGGAGGGGCGGCTGCGGCGGCTGGGGCGTGGCACGGTCGTCGCGGGCCCCAAGATGGAGCAGCCGCTGTCGCTCGCGAGCTATACGGAGGGCGTACGGGGCCAGGGGCGCAGGCCCGGCCGGCATCTCGTCAGCCTCGACCGCTTCCCGTGCCCGCCGCGGCTCGCCGCCGATCTGGGGCTCGAAGTCGGCGACTCCGTATGGCACATGGAGCGGGTGCTGCTCGCCGATGACGAGCGGGTCGGGCTGGAGAGCACCTATGTCGCCGTCGAGCGGGCCCCGGACCTGGCCGCCGACTTCGTACCGGACTCGTCCTTCTACGCCTACCTGCACGAGCGGCTCGGTATCGGCTTCGGTGACGCGGACGAGCGGCTGGAGACCGTGCTGGCCACGCCGCGCGAGGCGCTGCTGATCGGCACGCCGGGCGCACTGCCGATGCTGCTGATCCACCGGCTGTCGCGGGACACCGCGGGCCGCCCGCTGGAGCGGGTGCGCTCCCTCTACCGGGGCGACCGGTTCTCCTTCACCACCCACCTGGGGACCCCGGCGCCGGGATGAGCCGGCCCCGGCCGCGGCCGGGCTTCCCCGCGCCGCGGCCCTTCCCGTCAGGCACCCGCCCCACCCTGAAAGGTCACGAGAATATAACGGGTCTAGGCCAAGCTTGCCGCCCCGTTCACCCGCGCGTCGCCGGGCCACCCCCCACGGGACACCCACCGCCGCGACCGTCTGGGGCATGCGAGTCATAGTGGTCGGAGCCGGGGTGCTGGGAACCATGCACGCCTGGCAGGCAATCGAGCGGGGCCATGAGGTCCTGCACATCGAGCGGGAGGCCGAGGCCCGGGGCGCCTCGGTCCGTAATTTCGGGCAGATCTGGGTCAGCGGCCGGGCCGGCGGCGCGGAGCTGGACACCGCGCTGCGCGCCCGGGAACTGTGGGAGGGCATCGGCGCCCGTGTCCCGGGCATCGGCTTCCGGGCCATCGGCTCGCTGACCGTCGTCAAGAACGCCGCCGAGCGGGCGGTCGCCGAGGCCGCGGCCCGCCGCCCGGACGCCGCCGCCCGCGGCTACCGGCTGCTGGACGCCGATGAGGCCCGCGCCCGCAACCCCGCCCTGCGCGGCGAGTTCGCCGGCGCCCTGTGGTGCGAACGGGACGCCGCCGTCGAGCCGCGGGTCGCCCAGCGCGCCCTGAAGACGGCCCTGCTGGAGTCCGGCCGGTACCGCTACCTCGGGGGCCGGGAGGTCCGCGAGGTGGTCGGGGAGCGCGCCGTACGCGACGATCACGGCGACGTCCACCACGGCGACGCCGTCGTCCTGTGCACCGGTGCCTGGCTCGGCGGTCTGGTCCGGGAGCTGCTGCCGGATCTGCCGGTGCGCCGGGTGCGGCTCCAGATGATGCAGACCGACCCGCTCGGCGAACCGCTGACCACCTCCGTCGCCGACGCCGACAGCTTCCGCTACTACCCGGCGTACCGGAGTGAGGCCCTGGACGCGCTCAACGCCCGCCAGGCCCAGGCGCCGACCGCCGCCGCACACAAGATGCAGCTGCTGATGGTCCAGCGCGCCGACGGAGGACTGACCATCGGAGACACCCACGAATACGAGGCGCCGTTCGCCTTCGACACCGTCGAGGAGCCGTACGAGCATCTGACCGGCGTCGTCGAGTCCGTCCTGGGCCGCCCGCTGCCCCGTATCCGCCACCGCTGGGCCGGGGTCTACGCCCAGTGCACCGACACCGCCCGTGTCGTGCACCGGGAGCAGGCCCGCGACGGCGTCTGGCTGGTCACCGGGCCCGGCGGGCGCGGGATGACCTGCGCCCCGGCCATCGCCGAGACCACCGCGAACGAACTTGGCTGGTGAGGAAGTTGACACACCCCGGCATGACATCCGACCCCCGCGCCGAGCGCGCCGAGAATGCCGAGCGCGCCATCGACGGGGCGCCCGACCCCCGTGACAGCCGGCTGATCGTCCTCGACATGGCCGGTACCACCGTCGCCGACGGCGGGCTGGTCGAGCAGGCCTTCGACGTCGCCGCCCGCCATCTGGGCGTCGAACCGGGCAGCGCCGATCACGCCGAGAAGCTCGCCTATGTACGGGCCACCATGGGCGAGTCCAAGATCTCCGTGTTCCGCCATCTCTTCGGTGACGAGGCGGCCGCCCGGCGCGCCAACACCGCCTTCGAGACGGCGTACGGGGAGCTGGTCGACGGCGGCCGGATCGCGCCGGTACCCGGTGCCCGGGAGGCGATCGAGGCGCTGCGGGCCGCCGGGCGCACCGTCGTGCTCAGCACCGGCTTCGCCCGGGTCACCCAGGACGCCATCCTCGACGCGCTCGGCTGGCAGGACCTGGTCCCACTCACCCTCTGCCCGGCCGACGCGGGCGGGCGGGGACGCCCGTACCCCGACATGGTCCTCACCGCGCTGCTGCGCACCCACGCCACCGACTCCGTGCGGCGGATCGCGGTGGCCGGTGACACCTCGTACGACATGCTCTCCGGACGGCGGGCCGGCGCCTCGGTCGTCGCGGGGGTCCTGACCGGGGCGCACGACCGGGCGCAGCTGGAGTCGGCCGGGGCCACCCACGTCCTCGGCTCGGTCGCCGAACTGCCCGCGCTGCTGGGAGTGGTGTGAGATGACCGTCTCAGCCGCCACCGCACCCGCCACCGCGCCCGCCCCTTCTGCGGCCCCGGCCCCGGCCGCGTCGGGCATCCGCTTCGACCAGGTCTCCGTGGCCTACGGCAGGCACGGCGAGCACACCGTCCTGGACTCCTTCGACCTGACCGTCGAACCGGGCGAGGTGATGGCCCTGCTCGGCCCGTCCGGCTCCGGCAAGACCACCGCGCTGCGGGCGGTCGCCGGTTTCGTGCAGCCCGCCTCGGGACGGGTGCTGATCGGCGGCCGGGACATGACCGGACTGCCGCCCCACAAGCGCGGCATCGGCATGGTCGTCCAGCAGTACGCGCTGTTCCCGCACATGAAGGTCGCCGAGAACGTCGCCTTCGGCCTCAAGGCGCAGAAGACACCGCGCGCCGAGATCCCCGGCCGGGTCGCCGAGGCGCTGGAGATGACCGGGATGGCCGCCTACGCCGGGCGGCATCCCAGGGAGCTGTCCGGTGGGCAGCAGCAGCGGGTCGCCCTCGCCCGCGCGCTCGCCATCCGCCCCGGGGTACTGCTGCTGGACGAACCGCTGTCCGCGCTCGATGCCCAGCTGCGCTCCGGCATGCTCGCCGAACTCGCCCGGCTGCACCGCGAGTTGCCCGACGTCTCGATCCTCTACGTCACCCACGACCAGATCGAGGCGCTGACCCTGGCCGACCGGATCGCGGTGCTGGACCGGGCCCGGCTCCAGGACTGCGGCACCCCGCAGCAGCTCTACCGGCGCCCGCGCACCGAGTTCACCGCGTCCTTCGTCGGCACCGCCAATCTGCTGCCGGTGACGGTGCGCGGCGACGGCGTCGACTTCGGCGGCCGGCCGCTGACCGTACCCGTCGGCGACGAGGTGGCCGAGGGCGCCGCCGCGACCCTCTGTGTACGCCCGCACCTGATCGGCCTCGGCGAGAGCCCGCGGCCCGGCGGCGGCAACACGCTGCGCGGCACCCTCACCGAAGTGCAGTGGCGCGGCGCGACCCACCGGCTGTACGTGGCGGTCGACGGCCACCGCGTGCTGGCCGACGTCCGCGAACTGCGCACGACCCCCGCGCTGGGCGACGAGGTCGCCCTGCACTTCGCACCCGAGGACGCGGTGCTCATTCCGGCGGGGCTCACCGGGGGCGGTGCTCCCGATGCCTAGGACGGATACGGAGACGGATACGGAGGCGGCGACGGCCGCCGGGACGACGGGCCGGACACCGGCCGCCGGGGCGGACGGGGCGACGGACACCGCGATGGGCAGGGTGACGGACGCCGGGACGGATGGGGCGCCGGACGCCGAGACAGGCCGGGCGCCGGACGCCGCGACGGCCGCATCGGGCGGCTCCGGTGCCGCGCCGCCGACCCGCCCGTCCCGTCCCCGCCGCGCCGGGGCCGCCCTCTGGGCCCTGCCGCCCGTCGCCGCCCTCGGCCTGGTCTTCCTCTACCCGCTGGCCCTGGTGGTGTGGCAGTCCTTCACCCCGGAAGACGGGGGCCACTCCACCGCCCCCTATGCCACGGTCCTCGACGAGGCGTCCTTCCGTACGGCGCTGACGAACACCGTGCTGATCGCCGTCGGCGCCACCGTCGGCGCGCTGCTCCTCGGGCTGGTGCTCTCCCTCGTGATCGCCTTCGTCCCGTTCCCCGGGGGCCGGGCGCTCAGCCGCTTCATCGACCTCTTCCTCGCCTTCCCCTCCTTCCTGATCACCCTCGCCCTGCTGTTCCTCTACGGCACCGTCGGCATGGCCAACGGCCTGTGGACGGATCTGACCGGCGCCGCCCATGGACCGCTGGACTTCCTGCACACCCCCTGGGGCGTCCTGCTGGCCGAGGTCACCTACTTCACCCCGTTCGTGATGCGGCCGCTGCTCGCCGCCTTCTCGCAGCTGGAGACCGGGCAGCTGGAGGCCGCCGCCTCCCTGGGCGCCCGGCCGTGGCGGATCGTCCGCACGGTGATCCTGCCGGAGGCGCTGCCCGCGCTCGCGGCGGGCGGCGCGCTGGTCCTCGTGCTCTGCCTCAACGAGTTCGGCATCGTCCTCTTCACCGGCGCCAAGGACGTCGTCACCCTCCCGATGCTCGTCTACACCAAGGCCCTTCTCGACGGCGACTACACGGGAGCCTGCGTCGTCGCCGTCGTCAACATCGCGCTGTCCGTCGCGCTCTACGCCCTCTACCGGACCGTGATGGCCCGTACGGGCGGCGGCGCCGGGCCGCGCTCAGGAGGTGTGCCCCACCGTGCTGGTGCATAGCAGGTCCGCCCGCCGGGCCCTCCACGTCCTCTTCCTCGTCCTCTTCCTCCCGGTCTTCGCGCTGCCGCTGCTGGTGATCGTCGCCGCGTCCTTCGCGACCAGCTGGAGCGGCGCCCTGCCCTCCGGCCCGACCCTGGCCCACTACCAGGACCTCGCCCACGGCGAGGCGCCGCAGGCCCTGCTCACCAGCGTCCTGACCGCGCTCGCCGCGAGCCTCGCCGCGCTCACCGCCGGCACCTGGGCCGCGCTGGCCGCCGAGAAGCTGGGCCGGCGCACCGGCCGCCTCCTCGACGCCCTCTTCCTGCTCCCCGTCGCCGTCCCCTCCGTGGTCGTCGGCCTGTCCCTCCTGGTGGCCTTCTCCCGGCCCCCGTTCCTGCTCAACGGCACCCCGCAGATCGTGATCCTGGCCCACACCGTGCTGGTCACCGCGTTCGCCCACCAGTCCGTGACGGCCGCGCTGGCCCGCCTCGACCCGGCCTACGAACAGAGCGCGGCCGGCCTCGGCGCCCGCCCCGCCTACGTCCTGTGGCGGGTCAAACTGCCCCTGCTGCTGCCGTCGCTCACCGCGGCGGCGGGCCTGTGCTTCGCCCTGTCCATGGGCGAGCTGAGCGCCACGATGATGCTCTATCCCCCCGACTGGCTGCCGCTGCCGGTGCAGATCTTCGCGGCCACCGACCGCGGCGCCCTCTTCGCCGGCGCCGCCCTGGCGGTGACCCTGATGGCCGCCACCCTGCTCGTCCTCCTGGGCGTCTCCCGTATCCGCACCAAGGCCACCTACCGCTGACCCCCGCAACCACCGTGTCTTCCTTAGGAGTTATCTCGCCATGTCCCGCTTCCGCCCCGTCCGCAAGCCGCTCGCCGCCTGCTGCGGCGCCCTCACCCTCGGCCTCCCGCTCACCGCCTGCGGCGGTGCCTCCACCGCCGACCCGCACGCCAAGGAGGTCACCGTCTACAGCGCCGACGGCCTCAAGAGCGAGCAGGGCGACGGGTTCTACGACACGGTCTTCAAGGACTTCGAGAAGAAGACCGGCATCAAGGTCAACTACGTCGAGAGCGGCTCCGGCGCGGCCGTCCAGCGCCTGGCCCGCGAACGCGCCAACACCAAGGCGGATGTGCTCGTCACCCTCCCGCCGTTCATCCAGCAGGCCGAGGGCAAGGGCCTCCTGGACACCTACCGCCCCCAGGGCGCCGACCAGGTCGCCGCCGCGGACAAGGCCCCCTCCGGCAAGTGGACCTCGATCGTCAACAACTACTTCTGCTTCATCTACAACAAGAAGGAGCTGAAGCGGGCCCCCGCCACCTGGCAGGACCTGCTGGACGCCAAGTACAAGGACAAGCTCCAGTACTCCACCCCGGGCGTCGCCGGCGACGGCACCGCCGTCCTGATCAAGGCCCTGCACGACTTCGGCGGCCGCCGCCCCGCCATGGACTTCCTCAAGAAGCTCCAGACCAACAACGTCGGCCCCTCTTCCTCCACCGGCCAGCTCGCCCCCAAGACGGACAAGGGCGAACTCCTGGTGGCCAACGGCGATGTCCAGATGAACTACGCCAACCTGAAGTCCCTGCCGGACCAGGGCATTTTCTTCCCCGCCGCCAAGCCCGGCAGCCGGCCCTCCACCTTCGCCCTCCCGTACGCGGCCGGCCTGGTCAAGCAGGCCCCCCACTCCGCCAACGCCGAGAAGCTCCTCGACTACCTGCTCTCCGCCCCCGTCCAGCGCCAGGTCTCCGCAGTGGGCGGCGGCTTCACCGCCCGCAAGGACATCAAGGCCACCGACCCCCACGCCACCGAACTCGCCAAGGTCATGAAGAACGTCGACATCTTCCACCCCGACTGGAACGATCTCGACAAGAACCTGAACTCCTACGTGGAGGCTTGGCGGGAGGCCACGGGGGGTTGAACCGACCGGGCCCGCCCGTGCCCCTCACCGGCGCGGGCGGGCACGGGCCTCACTCGGCCGTGAACTCGTACCGCAGCTCGTAGAGATGGCCCGCCTTGACCATCACCGTGACCTCGATGGGGAGGTCGCCGTCGCTGCGCACGACACGGAGTGTCCGGAGCACGGGCAGATCGCCCGGCAGCCGCAGCGCGGTGAACTGCTCCTGGGTGGGCACCCGGGCCGCGACCCGGTCCACGCTGAGCCGGGGCGGGTACCCCAGCTCGGCCAGCAGCACCGGCGTCCCGCCCTTGATCTTCTGACGCCTGGCGATGGCCGTGCCCCGGGCGATCTCCAGCGGGTAGTAGGAGCTGACCAGCTCGACCGGTTCGTCATCGATCAGCAGCACCTGCTGACGGAGCAGCGCCGTGCCGCCCTCCGGGAGCCCGAGCTCCGCGGACACCTCGGTGGGCGGTGCGACCTCCGCCACCCGGAGCAGATTGCTGCGCGCCCGCGTCCCGAGCTTCTCCGCCTCGGTGAGCCAGCGGTACCGGTCGCCGTCGTCCGCCGGGGCCATGTACGAGGCCGGCCGCATGGCCCGCTGCCGGTGCTCCCGTACCGTCACGGCCGCTCCCGCGCGTCCGACGACCAGGCGCTCCTCCTTCAGGAGTCCCAGTGCCTTCTGCACGGTGGCATTCGAGGCCGCGAACCGCTCCTTGAGCCGGGCCGTGGACGGCAGCTTGGCGCCCGGCGCGAGGTCGCCGTTCATGATCTCGTCGCGCAGGTCGGCGGCGATACGTTCGTGCAGTGGGCGGTTGTCGAAGCTGTCGCCGGTCACGTCGGTCATCCGATTCTCACGTCGTAGCGCAGTCGCTGGCGCTGGGCGGGCATCACCATTCTGTCCGCCTGGATGGGCCGCTCCTTGGCATCGAGCGTGAGCCGGAGCAATTGCAGTACCGGCTGCGACGCTTCCGTTTCCAGGGCCGCGGCTTCCTCCTCGCTCGGCAGCCGCGCGGTGATGTCCTCGCGGGCCCGTACGCCGACGTATCCGAGCCCGGCGAGCAGCGTGACCGCCCCACCGGCGATCTTCGCCGTCCCGGCCAGACGGGTGCCCTGGGCGATGGCCGGCGGATAGTAGGTGTCCGTCAACTCGCAGGGCCGCCCGTCGAGATACATGACGCGGCGCCGGACGACGACGCAGTCACCCTGCGCCACCCCCAGCAGCTCGGCGATCTCGCCGGGCACGGCCACTTCCCCCGCCTGCACGATGCGCTGGCTGCCCCGGCGGCCCTTGGCCGCGGTCTCGGCGCTCCACGCATCAGGCTGCCCCGGTGCACGCGGGGCCAGGTATGGCACGGACGTGGTGACCCACTCGGCGCTGTTCACGGCATCCTCCGGCACGTTTGATCGTCCTCCTACCCGACAACTGTGCTGCCTTACGGAACAAGTGGCAAGCTGCGAGGGACTGCCATCCTTGCTGCTATTCGCGAATAGCGATAGATTCTGGTGCGTGAACAACCCGACGTGAGGCGGTGGTCCACCATGTACTTCTCTCACCGGCAGCAGGCCCGATTGCTTCCCTGGTCCAGTCCCGGGGGCAAGCCCTGCTACGTCATAGGCGACGGAAACGGTCCCGTGTCCCGCCTCGCCGACGAGGTGGAGGCGGTGCAGCTCGGGATGGCGGCCGCGTTACTCGGGCATGCCGGAGCCATGCTCGATGACCGCCGGGTCTCGATCGGCGAGTTGCGCTTCCTGGTCGAGCGGCTGACCGAGGCGCTGCGCGACGTGCTGAGGATCGCCGAGAGCCGGGGTGCGGGCAGCGCCCGGCCGGCCGAAGACCGAGGGGATCACCAGGGTCAGGGGTACGGGGGCTGACTTAGGGTGGGGGCGTCGGCCGTACGTACGACGCGTGGGTTACCCCGTGTGGTCCGCGGCGCGTGCGGGAGGCGGTCGGCGCCCCTGGTCCTCACGCACGGCAGGAGTCCGGCAGTGGCAGAGCGCAAGCCGATCGAGTCATGGCTCACCGACATGGACGGCGTCCTGATGCACGAGGGCATTCCGGTTCCCGGGGCGGACGCCTTCATCAAGCGGCTGCGTGAATCGGGCAAACCCTTCCTCGTCCTGACCAACAACTCCATCTACACCCCGCGTGACCTGCACGCCCGGCTGAACCGCATCGGCCTGGACGTCCCATGGGAGTCCATCTGGACCTCCGCGCTGGCCACCGCCCAGTTCCTGGACGACCAGCGGCCCGGCGGCACCGCCTACTGCATCGGCGAGGCGGGGCTGACCACCGCCCTGCACGACATCGGCTACGTGCTGACCGACCACTCCCCGGATTACGTGGTCCTCGGCGAGACCCGCACCTACAGCTTCGAGGCCCTGACGAAGGCGATCCGGCTGATCAACGACGGCGCCCGGTTCATCGCCACCAACCCCGACGAGACCGGCCCCTCCCCGCAGGGCGCGCTGCCCGCTACCGGGTCGGTGGC
>JGI25160J50197_1001531_pt1 | contig 11459 bp, 11 predicted proteins | sample AraplaMF_Cvi_mMS_FD_50197 | JGI IMG/M metagenome (IMG submission 50197)
TCCCGTGCCGGTGAAGGACCTCAACCAGGTCGCGGGGGTGCGCTGCACGATGGGCTCCCGGGCGCTGGCCGAGCATGTGCCCACCGTCGACGACCATGTGGTCGGCAAGCTGCGGGCGGGCGGCACGATCCTGCTCGGCAAGACCAACACCCCCGAATTCGGGCTGCCCTGCTACACCGAGAACGGCCTCGCCCCGCCCGCCCGCACCCCGTGGGACCTGGCGCGCTCGGCGGGCGGTTCCAGCGGTGGGTCCGCCGCGGCCGTGGCGGGAGGCCTGGCGCCCGTCGCGCACGCCAGCGACGGCGGCGGCTCGGTCCGGATACCGGCCTCGGTCTGCGGGCTCTTCGGCATCAAGCCCAGCCGTGGCCGGATCAGCGGCGGCCCGCTGCTGCACGATGTCTCGGGCCTGGCCACCTCGGGTCCGCTGGCCCGTACGGTCGCCGATGCGGCCACCCTGCTGGACGTCCTGGCGGGGGCGATGCCCGGCGACCCGTTCGCGGCGCCGTCGCTGCCGCCCGGGGAGACCTTCGCCGACCACGCCCTCCGCGACCCGGGACGGCTGCGGATCGCCTGCCTCACCGAGGCGCCCGTCCCCGGCATCGAGGTGCACCCCGACTGCCGTACCGCCACCACCGAGACCGCCGCCCTGCTGACCGGACTCGGCCATGAGGTCGAGGAGTTGACGCTGCCCGCCGACGAGAGCGTCCTGCTCGCCTTCACCCGCGTCTGGTCGGTGCTGGCCGCGAGCCGCCCCGTACCGCCCGGGCGCGAGGAGTTGCTGATGCCGCTCACCCGCTATCTGCGCGACCGCGGCGCCGAGGTCTCCGGCACGGACTTCACCCGCTCGCTGTACGCCTTCCGGATGCTCGCCCAGTCCCTGGCCGACGGTCTGATGCCGCCGGGTGGCTATGACGTGATCCTCTCGCCGACCCTGGCCGCGCCGCCGGCCGAGGTCGGCGCACTGCGCAACGACGCCGACCCGCAGGCCGAGTTCGACGCCCTCGGGGCGTTCACCCCGTTCACCGCGCTCTACAACGCCACCGGCCAGCCCGCGGTGAACGTCCCGTTGCAGTGGAACGCCGCAGGGCTGCCGATCGGGGTGATGCTGGCCGGCCGGTACGGCGACGAGGCCACCCTGATCGCGCTGTCGGCGCAGCTGGAGCAGGCCCGCCCGTGGGCGGGACGCACCCCGTCCGTGTGGTGACGCACACCGGAGTGCGCGCGCCCGTCCCGCCCCGGGACGGGCGCGCCCGCGCTCAGCTCTCGCCCGTGCAGCACTCCTGCCCGTCCGGCTGCGCCGGGCCGGTCCCCGGCTCGCCGCCGGCGCGCCGCTGTGCCCCCTCCGGGTCCTTGGCGCTCCGGTCGACCCGCAGCCGCCGCGCGCCGGGCCCCCGCTCTCCGAGGTTGTCGTACGGATTGGACAGCGCGCACTTCTCCAGCGAGAGGCAGCCGCAGCCGATGCAGTCGGTCAACCGGTCGCGCAGCTCCACGAGTTGGCTGATCCGCTCGTCCAGTTCGGAGCGCCAGACCTCGGAGAGCCGGGCCCAGTCGGCGCGATTGGGGGTGCGCTCGTCGGGCAGCTCCGCCAGTGCGTCGCGGATCACCGCGAGCGGGATGCCGACCCGCTGTGCCGCCCGCACGAAGGCGACCCGGCGCAGTGCGTCACGGGTGTAGCGGCGCTGGTTGCCCGCCGTCCGGGTGCTGCTGATCAGCCCCTTGGACTCGTAGAAGTGCAGCGCGGACACCGCGGCGCCACTGCGCGCGGAGAGCTGGCCGACGGAGAGTTCATGAACCTTGTACGGAAGCTGGGGCACGGTTCAACCCTAGTCGTCCGGCCATTGACAGCGGGGGCTCGTACTCCGCATTCTGAGCAAGCGCTTAGTAAGCGTCGGCCGATGCGCGCCAACGGCGGACGGACCCCGAGGAGGCAGACGAGAGATGGCAGAGCCCCGAGTGTTTGGATCGCTCGACGAACTGCGGGCCGCGGTCGGTGAGGAGCTGGGCACCAGCGACTGGCTGGAGATCGACCAGAAGCGGATCGATCTGTTCGCGGAGGCCACCGGCGATCACCAGTGGATCCATGTGGACCCGGAGAAGGCCGCGGCCGGCCCGTTCGGCACCACCATCGCGCACGGCTATCTCACGCTGTCGCTGCTGCCCGCGCTCGTCCCGCAGCTGATGCGGGTCGACAACGTGAAGATGGGCATCAACTACGGCACCAACAAGGTCCGCTTCCCCGCCACCGTGCCGGTCGGCTCGCGGCTGCGCGCCACGGCCAGGATCGCGGACGTGACCGAGGTGTCCGGCGGCGTCCAGCTGGCCACGGTCGTGACGATCGAACGCGAGGGCGGCGACAAGCCGGTCTGCGTCGCGGAGACGGTCAGCCGCTTCTATCTGTGACCGGCGGGCCGCCCCGGCCCGGTGGCCGGGGTGCCGTCCCCGGCCGGCGCCGGGGGCCTCGCGGCGGCGCGCCCTAGGCGACCGGTGCACCCACCATGCGCAGGACGAGGTCGGCGTACAGCGTGCCGACCTCGTCGGGGGTACGCGGGCCGTCCGCGGTGAACCAGCGGGCGACGTCCACACACAGCGACAGCACCGCGAGGGTGGTGCCCGGCACGTCGTCGGCCCGGAACTCGCCGCTGTCCGCGCCGTCCTGGATGATCTGCCGGAGCAACCGGTCGGTCCGGCGGCGCAGTCCGGCGATCTCGGTGTAGTGGTCGGGGCTCAGCGCCTGGAGTTCGTACTGGATGACCCGGGCGGTGGTGTGGTGCTCCGCGTGCCAGCGGGCGAAGGTGCGGACGGCGTCGCGGAGCCGCTCGGCGGCACTGCCCTGGGCCTCGGCGGCGGCGCCCATGATGCGCAGCGCCTTCTCGTGGCCGATGCCGCTGATGCGGTAGAGCAGCTCTTCCTTGGTCTTGTAGTGGATGTAGAGGGCGGCCGGGCTCATCCCGGCGCGGCCGGCGATGTCACGGGTGGTGGTGGCGTGGTAGCCGCGTTCGGCGAAGGCCTCGACGGCGGCGCTCACCAGCCGTCGCGCGGCGTCCGGGGTCACCCCGGCCCATTCCTCGTTCTCCTCTTTGGCCCGCTCCGCCGCCGCACCCATCGCGCACCCCGCTCCTCGACCCACCAGGGACCCTCCTCTGACGGATCGAACACCATATCGCGCCGCTGAGCAAGCGCTTAGGGCCCGGCGGGCGGGCGGCGACCCCGTGGACGTACGGGCCGGGAGGCTTCAAAAGGCGGAGACCCCCGTCAGCGCCCGCCCGATGACCAGCTTCTGTATCTGGCTGGTGCCCTCGTACAGGGTCATCACCCGCGCGTCCCGCAGCAGCTTGCCGACCGGGTACTCGTCGATATAGCCATAGCCCCCGAACACCTGGAGGGCGTTGTTGGCGGCGCGCACCGCGGCCTCGGAGGCGAAGAGCTTGGCCTGGGACGCCTCGGTGGCGAACGGCTCGCCGCGGTCGATGAGATCGGCGACCCGCCAGGTCAGCAGCCGCGCGGCCGCCACGTCCACGGAGATGTCGCTGATCAGCTCCTGCACCAGCTGGTGCCNGGCGATNGGCTTGCCGAACTGCTCGCGCNCGCCCGCGTGGCCGAGTGCNGCNTCCAGGGCGGCCTGGGCGATGCCGACGCAGCCGGCGGCGACCGACATCCGGCCCTTGGCCAGCGCGGACATCGCGACCGAGAACCCCTTGCCCTCGGGGCCCAGCATGGCCGAGGCCGGGACGCGTACGCCGTCCAGCACCAGCTCCGCGGTCGCCTGGCCGCGCAGTCCCAGCTTCCCGTGGATCTCCCGGCGCTCCAGACCGGGACTGTCGGCCGGTACGAGGAAGGCGCTGATGCCCCGGTGGCCGGGGGCGCCGCCGGTGCGGGCGAAGAGCAGCACCACATCGGCCCAGGTCCCGTTGGTGATGAACATCTTGGTGCCGTCGAGGACGTAACCGTCGCCGTCACGGACCGCGCGGGTGGCGAGGTTCGCGGCGTCGGATCCGGTGCCCGGCTCCGTCAGGCCGAAGCAGCCGACCGCCTCGCCGGAGGTGAGCCTCGGCAGCCACGCCCGCTTCTGCTCCTCGTCGCCCCACGCCGCGAGAGTCTTGGCCACCAGCCCCAGGGAGACCGAGACGATGCCGCGCACCGAGGAGTCCCCTCGGCCCAGTTCCTCGGTGACCAGGACGTAGGAGAGGTGGTCGCCGCCGGAACCGCCGTACTCCTCGGGGACGGTGAGTCCCAGGAAGCCGAGGCCGCCGAGCTTCCGCACGATGGCGCGGTCGACCTGTTCGGCGCGGTCCCAGGCGGTGGCGTACGGGGCGATCTCGCGGTCGGTGAAGTCCTTGGCGAGCTGCCGGACCGCGGTCTGCTCCGCGCTGAGCTCCAGGTTCATCTCGGGCCCCTTGTGGATGGGAAGTTTTAATTAGCACTGCTAGTTTTTGGTGGGCAGCCTCTACTATGTGCGGCATGGCCCGACCCCGCAAGCCCCTTCTGAGCCGCGAGCGCATCGTCTCCACGGCGCTGGCGCTCATCGACGCCGAGGGGCTGCCGGCGCTCTCCACCCGGCGNCTGGCGGCGGAGCTGGGCGTGAGCGGGCCGTCGCTCTACAACCACTTCACGACCAAGGACGNGATCCTCGACGCGGTGGCCGACACGGTCATCGCCAAGGTCGANGTGTCGGCGTTCGAGNCNGGCACGGACTGGCGCGCCGGGCTGCTCGACTGGGCCCGCTCCTACCGCGCGGCGCTCGCCGCCCATCCNCACATCGTGCCGTTCCTGGCCCAGGGCCCCGGCCGCCGCCCCGCCGGNCTGAAGATGGCCGACGCGGCGTTCGGCGGGATGGTCGNGGCGGGNTGGCCGCCCGCCCAGGCCACCAGGGTCTGCGCCATGGTCCGCTACTTCGTGGCCGGCTCCGCCCTGGGCTCGTTCGCCCGCGGCTTCGTCGACGACCCGAGCGCCTACGACCCCGCCGACTACCCCCACCTGGGCCAGGCGCATCTGCTGGCCGAGCATCAACGCCAGGTGGACGAGGGCGCGTTCGAGACGGGACTGCGCGCCCTGGTGGACGGCCTGGCGCTGCAATTCCCTGCGCCGCCCACCAAGGGCTGACTACCGTAAGTGTTCTGGCCATTACGGGAATTGGCCGGTTACGGAGGAGGTCCCATGCCGCCGAGAAGGGTCGTCACCGGACGGAGCAAGGAGCCGCGCAAGCGGTTCGCGGAGGAACTGCGCTTACTGCGTGCACAGAAGGGCGACAGCCTGCGCAAGCTCGGTGAGGTGCTCGGCTGGGACGCGTCGCTGTTCGGGAAGATGGAGAGCGGGAAGACCATCGGCAGCCCGGAGGTGGTGGAGGCGCTGGCCCAGCACTACGGGGCGGAGGAATGGCTGCTGACGCTGTGGGAGTTGGCGGTGGGGGATCCGTCGCAGTTCAAGGCGCAGTTCCGCCGCTATATGTCGCTGGAGCAGGAAGCAATGAGCCTGTGGCAGTACTCCGTGAGCAGGCCGCCGGGACTGCTTCAGACGGCTGCGTACGCACGCGAAGCGCTTGCGGCGGGCGGCCTCAAAGGCGAGGAGCTGGACCAGCAGGTGGACGCGCGGGTGGGACGGCGGAAACTGCTGGAAGGCGACGACCCACCGCCGTTCCGCGTCATCCTCTGCGAAGCCGTGCTGCGGAACTCGCTGCGCAACCCTCTGGAGTGGCGGGAGCAGTTGCAGCACCTGGTGGACGCGTCGGAGCGCCCCAACATCACGCTTCACGTCCTACCGTTCGGCACTGGCCTGCATGGCCTGGACAGCACGGACGTGATGTTCCTGCGGCTGCTGGACGGCAGTACCGTGGCCTACGCCGAGGACGACGTGCGCGAGGAACTGATCGAAGAAAACGGCAGGGTTGAGCCTTTGCAGCGCACATATGATGCGGTGCGCGACCTGGCGTTGTCCCCGGCCGAGTCGCAGAAGTTCATCACGCGATTGTTGGAGGAAATGCCGTGCGAGCCATCGACCTGAGCAGCACGACGTGGCGTAAGAGCTCCTACAGCAACTCGAGCGGCGGCAACTGCATCGAGGTCTCCGACGACTTCCTCACCGCCGCCGCCTGGCGCAAGAGCAGCTACAGCAACACGTCTGGCGGCGAGTGCATCGAGATAGCCGACAACCTCCCCGCCCTCGTCCCCGTACGTGACAGCAAGAACCCCCAAGGGCCCGCGCTCGTCTTCAGCGCCGCCGCCTGGGGGTCCTTCGTTGCCGCCGTGAAGAACAGCGCCGTCTAGAAGACGACCAGCGCCCGCCCGCCCTTGCCCGCCAGCATCGCGTCGAACGCGGCCGGGATGCCGTCGAGGCCGATCCGCTCGGTGACCAGCGCGGAGAGATCGAGCGCGCCGGAGCGGACGTGACCGGCGATGACGGGGAGATCGCGGGCGGGGTCGCTGTTGCCGTAGACGCAGCCGGAGAGCGTCCGGCCGAAGTAGAAGAGTTCCAGGGCGGAGAAGGAGACCTGCTGGTCCTGGCCGCCGATACCGACGACCGTGGTGCGGCCGCCGCGGCGGGTCGCCGACCAGGCCGTACGGATGGTGTCGGCGCGGCCCACGCACTCCACGGCGACATCGGCGCCCAGGCCTCCGGTGAGCTTGCGGATGCGCTTGGCGGTGTCGTCGCCCGCCACCACGAACTCGGTGGCCCCGGCCGAGCGGGCCAACTCCTCCTTCGCCGGCGAGACATCCACCGCCACGATCGGGCCGGCGCCCGCGATCCGCGCCGCCTGGAGCGTGGCCAGGCCCACCCCGCCCACGCCGAAGACCACGACCGACTCCCCCGCCCGTACCTGGGCGCTGTGGTGCACGGCGCCCCAGCCGGTGAGCACCGCGCAGCCGAGCAGCGCGGCATCGGCGAGCGGCACCCCGTCCGGCAGCGGCAGCGCGGCGCGTGCGCAGACCACGGTCTCCTCGGCGAACACGGCGGTGCCCAGGCCGGGGTAGAGCTCGCTGGCGTCGTCGGCGCGCCGGGCGTACGGGGCGTTCGCGGCGAGGCCGGAGTGGGCGCACAGCCAGGGCTCGGACAGACCGCAGAAGTGGCAGTCGCCGCAGGACGGCGCCCAGTTGAGGACGACCTGGTCGCCGGGGGCCACCGTGGTCACGTCCGGGCCGACCGCGGTGACGGTGCCCGCGCCCTCGTGCCCGAGGACGGCCGGGGCAGGCTGGCGCAGGGTGCCGTTGGACAGCGACAGATCGGAGTGGCAGACCCCGGCCGCGGCCAGCCGGATGCGGACCTGGCCGGGGCCGGGCTCGGGCAGCTCGATCTCGGTGATCTGGAGGGGGGCGTTGACGGCGGGCAGTACGGCGGCGCGGACCACAAGGACTCCTCGTGCGCAGGGTGGCGGGGCGGCGTGGTGGGGGCGGTGGCGGCCGCCCCCACCGGCCGGACGGATCAGAACTGGAGGGACTTGGTCTGGAGATATTCGGTCAGGCCGTGCGGGCCCAGTTCCCGGCCTATGCCGGACTGCTTGTAACCACCAAACGGGGCGAGGGGGTTGAAGCGGCCGCCGTTGATGTCGACCTGCCCGGTGTGCAGACGGCGGGCGAACGCGATCGCCTCGGCGTCGTCGGCCGCCCAGACCGCGCCGGCCAGGCCGTAGACGGTGTCGTTGGCGATCCGGGCGGCGTCGTCCTCGTCCTCGTATTCCAGGATCGACAGGACCGGGCCGAAGATCTCCTCCCGGGCGATGGTCATGTCCGGGGTGACGTCCGCGAAGACGGTCGGCGCGACGTAGTAGCCGGGGCCGGCGCCGGGTGCCTCCGGGCCGCCCGCCACGACCCGCGCCCCCTCGGCGATGCCCTGCTCGATATAGCCGCGCACCCGGTCCCGCTGGGCGGCGTTGACCAGCGGGCCGAGCTTCTCGCCGGGGACGTACTTCGCGGCGGCCGCCGTCGCCAGCTCCACCGCCTCGGCGTAGTGGTCCCGGTGGACCAGCATCCGGGTCCAGGCGCTGCACGTCTGGCCGGAGTTGGCCATGACGTTGGCGACGCCGACCGCGACCGCCTTCGGCAGATCGGCGCCGGGCAGGATGACATTGGCGGACTTGCCGCCCAGCTCCAGCGCCACCCGCTTGACCGCGGCGCCCGCCAGGGCACCGATCCGCTTGCCGACGGCCGTCGAACCGGTGAAGGAGACCAGATCGACCCCGTCGTGCTCGGCGAGCGCCTGCCCGGCGACCGGTCCGAGGCCGGTGACGAGGTTGAAGACCCCCGCGGGTATCCCGGCCGCGTCGACGCACTCCGCGAAGAGCTGGGCGACCAGCGGGGTGTCCTCGGCGGGCTTGAGCACCACCGTGCAGCCGGCCGCGAGCGCCGGGGCGGCCTTGGCGACGATCTGGTGGAGCGGGTAGTTCCACGGCGTGATCGCGCCAACGACGCCGACCGGTTCGTGCAGCACGGTGGAGTTGCCGATCGTCTCCTCGAAGGAGTACGTCCGGGCCAGTTCGGCGTAGGAGCCGCAGACCGCGACCGGCACCCCGGCGTGCACCGCCGTGCTGAAGGCGAGCGGTGAGCCGAGCTCGGCGGTGACCGTCTCGGCGATCTCCCCGGTGCGGGCGACGAGTTGGTCGTGCAGCGCCGCCAGCCGGTCCGCCCGCTCCTCGGGCGGGGTCGCCGCCCAGCCCGGCAGGGCGGCACGGGCGGCCCGCACAGCGGCGTCCACATCCTGCGCGGACCCGGCCGGAACGGTGCCGATGACCCGCCCGTCGGCCGGGTTGACGACCTCGATCACCCCGCCGCCCTCAGCGGGCCGCCAGCTTCCGTCGATGTACATCGCGTCGTGCTGCTTCACGTCGTGGTCCTCCCGCGCCGGCCAATGGTCATCCGCCCTAAACTAGCGCCGGTAGTTTTCCGCCGCCAGGGACCCGCCACCCGCTGGCGGGTGACGGTGGCCACGAGAGACCGCCTGGGGCAGTCGTGACCCGCAAGCATGCTCGCGGCCCGGGAGCCCAGTCCAGCACACCGGCCCCGGCGACCGGCCACCCGTCCGCATCGCCCCTCCCCCGCCAGTCCGAAACCGAACATTCCACATTGCGGAACTGTGCCGGTCGGGTCACTATCGGGCCTCTCGCGCCGAGCACGGGAGCCTTGTTCAGGCTCCCGCCTTCGGCGAAAACCGATACCTGGGGTTCCCATGCGTCTGAACCGTCCGCGCCACCTCGTCCCGCTCGGCGCCGCCCTGGCCTTTCTCCTTTCCGGCTGCGGCGGCGCGACGGAGAAGGCGACCCCGGGTCAGGTCAGCGCTTCGGCGAAGGCCCCGAAGACAGCTGAAGCGCCGAAGACCTCGGCACCGGACCGCGGCAGGACATGGGAGCCCGACGACGCGCTCCAACGCGCGGAACGGGCTTTGGACGCCTACGGCGAGGACGGCAGCACAGCACAACGCGCCGACTCCGGGTCCGCGTTCCTTGCCGACGGAATGCGCAGGACCTTCCGGGCCGCCGGTAAGCGGTGGTACCGCCTCGACCTCACCTGCGACACGAGCGGCGTGCGGGAAGTCACCCTCACGCTGACCCGCGGCAGCGCGGAACAGGCCTACGGAATCGGCTGCGGGGACCCGGAGGCCGATCAGTTCAACATCCCCCCGGGCGGCCCCTTCACCGCCCGCGTCGACCCGGTGCGGAGCGGCACCGGCCTCGTGTTGTGGCGGCTGAACACCGTCGCCCGGGAGGACGTGGACGGCTGTGACGACGACATCGAAGGCTGCGGCGGCTGAACGACGCACATCCCGTGCCCCCGGCGAGGTCTCCGGCGCGAACGGACGCGGAGGCCCCGCCCTCACCCCTTGGCGGACGGCTTGCGGATTTCCTCGATGATGCTGAGGAAGCCCGCCTTGCCGTGGCCAGCGGCGATGGTGCGGTCGGCGAGGCCCTTGACGGCGTCGAGCACCTCGGTGTTGAGGCCGCGGTCCGTGGACGCCTCGATGATGTGGGCCATGCCCGCGGCCTCCATGACGATGTTGTCCTGGTCGCCGGGGAAGACGCCGCGCTCCAGGTCCCGCGCCATGCCCGCGGCGAGCGGCGGCAGGATGCCGGCGATCGCCGCCGTGAACGGCGCGAACTCCGTGGCCGGTACGCCCTCGGCGCCGGCCAGCGCGAAGCCGTGCACCAGGCCGGCCATCGCGGGAAAGAAGAAGCCGAGCAGGGCGAGGTCGTACACCGCGGCCCTGGCGTGGTCGTCGCCGAGGTACGCGGCCTGGCCGCCCAGCACCTTCAGCGTCTCCTCGTACGTCTCGAACGCCTGCCGCGAGCCGCTGTAGAGGAGAGTCGCACCGGGCTCACCGATGTCCGGGGTCGGCACCATGACCGAGCCGTCGAGGTAGTCGATGCCGTGCCCGGCGGCCCAGGCGGCGGCGGACCGTGCGCGCTCCGGGGTGTCGGAGGTCAGATTGACCAGGACCCGGCCGGACAGCCCGGGACCGGCCGGCTCCAGGATCTCCCGGGCCGCCGCGTAGTCCACCACGCACACGATCACCAGCGGACTGGCGGCCACCGCTTCGGCCACCGTGTCTGCGCGGACCGCACCGCGCGCCACCAGGGGATCGGCCTTGCCCGGCGTACGGTTCCAGATCGTCGTGGGGTGCCCGGCCCGGACGAAGGCGCCGGCCAGTGCGCTCCCCATCGCGCCGAGGCCGAGCACGGTCACCGGGGTGCGGGGGTCGTTCGGGGTGCTGCTCATGGTGTGCTCCTCATCCGCCGCGCGGGCCCGGCCCACTGCCCGGCCCCCTGTGCACACCACCTTGCCGAGCTGCGCTTATGGTTCCCTTCGGGTCTGCTTACGGTCCCTTGGGGAGGGCTTACGGGCCCTTGGAGCGGGCCTGTTGAGCACCGGCCTCCTTGCCCAGCCGCCCCGGCCCGGCCTCCTCCCCCACCGGCGCGGCCACCCCGCCCCCGCTTGCGGTTCCGCCGCCCCGCGCCCGCCCCGTACGGGCGGCCATCGCGGCGGAGGACAGCAGCAGCGCGCCGAGCAGGACGAAAGGCGCGGCGGTGCCCGCGACCCCGGCGAGCAGTCCGGCGCCGGCCGGGGCGGCCACCTGGCCGAGACGGTTGCCGGTGAGGCGGAGTGCCAGCGCCGTACTGCGGGCCCGTTCGGGGGCGGCCTGCACGACCGTCGTCATCGACAGCGGCTGGCCGACGCCGAGGCAGAAGCCGAGGGCGAGCAGCATCGCGGCCAGCGCCCATACCGGCACCGGCAGCACCAGACCGCCGCACAGCACACCGGCCAGCGCGCAGCTGACGGCCATCAGCGCGGTGCGCCCCAGCCACCGGATCATCGGGGTCATCACCAGCCGGCAGGCGATGGTGGCCGCGGCCCGCAGGCTGAGCAGCAGACCGATGGTGGTGGGGGCGATGGCGCGGTCCTCGCCGATGACGGGGAGGTAGGCGGTGAGGATGTCGGTCGCCGACAGCACGGCCAGGCTCATGAAGATGCCGGCCGGTA
>JGI25160J50197_1001546_pt1 | contig 11392 bp, 10 predicted proteins | sample AraplaMF_Cvi_mMS_FD_50197 | JGI IMG/M metagenome (IMG submission 50197)
AATCCTTTGGTGGTGATAGGTGGACTTGAACCACCGACCCTAGCATTATGAATGCTATGCTCTAACCAACTGAGCTATATCACCGCAAGGCCAGCATTATCGGTGCTGGCCTTCGATCTGTCAAGGACTGATTATGCCGTAGTGATTTTGGCAAGCACTTGCCGTTGCAATTGCTGGCTGGCGTCCGGGGCGCAGCAGTCGACCACGATCCGATCCGGCATGGCGCGCAGCCAGGTTAGCTGGCGCTTACATAGCTGGCGCGTGGCGATGATGCCGGTTTCGCGCATTGTTGCGTAGTCGATGGTGCCATCCAGGTACTCCCAGGCCTGGCGATAACCGACGCAACGGATCGACGGCAGGCCAAGGTGCAGGTCGCCGCGCGCGCGCAGGGTTTTCACTTCATCGAGGAAGCCCGAATCCAGCATGATGTCGAAGCGGCGCGCAATGCGTTCGTGCAGCCAGGCGCGGTCGGACGGTTCTAGCGCGAACGACACCAGGTCGAATGGCAGTTCCTCTTTTTCGCGCTGGGCCAGCAGCTCGGACATCGGCTTGCCGGACAGGGCGTGGATTTCGAGGGCGCGCTGGATGCGCTGGGAGTCGGCGGGCTTGAGGCGGGCGGCAGTTTCCGGATCGACCTGCGCCAGGCGCGCGTGCATGGCGGGCCAGCCGATGCGGGCCGCTTCCTCGTCAAGCTGCGCGCGCAGGGCGGGATCGGCGCCGGGCAGGTCGTCCAGCCCGTCGGCCAGGCCTTTGTAGTACAGCATGGTGCCGCCGACCAGCAGCGGGACCTTGCCGCGGGCGCTGATTTCTGCCACCAGGCGAAGCGTGTCGGTGCGGAACTGGGCGACCGAGTAGGATTCCAATGGGTCGATGATGTCGATCAGGTGGTGCGGCACGGCGGCCAGTTCTTCCTTCGAAGGCTTGGCGGTGCCGATGTCCATGCCGCGGTACACCAGCGCGGAATCGACGGAGATGATTTCGCACGGCACCTGCTGTGCGATGGCCAGCGCTGCGGCGGTCTTGCCGGACGCGGTCGGCCCCATGATGGCGACCGCCAGCGGGCGCTTGTTGGACTGCTCGTTCATTATTTTTACTGCCCGCGCAGGAAGAGTTTATCCAGCGCGTTGATGTCGATCTGCACCCAGGTCGGGCGGCCGTGGTTGCACTGGTCGGCACGCTCGGTGGCTTCCATATGGCGCAGCAGGGCGTTCATTTCCGGCACGGCCAGGATGCGGTTGGCGCGCACGGCGGTATGGCAGGCGAGCGTGCCGAGCAGCTCGTTGCGGCGCTCGATCAACACGCGCGAGCCGCCATATTCGCGCACGTCGCGGATCACGTCGCGCGCCAGGGTCTGGGCGTCGGCGTTCTTCAGCAGGGCGGGGACGGCGCGCACGGCCAGCGTGGTCGGCGACATCACGGCAATGTCGAAACCCAGGGTTTTCAGCGTGTCGCCATGTTCCTGCACGGTACCAACTTCCACCGCATCGGCGTAGAAAGTGACCGGGATCAGCAGGTTCTGCACCGACATCTCTGTGCCGTCGATCTGGGCATCCAGCGCGTTCTTCAATTGCTCATACAGGATGCGCTCGTGCGCGGCGTGCATGTCGACCAGCACCAGGCCCTTGCTGTTCTGGGCCAGGATGTAGATGCCATGCAGTTGCGCCAGCGCGAAGCCGAGCGGGAATTCTTCGCCGGCCATCTGGGCCGACGATGCGGCGATCGGCGCGGCCTGCGGCAGCGTGTAGTCGGAGGAAGCGCGGAAGCCATTGCCGCCGTCGGCTGCGGTTGCATCCGGAGCGAAATTGTCGCGCGGGTCGTTCGACCACAGTGCACCGTAGCGCTCCGTGCTCTGCGCCACGCCGCCGCTGCCAGCTCCGCCGAATGGCGATGGCGAGAANGTCGGGCGGTATTCAGGATTCAGGATCGAACCGAAGCTGGTTTGCTGCTGCGGGCGCCAGCCCGGGCCCGATGCCTGCAGGTTGTCGGCGGCNGGCAGCGGCGAAGGCACGCTGCCGTGCGAAGTGGCCGAGGTCGCGGCCAGCGCGCGCTGCACGGCGTGGAACACGAACTGGTGCACCGCGCGGCCATCGCGGAAGCGCACCTCGATCTTGGACGGGTGTACGTTCACGTCGACCAGCGCAGGGTCGAGGTCGAGCGCCAGCACATATGATGGATAGCGGTCGCCGTGCAGCACGTCTTCATATGCGGCGCGTACCGCGTGCACCAGCAGCTTGTCGCGCACGAAGCGGCCGTTGACGTAGAAGTACTGGCTGTCGGCACGGCCTTTGGAGGCGGTCGGCAGGCCGGCGAAGCCGTGGATGCGCAGCACGCCGGAGCCTTCATCGAGCGCCAGGCGCGCTTCTTCGAAATTGCTGCCGAGGATCTGGGCGCTGCGCTTGGCCATGTCGCTGACCATCCAGTGGTCGACGGTCTTGCCGTTGTGGCTCAGGGTGAACGATACATCGGGGCGCGCAAGGGCGATGCGGCGCACCACTTCCGCGCAGTGGCCAAATTCGGTTTGTTCGGATTTCAGGAATTTGCGGCGCGCAGGGGTGTTGAAATACAGGTCGCGCACGTCGATGGTGGTGCCGGGAGCGCCGGAGGAGGGCACTACCGTGCCTTCATGCGAGCCTTCCAGTTCCCAGGCGTGGGCGCCGTCGGCGGTGCGCGAGGTCAGCGTGACTGCTGCCACGGAGGCGATCGAAGCCAGGGCTTCGCCGCGGAAACCGAGAGTGCCAACGTTTTCCAGGTCGTCCAGCGAGGCGATTTTCGAGGTTGCGTGGCGCGCCAGCGCCAGTGGCATCTGGTCGGGCGGAATCCCGCGGCCGTTGTCAGTAATGCAAATACGTTTGACGCCGCCTTCTTCCAGCCGCACGGTGATCTGGGTCGAACCGGCGTCCAGGGCGTTTTCCAGAAGCTCTTTGACAACGGCCGATGGGCGTTCCACCACTTCGCCGGCGGCGATCTGGGAAATCAGTTGGTCTGGGAGGGCCCGGATCGGGCGGGGTGGGCTTGGGGCGTTCATGGGCAAGATTATAACTGCGGGGCCGGCGACCCCGCAGAAGGGCTTATTTCACTTCACGGACGGGGATTGGGACGTTGCACAGGTCTACATGGCCCGCNGCATACTTGGTCCATGGCCCGCCACGGTTGCGCTGCGCCTCGACCACGGACTTGAAGCTGGCCGACTCGGTGCGCATTACTTCGAACTTCGAACGTTCGGCCTCCGGCACATCGGCCGCCAGCTTTACGGACTNGATCGGCACCCACTGTTCTTCCTTCTCGAACATGCCCATCGGCGCCGGGCCGCGCGGCAGNACNGACAGCAGCGGCATGCCGCTGACGATGCGTCCCACCACGGTGATATTGCGGTCCAGGTGGCGCGGCGAATTGCCNATCACCGTGTACAGGGTGCCGCCATTGCCGCTGTCGGACTCGTTGCCGCGCGCTACGCCAACCATGCCGTAGCAATGCGCCAGCCAGGTCTGGCCGGTTTTCGGGTCACGTGCCGACGGGAAGCCATTGGAGTGGCCGACTTGCGGCGCATAGCCATCCTTGTCCGGCAGGCGGGTGAACTGGGTGTCGTTTTTCATCGGAACGGTGAATTCCTGCTCCAGCTTGGCCTTGGCCGTTCCAATTGCCTTTGGCTTGTCGTCACGCGGATCACCCCACTGCACCACGAAATTGTCCTGGGTGCGGTAGATCCACAGGCCGTCCCAGTAGCCTTCCCTGGCCATGGTGCGGATATTGGCGGCATGATTCGGCGCAAAGGCCGGCGCCAGTTCGATGATCACGCGGCCGCCAGGCAGGTCCATGTACAAGGTGTTGGCCGGGTCAAGCTGGCGCCAGTCGCCCTGCGGCGAGGCCTTGACGATGTCGCTGACGGTCGGCTTGGGCGGCAATTCTTTGGTCGGGGCGGCCATGGCGGCCAGGGGCAAGGCCAACGCGAAGGCGACAGGGATGGTGGACTTCACTAAGGGTCTCCTTTATAGGTTTCTAAGCTGGTGCTAAGATGCCGGGCAATTTTAGCCTGTAAGATAGACAGTTTGGTATCATTCCCGCCGCAACCTTTTTGGGACAAATAATGGATTTCGTTCAATTGCTGGACATGCTGGTTCACGTAGACCGTGCGATGGGTACCCTGATCGCGCAATACGGCGTGTATGTCTATGCACTGCTGTTTGCCATCGTCTTTTGCGAGACCGGCCTCGTTGTTCTGTTCTTCTTCCCTGGCGATACGCTGCTGTTCATCGGNGGGGCATTCTGCGCCACCGGCCAGATGCACCTGGGATTGTTGATGTTCCTGCTGTCGGTTGCTGCAATTTTGGGCAATACCACCAACTACTGGATTGGCGAAGCCATTGGCCAGCGGGTATTCACCCATGACTATCGCTGGATTAACAAGGATGCGCTGCGCCGCACCCACGAATTCTTCGAAAAGCATGGCGGCAAGACCATTATCCTGGCGCGCTTCGTGCCGGTGGTGCGTACCTTCGCGCCATTCGTGGCCGGCGTGTCGGACATGACCCATGCGCGCTTCCAGCTCTTCAACTTCGTCGGGGCCATCGCCTGGGTGGTGTCGCTGTGCGTGGCNGGTTATATCTTCGGCAATACGCCGTTCGTGCGCGACCACCTGAGCGCCATCGTGCTGGTCGGGGTCAGCGCGGCAGTNGTGCCGATGGCNNTGGGCGGCGCCTGGAAACTGGGCCGCCGCATGCTCAAGCGTTAAGCCGCTCTCAAGTTTTCCCCCAGCGCAACCGTTAACCGGAGAAACAGTCTCTCCTCCGGATTTAACATGCGTAACTTGATCGCCCTGTCGGCCTGTTGTCTTGTCATCGGGACAGCAGGCGCCGCCGATCCCGCCACCCCGCCATCGAAAGGCGTTCCGAGTATTCGTCCGAACCTGGCCGCTGCCGCAGCGGCCGACAAGGCGAATATCGAAAAGGATGCCAGTTCGTCCAGTGGTCCCAAGTACGTCCCTCCCGTGCGCAAGAANCCNGCNGCATCCGCTGCTGCCCAGCGCGAGGAAGAGGCGCGCGCAGAAGCGGAACTGTCGGAGAAAATTGCCCAGCGCCTGGCCGAAATGCGCGCNAACCAGGCCGCCCGTATTGCCGCNGCCGAAAAAGCGCGCAAGCAGAAGGCCGCCAAAGTTGCCGCCGCCGAAGTTGCTGCCAAGGCGCCGCCGCCACGCGTGTATGGCACCCACTGGACGTATGAGGGCGAGTCTGGTCCGGCCAACTGGTCCAAGATCAATTCAGACTGGGCGAAATGCTCGACCGGCAGCCGCCAGTCGCCGATCGACATCCGCGACGGCATGAAAGTGGACCTGGAACAGATTTCCTTCGATTACCGGCCGTCCGGCTTCAATGTGACCGATAACGGGCATACCGTGCAGGTGATGGTCAGCCCGGGCAATTACTTGAGCGTGGCGGGCCGCACTTACGAGCTGCAGCAATTTCACTTCCACCGTCCGGCCGAGGAGCGCGTCAACGGCAAGGGTTTTGAAATGGTGGTGCACCTGGTGCACAAGGACCCGGAGGGCAGGCTGGCGGTGCTGGCGCTGCTGCTGGAGCGCGGCAAGCCGCAGCCGACCATCCAGACCGTGTGGAACAACCTGCCGCTGGAGAAGGGCGATACGGCCACGCCGAGCATCGTGCTGGACCCGAACGATATGCTGCCGCAGCGTCGCGACTATTACACCTTCATGGGATCGCTGACCACGCCGCCTTGCACGGAAGGCGTGCTGTGGCTGGTAATGAAGGAGCCGGTGCAGGCATCGCCTGCGCAACTGGCCTTGTTCAGCCGCCTGTATCCTTTCAACGCGCGTCCGATCCAGGCCAGCTCCGGCCGCATGATCAAGGAATCAAACTGATGGTGTGAAGGCCGATCCATTCGGCACCGGCCGGCAGCACTTGCTTGTCCACCCGGGCCGGCTCGATGCAGACGAAGCGGCGGTAGTCGCTGTCGTCCATGTCGGCGGCGGCGGCCGCGCCTTGCGCGCCCGGGTTCCAGACCACCCATTCCGAAAAGCCTTGCTGCTCCAGCTGCAGCGTGCCGGCGCCGGTGTCGAGGCGCAGCTGCGCCGTTGCGGGCCGAATGTCGTCCAGGGCGCCGGTGAAAGGCATGCCGTCCAGCGTGGCCTTGTCGAATTCCTCTAGTGCGAAATAAGTGTGCAGGGCGCCGGCCCAGCTGAAATCCTGCTGGCCGGTGTTGTGCACGGTGTAGCGGATTTCCAGCGCGTTGGCTTTCAGTTCGAAGCGCAGGCGCAGCGCAAACGCACGCGGCCAGGACTGGAAGTGGCTGCGCGGCAGGTCGGATTGCGCCAGCGCCAGTTCGGCCCAGCCGTTGGCCTGCTCGGCGATGCGCCAGGTGGAGGTGCGGGCGAANCCGTGGCGCAGGCCGTCGCCGCGGGTGGCGAACTGCGGGAAGATGACCGGAATGCCGCCGCGGATGGCGGCGCTGCCGTCGAGCGCTGAACGCTGGCTCAGGAACAGGCGTTCCTTGCCGTCCGCAGTCTTCCACGACATCAGATGCGCACCGAACAGGGAAATGGTGGCTTCGGCGCCTTCGGCAGTGGAGATGCGAACTTCGTTCATGCGCTTTCCTTAGGTGAGCCGGTTCTTCGAGAGCGGCGGGTTCTTGGCGAAATAGCGGCGAATGCCCTTAACGATGGCGTCCGCGATCTTGTCCTGGTAGTCGTCGTCCAGCAGGCGCGCTTCTTCTTCCGGATTGGAAATGAAGGCGGTTTCGATCAGGATCGANGGGATGTCGGGCGCTTTCAGCACGGCGAAGCCGGCNTGCTCGACCGAGCCCTTGTGCAGCTTGTTGATGCCGCCGATTTCGCCCAGCACCGCCTTGCCGACCTTCATGCTGTCGTTGATCTGGGCGGTGGTGGAAAGGTCGAACAGCACGCTGGCCAGCTGCGGGTCGTGGCCCTTGGCGTTGGCGCCGCCGATCAGGTCGGCCTGGTTTTCCTTGTCGGCCAGCCAGCGCGCGGCGGACGAGGTCGCGCCTTTTTCGGACAGCACGAATACGGAGGAGCCGCGCGCGCTGGTTTTCACGAAGGCGTCGGCGTGGATCGAGACGAACAGGTCGGCGTCGACCTTGCGCGCCTTTTCCACGCGCTTGCCGAGCGGGACGAAGTAGTCGCCGTCGCGCGTGAGCATGACGCGCATGTTCGGATGGTCTTCGATCTTGTCTTTCAGGCGCTTGGCGATGGCCAGCACGATGTCTTTTTCGCGGCTGCCGCGCGCCCCCATGGCACCCGGGTCCTCGCCGCCGTGGCCGGGGTCGAGGGCGATGGTGAGCATGCGGACCATTTTGTCCTGGCCGGATTTCTGGCCGGGTTTGCGGTGCGCNGGCGCTGGCTCTGGCTCGTCAGGAATTTGCTTGCCTGGTTGGGCCGCGATGGCAGGCGATTGGCTGGACGTGCCGGTGCCGGCGTTCACGCCGCCTGGCGACGCTGCGCTTGCGCTGGACTGGCCGGCTGGCGTGGCGGACGCGATCGATTGGCTGCCGCCACCTTGGGTAGCGCTGCTGCTGGCGGCGCCCTGGCTGGGCAGGCTCGCCTGGCCGCCGCTGGCGGCTTGGCCTTGCGCGGCAGGCTGGCCGGCCAAAGCTGGTTGGCCGGTGGCGCTGCCTTGGCCGCCTGGCGTGGGGCGCGGCGACGAGCCGGCGGCAGGGGGCTGCGCCTTGTCGTCCTGCGTCCACTCGCCTTTTTCAATCAGTGCCGCGATCGGGTCGACTGCCTTGACCGGGTACAGGTCGAAGATCAGGCGATGCTTGTAGTTGCCGACCGGCTCCAGCGTGAACACCTGCGGCGTGACTTTTTCTTTCAGGTCGAACACCAGCCGCACCACGTTCGGGCGGTTCTGGCCGACGCGTACTTCCTTGATGTACGGGTCGTTCGACTCGATCTTGGCGACCAGGCTTTTCAGGGTGGAGTTCAGCACCAGGCCTTCAATGTCGACCACCAGCCGGTCCGGGTCCGGAACCAGGAAGTGCTTGACCTTGAGGTCGGTGTCGTTTTCCAGCGTGACACGCGTGTAATCTTCCGCGGGCCACACGCGCACTGCCAGGATCTGCGCAGCTTGCGCAGACATCGGTGCGAGCACGGACAGCAGGAGCGTGCCGCCGGCCTTGAGCACCGTGCGGCGGCTTACAGGTTTGGAGCGAATTGGAGGCGTTGCAGGCATGACGTACCAAGAGCGGAAGACGGCTGCAATTCTACATCACGTCCGTCACCGGCTACAGAGAGGTAAACATGAAGGTCGGGCGGCGGCAACACGCCGTCCGCCTTCTCCGGCCATTCGACGATGCACACGTTCTCGCGATTGAACTCTTCGCGGAAGCCGGCATCGAGGAATTCCTCGGGGCTGCCCATGCGGTACAGGTCGAAATGCACCACGTTGGCAAGCTTGCCGTCGACCTTCACGCGGTAGGGCTCGGACAGGGTGTATGTCGGGCTTTTCACCGGCCCCACATGGCCGGCCGCATGCAGCAGCGCGCGCGTCAGCGCGGTTTTGCCGGCGCCCAGGTCGCCGTGCAGGTAGATCGCCATGCCGGGCAGCAGGGCGCGCGACAGCGCAGCGCCTAGCGCCGCTGTACCGGCTTCGTCGTGGAGATGGGATTTAAAGTGCTGCATCGAATAAAATGATGGTTTGGATTTCCCCGCATTGTAAGGCCGTGTCACTCTCCCAAGCCAATTTAGACGAATTAGCCAGCCGCATCAAGGCATGGGGGCTGGAGCTCGGCTTCGCGGAAGTGCGGATTGCCGATATCGACCTGTCAGCCGCCGAGGCGGGCCTGCAAGCCTGGCTGGATGCCGGCATGCANGGCGATATGGACTATATGGCAAGCCACGGCATGAAGCGCGCACGGCCGGCGGAANTGGTGCCGGGNACGGTGCGGGTGATNACGGCGCGCATGAATTACCTGCCTGGCGCNGCCGACGAAGGCTGGCGCGAGCGGGAAACGGCGCGGCTGGCCGATCCCACCCAGGCTGTGATCTCGGTGTATGCCCGCGGCCGCGACTACCACAAGGTGCTGCGCGCCCGGCTGCAGCAACTGGCCGACAAGGTCAGCNCGGCGGTCGGCGAGTTCGGCTACCGCGTGTTCACCGACTCGGCGCCGGTGATGGAACTGCCGCTGGCGGAGAAGTCGGGCCTGGGCTGGCGCGGCAAGCACACCTTGCTGATCAACCGCAGCGCGGGCTCCATGTTCTTCATGGGCGAAATCCTGGTCGATNTGCCGCTGCCGGTCGACGAACCGACCGGCGCGCACTGCGGCCAGTGCACGGCCTGCATCGACGTCTGCCCGACCCAGGCCATCCTNGGCCCGGGCAAGCTGGATGCGCGGCGCTGCATTTCCTACCTGACCATCGAACTCAAAGGCGCCATCCCGGAAGAAATGCGGCCGTTGCTGGGCAACCGGGTCTACGGCTGCGACGATTGCCAGACCGTCTGTCCCTGGAACAAGTTCGCCCAGCGCGCCACGCTGCCGGACTTCGATGAGCGCCATGCCCTGGGCAGCGCCGGCATGATCGAGCTGTTTGCATGGACCGAAGAGGAATTCAACCGCCGCATGGAGGGCAGCCCGATCCGCCGCATCGGCCATGAACGCTGGCTGCGCAATATCGCGGTCGGACTTGGCAACGCGGCGCGCATGGGCGCCCAGGGCGACCCGGCCATCCTGGCCGCCTTGCAGGCGCGCCGCGACCATCCCTCGGAACTGGTGCGCGAGCACGTGGAATGGGCGCTCAAGCAGCACCACTAGGCAGCACTAGGGCATAATTGGCCTGTCCTGGTCAAAAATCCCGAGTGACGAATTGTCTCCTTTTGCGGAAGCGGTACAGAGTTATCGAGAATTGTCGCCGCTGAATGTGTGGCGGCATGGCAGTCCGGCAGAACAGCGCGCCATTTTCGGCGGCTGGCTGCTGTTGCTGCTGCTTTGCGTGGCGCTGGGAGTGGCGACCGTCAAATGGAGCTGGTCCGGCTTGCCCGTCAATATGGGCGGCGTTACCGCCTACGTTACCGTCTATCCGCCGCTGCCCATCTGCCTGCTGCTGACCTTGACCCTGGGCTGGTGGTGGGGCGCGATTCCCGCCTACTGTTCGACCNTGGTGCTGGCGCTGTATGCCGGCATGCCCCTGCATTGGGCGCTGCTGTTTGCCTGCGCCAACCCGCTCGGATTCAGCATCCTGGCGATCGGCTACCGCGCCATGGTGATGCGGCGCGATTTGCGGCACCTGACTTCACTGCTGTTCTATATCCAGNTGTGTTTTGTGGCCAGCATCTTTGGCTCTTCCGGCGCCCTGATCTGGAGCTATACCAACCATATCGCGCCAGGGGCGCAGTTGCCGATCTGGCAGGGCTGGTGGCTGGGCTCCTTCCTGCAAAGCGTGTTGATTGGCGGGCCGGCAATGGCGATCCTGTGGCCGCGGGTGGACCGCTGGCAGTTGCTGAACCAGAAGCTGATGCGCAGGCGGCGCGGCGGCTCGCGCCGTTCGGTGCTGCGCATGCTGGCCACGGTGGCGGCCGGCGTGCTGATTTACGGCTTCGTCACGATCCGCCTGGCCGAAGCCGATGCCGTCCACGCGCCGGAAGTGTTCCGGGAAACCGTGTGGATCTTNTACTGGGTGTTCGCGGCGATCATCATTTTCATCGCCATTTTCGGCTACCAGCTGTTCTCGCACTGGCAGGATTCGACCGACGGCCTGCTGAACGAAATGCAGCGCATGAATATCGACCTGGAGCGCCTGGCGACGACGGACGCCTTGACCGGCCTGCTGAACCGCCGCGCCGCCGACCGCCACCTCGATGCCGAGTGGCACCGCGCGCGCCGATCCGGCCATGCCTCCGCCCTGGTGCTGCTCGATATCGACCATTTCAAGCAGGTCAACGACAAATACGGCCACCCGGGCGGCGACGCCGCATTGCGCATGNTGGCGACCTGCATCCGCTCAGTGATGCGAGAGGTTGACGCAGGNGCGCGCTATGGCGGCGAGGANTTCCTGATCGTGCTGCCGGAAACAGGGCGCGAAGGGGCATTCGTGTTNGCCGAACGNTTGCGCGAGCGNGTGGCAAGCTGCGAAATCAGCCACGATGTTCATTTATTCAGNTGCCAGGTGAGCCTGGGCATCGCNGTCAGCGACAAGCACGAGGCGAGCTATGAACAGTGGCTGCGGCGTGCCGACGACGCGCTGTACCGCGCCAAGCAGGCCGGCCGCAACCAGGCGATNATGGGCGTTTAGGCTGTTGCATCGTTACCCCTTCGCCTTGCGGATACGTTCNCCGAAAGAGCGCTGCTCCAGGGCAGCAATGGCCTGCGCCAGCGTCTCGGACAGCGGATATGGCAAGTCTGCATCGAGCGAAGCCGCTGCCGCTGTCGTGGC
>JGI25160J50197_1001548_pt1 | contig 11381 bp, 8 predicted proteins | sample AraplaMF_Cvi_mMS_FD_50197 | JGI IMG/M metagenome (IMG submission 50197)
GGACAATCTCGCCGGCTTCGGCACCCGGATCGAAGTGCCGTTCGTGGGCGGCTACGTCGCCGCAACCAGGGACCGCTTCTTCGCGGACGTCATGGTCCGGCAGGAATTCTACAATATGCGGTTGAACGATCCGGCGCTCGGCTTCTTCAATCAGCCGACAAGCGCGCGCGGCATATCCGTTGCGGCATCCGCAGGTTACAATGTCGCGCTGGCCAACAATTGGTTCATCGAACCGTCCGGCGGTTTCATCTGGTCCAAGACCCGGGTCGACAATTTCACGTCGGGCGGAACGGCCAACCCCGGCATCGCCGGCATCAACTCCGTCGATGACATCACCAGCACGATGGGCCGGTTGAGCCTGCGTGGCGGCACCACGATTACGTCGGGCAACATGATCTGGCAGCCGTTCGCCTCGGTCAGCGTGTTTCACGAATTCGCCGACCCCGTGACGTCACGCTACGTGTCGTACAACGCGGTGCAGACGCCGCTCGGCGGCGGCCCGCCTTTCAACCCGGCGACGTATGTGCAGACGACCTCGACGTCCCGAGTCGGAACCTATGGCCAATACTCGCTCGGTGTCGCCGGCCAGGTCGCCAATACCGGCTGGCTGGGCTTTGCCCGGGTCGATTACCGCAACGGCAGCAACATCGACGGCTGGACCGGCAATGCCGGCATTCGCTACCAGTTCACGCCGGAGGCGATTGCGGCCGTGATGCCCTTGAAGGCGCCAGTCAAGGCGCGCGGCGCCATGATGGGTCCGGTGAACTGGACCGGGTTCTACATCGGCGGCTTCTTCGGCGCCGACTACGGCACGACCGATGTGCGCTTCCCCGGCGCGGCAACGACGGCGCCAAGATCTGGGCGTTCGGGCCGATCGGTGGCGGGCAGGCGGGCTACAATTATCAGGTCAATCAATGGGTGTTCGGCGTCGAGGGCGAGATCGGCGCGGCCGCCATCAAGGGCGCACGCACCTGCGGTGCCGCCACCGGCATCGATCCCGTCACGCATCTCCTGATCCCCGGCGCGTTCAGCCCTGCTTCGTTCGCCTGCTCGAGCAGGAGCGACTGGGTCGCCACGGCAACGGCGCGAGTCGGCTATGCCTATGAGCGGACCCTCTACTACGTGAAGGCCGGCGCGGCTTTCACGGAGTCGCGGTTCAACGCGGGCTGCATCACCAACGCGCCCGGCGGAAACCCGCCCTGCAACAATGTCGCGGGCGTTGCGGTCAACAGCTTCGGCGCCTCGTCGAGCCGGACCGGCTGGACCATCGGTTACGGCGCCGAGTTCGATCTCGGCAGGAACTGGTCGGCCCGCGCCGAGTACGATTACATCGACTTCGGCCGCAAGACCAATTTGGCGAGCGACGGCACGGTGGTCTCGGATCACCCGACCACGAGCCAGGCCAAGATCGGTCTCAACTACCGCTTCGCGCCCGGCGTCGTCGTTGCGAAGTACTGAAGGCTCGTGATGGGTGGGGCGGACGGCCGCGGGCCGAAGCTGCCCTGTCCTGAGCGCGGCCGCGGCGCGTTGGCGTCACCGCGTCTGGGGAGGGGCCTTCCCCGTTGATGCGGCGCCGGGGCGCTTCGTCTGCGGCTGGGCCTGCCCGGCGATAGCGTCCCGCCGTCCGGACCGGACCGGGGAATCTGCGAGCGCAAAATCACGAAGCAGACGCACCGCGAGCCGCACCAGTTCGGCCTGGGTCTTGGCGCCGGTTCGCGCCAGTGCNGTTCGCAAGTGAAACCGCGCGGTGTGGATCGTGACGCCTTCGGCCTTGGCAAAGCTCTTCAAGTCGTCGTCGGCGGCAAGNGATGCGACCAGGCGTGCTGCGCCATTCGGCANTCCCAGTCCCTTGGACAGGATGTCCGCCGTGTTCGCCGATTCGATCTCGGGATCGTGCACGACCACGGTCGCNCCGATCGTNCCGCGCTTCTCCCAATGCGATTGTGTGGANGGCTGCGGNGCCGGCGCGACCAGAACGACGTAGTCTCGTCCGCTGCTGCGCGGCACCGTGAGAATCCCNCCGACGCCGCCTTTCGCGACGTCNTCCACCAACGCGTCGAAGCGCTGGCGTGCTTCGATCTTGACGGGCAGAGGACGCCCNTTGCGGTCAAGCGCGAATCCATCGCCGCGCTGCGCGATGGTGCGCATTGCTGCATTGGCGAANAGCGTCACGCCGTCATTGTCGAGGAGGATGAAGCCAGCCTGCATGCGGTCGAGCGATGCCTGCAGTCCCAGATTGCGGGCATCGATCCGGAAGAACGCGCGGCGCAGTTGCAAGGCGCGCGCGATATGCGGCATCAGCTGTTCGAGCCGTGCGGTGTCTTCGTCGTCGAACGGCTGCCGATCTGCGCCTCGTATCAGCGCGATCATCCCGAACGAGCCTTGCTCGACATAGAGCGGACCGCCGAGCGTCTCGACCAGGCCGAGCGGCAGAAAGTATTCATTGTAGAAGCGGTCGTTNGCGAGCTCCTCGCGCGTGAACATGCGGTCGGTGCTGAGCGCTTTTCCGATCGGCTGGCGGAGGTAGAGCGCNGGGGCCGGATCGATCTGAGCATAGTCTCTTTGGTAGCGCTCGATGTGCTGCTCCAGAATGCCGGAGCTCCACACGAAGCTGGCGGTTGGATCCTGCGCATCCACGGTGACCAAGGTGGCGGCGCGGCACGCAAAACTTTCCTGGATNAGNCGCACGGCGTTTCCGAACTCATCGGCGTTCGTAACGCCACGAAAAAGAANATCCAGGAAGCGCTCGTCAGCGTCATTCCCATTCACAGATAAACAATCCCCAATCAGCCACCGAAAAGACATTAAGTTACACAGGGCAATCGCATCGATGCTATCCATTTGGATAGTTTGTTGCGAATTGTTTCCAGGGGCGGCCGTCGACAAAGTGCCGGGGCCGGCAAACCAGGCGCGCCGGAAGTTCCAAGTGACTATTATTGAAGCACCGCGGATGCGCGCGCGGGCAGCTCGCAAGTCCGCGGGCGGATCAGAACTGATACCGCCGCAAGCCGCCATCCACCGGGATCACCGTCCCCGTGATGTACCGCGCCACCGGTGAGGCCAGGAACACCGCGAGTGCCGCGAGATCTTCCGGCTCGCCCCAATAGCCGACCGGGATCTCCTCTTCGGCAAAGCGCTCGCGATAATCAGGGGCGTAGTTGCGGCGGATCTGCTCGCTCATGATGCGGCCGGGCGGGATGCAATTGATGGTGATGCCGTGCTCGCCGATCTCGCGTGACAGGCCCTTGGCCCAGGCATGGACCGCTGCCTTGGCGGCGAAAGCGGCGTTGAGGCCCTCGGGCTCCGACTTGCCGGTGATGTTGACGATGCGGCCCCATTTGCGCGCGATCATCTGCGGCAGCAGCGCATGGGCGATGCGGCGGTAGCTGGTGAAGTTCAGCGCGATCGCCTCGTCCCATTTGCTGTCGGGTGCATCGACCGGCAGTGGCCGGCTGCCGCCGGCATTGTTGACGAGGATGTCGACATGGCCGAGCTCCTTCAATGCAAAGGCCGCGATCCGCTCCGCTGCGTCCTTGGCCATCACGTCCTGCTCGAACGGCGTGATCAGCCCGGAGCCTTCGTCCTTCACCAGCTCGGCGAGAAGATCGCCGCGCCGCGCCACGCCGACGATGCGCACGCCCTCGGCAGCGAGGCCCTTGGCGATGGCGCGGCCGATGCCGATGCTCGCGCCGGTGACGACAGCGGTTTTCGATTTGAGCCCGAGGTCCATGGTCACGCGCCTCTTGTCTGGTTCTTGCTTGTTGTTCGTTTCCTGCCCGTCCCGCGCGCCTTGCGAATTGCCTGAGCGGGACGAGCAGTGGTAACCAAGAGCCGCGTTGAAGGAAACACGAAAAAGAAAAAGGCGCTGGGCGATGGTTTGGGATCCGCAGCAATATCTGAAATTCTCCGGCCACCGGCTGCGACCGGCCGTGGACCTCCTGATGCGGATTCCGGATTTTGGCCCGCGCGAGATTGCCGATCTCGGCGCCGGCGCCGGCAACGTGACGAAACTGATCAAGGAGCGCTGGCCAGAGGCAAACGTGACCGGCGTCGAAGGCTCGGCCGAGATGGTTGCCGCCGGCCGCAAGGCCGCCCCCGACGTGGAATGGTCGCACGAGGATCTCGGCGATTGGCATCCCGCCGAACAGTACGGCTTGATTTATTCCAATGCCGCACTGCACTGGTTGCCCAATCATGCGGCATTGTTTCCGTCGGTCATGGCGAAAGTGAAGCCTGGCGGCATGCTTGCGGTGCAGATGCCGCGCAACTTTCTCGCGCCGTCGCATGTGCTGATCGGCGAGACCGCGCTCGATGGTCCGTGGCGGTCCAAGGTCGAGCATCTCGTCACGCCGCCGCCGGTCGAAGGGCCGGCCTTCTATCACGATCTGCTTGCGCAATTGTCCGACAACATCGACATATGGGAGACCGAATATCTGCAGGTGCTCGAAGGCGAGAACCCCGTCAAGGAATGGACCAAGGGGACCTGGCTGACGCGCTATCTCGACGTGCTCGCAGGCGAGGAGAAGGCCGCATTCGAAGCCGCCTATGGCGCGCGGGTTGCGAAGGCCTATCCGAAGAATGCGGGGGGGCAGACCCTGTTTCCGTTCCGTCGCCTGTTCATGGTCGCCCAGCGCAAGAGCTGAGGCCTTGCCGCAATGCGACATAGGCGCTCGTTCTTTCGGGAGCCGGCCTGAGCGCGCGCCTCGTCCTTCGAGACGACCGCTTCGCGGTCTCCTCAGGATGAGGCTCATCTACCTCGGTGCCCGTTGAAACTGCTGCGGCGCACTCCGTCCTCATCCTGATGAGCCCCCCCAAGGCGGGCGTCTCGAAGGATGGCCGCACTCTCGATGCAATAGCTCTTGTCGGGATGATTGCGGCTAGCGACTTGCGCATTTGGTCGCCCTCAAGATAGCTTGGCTGCGGCAAATTGAGCTTAGGTCTAGTTGTTCGGCTTGCGGATTGCTGCCACTACTGACCTGCAAAACAAAAAGAACCCGGTTTCGAGGTTGTTGGGGAGGTCTTCATGCGCAAACTGCTTCTCGCGGTCGCGGCGGTCGCGCTGGTTCTGGCCCCTGCCGTCGGGCAGGCGCAAACTCCGATCGTCATCAAATTCAGCCACGTCGTCGCCAACGACACCCCGAAGGGGAAGGGCGCGCTGAAGTTCAAGGAACTCGCCGAGAAATACACCGACGGCAAGGTCAAGGTCGAGATCTACCCGAACTCCACGCTCTACAAGGACAAGGAGGAGATCGAGGCGCTGCAGCTCGGCTCGGTGCAGATGCTCGCGCCCTCGACCGCGAAATTCGCGCCGCTCGGCATCAAGGAGTTCGAGGCGCTCGACCTGCCCTGGCTGTTCAAGGACGACCAGACCTATTCCAACGCGATGAAGGGCACGGTCGGCAAGTGGCTGTTCCAGAAGCTCGAGGCCAAGGGGATCACGGGGCTCGCTTATTGGGACAACGGCTTCCATATGCTCTCCGCCAACCGTCCCTTGCNGAAGCCGACCGATTTCCAGGGCTTGAAGGTCCGCATCTCCGGCTCGAAGGTCGCGGACCAGTATTTCCGCCTGCTCGGGACGATCCCGCAGATCATGGCGTTCTCCGAGGTCTACCAGGCGCTGCAGACCGGCGTGGTCGACGGCTGCGAGAACACCGCGTCCAACTACCTGACGCAGAAGTTCTACGAGGTGCAGAAGGACATCACCGTGTCCTATCATGCGCATCTGCAATATGCCGTCATCGTCAATTCGAAATTCTGGTCGGGGCTGCCGCCCGATATCCGCACCCAGATCGACAAGGCGATGGCGGATGCGACCGACTACACCAATTCGATCGCGCGCCAGGAGAACGAGGACGCGCTGGCCGAGATCAAGAAGACGGGCAAGACGACGCTGCATTACCTCACCGACGCCGATCGCAAGGTCTGGCAGGAGGCGATGCAGCCGACTTATAAATGGGCAAAGGGCAGGGTCGGGCAGGAGGTGCTCGATCTCGTCGCCAAGGAACTCGACGTCAAGATGAACTGACGGCCGCGTCCCAACAAGAATATGGCAACGGTCGGGGGTGATCGCACTCCCGGCCGTTTCGCTCTTGAATGGACGAGCCAATGCTGGGGGAACGAAGTTGCTGCGTGTGCTGAACCGTGTGCTCGATCATCTCGAGGAATGGCTGATCGCGACGATGATCGCGGCTGCGACGTCGCTCATCTTCGTCGCCGTTCTCCACCGCTACGGCGCCGGGCTGTCGATCGACATCGCCAAATGGGCGGAAGCCCGNAACCTGACCTTCCTCGCCGTCCCCATGCGCGCTGCGTTCGTCTGGCTCGCCGCGCTCGATCTGTCCTGGGCGCAGGAACTCTGCATCTACATGTTCATCTGGATGGCGAAGTTCGGCGCCGCCTATGGCGTGCGGACCGGCATCCATGTCGGCGTCGACGTGCTGGTCAACCTCCTGCCCGGCGGGTCGCGCCGGCGCGTCATCACCTTCGGCTTGTTGTGCGGCGCGCTGTTCACGGCCATCGTCGCCTATTTCGGCGCCGCTTTCGTCGGCCAGATGTGGCGGGCCGGCCAGCAGTCGAACGATCTCGAAGCGCCGATGTGGATGGTGTATCTCACCATTCCGCTCGGCTCCGGCCTGATGTGCTTCCGCTTCCTGCAGGTCGCCTGGTCGTTCTACCGGACCGGCGAGCTGCCGCATCACGACATGGCCGGCGTCGAAGGCGTCGAGGTCGATCCGGTGCATCCTGCCCCGGTGACGCCCACCCAGGTGGTCCGGGATGAGCGCAGCCCGCTCGGCTGGATCCTGATGCTGCTGCCGGTGCTGATCGTCGCCCTGTGCTTCGCCCATGCGGCGCACGTCATCACGCTGCCGCAGGGCCTGCGTGTCGCCATCGTGTTCGCGCTGCTGCTCTCCCTGATGCTGACGGGCATGCCGATCTCGATCGCGCTCGGCCTCACCGTGCTCAGCTTCATGTTCACGCTGACCGACGTGAGAACGGAATCGGTGGCGCTGAAGCTGTTCACCGGCATCGAGAATTTCGAGATCATGGCGATCCCGTTCTTCATCCTCGCCGGCAACTTCCTGACCCATGGCGGCGTGGCGCGGCGGATGATCAATTTCGCGACCTCGCTGGTCGGCCATTGGTACGGCGGCCTGGCCCTGTCGGGAGTGGTCGCCTGCGCGCTGTTTGCCGCGATTTCGGGCTCCTCGCCGGCAACCGTGGTGGCGATCGGCTCGGTGATCCTGCCGGCGATGGTCGCGCAAGGCTTCCCGAAGCGGTTCGGCGCCGGCGTGATCACCACGTCGGGCTCGCTCGGAATCCTCATCCCGCCGTCGATCCCGATGGTTCTCTACGCCGTCTCCACCAACAGCTCGGTGGGCAAGCTGTTCATCGCGGGCATCATACCGGGACTCGTGCTCGCGTTCCTGCTTGGGGTGACGACCTTCTATCGGGCCTGGCGCAACGACTATCCGCGGATGCCGAAGGCGACGTTCATGCAGCGCTTCGATGCGTTCCGCAAGTCGATCTGGGGCATCCTGCTGATCGTGATCGTGATCGGCGGCATCTACAGCGGCCTGTTCACGCCGACCGAGGCCGCCGCCGTCAGCGCGGTCTACGCCTTCATCGTCGCGGTGTTCATCTACAAGGATCTGAAGCTGCGCGACGTGCCGCGGGTGCTGCTGTCGTCGGCGAACCTTTCGGCGATGCTGCTCTACATCATCACCAACGCCGTGCTGTTCTCGTTCCTGATGACCTACGAGAACGTGCCGCAAGCGCTCGCGCAATGGATGATCGACCAGGGGTTGGGATGGATCGGCTTCCTGCTGCTCGTCAACCTGCTGCTTCTGATCGCGGGCAACGTGATGGAGCCGTCCTCGATCATCCTGATCATGGCTCCGATCCTGTTTCCGGTCGCGGTCAAGCTCGGCATCGACCCCATTCATTTCGGCATCCTGATGACGGTCAACATGGAGGTCGGCCTCTGCCATCCGCCTGTCGGCCTCAACCTCTACGTCGCCTCGGGCATCGCCAAGATGGGCATCACCGAGCTCACGGTCGCGGTGTGGCCATGGCTGCTGACGATGCTGGGATTCCTGGTGGTGGTGACCTACTGGCCGGGCCTGTCGTTGTGGCTACCGAGGCTGCTGGGGATGTAGCGACGGACCGCGTATGGCTAATGCGGGGTTAACCCGCGCGCTGCAATTCTAGCGTGGTGCCACGCACCCCTTTTTACGGATGTGAGCTAGGAACATGCCAGCAGATGGGAGCTGGCATGTTTTTCGACAGGATGGAATCCGGACGGGCGTCGATTTCCGATGCCGTCTATCTGGAAGTCATCGGGGGCCTTCACGGCACTACGATGCCCAACATTCTCGCAGCCGCCTGCCTCGCAATGGTCGGCGCCATCACGACCTACGAGACCGGAGACATGGTGACGGCGATCCTGACGGTCGTCGGCGTGGTGGTGGCAATCGTCCGTCTGTTCGAAATTCTTGCTTTCCGTCGTCGCCTCGCGCGTTCACCGCAACTCGATCGGGCCGAGGCCGCGACCTGGGAGCGGCGTTATATTGCCGGCACCGTCGCGACGGCGCTGGTGCTTGGCGTGTTCGCCGCGCGCAGCATCATGCTGGGCGATGCGCTCTGCTCCGTGATGGCGATCGGGATCGGATTCGGCTTCGGCGCCGGCGTGGTGGCGCGGCTGGCGCTGCGTCCCGTCGCGGCGCTGCTCGATCTGGTCGCGATCGCCGGGCCCACCGCGATCGTCACTTTCATGCAGCCGGATCTGCGCCACGTCGGCCTCGGGTTCCTCATTCTGATGTATGTGGTCGCGAGTTTCGAGATGGTGCGGTTGAGCTTCAATGCCTCGATCAGCCAGATCACGCTGAAGCGGAAATTCGAGCAGCTCGCGCGCGCGGATTCGATGACCGGCGTCTCCAACCGCTCGGTGCTGGCGGCGGATCTGCCCCTGATGCTGGCAGCCGGGATGGTTGCGGTCCATACGCTCGATCTCGACCGGTTCAAGGAGGCCAACGACCGGTTCGGACATCCCGTCGGCGATGCGCTGCTGAAGCAGGTCGCCGGACGGCTCAAGGCGCTCGTCACGCAAGACGATCTGTTGATCCGCATGGGCGGCGACGAATTCGTGCTGGTCCAGCACGCGGCGGCTGACGCAAAGGCGATGGCGCNGCGCATCGTGCAGTCGATCAGCGCGCCCTACGACGTCGACGGTCAGGTGATCGAGCTCGGCGTCAGCGTCGGCGTTGCCGTCGCGCCGGACGACGGGCGCACGGCGGAAGCGCTGCTGTCNCGCTCCGACAAGGCGCTGTACCGGGCCAAGCAAGATCGCGGCGGCTATGTGCTGGCGCGGGAGTTGCGNGNGGCGGAGCCGGGTGTTGCAACGGCGGCGACCGAAGGATTGGCCGCGCAAGCGGCATAGACGGCGCCNGCTTNTCCCGCAGGGGAGGAGCAAGGAAAAATCCACTGTCCTTTCGCTTCTGCCGCAATGGCGTTCGCCTGCGAGATGCGGTTAGATGCCCGCGANNAGCCGGGAGGACNCAAGCGTGACAGNAGCCAGCAACGAGCCGAAGGACGCGAGCGCGTCCGTCATNGCGCAGCAAGCGGCGATGCTGAACGCGTTGCCGTTTTCCGACAGGCGGGATTTCGACGACGCCGCGCGCGGCTTCCTCGGCACGATCGACAATGCGGCNATCACGACCCCGCAGGGACGGACGGTCTGGAGCCTCGAGCCTTACGGCTTCCTCTCCACCGAAGAGGCGCCGGCTACGGTCAATCCGAGCCTGTGGCGGCAGTCGCGGCTCAACATGCAGCACGGTCTGTTCGAGGTCGTGCCCGGTGTCTACCAGGTGCGCGGGCTCGACATCGCCAACATGACGCTGATCGAGGGCGACAGCGGCGTCATCGTCGTCGACACCCTGACCTCGATCGAGGGCGCGCGGGCCGCGCTCGATCTCTATTTCAGGCATCGCGGCCTGAAGCCGGTCGCGGCCGTCATCTTCACGCACACCCACACCGACCATTGGGGCGGCGCGCGCGGCGTGCTGGAGGAGGATGCGCTGGCCACGGCCAGCGTGCCGATCATCGCGCCGAACCTGTTCATGGAGCACGCGGTGTCCGAGAACATCATCGCAGGCCCTGCGATGCTGCGCCGTGCCCAGTATCAGTTTGGGCCGCTGCTCGCCAAGGGCGCGCGGGGGCAGGTCGATTGCGGGCTCGGCAAGTCGATGGCGGCAGGATCGGTTGCGCTGTTGCGTCCGACCGACCTGATCATGGCGACCGGCGACAGGCGCGTCATCGACGGCGTCGAATTCGAATTCCAGATGGCGCCGAACAGCGAAGCACCGGCAGAGATGCATTTCTTCATCCCGCGCTACAAGCTGCTGAACCTCGCCGAGAACTGCACCCACAATTTCCACAATCTGCTGCCGTTCCGCGGCGCCGACGTGCGCGACGCGCTGGCCTGGTCGAAATATCTGGGCGAGGCGTTGCAACTCTGGGACGGCAAGGCGGAGGCGATGTGCGGCCAGCATCACTGGCCGGTGTGGGGACGCGAGCGCATCGGCACGATGATCCGGCAGCAGCGCGACCTCTACAAATTCGCGCACGACCAGACCATCCGCCTGATGAACCACGGTCTCACCGCCGCCGAGATCGCCGACGATCCAGTTGCCGAAGAGCCTGGAAAGCGCCTGGCACGGCCGCGGCTATTACGGCCACATCCGGCACAATGTGAAGGCGATCTATCAGAAATATCTCGGCTGGTACGACGCCAACCCGGTCAATCTCGATCCGTTGCCGCCGGTGGAGTCCGGAAAAAAATATGTCGAATACATGGGCGGCGCCGACGCCATCCTGGCGCGGGCGCGCGCGGATTTCGACAAGGGTGAATTCCGCTTCGTCGCCCAGGCGCTCGGCCATCTCGTCTTCGCCGAGCCTGATCATGCGGCGGCGCGCGCTCTGCTCGCCGACACGCTGGAGCAGCTCGGCTACGCCGCCGAAAGCGCGACCTGGCGCAATGCCTATCTGTTCGGCGCGCAGGAATTGCGCCTGGGCATGCCTAAGGTGCCGGCGCGCCCGCCGATGCCGCGCGAAACGCTGGCTGCGCTGCGCACCGGTCAGCTCTGGGACGTGCTCGGCATCCGCCTCAACGGTCCGAAGGCGGAAGGAAAGCATATCGTGCTGAACTGGAATTTCTCCGATACCGGCGAGACCTTCGTGCTCAATCTGGAGAACTGCGCACTCACCTACGCCGAGGGCGTGCAGGAGGAGAGCGCCGATGCCAGCTTCACGCTGGCGCGGGCCACGCTCGACGAGGTGATCGCCAAGCTGACGAGCTTTCCGGAGGCGGTCGCGGCCGGCAAGGT
>JGI25160J50197_1001551_pt1 | contig 11377 bp, 9 predicted proteins | sample AraplaMF_Cvi_mMS_FD_50197 | JGI IMG/M metagenome (IMG submission 50197)
AACGCAGCATGATCCTCATCGACGCGCACAGCGGCGAGGAAGTCGAGCCCGTCGTCGTCGACGCCAAGACCGGCCGCCGGCTCGACGACAGCGACACCTACGTCTTCACCGCAGGTCCCGCAGCCAGCGACGCCATGCGCCACCGATACGCAACACGACCGACCACCCCCGCGGAGGCGTAAGGCTGACCCAACCGGCGCCGAACAGCCGCGTGCAGTGCCGGACGCACCTCGTACCTGATCGACCAGGCAACACCGGATCGCCGGCAGCATCACGCACGCCAATCGTCCCGAGCCGTTGATAACTAGATCAAGTGAGGCGAGGGGCAACGTCGGTCGTTTTCCAGGCTCTGGCCCGTGAATCCCCAGGTCAGGGGCGGGAACGCGGGATCGTTTCAGCACGGTGGTTCCCGCCATGGCGAGCAGGACGGTCGAGGATGTGCTGTTTCCCGGGATCGATGCGCGGAGTGGAGCGCGTCAGCGGCTCCTGCGACGCCTTGGTCGTGGAGGCGGTGTCCACCGCTCGGCCCGGCCAGTGCCCGAACTGCCAGAAGCGGGCCGGACGCGTGCACAGTTTCTACCAACGCACCCTGAATGAACGGCCGTTGGGCTCTCGCCAAGTCGTGGTACGGGCGAGTGCGCCGGTACTTCTGCGACCACAAGAACTGCTCCCGCAGGACGTTCGTCGAGCAGGTGCCGGGCCTGTCCGAGCGGCATCTCCGGTCAAGCACCGTGCTGACGGGCTGGCTGCGGTCGATCGCGATCGAGTTGGGCGGCCGTCCAGCCGCGCGGCTGTGCCGCCGACTGCGGCTGGCCGCGGGCCAGACCCGCCTGCTCAGACTGCTGACAGCGCCAGCGATGCCGGACCGTGCGCCGCGGGTGCCGGGAGTGGACGAGTTCGCCTTCCGCAAGGGCTGTACCTACGGCACCGTGGTGGTCGCCGTCGAGGCCGGCCGGGTCGTGGACGTACCGCCCGACCGCACCTCCGAGTCGTTCCCGGCCTGGCTGACCGAACATCCCGGAGCCGAGATCATCTGCCCGCACCGAGCCACCGCCTACACCAAGGCAGTCAAACAGGCCGCCCTCAACGCCCTCGAAGTCGCTGATCATTGGCATTTACTCCAGAACCTGTCCGCCGCGGTGGAGAAGACCTGCCACCAACACCGCGACTTGGGCGTCGCGCGGTGTGTGGCGCAGGTCGGTCAAGGTGATCCGGTCGGCGAGTCCGGCGTCCGGGAGGAGTGCGTAGAGGTCCAGCTCCGGCTCAGGGAGGCCGAGCCCGAAGGTCACGCCATCGCAGCCGTCTACACCGCACGCCTGAAGGAGCTGGAAGCCGCGGCGCGACCCGAGTCGTAGCTCGGTGGTCACCGCGCGACCGATTTTGCGGGGGGAGAGAGTGCGGCTGGGACATCGCGGTGGATTCCACGATCACCTCGCTGCTGGTGGAGGCAGCGCAGAAAGCGATCTTGACTGATTGTTCGCTACCCGCTGCACAGGAGCCATGACAGTCTGTGCTGGAGATCGTGCCGAGAGTGCGTCCTTGGGCCCACTCCTGGTCGATGACACCGATCACTCCAGGAGGCTGCATGTCTTCCACTCTCACCTCGGCCGAGCGCGTCGCCCTGTTGCGTGAGCAGTTGTCCGGCGCCCGGTCCGAGACCCGGTCGGCCCGTCGGTTGCGGCAGTGCCCGGCAGCGAATGTGCTGATCGGGGCGACGTTGCATGCCGCGGCGCGCCGTGAGCGGGGCCTGGAGCTAACCGAGTTCGAGGAGCTTTTGGCCGGCAAGGTGGAGTCGCTGTTCGGCTCGCCGGTGCTGGCGGAGTTCGGCCGGATCTACCAGGAGCCGACCTCCCGGTCGGGTGCGGCCAACCTGTTCCCGGCCCTGATCGCCGACCGCCCGCTGGAGGAGGGCTTCAGCATGGAGGATCTGCGCGGGTTCGCGCCCGAACTCCAAAAGGCCGTGGAGGACTTGCCGGGGGTGCGGCAGGTAGCGGTCGAGGACCTCCAGCGTGGGGCGCTCACGGGCGAGGAAGACGTCGTGGTGGTCACCGGAGCGCCGACCAAGGGCACCGAGTTCGAGGTCGACGACATCCACGAAGTGCGGGTGCGGTTCATCAAGTTCCGCTGCGACCGCCGTTCCACCGAACTGGGCTCGGACGAGATCTACTGGGCTTCGGCCGGGGCCGGGGACAGCAAAGCCCAGATCGTCATGCTCACCCCCGAATTCGGTTCTATCATCACCGGCTCGGAGCGGGATTTCGGGCGCAACGCGTTCTGGTTCAAGGGGGCAGCCGAGAAGTTCATGGCCGGGCACATCGAGGTGTGGGAGGCCGATCACAGCCCCTCCTCCCACTACGCGAAGGTGCGCCAGGTCCTGGCCGACATCGCCCAGACGTTCGCCCAGTCCGCCCTGGAATCCGGTCCTACCTGGGACGCCGTCTACCTGGGGTTGGTGGCCGCCGCCGCGGCCCTGGTCAACTGGATTCTGAGCCTGAACAAGGATGACTTCATCAAGGAGATGACGCTCGCCTACACCCGTGACGCCCTGGCCCGTATGGCCGGCGCCAACCGGGGCCGCTCCGAGCTGGTCTTCGACGGCGGCGGGCAGGGCAAGCACACGCTGACCATCGAAGTGTCCTTCGGCCCGGTCATCGCCACCAACCTGCGGCACTCCATCTACTACAACAAGCAGTGGTCCAAGCCCGTTCATATTCCCCAGCTGGTGTCGGCGACGGTTCCCAGCATGATCACCATCGGGGACCCCCCGGTGCTGTACGCGTTCTTCAAAGACGCCGGCGACGTCGTGAAATACACCCGGTACAACAGTGAGCACTGGTCCGAGCCTGTCACCGTCCGCCACCCCGACAACCGGGAGGTGCGCTCCCAACACGATGTGGGCGTCGTCCACCACGAGGGCCACCTGATCGTGGGATGGACCGACCACGCTTCGCCCAGCGGCACCCGCTTCGACGCGGTCGACCCCGAGACGGGCAGACTGGGACGTGGCTTCGGCCGGGTCAGCGCCTTCGGCCAGCAGCCGTCCATGGCATCGCACAAGGGGCGCCTGTACCTGTTCCGCAGCATGTACGACTACGGCGAGCTGCATGTCTCGGTCTACAACCCCAGCGCCTCCACCGGATGGGACAGTGCGGGACGCAACCACCTCATGCGGATCACAGACACCCCCCGGGCCATCGTCTACCAGGACCGCATCTGGGTGTTCGCCAGAGACCGGCAGAATCCCTCACTGTGCAAGGTGGCCAGCAACCCGGACCTGTCCCTCCACAACTGGCGCGACGAACCGAAGCTGTCCGTGGTGCAGGCCGAGCGCGTACCCGCCGTGGCTGCAGCCCACTTCGGGGCCTACGAAGATCCCGAGGAGAGGCTTGCCTTCACCAACTACGCCCTGGGGGGCTTTGTCACATGGATGGCCCGCAACGGTCAGGAAATGAGTCTGGCTGCTCTCCAGAAACAGGACGGTGTCCGGCGTGGTATGGCCACGGCCTTCCACCTGGGCACCCTGCACCTGCTCTACTGGTGACCGCCGTCTGAGCCACCACGCGCCGCCACGTGCCTAGGAGCGTCGCGGGTCAGCCGTGCTCTCGGTGCGCCCCTTCATCTCCATCAGCGGTGCCCCCTCCGGCATCGTTCAGCGCCCGGCCGCTCTGTCGAGAGGCCGGGCGCTGGACTGTCCTCAGAGGATGCGTCGCAGTAGGGCGATCACCGTTGTGTCGTCGCGAGAACCCTCATCGTCTTCTTCGGGGGCGTCGACCAGAGCGTCCGCCAGGGCCTACGGATCTGCCTCATGCGTGCGGTACAGTGCCTCCGCCATCAATCAAGCCGACGCGTAGCTCGCGCGAAACAGATCCTGCGCTCGATCCACATCCCTCGGCGTACGGAGCTGCACCTCCAGATCGCCCGTCCCGTGGTGGCCGACCCTGGACACGTCCCGGGTAGATCCCGGAACGATGTCGACGTGCTTCGGGTCGACCTTCAGATAGACAAGCAGCTTGCTGCGCTGGGGCACACACACGCAGGCGAAGTTCCGCAGACGCTGATACGCCCGGTACTGCTTACGCTCGACGCGGTTTACGCCGTCCCCGAGACCGGACGCAGCTTTGATCGCCCCGGGACTGCCGCGGCGCGCGTCTGGGTGGTGCTCCAGCAGCTGGGGCCAGGTCTTCTCGGCCATGGTTTCCGTGCTCAGTCGTCGATCATGGGGAGCAGTGCGTACCCGAGCAACCCTCAGTGGTCAGCGCGAGCACCTTCATGAACGCGCCTTCGCTCCGTGACCGCGCTCTGATGGTGCATCTCCCCGAGCCAGGTTCGGGTGACTTCCGCCGTCGTGACGAACTCTCTGGTCGACGAGGGTCGTCTGTGTGGTCATGAAGATCTCTGCGAGCACCTGAGCGAACCGGGCCTGGTAGCCATCGACATCACCGCGGCCGACGTAGCGGCTGCCACCGAAGCCGCGGCGGCACTCGGCGGTACCTCGAATCCCGAGAGCAGCGCCCCAAGTTCCTCTACTGGAAGGAGTGCAAAAACGGCCATCCGGATGGTTCCCTGTCTCGGTTCGTCCAGGCGCCTCGGCCTCCTCCAACGTCACCTCAGCCAGGACACGGGCTCGGCTTCGGGCGGCAGGGCGGTGCAGCGGCGGCGGAGCTCGGCGGCCACGAACGGCCGGGCGTGTCCGGTGAGCTTGAGGGCCATCTGGCAGGAGTGGGCGGATTGGAGGGTGCTCGGGCTGCTCCAGGCGTGACGGTCCGCACTCACCGCGATGCGCGACCTCGCCACCCGGCACACCACCGTCCACCTCGGCATGCCCGGCTTCCGCACCACCGCCGGCAGGATCCCCCCATTACCGGAGCCTTACGGTGCCCCCCAGAGAGCTGCGGTGGAGCACGCCCACAGGATTCCCTACAGATGATGAGGGCGGCCGTTTCCGGTCCGGCCGTTCGTACACCTGAGGAGGCCTTGTGTCCCTGTCCCGCAGTGTCCGCCTGTCCCGCCGCACCGTCCTGACCGTCCTCCTGGTGCTGGTCGTGGCCGCCGGACTCGGGCTCGCTGTCTTCCAGCCCTGGAAGGCGTTCACCAACACGGAGGTGAACGAGGCGTTGCCGGCACCCTCCTCCCCCTCGACAGAGACCCAGACCGTGTCCCCCCGGCCCGCCGCCGCGCCGAAGGATCTCGCCGAGGGCCGCTTCGTGACCCACGAGCACGCCACGAGCGGCATCGCCCGCACGGTCCGGCTGGCCGACGGCGGCCACGTGCTGCGTCTGGAGGACCTCAAGACCTCGGACGGTCCGGATGTGCGGGTCTACCTGTCCCCCCGTGACGCCGATGCGGTGAAGACGGGGCTCGGGGACGGCGCGGTGGAGCTGGGGAAGCTCAAGGGCAACCTGGGCAACCAGAACTACACCGTCCCGGCCGGCACGGACCTGTCGCAGTTCCGCAGCGCCGTCCTCTGGTGCCAGCGGTTCTCCGTCGCCTTCGGCGCAGCCGACCTCTCCACCGCCACGGGCTGATCCCGCTCCCGGCATCCGCGCCGACGCAAGGACCGCCCCTCAGTCACCGCTGTCATCCGGCTCCCAAGGCCCGGGCCTGGCCGACCTCGTGAAGATGCGGGATCCGTGTCGGTCGCTGCCGCCGAACGGGCGCGGCCGCTGCAACGTGATTTGGCCGAGGTCTTCCGGAGCGGTGAGGTCGGCGCTCACTTCGATTCCATCCGTGCCGAGGCGGCTGACCTCGTCGAGGGCGGTGGGGGCCTGGTCGATCTGGGCGTGGTGGCCGATGGCGACGGTGGCGCCGGCGCTGGCGAGTGCACGGGTGGTGGCCGCGCCGATTCCGGTCGCTGGGCCGGTGACGAGGGCGACGCGGCCCTGCAGGGGGCGGGATGTCAGGGACGGGATAGCAGGCGGCTTCGTCCTCCCCCTGACCCCGGGCTGCCACGCCACCGGCCGCCGGCCCCATCCACCGACGCCTGGAGCAGCCCGCCGCCGTCCTGCCAGAAGCCCCGCCCGAGCCGGCCCTTCTTGTGCGGCACTGCTCGCCGTGCCCGGCCTCGCACGTCGTGCAGGGCGTTTGCGGGACTTCCACGGCGACCACCGAGTCCCGCTCCCGGTGCCTGCGAGCGGAGCGTCACCGCCCTCGGCAACCAACGGGGACTGGACTCCCACCGTCCATCCCACGCTGTACGAGGTCACCGGACTTCACGCTGCTCTGACAGTGGCCACCGACACCCTCCACCTCACCAACCGCCTGGCCGCTTCGTGACGCCATCCACCCCAACCGTTGAGGGCTGCCCCACATCGGGGCAGACCTCAGCTGGCTTATGAGGTCTTTGGAGCATCCGCCCTGACTACCCTGACTGTTCTTTTTCGGCCAGTTCCTCGGGCGTGCCGACGAAGGCGCGACCGCAGTCTGGCGGGAGTCGTTCGACCACCATCCCGATGGCAGCCTCCGCGGTCGGGGCGGGGCCGACGCTCTGGGACCGTGAGGGGCCGCCGACGAAGAAGCCGCCGCCCATCATCGGGGCGATGAACGGGATGTCCCAGGTCCAACGCGGCTCTGTGCACCGGCTGAAGTGCAACTCGGCCATGCCTACCCAGGGGAACAGCTGCCGTAGTCGGGGCTCGGCGTAGGCAGCGCGTAGCAACTGGCCATCCACGCGTCGGGTGGTAAGCAGCTTCCCCCATGCGGCTTCGATGATGTCTTCCTCTGTCGCGCCCTCCGTCATGCCCCGCATTCTGCTCGACGTCGAAGGATTTCGGCCAGCTCGCGGTGATAACTCTTGGCCCCGTGTCCCGGGCACTCCTCGCCTTCAGAGGGCGAACGTTTCGTGTCGTCCCGTGTGGGCCAGGCAAGCGGCCGACTACGAGACGGTCAGGCGGGTGTAGTGCCGCTGGACCCCACGGGAGGGGTGCGGGCCCGGGCGTCAGCCGACTGGAGCGCTCTCTCCTGCACCAGCGGCGGCACGGGAACACGCATTCCTCGCCCACGCCCCCGACACCTGGAACCAGTGGCAACAGACCACCGGCCATCACCTCGCCGCCACCGGCCTCCCGATCCGCCTCAACTCCGGCCACCGCATCAGCCTGACCATCCCTGGCGAGGCCGGGATTTAAGTGTCAACGCCCATCGCCTGCTCCCAGCACTGTCGTCCACTGCCCGTGGAGCACGCGGATCGCGGCGCCCCTTTGTGCTGCCTGGTCGGCGTGTGGGGCAAGCCGGCGGGACGTCATGCGACCACCGGCGCGGCGGATTTCGCAAGCGACCGTCCCGATGCGGACGGTCAGCCGGCTTGAGCCACTTCGCGGGGCGCGATGCCATACCGGACCAGATTGAACACTTCCCGGGCGGCGTAGCGTTTGAGGCAGCGGATGATCTCGCGCCGGGTTTTGCCCTCCGCGATGCGCCGCTCGTAGTAGTTGCGGGTACGCGCATCGAACCGGAGCCGTGACTGCACGATCCGATACAGGGCGGCATTGGCTCTTCGATCGCCACCGCGGTTGAGGCGGTGGCGATGCTGGCGACCGGAGGAGTGCTCGGCGGGGCTGACACCGCAAAGGGCCGCGAAAGACGCTTCGCTCCGCAGGCGTTCTGGGTTGTCCCCCATCGTGATCAGCAAGGTGGCGGCACTATCCGGCCCGATCCCCACCGGGACAAGCAGCTGCGGAAAGTGACGCTCCACCAACCCGGTCAGGTGCCGCTCCAGGTCACGAATCTGCCCAGTCAGCTGATCGATCCGCTGGGCCAGCAGGCGCAGGGCGATGCGGGTGGCTTGCCGGACGGCATCCTTCGCGTCAACGTCAGCCTCACGATCGCCGAATTGCGCGCAAGTCCGGACCAAGGCCGGAGTCTTCAGACCGGCCAGCTGCTCGCGCAGATCCGGATCGGCGGTAACCAGTACCGCCTTTAGCTGATTGATTGCCTGCGTACGGGCCTTGACAGCGGAGTCCTTAGCCAGTTTGAACAGACGGGCGCACTGCACCGGCCCATCCCCAGCCTTGGCCTGGGAGCAAGCGCGGCCACTGAGCACCGCCCGGGCCGCCTCCTGCGCATCCACCACATCCGACTTACCCCGCCGTCGACGAACCGAGCGATCAGCCCAGTTGACCTCGAACACCTCGACCCGGCGAGCCAGCAAATAGCGGGAGAGGGCAGCTCCGTAGCTTCCGGCCCCTTCCACCCCGGCCCTGTGCACCGCACCCAGCCGGCTGACCCACTCCCAGAGTCCGCGATAGCCCACCGCCGTGGCGGGAAAGGACGCGGTGCCCATAACCGCGCCTAGCGTGGAGAGTGCAACGGCCGCATGAACATCCCGGTGCGTATCCACGCCAAGGATGACCTCGCCCGCAGCAGGCGGACCGTGTCCAGGACCTCGGGCATTCGTCACGGCGCACCTCCTGCTCTAGAAGCCAGGCCCACGCCACCGGGCCGTCGAGGCGGTCAGGAGTGAGACAGTCAACGTGTGTTGATCTGATACTGCGGCGCATCTCCACGAACGCGGAGATGTTCCGCCGGAGCAGGAAGCCAAGCCCGCCGCGCACAGAAGCCCCGCCGGAAACAGGCGGGGCTTCGTCGTGTCACCAGATCTCACACGAGCAGGGCTTCGGCGTAGTCGGCGGGCGTCCGTTTCGTGACCACTTGCAGTGAAGGGAGTGCGAGCGGACGGTTCCTGTCTCATGTCCATTGCGCCTCGGTGGCCTGCGTCTCCGCGCACCGTCGGGCGGAGCCAGCCGACCGTGCCGGGGGATGACCCCTGCGTGGCTGAAGAGACGGGTGCAGATGCGGACGACGCTCGTGCATGGGATGAGCGGCTGGGCTGGGCGTTCGGGCTGGTAGCAGATCATCCGGCTGCGAGGAGTGCGGCACGCGCTGGCCGTCGTCCTCGACCTGACCGCGTGCGCGGTGGCGGACCGACAGCGCACCCCGCGCTATGGCGACCTGGCGCGACCTCGCGGTCGGCACCCTGCGACTGAACGGCGCGAAGAACATCGCCTCCGGCCGTCGCCGCAATGCGCGTGACGCCCGCCGACCCCTCACACTCCTCGGCCTCGCCTGAGCACGAAGTGGACCTCACTCGACTACGCCGAAGCCCTGAGGGCTGTCGCAGAATAACTTCAGGCTTTGATCTTGGTCAGGCGGGCTGTCTCGCGAGGTCATCGAGTGGAACGGCGCTTCGGCGTTCGTGAGTTATTTTCCGACGGCTCCCTGGGCCGCTCAGGGGGCGACCGGGTCCGGCGCACGCGTTCTCGGCATTCTCTCAGGCCGAGACCGAGAGGTAACGCCGCCTCAGATGGTCGGGGTGTCGTCAACAATCGGCCTGTGAATCTCAACGACCGGCTTCCACCCCGCGGAGAACTCGATGAAGTCCGCACGGGTAGGGTAGGTGTCGATCGCGCGACGGTCACGCTTGGGGCTGTCGCTCCCCTTGCGCCCCCGGGGAATCTGCTCCTCGAAGATGTCGACCTTCACGTCGGGAACCTCCTTGAGGCCCTGGCGCCAGATCTGCACGACGTCGGCGCCGAAGGCCTGCCGGGCCGCAGCGTAAAGGGCCGTGAGAGCCCCCTTGTCCCCACTAGGGACGAAAAGCGCCAGGTCCAGCACGACACCGGCGGACTGGAGGACCTCGATGGTCACCGAACCGTTCTCGTCGGCCAAGTAGATTCCGCCTTCATTCTCGTCGTCGGGAAGGCAGGAGACCTCTTCCTGGAATACGGTTCTCGCCGTGATCGAGCCGCCCTCGAAATCCTCACCGGACTTGGTCAGAAAAGCAGGGACATAGCAGTCGGGAAGCTTGAGTTCTGCCGTTTCGGCGGAAATGAAGAGCCTGTCCTTCACACCGAGCTTCGTCACCTCTTCCAGCGAGAGGCGGCGAGCGGCGATCTTCTCCGTGTTCACGATTTCCCTTTCAGGTTGCATTGTCCCTCCGAACAAGGACGCTACCACGAAACCCTGAGGTCAACTGCCCAGCAATCTTTGGGTAAATGGCCTCCGATGACCTGCACGGGAGGATACCGAAGCGAGTGCCACTCGGCCGGGAACACGCATCCGCCAGGCAGTGTCCCTCGTCATGCTGTTGGGGATCAACTGGCAGCTGCATTTCGGTGCGTTGGGTAGCGCGGAGGAACCAAAAGAGAGCTTACGGCAGATATCACCCATACCACCTTCGGGGAGGTGGCGGCGCGGTAAGGCGGTCCATTCGTCGTGCATCTCGAAGAGCGCAGCGGAAACCAACCGGATGGTCCGACAATGCAACAACGGAGACCCCCACGGGCAACATCTGGATGAAGCGCGAACCGGAAGTCGCGCACTACCCCGCCCTCTTCGGTCAGGACTTCGGCATAGTCGGCTAACGCCCGGTTGCTGACGCCTCGTCATGTTGAGCGGGGTTCGGTACACAGCAGGCACGGACGTCCGCGATCATGGGGCGCGCCGGTGGGGAAGCCGGTCCGTCCCCGCGCTCTCGCCGACACCCACAGAGGCCACGGAGCCCACCACGGGTCACCGGCGCCCTGCCGGCTGCACCACCGGCCCAGCCAGTTGTCCGGGTCTGTCCCTGGTCGGTATCACCCTCGCGGCAGTGCTGGCCGCGATATGGCCGGCCCGCCGGGCGGCCCGTACGAAGATGCTGGCGGCGATTGCCGGCGGGTAGCCATGGGCGGGAGTGGTGCGCGCCGCCCCGGCGGAGCACGCATCAGCCCGGGTCGGCGGCCCCGCCCCCCGCGCGCACCACGCCCGCCGAATCAGGCCTCCCCATAAGCCTCGCCCCCCAGTTCCAGCCGTGCCGTCCCGGCCGTGGTGTCCGCGAGCCAGGCGCGGAAGGTGTCCAGGTCGGCCTCCGGCAGGCCGATTTCGATGCGGACCTCCGCGCCGTAAGTCACCTCTCGCACCGTGCGGCCGGTGGTGCGCAGGTCGTTCTCCAGCCGGCCGGCCCGCTGGTGGTCGACGGTGACCGTGACCAGCCGGAAGCGCTGGCGGGTGACCGTGCCCAGGGTGTCGAGCGCCTCGCCGACGACGCCCCCGTAGGCGCGGATGAGGCCGCCGGCGCCGAGCTTGACGCCGCCGAAGTAGCGGGTGACGACGGCGACGGCGAAGCGGACCTCGCGGCGGAGCAGCATCTGAAGCATCGGCACGCCCGCGGTGCCGCCCGGCTCGCCGTCGTCGCTCGCCTTCTGAATGCCGCCGTCGGCGCCCAGGACGTACGCGAAGCAGTGGTGGCGGGCAGTGGGGTGCTCCTTGCGGATGCGCGCGATGAAGTCCTGGGCCTCGGTCTCGGTCGCGACGGGCGCGAGCGCGCAGAGGAAGCGGGACTTGTTGATCTCGATCTCGTGGACACCCTCGCGCGCGAGCGTGCGGTACTGCTCCTGCATCG
>JGI25160J50197_1001553_pt1 | contig 11370 bp, 15 predicted proteins | sample AraplaMF_Cvi_mMS_FD_50197 | JGI IMG/M metagenome (IMG submission 50197)
ATAGAGCTGAAGTCGCTCGGGATGTTTGGCCGGCCAGCGCTTGGTGACGGGAAAGGCGACGAGATCTGACATCGGCACTCCGGCTGCGTTGGTGAGACGCCACCCAGTCTAGGCCAGCCGGCCGATGGTGCAAGGCCGGTCAGTTGTCAGTCAACGCCCGAGGTCAAAACGGCCGCAACACGTGCCCGCTGGCGTAGGCGACCTCGCGCTGTGCGCGTTGCTCGATGAAGAGCTGGCCGGTGACGAGCAGTGCTCCAGTGAAAACCAGCGCGAGCATCGCGGTGGCGAACTGACTGGCATCATTCATCGCAAGAGCTTCTCCGGCTTCTGTTCGGACGGAAACGCGGACCGGCACGCGCCAGTTCCTGCATGCTTCAAATAAATTGCCGCTTTTTCCCGAACGAAGCCGGCATCAATAGTTGATCTCCATCCGCAGCCCTCGCGGATCGATTTCCTCGCCGCCGACATGCTGTGTGCTGTCGCGCGCCGCCACCGCGCAGGCACAGGCGTCGATGAGATCGTCGCGCCCGATGCCGGTGCCGTGACGAAGCGTCAGCCATCTCTCGACCTCAGTGAAACCCCGGGCCCTCAGCAGCGCGATGCGCTGCTCGCGACCTTGCGCCGATGTCTTGTTCGCGAGCCGTACGCGCCCTGCGAGATTCCAGAAGATCAACTCCGGATGCGCTTCTCCGATCGTCGCCTGCCGCGCCGGCGTCATGACATCGTCGACTTCCCTGATCTTGTCCCTGATATTCCATAGCTGCGCCGACACACCCCTGCCCTTGCCTTCANGCGTCCAGTAGTAATGGTTGGCTTCAGCCATGTCGGTGAACACCCAGAGATCCCGGCGCGCACCGAGAAACACGGCGGGGCCAATCAGCTCGCGCGCACGCAGGTCGCACAGGCGATAGCCGGCCGGATTCAATCCAATCGGCATGTCGATCATCGCGCGCGCATGCGGCATTGCGAGCAGGCGCGTCAGGCCCGGCGAATAATCGAAGCCATGATCGCCTCGCTCGTCGATCCAGGCCGCGACCCAGCCAAGGCGAAATCCGTCGAGGCCGAGATAGCTTGGCAAGTTACGCGTCCCTCACGGTCGATGTCCTCGCGCGTTCCAAGTCCTATGACGTCTTGTCGCGATGGCGTTCAAACAGGCGCTGCGCCAGAAGCGCATGGCCGAGCGTACCGCCAGCCCGGACGGCCGCCGCGATCATCGCGGCTTCTGCAACTTCTTCCCGCGACGCGCCGACATTGGCGGCTGCCGCCGTATGCACGTCCAGGCAATAGGCGCACTGCGTGGTGAGGGCGACCGCGAGCGAGATTAGCTCGCGGTATTTCGGCGGAATCAATCCGTCCTTGCGCTCGACCGCATGGTTGAAGGCCAGGAACGCCTTGGCCTCGACCGGTGCGAGGGCTGCGAACGCCGGGACCGACTTGAGATCGTCAGGGTTTTGATAATCGGTCATGGCTCACCTCGTCAGATATTCGCGCATCAAGGCGCGGGCGCGATGCAGGCGCGCCTTTACGGTTTGCCGGGTCGCACCAATTGCGTCGGCAATTTCATCGATGGTCATCTCCTTGACGTCGCGCATCAGCGCGACATNGCGATAGTGCGGCGGCAGCGCCTCGAAAGCTGCGGCCAGGTCGATCCGCAGATCGTTTTCAGGGCGCGTCAACAGCAGCGCTTCGGCCGAATCGTCATCGATATCAGGCACGAGGCCTGCTCTGCGCGCCAGTCGCAGGCATTCGCGGCGGACGACGCTGAACAGCCANGCCGAAAACGCGAGCCACGAGCGGATGGTGCCGACGTGACGGAACAGGATCCACAACGCTTCCTGCGCCGCATCCTCGGCATCCGCCGAGCTGCGGCACGTCGCACGGGCATAGCGGCGGATATCCGGCTGCGCCGTCTCGAGCAGCGAGGCGATCGCGTGGGGATCACCGAGCCGTGCGGCCTCGAACAGCTTTGGCGAGATCGCAGCCGCACTCACAACACGTCCCCTCGTCCCATCCCTGCCATCGCGCACATCGGGCAATAACCGACGAGGCCGGTCAGCGCGAAGCCTGCGCCACCGAGCGCGACCAGCCACGCGGTCGCCCCGGCCAGATAAACGAATGCGGCAACCACGACCGCTGCCCCCAAGCCGATCCGCACCGCCTGGTGCAGGCCGCCGATATTCTTCCTGTAAAACGCCATTGCATCCTCCGCGATGAGCCGAGGCCCAATGCCTCGACCAACAAGAGGACGCGCCGACCGGAAAGGATTCGCAGGCCGCGTGATTTTTTTCGCGTCAGCCTCCGACGCCCTGATAGGCCAGCCGCTTGAACTCGAAGAAGAACGGATTCCAGAAGCCCATGTAACGCTGGGTCATCAGGACTCCCGCGGTATTGGCCTGCGGGCAGATCCACCAATGGGTACCGGCCAAGCCGCCCCACTGGAATTCGCCGGCGGAGTTCGGCGGATCAAACGGCGTCGGCGCGAACGTGACCGCGCCGCCGAGCCCAAAACCCTTGCCGGGGATCGGGCCGAGATTGGCGAAACGGATGGTCTGCCCGGCCGGGAGCTGGTTCGTCATCATCTGCCGCAGCGTCTCCGGCTTCAGCAACGCATCCGAACCGGGTAGCAGCGCGCGGACCAGCGCGAGCATGTCGGGCAAGGTCGAGACCAGACCGCCGCCGCCCGAGAGCCGCGGGAACGGCCGCCGATAGGCTTGCGGAAACGGCAGATTGTCGGCCCGCGTGAGGCCCGGCTTCATGGGATCGAGCACGTCGGCGCCGGTGTAGAGCGCGACCAGCCTGCCCTGCTGCGCCTCGGGAACGTAGAAGGCGGTGTCGGTCATGCCGAGCGGGTCGAAGATGCGCGCCTTGAGGAAGGCATCGAGCGACTGGCCCGAGACGACCTCCACGATACGGCCGAGCACGTCAGTGGCAACCGAATATTCCCAGGCCGTGCCGGGATGATAGGACAGCGGCAGATCGGCGAGCTTGTCGATCAGGTCGGTCAGCGGCGTCAGCGGATTGAGCACGCGCGCTTCATTGTAGCCTTTGAACAGCACCGTGCCGGGATCGAAGATGCCGTAGCTGAGGCCGGAGGTGTGGGTCAGGAGCTGGCGGATCGTGATCGGGCTCTTTGCCGGCTCTACATCGGCAAGGCTCGTCGCACCCTGCTTGAGCACTGTGCGATTGCCGAGTTGCGGCAGGAATGTCTCGATCCGGTCGTCGAGCCCGATGCGGCCTTCCTCGACCAGCAGCATGATCGCGCAGCTGACGAAGATCTTAGTATTGGAGAAGGCGCGGAAGATATGGTCGGGTCGCAGAGCGGTGTTCGCCTCGCGATCGGCAAAGCCGACGCATTGCTGATCGACCAATTCGCGCCCGCGCAGCACGGCCCAGGATGCGCCCGGAATGATTGCCTGATCGACGTAGCGCTGCATCGCCGTCCGCACGGCGGAAAATTCCGTCACCTTGGCGTCCATGAGTCTCCCCCAATTGTGTTTGGACGGATATAGCGCGCTTTCGTGGGAAATGAAGGCCGCAGCGCCTATTGTTGCTTCATGAACGCCGTTACGTGCAGGCTGCGGCGGATGCGCATGCCCTGCCGCTGGTACAGCGCGATCGCCGAGGTATTGCTGGAAAACACGTGCAGGAACGGAATTTCCCCGCGCGCCTCGATCCCGCGCGCGACGGTCGCAAGCAGCGCCTGCGCATAGCCGCGCCCGCGATGGTCGGGATGCACGCACACGGCCGTCATCTCGACGAACTTGCCCGGCTTCATGCGCTCTCCCGTCATCGCGACTAATTCGCCGCCGGCACGGATGCCGAGGAACGTGCCGAGTTCATGGGTGCGCCGCGCGAATGGACCGGGCTTCGTCAGTTCCGTCAGCGCCATCATCGCCGGGACGTCATCGGCACCTAGCGTGACGATCTCGGCATCGCGAAGCGGACGGTCGGCGGGCGATCCGATCATCTGCTCGCAAGGCCCGGCGACGACGACCTTGAAACCGCGGGGAACGTCGACGGCCTCCGGCGTGAACAGCACGGCGACCTGCGAACCCGACATGAGATTGCCGAGCGCGGCAAAGCTGGCCTCGGACATGTCGGCCATGTCTGCGAATGGCGTCACGTCGACGGGATAGCGCAGCGCCCGCGGGCCACCCTCGGCCAGATGCTTGTGGCTTGTCGTCAGCGCGCTCCAGATGGGGCGATCCAGCAGCGCCTCATCGCTTTCGGACACCGGGCTTAATCCTTGTCGAAGCTGACGATGACGGCGGCGTTGGCGATCAGGATGGGATCGTTGGCCACCTCCGTGGCCGAGGGAATCTCCAATCCGCCCTTGACCGCGGTGACGGTCACGGTGCCGTAAGGCAGCTCCTTGGCAACAGCCTCCTTGTCAACGGCTTCCGGATTGGGCACCGCGATCGTGACGTCGACGAACATGTCGTTCGCAGTCTTGCCGATCATCCGAAAGAAGCCGAGGCTCGAATGCCTGATGGCATCCGACACCGCGCGCTTGGCTGCCTTGGTGGCATCCCTGCCGTGGACATCGACGCCCATGCCCATCTCGGTGATACAGCGAATGCGGGTCATGTCTTCTTCCTGTTGTTGATGGGATGATGCAAGCTGTTATCGAATTTTGGATGATCGGCATAATCTGTCATNGCGAGGAGCGAAGCGACGAAGCAATCCAGACTGCCTCTGNGGANAGACTCTGGATTGCNTCNCTGCGCTCGCAATGACGGGCGCGGTGACAGTGTCGAANAAATCAAGCCTTCGCCTTCTCATGCGCGCGCAGCTCGTCGACCAGCACCCGCACGTTCTCCGAATAGTCGATCGGGATCACGACCAGATGCACCCCGCCCTCTTTGAACGCGGCATCCAGGGTCGGACCAAAACTGTCGATGCTCTCGATCCGATGCCCCTTCGCCCCGTATGCCTTNGCATACANAACGAAGTCGGGATTGCCGAAGGTCATGCCGTAATCGGCGAAACGATCGACGGCCTGCTTCCAGCGGATCATGCCGTAGGCGTTGTCCTCCAGCACCAGCACGACGAGGTTGAGCTTGAGACGGATGGCGGTCTCCATCTCCTGGCTGTTCATCATGAAGCCGCCGTCGCCNGCGACCGCGAGCACGCGGCGGTCGGAATGGAGCATCGCGGCCATCATCGCCGACGGCAGACCGGCGCCCATGGTCGCCAGCGCATTGTCGAGCAGTAGCGTGTTGGCGACGCGGGTGCGGTAGTTGCGCGCGAACCAGATCTTGTACATGCCGTTGTCGAGCGCGACGATGCCGTTCTCGGGAATCACCTGGCGGATGTCGTGCACGATGCGTTGCGGCGTCGGCGGCCAGCGCGCCTCGGTGGCGCGGTCGGCGATGTGNCCCAGGATTTCCTCGCGCAACGGCAGCAGCGCCGCAGCCTGCGGCAGCTTGCCTTCGAGCCGGTCGGCGAGCAGCTCCAGGCTCGGACCGACATCGCCGACAACCTCGGCGTCCGGAAAATAGACCTGCTCGACACTGGCCGACGTGTAGCTGACGTGAATGACCTTNGGCCCCGACGGCCCCATGATGAAGGGCGGCTTCTCGATCGGGTCGTGNCCGATCGCGACGATCAGGTCGGCGGCATCGATGGCGTCATGGACATAGTCGCGCTCGGACAGCGCGGCGGTGCCCATGTAGAGATTTGTGCCGCCGGGCACGGTGCCCTTGCCCATCTGCGTGGTGAAGAACGGAATGCCGGTGCGCCGCACGAAGCTCGCGATGCCGTGCGTCGAACGCGGCCGGCTGGTCGCAGCCCCCATCATCACCAGCGGGTGTTTCGCAGCCAGGATCATCTCTGCGGCGCGGTCGAGCGCGGCGCGATGGGCGACCGGGATCTCGATCGGATGGACCGGGATCACGGGGACGTCGGGCACCTCGTCGCCGGCGATATCCTCGGGCAATTCGAGATGCACCGGGCCGGGCCGCTCCTCCATCGCGACGCGAAACGCGTCACGCACCACGGTCGGAATGCTGGAGGCNCTGATGATTTGCCGCGACAGCTTCGTCAGCGGCTTCATGGTCGCGACCACGTCCACGATCTGGAAGCGCGCCTGCCGGCTGCTCATGATCGGCTTCTGGCCGGTGATCAGNATCATCGGCATCGCGCCGAGATGCGCATAGGCGGCGCCGGTGGACAGGTTGAGCGCGCCGGGGCCGAGCGTGGAGAGGCAAACGCCGGGCTTGCCGGTCAACCGGCCATGCGTGGCNGCCATGAAGGCGGCGGCCTGTTCGTGNCGNGTCAGGACCAGCTCGATCCTGGANGTGCGCAGCGATTCCACGAGATCGAGATTCTCCTCGCCAGGAACGCCGAAGATGCGATCGACACCTTCGTTCTCCAGCGCCGCGACAAACAGGTCCGATCCCTTCACCTTGCGTGCCTCCCCGCTCATGTCGCCTCCGCTTTGCTGCTCCCGTGTTCCACGGCAGATGTTATATGGTAGCGGCCTGCCGCTCGGGCACAACTCACAAAGAGGCGCGCGACTGTCAGCTTGATCGTGCGATTGACCGCCCCATGATATCTGACTAAAGTCAGATATCATGCTCGACCCCGTTTCCCGCGTCCGCCGCTTCAACCGAGCCGTCACCTCAGCCGTCGGCGCGCTCGATTCGTCGTTCCTGGGGCGCGGCCGGCCGCTTGGCGCGGCGCGGGTGCTCAACGCGATCGGACACGGCCGTTCGGACGTCGCCGAGATCCGCGACTATCTCGGCCTGGATTCCGGCTTGATGAGCCGTCTCCTGCGCAGCCTCGAGGACGAAGGGCTGGTCGAGACCGGAACGCATGAAAGCGATGCGCGTAGGCGGGTCGCGACATTGACGCGGACCGGCCGGCGCGAGTTCGCGGCCTACGAGGCGCTGTCGAACACGCAGGCCGAGGGCCTGCTCGCGCAGCATTCGCAACGCGAGGCGCTGCTGGCGGCGATGGACCTGATCGCTTCGGCGCTGACGCGCGAGCGTGTCGCGCTGGAAGAGCAGGATCCGCGGAGCGAGCAGGCGCGTTACTGCCTCGGCGAGTATTATGCCGAGCTCGGCCGCCGCTTCAGCCAAGGTTTTGACGTCTCGCTGTCGCGCGACCCCGACGCCAAGGACATGCGCCGTCCGCGCGGCAGCTTCATCGTCGCGATGTCGGACACGCTGCCGATCGGCTGCGTCGGCCTGAAGGGAACCGACCACGGATATGCCGAGATCAAGCGTCTGTGGGTCTCGCCCGCCGCGCGCGGATTGCGGCTCGGCCGGCACCTGATGGACGCAGCCGAAAGCACCGCGCGCGAACTCGGCATCACGCTGCTGCGGCTCGACACCAACAGCGCGCTGCCGGAGGCGGCCCAGCTCTACCGCAGCACGGGCTGGCGCGAGATTCCGCGCTTCAATGACGATCCGTATCCGGATCTGTTCTTCGAAAAACGCCTCTGAGCGGGAACCCGCCCGCGATGCCAGCGCGTTAGGATCGAAGCCGCAAGGAGCTTCGATATGTCGAGGGACGATCTCGCCGACCTCTACCGCGCCTACATCGCCTGCCTGAACCGGCAGGACTGGCCATCGCTCGGCCGGTTCGTGCATGATGATGTCGTTCACAACGGCCGGCTGTTCGGCCTCTCCGGCTATCGCGCGATGCTGGTACGGGACTTTCGCGAGATTCCGGACCTGCGCTTTGTCATCGCGCTGCTGATCTCGGATTTGCCCCATATCGCGGCGCGGCTGCAGTTCGATTGTGCGCCTGTCGGGACGTTCCTTGGACTTCCCGTCAATGGCCGGCGCGTCTCGTTCTGCGAGAATGTTTTCTACGCATTCCAGGACGGAAAGATCCGGCAGGTCTGGTCGGTGATCGACAAAACCGCAATCGAGGCGCAGCTCTGACGCCGCGCCTCGGTGCGAGATCACGCAGCCGCCGGTGCCACCTGCGCTTGCGGCTTTGGAAACGGCCGAAACATCATCGCCATCAGGAAGGCACCGAGGCCCATCGCCCAGGAAGCGATGTAGAGCCAGGCGTAGCTGGAGAAAGCGTCATAGATCAGGCCGCCGGCGAGCGGACCCGTCGCCATGCCGAGGCTTCCGGCCATCGCCGTGCCGCCGATCACCGTGCCCATCATCCGCAGCGGAAAGTTCTCGCGGATCAGCACGGCGTAGAGCGGCATGGTGCCGGCATAGATGAAGCCGAACACCGCGCCGACGGCGTAGAAGGTCGTAAGCTGGTGGGCGAAGACGTAGGCGAGCGCGCCGAATGCCTGGAGCAGCAGCCCCGAGACCAGCACGCGCTTGGCGCCGAACCGGTCGCCCATCAGGCCGAAGGCGATGCGCCCGCCGAGTCCGGCAAACCCCTCGATGCTGTAGATCGTCACGGCNGCGACCAGCGGAATGCCGCAGCTCACGGCATAGCTGACGGTGTGGATGATCGGACCGGAATGGGTNGCGCAGCAGAANAAGTTGGTCGCGAGCAGGATCAGGAATTGCGGCGAGCGCANCGCNTCGCTTCTCGACATTTCGCCCTGCCCGGTCGCCTCGCCCACCGGTGCGGCCACGGCCTGCGCNAGCGCCGGCGGACGGCGCACCAGGAACGAGACCGGGATCATGATGGCGCCGACCACCAGAGCCACGATCTGCATCGAGGTGCGCCAATCGTGGTTCGAGACCAGCCAGGCCGCGAGCGGCGACATCGTCATCGGCGCCACGCCCATGCCGGCCGACACCAGCGACACCGCAAGGCTGCGATGGGTCTCGAACCAGCCGGTCACGGTCGCCATCATCGGCGCGAAGATCGCCGCACATGAGGCACCGGTCAGAAGGCCGAATACGAACTGGAACACGATCAGCGAGGTCGCATGGCTCGCCGCGAACAGGCTGAGCGTCAGCACCGTCGATCCCGTCAGCACCACCGGCAGCGGACCGAACTTGTCGGACAGCGTGCCCCAGACCATGCTGGTGCAGGCCATTGCCAGAAAGCCGATCGTCATCGCGCTGGAGATGCCGGTCACCGACCAGCCGGTGTCCTTGGCGATCGGCTGCAGGAACACCGGCAGCGAAAACATGCCGCCGATCGCGACGCAGCCGAGCAGGCCGCCGGCGGCGACGATCACCCAGCGATAGGTGGATTGGGTCATCTTTGTCTCCCAGGATGATCTTGTCTGATGGGAAGACGAATGGGAACTGCATCGGCCGACAGCGTCGCCCACGTTTTTGCAGGTGCCGCCAAACAAAAATCGCGAAAACAACCCCATGCACAGTAGACGGTCCCTGCGGGATCAAGGACTTAGCGGGCGGCGAAATGAGCCGCCCGCAGTTCGCAATCACTCGCTGTGGTTTGACGCGTCGGGCAAAACATCAGGGTCCTATCCGCCAATCGCCTTCGCTTGCGCGACGTCCGCGATCAAAGATCACAGCGCCGCGCCACGGCGCCACGTGCTGACGGTGAGCCAGACCGCAGACACCAGGAAGTACAGCGCGCCGACCGCAGCATAGCCCGCGACGTTCGCGATCGACGGGATTGCAGGCATCGTGGCTTGAAAGATGAAGAAGCCGCCTGCCAAAGCCGACTGGCCACCGCTCAGCACCATGGCCCATTGCGCGCCGTAACTGCGCCAGCGGCGGACCGCCGTACCGAGTTGAAGCAATCCGGCCAGGATCGCCCACATGCCGAAGATCCCGAGCACCCAGTTCATGCTTACCTGCAAGGCCACGACGACCGCGACGGTGGTCGCCACGCTGACCAGCACGTTGAGGGCCTGGGTGCGGTTCTGGTTCAATCCACCGCTGCATAACGCGTCGAGATAATTGGCCGCGGCGTCCCATGCCGGATAGGCGACGAGCAACGTTGCCGCGATCGCCGCAGACGACGGTGCGACGGTAAAGGCGGCAATGACCCAGGCAACGGAAAACGCAGCACGGAGGAAGTAGTATTGCTTCAGCCATTGCGCGCGCTCGGACTCATCGGAAGCCATCTCGATATTTCTCATTTTGTTTCTCCTTACCTACTAGTTGGTAGACTAGCGAAGCGAAATTGCCTCGGCATTCGGATTGATTGCAGCGGTGCCGGTGGCGTCAGTGCCTGGCGGAAAGCCGATCCAGTAGCGGCCGGGTGATCATCCCGAACATCTTGGGATCGCCATAGGCCCGCGCCGACAGCATCGCGCCGTGAATGGTCGCCATGAACGCTTCAGCCTCGATCCGAGCCGAGCCGGAGAGCTGGAGCCGCCCCTGCCGCTTGCCGCGCTCCATCACGGATGTCAGCCACGACGCCAGCGAGCGGAAGTGGGCCCGGACCTCGAGCGCGAGCTCCTCGGGCAGGATCGGGAGCTCGCTGGCCAGCAGCGCGCAAACGCAGAACGGAGCCGTCGCGTCCTTGATGCAGGTTTCCCAATACGCGACATAGCTCTTGAGCTGCTCGCCGGGGTCCGGGACGTTGCGCTCCATGGCCGCCAGCCCCGCCCGGGCTTCCTCGCGATATCGCGACACGAGCGTGCGGACCAGATCGACCTTGCTGGCGAAATGGTGATGAATGCTCGGCTTGCGGATGCCGACGACGTCAGCGATGTCGGCATAGCTGAAGCCGTTATAGCCGCCCGCGATGATCAGCGTGCGGGCGCAGGCCAGGATGTCGTCGGCGGTCGAGGAAATGTTGGACATGACGGATTAACTACCTTCCAGTTGGTAGACGGTCAAGAACGGCGTGCTTCAACCCTCCGTGAGTGGTAGGAGCCCTACATGACCATCCGCCCCATCATCCGTTACCCCGACCGCCGGCTCGCGATGCCGGCCCGTCCGGTCACCGCATTCGACGACGGCTTGCGCGAGCTCGCGGCGGACCTGCTCGACACCATGCGCGCCGCACCCGGCATCGGCATCACCGCGCCGCATATCGGTGTGCCCTTGCGGCTCGTCGTGCTCGAGCTCGACGCCAGGGAGGGCCCCCTCACCTATGTCAATCCGGTCATTGAATGGATGTCACCCGAGATGATCCTGCACCGCGAGGGCAGCGTCTCTATGCCGGGGGTCAACGACGAGGTCCAGCGCCATGCGCGCGTGCGGGTCAGCTATCAGGATCTCGACGGCAACATGCGAAGCGAGGAGTCGGAGGGCTTGCGCGCCGTATGCCACCAGCACGAGATCGACCAACTCGACGGCCTGTTCTGGATCCAACGGCTGTCGCGGCTGAGGCGCGATCGGCTGGTGAAGAAGTTCGAGAAGATGGGCCGGAGCTCGTAGGGTGGATTAGCGAAGCGTAATCCACCAATGTGTGCACGGCAGAACGAGGAAGATGGTGGATTACGCCGGCGACTGCGCTTCGCACAGCCGCCCGCTAATCCACCCTACGCATTTTCCCGCGTCCTCACGCCCTCGC
>JGI25160J50197_1001554_pt1 | contig 11370 bp, 9 predicted proteins | sample AraplaMF_Cvi_mMS_FD_50197 | JGI IMG/M metagenome (IMG submission 50197)
GCGAACTCCACGCACTCGCGCAGCACGCGCGATACCAGGAGCGTGCCGTCTTCGGCGTCGATGCCTTTCAGGCAAAAGCGGCGCAGGTATTCCTGCGGCACGTGGGCGGCGCGCGTCATCGGATAATGCCCCTGCCGCGCAGTCTCCAGCACGCGCGCGCTGATGTCGGAAGCCAGTACTTCCCATCCTTGCGGCGGCAGCAGGTCGGCCAGCACCATGGCGATCGAATACGGCTCCTCCCCGGTGGAGCAGGCTGCGCTCCAGGCCCGGAACGGTAAGTGACCCTGCTTGCGCTCTTTCAGCACGGAGCGCAAGTGATCGAAGTGGCGGGCTTCGCGGAAGAAGTAAGTTTCGTTGGTGGTCAGCAGGTCGATCGCTATCTGGGTTTCTTCCGGCGCAGTGCCGCTGGCGATCAACTGGAAATAGGAACCATAGCTGTTGCACTGCAGGTGGTGCAGGCGTTTAGCCAGGCGCCCGGAAACCAGTGGCTTCTTGGCTTCCGACAGCGAAATCCCTGCTGCTTCGTGGATGAAGCGCTGGAATTGCACGAACTCGCAGTCCGTCAGGGGAGCAACTGGCTGCATCAATTCACATCTCCCGCCATGGCAGCGATTTCGGGCACGTTCAACACCGACTCGAGGTTGACCAGGATAACGAATTTACCATTGACCTTGCCGATNCCCTTGATGAAATCGTTGCGCAGGCCGGCGCCGAAACTGGGCGGCGGCTCGATCTGGCCGGGGTCGATGTCGAGCACCGCATTCACCGCATCGACCAGCAGGCCAAGCACCTGCTGCTCCGGCGGCAACCCGCTTTCAACGATGACGATGCAGCTGCGCCGCCCTATCGTGGCAGGAGCTCGCCCAAAGCGCGCGGCCAGGTCCAGCACCGGCACCACGGCGCCGCGCAGGTTGATCACGCCGCGCACGCACAGCGGCATCATCGGCACGTCGGTCATGCCACCGTACTCGATGATCTCGCGCACGGCAAGTATGCCCAGCCCGAAGGTTTCGGCGCCCAGGCGGAAACTCAGGTACTGGTGTTCTGCTTCCATGCCCGTCCTCAGAATCTTGTGAAGTTGCTTTCGTCCAGCGGCGGCACCTGCGACAGGCGGCGCTGCGAGGTACGCTGGCTGGCCGGGGGCCTGGCCTCGACATTGCGGCGCGGCGCCTCATCCTTTGCAACGCGGAAGAAGCGTATCAGCTGCTGCAGCTCCTCCGCCTGGCTGCTCATTTCTTCGGCAGTGGATGCCAGTTCTTCCGCACCGGCTGCATTATGCTGCGTAGTCTGGCTCAACTGGCCCATTGCCATATTAATCTGCCGCACCCCGGATGCCTGCTCTATCGAGGCGGCGGCAATTTCCTGCACCAGGTGCGATGTCTGCTGGATGGCCGGCACCATGGCGTCGAGCAGGCCGCCGGCACGCTCCGCCACCTGCACGCTGCCGCTGGCAAGGTCGCCGATTTCCTGCGCCGCCACCTGGCTGCGCTCGGCCAGCTTGCGAACTTCCGCCGCCACCACGGCAAAGCCCCGTCCATGCTCGCCGGCGCGCGCCGCTTCGATGGCGGCATTCAGCGCCAGCAAATTGGTCTGGTAGGCGATGTCGTCGATGATCACGATACGCCTGGCGATATCGCGCATGGCGCTCACCGTGCTGCGCACGGCATCGCCGCTTTCGCCAGCCTCGCCGGCCGCCTTGGAGGCGGTGACGTCGGTCACGCGGGCATTGTCCGTATTCTGGGCGATCGAAGCGCTCATCTCCTCCACCGAGGCGCTGGTTTCCTCGACGCTGGCCGCTTGCTGGCTGGCCGCCTGGGACAGGGATTGCGCTGTGGCGCTAACCTCCTCCGACGCCGCAGCCAGCGCCAGCGCGCCGTTGCTCACTTCCGATGCGACACCGGACAGCTTGTCCACCATCTGTTCATGGATGCCAGCAGGCTGCGCTGATCCCCCTTTCTCAGCTTGATCTGCACTGACAGGTTGCCCTGGGCCACCTCCTGCACGATGTGGGCAGCATAATCAGGCTCGCCGCCAAGCTGGCGCAGCAGCCCGCGGATCATCCACACCGACAGCACGATGCCCGCCAGCAGGCCTCCGCCCAGCAGCATGGCATTGGTTCGCATGGTGGCCGAGGTTTGTGCCATGGCCGATTCGTACTCCTCGCGCGCCACCCGCTCCTGCAAATCAATCAGCTTGCCCATGGCTGCCAGCACGGTTCTGAACTGCACGTCCGCGGCCCGCGCATCCTCCAAAGCTTCCTTGTGCTTGCCGGCGCGGGCCTTCTGGATAATGGCACCGCGCACATCCTGCCAGGCGTTCCAGGCCACCATGTACTGTGCCGCCAGTTGCCGTTCCTCCTGCGTCAGGGAGGTGGCCATATAAGCATTCCAGTTCTTGCGGATCAGCTCCTGGTGCGAGGCATCGCCTTGCTGGGCAACTCCACCTCCGCCAGGCTGGTGGCGGCGGCGGTCATCACCATGCGATGCCGGGTGCGCAGCGTGTATTCATTGGCCTTGCCGAGGTAGATCAATGCCACTGTCCGGTCTTCGTAGGTCGCCTTCAGGCGCGCATTGCTGAATTCCATGCCGCGCATGCCGGCGAAACCGATACCGGCCATCATCAGTACCAGCACCCCGACCAGCAAGCCAAGGCGCATTCCAACCGTCAGTGTTCGCCGCATCGTTTCGCTCCTATGCTGCCAGGTTTCCCGGCTGTCTTGCCTGCAGTTGCTTGAGCAGGGCCGGAATGTCCAGGATCAATGCCACGTCGCCGCTGCCCAGCACTGTCGACCCGCTCAGGCAGGAAATGCCGCTGAATACGGGACTGAGCGGCTTGATCACCGCCTGGCACTGTCCCTGCAGGCTATCCACCACCAGCCCGGCGCGCTGGCCGGCATGCCGTACCACCAGCACGCTTTCGCGGCGCGGCGCGGCGCCTTGCAGCCGGAACAGATCGCGCAGCGCCACCGTGGGCAGCACGTCGCCGCGCAGGTCGACAAAACCGCGCCGGCCTTCTGGCGCGTACTCCACGCATTCCTCTATGGTGCCGAGCGGGATGGCGAAGCGCGAACTGCCTACCGTCACCAGCATGCAATCCATGATGGCCAGCGTCAGCGGCAGGCGCACCCGCACCGTGGTGCCCCGCCCCGCTTCACTATCGACGGTGATGCTGCCGCGCAGAGCTTCGATATTGCGCTTGACCACGTCCATGCCGACGCCGCGACCCGACAGGCTGGTTACCTCGCTGGCGGTGGAAAATCCCGGCTCGAATATCAGCGCGAACACTTCGCTGTCGCTGGCTTTGTGGTCCGGCTCAAGCAGGCCGCGTTCGATGGCGCTGGCGATGATGCGCTCGCGCTGCAGGCCGCCGCCATCGTCGCCGACTTCGATCACGATGCTGCCTGAATCGTGGAAAGCGTTCAGGGAAACGGTTCCTTGCACGGGCTTGCCGCACTGGCGCCGCACTTCGGGCGCTTCGATGCCGTGGTCGATGGCGTTGCGCACCAGGTGGGTCAAAGGGTCGCCGATGCGTTCCACCAGCGTCTTGTCCAGTTCCACCTCTTCGCCGCTCAGGACCAGGCGGATGTCCTTGCCGATTTCGCGCGCGACATCGTGCACTACGCGCTGGAACCGGCCGAAGGTAGCGCCGATCTTCACCATGCGCAGTTGCAGGGCGCTGTCGCGAACCTGCTCCACCAGGCCGGCCAGCGCGGAGGTGCTGTCCTGCAATTCGGTATCCTTGAAGCGGCTGCCGATCATCTGGGTGCGCGCGCTGGCGATAATCAATTCCCCCACCAGCGTAATCAATTGCCCCAGGCGTTCGGCATCCACGCGGATGGTGCGGCTTTCGTGCGGACGGGCCAGTGCTGCGCCGCCGGTGTGCTCCACCTGGGGTGCGACACTTGGCGGCGGCACCACGGTCCCGAGTGCGCTGGCCTGCAGCAGGTCTGCAATGGCGTTGGCATGCAGCGGCAGCATATCGGCCAGGCGCTGGAATTCGTCATTGCTGCTGCCGGGCGGCAGCAGGCGCACGGTGCACTCGTCATGCAGGAATTCGAACACCTTGCTGATTTCCTCGGCGTTGGCCGAGGTTTCCAGCACGATCTCGAATCCCAGGTAGCAGCTTTGCGGATCCATTTGCTCCGGCGGCGGCAAGCCGCCGTCCACCGTAGCCAGTGCCACGATGCGTCCCAGGCGGCCGAGGTATGCGATNAAGGAGGCCGGATCCATGCCCTGCCGGAACACGTCGCGGCCAAATTCCAGCGAAACCAGCCAGCAACCGCTTTCGCCAGCGTAGTCATTGGCATCCAATGCAGGGTGNTTCGGCTCCATCANCGNNGAAGGTGCAAGGTAGGCATGCAGGGCATCCAGTTGCGGGCGGCACCTTTCGCCAAGGTCACCGCGGCCGCCGCGCTCGACATCGCGGACCATCGCATTCAGCTGATCGGCGCATTCCAGCAGCAGCGATACCAGTTCTTCATCAAGCGGCAACGCTGCGTCTCGCACCTCGTCCAGCACGCTTTCGACCGCATGGGTGAACAGCACAATGTAGTCCAGCCCGAACAGGCCTGCCGTGCCCTTGATGGTGTGGGCGGCGCGGAAAATGGCATTGACGGCTTCCTCACGCGCGGCGGGATCGCCCAGGTTCAACAAGCCCGCCTCCATCTCGGCCAGCAATTCCCCCGCCTCGGTGACAAACGCTTGCAAGCCTTCGTCCAGGTTCATGGGGGATGCCTTCCTAGCGGATGCGCAGCAGCTCGAACAGGGAAACGACGGCCGGGCTGTGCGCGACCAGCCGCAACTCCTTCTGGCTGGCTTGCGCGGCACGGCGCGCCATCAACAGGAGCTGGGCGCCGGCGGTATCGATCTCCGTGACGCCCGCCAGGTCCACTTCCAGCGNCTGTGACTGGGCGAGACGTGCCAGGAGCACGTCTTTCATTTCCTGCACGCGCCGGATNGTGAGGTCGCCCTCAATGAAGAGCANCGCCGGCGGCTGGATGCGCTGNGAGCTCATGCGTCAATCGTATGCCCATGCCCGGTGACTGGCAAGTCCGGCGTCGTGTTGCACTACGTCATTATTCCCGCAATTGCCTGACGCGCCGCGCCGGGTCGGCGGCAATGGCTGCTGCAGTGAAAGGCAGCAAAGGCAGCCGCTTTTCGGCATACAGCGGCAGCTGGTCGGCATAATGCGCCGAGTGCGGGTCAGTGGACTGGCCGTAGACGAGCAGGCCGCGCGCCTTGTGGCCCTTTTTCGTCAAAGCTGACCAGGTGGATATAGCTGGTCCCCCAGGTAACGCGTTCGTAGCCCGAAGCCCCCAGCGCGCCGGCCATGTGGATGGAATTGTAACTGCCGTCGATATCGCCAATCGCGCCGTGGATGGGGAAGCGCAGGCCGTTGCGCGGCTCCACCTGGAAATCGGCTAGCCGCCCGTCGAACGGTACGCCAAGCTGCTGCAGGCGCAGTGCCGCATCCTTCAGCGCCGCCAGCATGGCAGGTATCGCCGCCGGCGCCACGCCGCGCGGTGAGTGCAGAGGATCGGCCGCATCGAAAGCCTGCAACCATATTCCCGCCAGCCCGGCGGCGCTGTTCCAGAACTCCCGGAACAGCACCGCACCACGGCTGTCCAGGTCCGCTTTGCGGTCCCACTGGGCCAGCGCAGTGCAGGCCTTTACAAGCAAGGAGTCAGGACTGGACATGCAGGCGGGGAGCAATTCCGGCAACACCAGTTCTGCCGCCAGGATGCGGTTGGCGAACACCAGCGCCTGCAAGTCCTGCGCCCCCACCCGGCCGCGCTGTGCCAGCATCTCCTCGATCCCGATAAAGGCGCTGCGCGTGCGCAGGTGCTGCGCCACGCCCACCGGGCCGTACAAGGGCGAATAGCCAAGCGGCGTTGGCCCGACCAGCAATTGCCGCGCATTGGTGATCCAATACCCATCGTTGGAATTGGCAACGTAGTCCGAGCGCAGCATGCTTGGCGCTTTGGCGCCGCCGAAGATGCCGTCCGGCGTTCCATCGTCATCCCGGTCCCAGCCGCAGGAAGAGCGCGAGCCGTCAAACATCAGCAATTTCGCCAGCAGCAGGCAATCGCCGGCGAACTTGTCGGCTCCCTGGTGCGGCACGACGCTGGCATCCGCGTACAGGGCGCCACCGTTGCGGTCAGCTGCGACCGTGTTCACCCAAGGCAGGCCGACCACCCGCCCGAGCTGCGTCTTCAACTCCTGACGCTGGTGGCACGGCCCATGGCGAGCCACTGTCCATCAACCGTGTGTTGTTGCGATTCGGGTCGCCCAGCACCAGCAAGCCGCCCTGCCCTTGCGGGCTTCCCGGAACGGCCATCACTGCCCCAAGCTTGCTGAAGTAAAAGGCCTTGCTCTTTTTTAGCAAGCTGCCGTCCGGCTGCAGCACGTCGATCGCCGCCGTACGCGTTTCCAGCCATAGCGGCGCGCCGTCGACCATATAGCGCATGGGATCGGAACCATCGCGCTGCAGCCGGAAGGTCGTGAAGTGCACGGCCTTGGTCACCGTATGGGTCCAGGCAAGAGCCTTGTTGAAGCCTATGACCACCAGCGGCAGCCCACCCAGACTCACGCCCATCACGTCGTAGCTGCCCGGTACCGTGACGTGCAATTGATAGAAGCGGTCGGTGCTGGTCCAGGGATAATGCGGATTCCCGAGCAGGATGCCGCGCCCATTGCTGCTGGCTTCCTTGCCGATTGCCAGTGCGTTGCTGGCCATCGCGCCCTGGGCCGGCAAGGCGAAAGGCTTGCCGGACGGCGGCGCGTCCATGGGACCTTGTTGCGCCGCCAGGGTAACGTTGCCGCTGACGTCGCGTGCCGCCGCCACGATCTCGGCCGCGAATACTTCGCCGGTCGCATGCAGCGCCTTCTCCGCAATCAGGAGCATCACATCGTCGGCGCTGATCGGCTTGACCCAGGCCGCGTTCCTGCACGCCGCGGGCAGGCGGGCGCCATGCTCCCGCAGGTAGCGGTTGTAGCCGGCGGCATAGCCGCGCAGCAGTTGCTGGATTTCGCTGGACCCGGCGGCATAGCCTTCCCGCANCCTCGCGATATCCAGGTAGCCTTTGAAAAAGAAGTCGCTATCCTCGTTGCGCAAGTCCATGAAGTCGAGCGCNGCGCCGTATTCGCCGTTGAGCGGTTTGGTGGCGCGTGCATCAGGCCCGAAGTAGCGNGAGCGCTCGCCGCGTACCGTCAGGAAGCTGTCGGCCAGCATGCAGACATTGTCTTCCGCGAAGGAGTAGGCCAAGCCGTAACCGACGCCCGCAAAATCCTTGGCCTGGATGTGCGCCACCCCATAGCTGGTGCGGGTGACTTCTGCGGCGAATTGCGGTGCTGGCGTTACGCCGCTACTGCCCTTGCCACTGCAGGCAGTCAGGAATATGGCCGCACATGCGGCCAGCAATTGCGCTTTCATGGTCTACCTCCCCGGAAGAAAAGTGCACGCTTCCATGATGTGCGCGGCATTTCTGCGACAGTTGAGGCAAATCAAATTGGTACACAATCGTGCGAAACCAATAATCTGCTAAGATTTTTGACAAATGCACCCGCCCCGGGTGCATTTTTTTTTGCGCAAAGGAGCAGACATGAAGAGATTCACCCCAGTCGTACTGGCCGCAGGACTCTTTGCAGCCAGCGCAGCAAATGCAGCCCCCACCTGGATCACCCTCGGCGACGCCGCATACGCCAAGTTGCAAGCCGCCGCGCCGCAAGCCGTTGCCAAGCAGAGCAAGCAAGGCCAGGGCAAGGAGAAAGTCCACCTGGTGCAGGTCGACGAAGAAACCATGCTGAAACTCTCGGCCGCCATCCACAAGGAATTGAAGCGCTGCGGTGGTTTCATCGTGCATGCCAGCGANGAGGAAGGCCGCCAGGCGCTGGCNAAGGCAGGCNCCGTNCAGCCGCTTGCGCTGGCCGTGAGCCGTCCAAGCTATGCCATCGACAACCAGNCCACTGTCAACGCCATCCTGCCGACGATGCAGGCGTCGAATATCGCGCAGACCATCATCGACATGTCGAACTTCGCCAACCGCTACTACCGCACCACCAACGGCGCCAANGCNTCCAACTGGCTGGCNCAGAAGTGGACCAGCATGGCTGCCGGCCGCAGCGACATCAGCGTGACCCAGTTCACGCACTCNGGCTACAACCAGAAGTCCGTGATCATGACTATCGCCGGCACCGACAACCCCTCGGAAGTCATTGTCATGGGCGGCCACCTGGACAGCATCAATATGAGCGGCAATGGCGAGACATCGCGCTCGCCGGGCGCCGACGACGATGCCTCCGGCATTGCCAGCCTGACCGAGGCGGTGCGCGCCATGATCGCATCCGGCTACAAGCCACGCCGCACCATCAAGATCATGGGCTATGCCGCCGAAGAAGCCGGCCTGCTCGGCTCCAAGGATATTGCGGCCAACTTCAAGGCCAACAACATCAACGTCGTGGGNGTGATGCANCTCGATATGACCAACTACCGCGGNTCGGCCAAGGACGTCTGGATCTACACCGACTACACGGACAGCCAGCAGAACAACTTCCTGGCTTCCCTGATGTCGAACTACCTGCCTACCGTCACGGTGGGCTACAGCTCCTGCGGCTACGCCTGTTCCGACCATGCCTCCTGGCAGAACCAGGGTTTCCCTGCCTCGATACCGTTCGAGACGCTGATGGGTGAAGATAACCCCTACATCCATACCGCCAACGACACTTATGCCAACTCCGGCAACCAGGCCGACCACGCGCTGAAGTTTGCCAAGCTGGCTGCCGCCTATGCGGTGGAGCTGGGCAGCGACGGCCCCGTCATCGTTCAACCGGACACCGTGGAAACCTTCACCGGCAGCCTGACGCTCAGCCAGAAGAAGACCTTCGGCCCGTTCAAGGCCGGCGTCGGCACCTTCAAGGCTGAAACCACGGGAACCGGCGACATCGACCTGTACGTGCGCAAGGGCTCCGCGCCAACGACCAGCAGCTACAGCTGCAAGTCGGATGGCTCCACCGCGACCGAGACCTGCAGCACCAGCGTTACGGCCAACGGCGATGTCTACGTCATGCTGAACGGCTACACCGCAGGCAACTACAACCTGAAGGTGACTTACCGTCCGCAATAATCAGCGCAAGCTGACCGTCTGGCGTTTCCAGGCCGGGTCCTGCCACTTGTAGAAGGTGGACAGCGATTCCGGCCTGTCGGCGCCGCGTTCCGTCGCCAGCGTGGCCATGTCCAGCAGTTCAAAGCTGCGGCGGAACTTGCCCTCGGCGCGTACTTCCCGCGCCGCCAGCATCTTGGCGGCGCCGGGCACCCAGCCCGCGAATTCCGCATAACCGATGTCCGGATCGCTGGAAGCAGGCGGCAGCACGTCCACGACCCAGCCTTCGCCCTGGCGGCGGAACAGCCACATTTCGCGCCAGCCATCCAGCGGCTGCACTGCAAGCGCCAGTGCCGTCCCCTGCGGATGCACGCGTGCGGAAGCCATCCACGCCACGCCCCAGGTGCATCGATTGGCGAGCTGCTTGCCGCCGCCCTGCAGGCTGACACAGGTTTCGCCCGGCCGTCCTGGAGCCGCAGTGACTGCGAGCTGGGGCGCCACCTTGCCTTGCGCCGGCACAGGTTCCAATGCCCAGCGCACCGCCCCGACACGCACGCCGGCTTCCGCATAGGCGGCATTGTCCTCGTCCGCCAGTTCGGNCTTATTGACCGCCGCCAGCGCCTGTTCAGCGCGGCCGGCCGCCTGCGACGCCTCTTCGCCCTTGCGCGCACGCTGGAAGGCGACGCTTGACCAGACGGCCGCGCGCCGCATATGGATGCGATTCTTCATATGTTCCGGCAGGCGGGCCAGGTCCACCGTGTCCAGCAACTCGGCACGCCACCGGTCATGTTCGGCGCGTTGCATAGCGCCCAGCGCCGGATCGATGCAGGCGCCGTTGCTGAGGGCGAGCGCGGCCCGGTAGCGTTGCTCGGCGCTAGCCGCCACCGCCAGCACGCGGCGGAAAGCATCGCCGTCATAACACACGCGCACCTTGCCATCGTTCTCGTAGCTGCGCATCGCCACGCCATAGCTGGCAACAACTTCCAGGTGGGCCGCCAGGGCAGTCTCGGCCTGCGGCGCCAGTTTGGAAGAAGCACGCGCTGCCAGCCGCTCAGCCATACTGCCGATGGCGTCAAAAGGCTCGGCATCAATCGCTTGCGGTGCTGCTGCCTTCAGGTAGGCCGCACCGTAGCTGATGCCAAGCGCTTCCGCACCAGGCGTATCGCGCAGGAAGCGCATCACTGCCAACAGTTCCGGCGCCGCGGCAGGCTGCAATTCGACTTGCCGCACGCGAGCCGCGCGTACATAGCCGGCCCGCTCTCGGCGATGGTCGTACACCTGAAGGAAATCACCGCGGCTACCGCGCACTTCCAGCGCGTCGCCCTGCCACAGCACGGCCTGGGCCTGAGCCGATTCGCGCGGCGCAGCGCGCAAAGGCAGCTGGTCCTGGGTGACAATGGCCAGGGCCATGCTGGCGGCAAGCATCGAGACAGGCATGCTTATTCTCCCGAGTTGGCGGCGATGCGCTCAGTGTGCACGGTCTTCGGAGCGCCGACCAGCGTCGAGCCAATGAATCCGCCATCGGCCGGCGGCGGCGCAATGATGACCGACACCTTGTCGGACAGTTTGTCGGCCATCGTCTTCTGGATCAGCAGCGGATGCTTGCTCAGCAGCTCGCCGTCGCGCTCCATCTGAGCGCTGGCGATCTTGCCCACCAGCTCCTGGCGATAGGCTTCAGCGTCCGCCAGCTTGCGGCGCGAATCGGCTTCGCCGGCAGCTTCGATGATGCGGGCCTGGGCATTGCCTTCCGACGTCTTGATGCGGGCGGTCTTTTCGGCTTCCGCCTCCAGTTCGCGTTGCTTGACCTGCTTTTCCTTAAACGGCAGCACGTGGCGCATGGCTTCTTCCTGGGCCCTGGCCGCGATGACCTGCTCGGCGGCGGCAGCTTCCGCAGCCTTCTCACGAGCCACCTTTTCTGCTTCTGCTTCCAGCGCGGTCTGGCGTACCTGCTTTTCTTTCAGTTCAAGGGTGTAGCGCATTTTTTCCGATGCCAGCTCCTCGGCCAGCAGTTTCTCCATGCCGGCCTTGAAGTCTTCCGGCAACACGACCTTGCCGATGGTCACGCTGCGCAGTACGAGACCGTCGGCTGCCAGCTTGGGTTTCAGTTCGGCCTCGATGGACTGCTGGATTTCGGCTCGCTTGGANGAGAAGATCTCACGTACGGTATAGCGCGTCAGGATCTTGTAGATCACGCCTTCCACGTCAGGGGCCACCACGTCGCGCGAGATATCGGCCGGCAGCTTGGAGGCAAACTGGGCCAGGCGCGCCTGGTC